>Ga0316201_10000070_pt1 | contig 39627 bp, 37 predicted proteins | sample CS6wburrow_MG_FD_204516 | JGI IMG/M metagenome (GOLD analysis project Ga0316201, IMG submission 204516) | Coastal sediment microbial communities from Delaware Bay, Delaware, United States - CS-6 worm burrow | ecosystem: Environmental > Aquatic > Marine > Coastal > Sediment | place: USA...
AACCAGTGGGAATGCAGCAGGGGGACCGCAATACTCGCCACAGCGGCATTGGTGATGGATTGCAAAAAGCCCTGCATTGACGCCGCTGTGCCACGGTGGGTTGGCAGGCAATCAAGTGCCTGAACGGTAATTGCCGGCATCATCATGGCAAGACCGGTCACATAGAGTACCAACGGACCAACAACTGAAATGATATTCGCGGGGGTAAAATTGACCATGATGAGGTTGATGACCGCGGCCACGATCATCAACAGCAGTCCCGCGGTTATGGTTCTTTGCGCAGGCCAACGATGGGCCAGGCGGCTTGAGATGGCCGCCCCCAGTATCAGGCCTGCCACAATCGGGATAAACAGCCAGCCAAACTCATCGCTACCGAGACCAAGGAAATCATAAATAACAGTTGGTGCGCCGGCGATATATAAAAACAAACCACCGAAGGACAGGGAAAGGCAAAGTACCAAGGCAGGAAACCGCCTGTGAAAAATCGCACTTATATACACCCGCATGACTTTCGCAGGATGTATGGAGCGGCGTTGTTCATGGTGCAATGTTTCCTTGATGAACAAGCCCATCAGAACCAACAGACTGCCGAAGATACCTAGAAACCAGAAAACGCTGCGCCAGCCGAAAAAATCATGTAACCAACCGCCTAGTACAGGCGCCAACGCCGGTGCCAGGGCGAACAACATCATCACCTGTGACATCGCCCGGTGTGCCGCTTCGGCATCATGGGCATCACGGATCATCGCGCGTCCGGCGATAAACCCGCCGCTGGCCGCCAGGCCCTGGACCACGCGCAACAGCATAAAAATCTCTGCGTTTTGTGCCAGGGCACAACCGATTGATCCAAGTGTATACAAGGCCATGCTGATCAGGATGACAAGTCGACGGCCAAAGCGGTCCGCCAATGGACCCCAGGCAAGGGTCGAAACGGCAAAGGCCAACAGGTAAACCGCGAGGCTTTGTGACAGCATCGCGCGACTGATACCGAATTCCATTTCAATATCAGGAAAGGAGGGCAGGTAGGTATCGATACTGAACGGCCCGATCATCGCCAATAACGCTGCGATTACGGTAAGGTGCCGGGTGCCTGGTTTGCTCAGGCTAAGACCTTTACTTGTCATCCGGAAAGTGGGCTCCTTTGTAAGCTGGGTGACAGGCCAGACCCGTCTGCCCGCATGAACCGTTGCCGCCTAGACTTTGGGTGGTTGTATGAGCACCGGTCCGTTAAATGCATCCAGGACTTTCTGGTCGCGGTTGTAGATATCCTTATAGAAACGGATCTCACCATCTGCATCAATGCTGGCCGTGATGTAAAGGATGATGACGGGGACCTTTGGTTTCAGGTTGATCCGCCGGGTTTCACGTTTTTCCACGATAGCGTCCAATGCTGACCAATAACAGGATTGTTTTCAGCATCGATTTCATTCGTGGGATCCGTCTGCAATTCCAGCATGCTTTGAAGACGGGACCAGCGATTCGTTCATTTCGCCCATTTTTACAGATGTGCATTGGGGATACTAAAACCACAATGCACGCCTGTTTTATGGTTAAAACTTATACCGAATCAGGCGATTTCCGGCTGCATTGGTTTTTCACACTTGCGTGGTGCCGCCTGCATAAAACAGCCGTGGCTCTTGATTTCCTCGAGCCGGCAACTCCAGTAAAGCTGACCATTGTATACGGTCATGTCCGGGCAACCGTCACACATGTTGGCACGGCCATCGGCCATCAGATCCACAGGCTGGATAATTGTGAACGTCTGCATATGCAGCTTGTCGAGGATGGACGCATCGTCATGACTCAGCGCATGCAGGTAACGTTTGCCGATTTTCCGCATACCGCCATCAACCAGTGAAAACATTGCAGTTGTTGACTTGCCACGTTGCAGAAGCTTCGGTGTCGAGTAGCTCAGCCAGGTTCCCTTGAACAAATGGTGGCCCATTTGCAGGTACTCCATGTACTTGGGGCTGACGTAACCAAACCCCATGTTTTTATTGGCCATGCGGGCGCCAATCAGCCACTTGGTTGAATTTGGGTCAACCGTGCCACCGAGGTAGGCGCTGGGTTCAAAATCGGGGTCGACTTCACGGATTTTTGCAACCACGTGCCTGGCCTCAATGAGACGGTCGCCACCCCAGGGCGTTTCTTCATAATTATCATACTCGGTAACGTTTTCACCGTTCGCATAGAAGTCAAAATCACCGGTAAGGCTGGGGCTGCGGAACAGGATAAACACCACCGTATGCACGATATCCGGGTACTGCAATGCCCACTCCATGGTGTCCTTGACCTGGTCAAGCGTGTTAACACTTACAGTCTGGTTGAACGAGCAGGTTAAACCGCCAGCTTCGGCGACCATTTTGGCAAACTTGGTACGTAGTTCGTTATGGCCTGCCTCTGTCGAGGCCTCAGAGTCTTTTCTGATCTGTGTGGTATCAATATGAAAAGTGAACCCGGAAGCACCGGCTTCCTTGAGTTTCATCAGCAATTTCTTGCCGAGTGCCAGGCCATTGGTATTGATAATGGGTTTCCAGCCACCCTCGCGCACCATACGGACGATTTCAACTATTTCGGGGTGCATCAGCGGATCACCGCCCGCCAGGCTCATACAGTCACTTTTACGCTGGCTCTTGAACACCGCCAGTTCTTCGGCAATTTGCTCGAGTGATTTGTGATTATCTATATGCGGACGATAACAGCCCTCGCAGGTCAGGTTGCAAGCGTCCGTCACTTCCAGCCAGGATATACCATTGTCATTGAGCGTCCATGGAAGCCGGTAGTATTCTTGCGGCGTGAGCGCCGGCGCCTCCGGCATTGGATCAATGCTTTTGCTTGTGGTGTCTGGTTTCGTTTCCAAAACTGCTGCATTCATGTTTCTAACCTCTTCTCCAAATCCCCAAGGAATTAGCCGGTCCTGAGACCGGTCTGAGCGCCCATTTTTGATAGCCGGTCTGTTTTGTGCTTATAACCGGGGTGTGATTATGGTTCAAACAAGCTTGAATACAATGATATAGGTCATGTTTTCTGCTCATGCCCCTGAGGTCGGTCAGCAGGGTTTTTCGCAGCTTTACGGCAGTTTTATGCACCGTACCTGACCTAAATCACCATGCTCAAATGGTATTGGGTTTATCGTCTACCACTGCAAATTTTGTCATTCATATTGAAACTATTGATGTACGGAGACTAAGCATGCCCTCTAAAAAGAACCCACAAAAATACGTTTACCTGTTCGGAGAAGTTGAAGAGGTACTGGCCCGCTACGATGGAGACTGGGAAGCCTTGCGTGGATTGCTCGGCGGTAAAGGCGTCAACCTGTTTGATGCCACCAGCCTGGGTATTCCGGTACCACCCGGCTTTACGGTAACGACCGAAGGCTGTAACGATTATCTTGCTGGCAAGGAGAAATTTCCAAAAGGGTTGTGGGAGCAGGCGCTGGCAGCTACAACTGAACTGGAAAAGATAACCGGCAAGAGTTTCGGGGACCCGAAAAACCCATTGTTGGTGTCCTGCCGTTCCGGTGCCAAATTTTCAATGCCGGGCATGATGGATACCATCCTCAATATCGGCATGAATGACGAAATTGCAGAAAGCATGGCCAAGCTGACCAGGCGTCCGCGTTTTGCATATGATCTTTATCGCCGGCTGGTGCAGATGTTTGGTGGTGTTGTGATGGGCGTCCCCGATGAGGTCTTCGAAGCGGTGATCACCGCTCAGCGGCGTGAATCCCAGGTTGAAAATGATGCCGATATGAATGCAGAAGCATGGAAGGCCGTTACGTCGAGATTCAGGGAAATTATCCGTAGCTATACCGGCCGGGAGTTTCCGACCGATCCCTATGAGCAGTTACAGCAGGCGACCGAGGCCGTGTTTAAATCCTGGAATGGAAAGCGGGCGATTGATTATCGCAACGCTGCGGGAATTGACCACGATCTGGGTACTGCTGTCAACATCCAGACGATGGTGTTTGGCAACCTGGGTGATGATTCAGCCACCGGTGTGTTCATGTCGCGCAATGCAACAAATGGTGCGCCTACGCTTGAAGGTGATTACCTGATCAATGCACAGGGTGAAGATGTTGTTGCCGGAACCCGAACCACATTACCCATCAGGCAATTGGGCAGGGATATGCCGAAAATGCATGCCGAGTTGGAACAGATTGCCCGCCGGCTGGAAAAACACCACCGCAATATGCAGGACATGGAATTTACCATTGAGCAGGGTAAGCTCTGGCTGCTGCAGACACGTGACGGCAAGCGCACAGCGCAGGCTGAAGTACGCATAGCCGTTGATATGGTTGATGAAGGCCTGATAACGATCGCAGAAGCTGTGTCACGCGTAAAAACGGATCAGGTCGATTTTTTCCTGCATCCACAACTGCAGGGAGAAGCACTTAAAAAAGTGCAACCGATTGCCAGGGGTCTCAATGTATCACCGGGTGCTGCCGTGGGCATCATCGCTTTTGACCCCGGTCTTGCCGAGCGCTGGGCTAAAGAGGACGGCAGAAACGTCATCCTCGTCAGACCGGAAACCAGGCCTGATGACGTGCATGGTATGCTGGCGGCAAAAGGCGTTGTCACCTGCAAGGGTGGACGCACCAGCCACGCGGCACTGGTTGCGCGTCAGTTTGGCAAACCTGCGGTCGTGGGCGTCACTGACATCGAAATTGACCTGGATAACCACGAGATGACGGTGGGTGAAGACCTGGTAATCAAGGAAGGTGATTATCTTTCTATCGATGGCAACACGGGTTTTATTTATGCCAGCAAGTTGCCGACACAGATACCCGATTTCAATGACCCTTATCTGATAAAAATACTGTCGTGGGCCGATGACATACGCAAGATTGGCGTACGTGCAAATGCAGATTATCCCGAAGACGCGAAACGCGCACGTCAGTACGGTGCCAAGGGCATCGGTCTGTGCCGCACAGAGCATATGTTCTTCCAGGAGGACAGGCTACCAATTATGCAGAAAGTGATCGTGGCCAGCACGCTTTCAGAACGTAACGAAGCCATTAGCAGGTTATTGCCAATGCAGCGCTCGGATTTTGAAGGCTTGTTCCGCGCCATGGATGGTTACCCGGTGATCATTCGATTGCTGGATCCGCCATTACATGAGTTCCTGCCCTCTGCCCACGACCTGATGATGGATCTGACTGATCTCAAGTTGCGTATGCAGCATCTGTCCAATCTCAAGGATCTGGATCGTACCCTTGAAGAAATCGAGGAGAAACGTACATTACTTCAACGTGTCACTGCCCTTGAAGAGTCCAACCCGATGCTCGGTACGCGGGGTGTACGTCTGGGTATTACCATTCCCGGTCTCTACACGATGCAGGTTCAGGCCATCTTCGAAGCGGCCTGCCGATGTGCCGCAGATGGTGTTGATGTGCGGCCTGAAGTGATGATACCGCTGGTATCACATGAAAGTGAGTTCAACCTGATGCGCAAGACCCTTGAGGTTAAAGCCATCAGGGTGATGGAGGAAAATGGCGCCAAAATACCTTACCTGATCGGAACCATGATCGAGATTCCACGTGCGGCGCTGACCGCGGGCAAGATTGCTGAAACTGCCGAGTTCTTTTCATTCGGCACCAATGATCTTACCCAAACGACATACGGCATCTCGCGTGATGATGCCGAGTCGGGCTTCCTGGTGCAGTACCTCCAGGACGGTCTGCTCAAGGACAATCCATTCGCCAGCATTGACCCTGACGGTGTCGGTCGGCTGATGAAGATTGCCACCGAAGAAGGGCGTGCGGTACGTAAAGATCTGGAAATCGGTGTTTGTGGTGAACATGGCGGTGATCCGAAGAGTATCCACCTGTGCCATAAACTGGGTGTCGATTATGTTTCCTGTTCGCCTTTCCGTGTGCCGATCGCTCGATTGGCGGCAGCCCATGCGGCGCTGGAGGATATTAAGTAAAAGTTTTACCAGCGCCAATGAACGACACTTGGGTGGCGGCAGTTGTTTAGTGCTTGCCACCCGAGTGTTGTTTGAGGTGTGCTTTCACGTCAAAGAATATCTTCAGGGCAATCATGATCAGCAGAACCGGCACCGGGCTTCCGAGTGCCATGGTCAGGCCACCGCCGATGATCAATACCAATTGCATAAACATGATGCGGCCATAGGGCTCTGACATCTGGTCGTTGACGGTTTTCCCGCGGTACTCCTTGCGACCGAGAAAGTTTGAGACAAAAGAATAGGCGTGACTGATAAACAATGCGGCCAGTGCGGGCCACAAACTGGTGAAGAGCAAGGCAACTTCCGCCAACTCACCGGCGGACTCGCCTCCGGCCTGGAATTGCTGGATGAATATCGTATAGATAAACATGAAATGTACCGCCATGAAACCGCCAAAATGAGCAGCAAAGAAAGGTGCGGCAAACAGGGCAGCCCAGCGTCCGATAATGATGATCTTGCAAATATTGAAAACACCGATCACTGCACTTTCAGCCCAGTAAAGCACCATCACATCGGAGAGATTCCAACCCAGAAACACACTTCCGGCGACGGGGATCAGGTTGGCGACTATCAATACCAACGCTGAAGGGGAGGTCAGCGTGAGAGGAGGGTGGCCGGTCGCTGGAGCCGCGACAGGCAATACGGGAGCCTGTTCATTAACAGTTTTCCGTTCGGTCTGCATTTCATCGTCAAGCGCTTTGCCGTGACGAATTTTTGCACCGGTGGCAAATTCCAGTTGCGCTCTTAATGCCGATACCTCTTCACCCCTGATGTCCGAGCCGAAGGCAACCGTGTTGGGTCCGTAGTCAAATACCAGGTGCGGGCCTCGCCACGATTTACCGGATTTTTTTGGCGGTTGTTCGAAGCGCAGGTTACGCATCTTCGACACATCGTAACGTGACGTAAGACCGACAATGGGTATGCCCAGAAAAATTTCAACGCTGGCGGGTCCGGCTTTGAGAATCTCACGCCCAAATAGCAACAGAATCAGGATGATGCTCAATATCAGTGGCGCGATGATCCAGCCGAGTAACCAGGCACTGAGAAACAACGCTGCCACCAGGTCGAACAACGAGTCGTAGCTGCCCCACTCATTCATCGCCTGTTTAAAAGTGATTATTGCAGGGATGATAAAGGCGGCATCCATGGCTGCCAGTACTGCAATCGCAACCCATGACCGCTTGAATGGCAGTACCCTGCGAAGACCTTCGGCTTCGAGGGGCGAATCAAAGCCGAATTTGAGTGCGGGTTTGAGTCCTTTTCTCATCATTGGGCAGGCTCCAGGGTCAGAAAGTGCCCGGGTAGAGTCCACCGTCCATCAGCACATTTTGCGCCGTTATATAGGCGGCTTGCTGACTGCAAAGAAAGGCGCAGGTGGCACCGAATTCATCTGGTTCCCCCGGACGTCGGGCACCAATTTTGCTGAACATGTTCTGCTGGAATGATTCGAGATCCGTTCCCGACTGTTTGGCGCCCGCTTCCAGCACCGACCACATCCGGTCGGTTGCAATATAGCCGGGCAACAGGTTGTTGATGGTGACATTGTACTGTGCCGGTTCCCGGGCGATACCGGATATGAAGCCGGTCAAACCCGTGCGGGCACCGTTGGAAAGACCCAACACCGATACCGGCATCTTAACCGCCACGCTGGTGATATTGACGATACGGCCGAAACGGCGCTCAATCATGCCGTCCAGACAGCGCTTAATCATGTCGATGGCGCTGTACATATTGGCATTGATCGCATCGAACCAGTCTTCCTGGTTCCAGTTACGGAAGTCACCCGGTGCCGGACCACCTGCGTTATTAACCAGGATGTCGGGGGCAGGGCAGGCCTCGTACAGGGCGGTACGTCCCTCGATGGTGGTGACATCGGCAGTGATTGCAGTCGCTTTTCCGCCACCAACGGCGTTGATTTCATCAACAGCGTCCTTAAGAGGGCCACTTGAACGGGCGCAAATCCATACATCAACACCTTCACCCGCGAGCGCGAGTGCACAGGCCTTACCGAGTCCCTTGCTCGAGGCGCAGATAATGGCCTTGCGGCCGGCGATTTTCAGATCCATACGATTCATCCTTTTGCAGGTGCCACCCATTGGAACGTGGCGTGGACGGTCAAACGTGATTGCCGGATTATAGCCAGAAACGGTATCACCGGTCATAGCTCTGCTACATAATAGACCGATGGCTTATCCACCGAACTCAATCACATACGAATATGATTTCGAGCCTGATATCGGTGAAGCCGTTGATATTCTTCCCGGGTTGAAATGGCTGCGTCTGCCCCTGCCATTCATGCTGGGGCATATCAACGTCTGGTTGCTGGAAGATGGTGACGGCTGGGCCATTGTCGACACGGGTATTCATACCGGCATCACGCGCAGAACCTGGGAAAATGTTTTCAGCAAAACGCTGAACAATGCGCCGGTATCAAGGGTGTTGGTCACCCATCTGCACCCTGATCATGCGGGTTGCGCAGGCTGGCTTTGCGAGCTTTTTGATGTTGATCTGTACATGCCCCGGGATGAATACCTGCTATGCCGGATTCTCGTATCCGACACCGGTCTGCCAGCGCCCAAAGAGGGCCGGCGCTTTTACCGGGCAGCCGGCTTCGCTGAAGAGAACATGTCGCGTTATATCGAGATGTTTGGTTCGTTCGGCACGGTGGTTGCACAACTACCACAAGCCTACCACCGCATGCACGAGGACCTTCCGGTTCACATCGGTGAGCAGCAGTGGCAGGTCATTACCGGTCATGGCCATTCACCCGAGCACGCCTGTTTATACAACCCTGAGCAAAACGTGCTGATCTCGGGTGACCAGATTCTGCCGACGATTTCGCCGAACGTCAGTGTTTACCCCACCGAACCTGCTGCCAACCCACTTGAGGGCTGGTTTGACTCGCTGCATCGCATGAAAACCCTGCTGCCGGATGACGTGTTGGTGCTGCCATCACATGGCAAGCCTTTCCGCGGTGTCAAGGGACGCCTTGATGCGTTGATTGAAGAACATGAGCTTGGACTGGAAAAGCTGAAACAGTTCTGTTGTGAACCGCAAAGGGCAGTGGATGTTTTTCCTGCATTGTTCAAGAGCAAAATTACTGACAGCAACCTGATGATGGCCACCGGTGAGGCCATTGCCCACCTAAATTATTTGCTTTACGCGGGTGAGGTCGGAATCAATACGGATGAATCCGGTGTCCGTTGGTATCAGACCCGGTAATAATCAGTGTTGCTTTGATCAACCACTAGTCGTACCCTGCACGTGATTTTTTGTTTCTTGACTTTAAGAACCGCTTCTGGAAACACCCTTTCCAGACTGATGCGGCATTAATCCGGGATAAACATGAGATTTGCGGGTATTCAACGAGTCATCGGATTACTTGTCATAGCTTCAAGCCTGATGATGTTGCCGCCAATTCTTGTTTCGATGTACTACGACGATGGTACTGTCCAGCTTTTTCTGGATAGTGCAGCAATTTTCCTGGTTGCTGGATTGCTGATTTACTTACCGGTCAGGCATGAAAAGCGTGAGTTACGCGTGCGTGATGGTTTCCTGATTGTCACCAGTAGCTGGTTGGCGGTCATCCTCGTGGGATCGTTACCTTTCATATTGCTGACGTCGCCGGACTTATCGATTTGGGATGCGGTATTTGAATCCGCGTCCGGCTTCACAACAACGGGCGCGACGATAATCAGTAATGTTGACGCGCTTCCACGCGCTATCCTTTTTTACCGCATGGAGACGCAATGGCTGGGGGGTATGGGTATCATCGTATTGGCCGTTGCCATACTACCGATGCTGCGTATCGGTGGCATGCAGTTGTACAAGGCAGAGACACCCGGCCCGGTTAAAGATGCCAAACTCACACCACGTGTCACCGAAACCGCAAAAGCTTTGTGGTTGATTTATGTCGGTATCACCATAGTCTGCATCATTGCCTATGATATGGGCGGAATGGATTTGTTTGACGCCGTTGGGCATGGTTTCAGCACGGTGGCCACCGGTGGTTTTTCCACCCATAATGAAAGTTTGGCGTACTGGGATAATCCCGAACTTGAAATCATAGCCATGTTCTTTATGTTCATTGCGGGCATTAACTTCGGTCTGCACTACGTTGCGTGGCACAAGGCCAGTTTCCAACATTACTTCAGGGACAATGAACTCAAGGTTTACTTTTTGTTGTTGTTAGTTTTTATATTTTTGGCGACTTTTGCACTTTACGTTACAAACACCTTTGACAGCGTGGCAACTTCATTGCGCCATGGTGCGTTTCATGTCGTTTCTGTGATGTCGACAACGGGCTATACCACTGACCCGTTTTATACCTGGCCGAGCTTTGTACCACTTCTACTCATATTCATTGCATTCATTGGTGGTTGTGCCGGTAGTACTGCAGGGGGTATGAAGGTCATACGTGTCACTTTGTTAAATCGCCAGGCATTACGGGAACTGCGTCTGTTAATTCATCCCAATGCCGCCTTACCGATCAAATACGATGGCCAGACCGTTACGCCACAGCTAATGGCCGCCATTTGGGGGTTTTTCTTACTTTTCATAGCCAGCTTCGCAGTCATGACCATGCTACTTACTGCCACCGGTCTCGATATGGTCACATCTTATTCTGCAGTGGTCGCCTGTATAAGCAACATGGGACCTGCGCTTGGGGATGCAGGTATAAACTTTGCTTCTTTGAACGATACGGCCAAAGTTATTTTATCCTTCGCCATGCTGCTTGGCCGGCTTGAAATATATACTGTACTGGTTTTGTTTTTGCCCGAATTCTGGAGTTTCTGAAGTGAATAATGAGATCGATTTGTTGGATTTATTTAGGAAGTTTTTAGGTATGAAAAAGGCTCGTCTTACTATCTGCTCGCTGATTTCCTGCCTGTTATTGGCGGGCTGCTCACCGGATGTTGGTTATACCGCTATAGAGGACCTGGTATTTGCAGATGAAGTTTTTAAGGATTGTGTTATAGGCGAAGCTCGAAAGAACGAATGGCTCAGTGCGGGGGACGTACAAAAATTGCACTGTGTCAACCCGACAGGCCGAAAGATATCCAGCCTCGCAGGTATTGAAAGTCTTCACAATATTCGAGAGCTGGATTTTGCACATAACGCGATCTCCGATCTTGCTCCATTGACCGCGCTTAACAAACTCGAACATCTACATCTGGACGACAACCAGGTCAGCCAGATACCCGATGGAATTTCTCACATCAGCATCACGCACCTGACACTTGATCGCAATATGATTAGTGATGTCAGCAAATTCAATATATTTCAGCGCCTGGAGGTTTTAGACCTGGCAGCAAACCAGATAGATGACGTGACTGCACTACAAGCGATCCCCACGCTGCACACCCTCAACCTTGGCCAAAACAAAATATCAGATTTAAGTGCAATTGGAGCGTTCCTGGATCTCAAAGCGCTTGACCTTGGCCATAACCGGATTACAGATATCTCTGCGTTGGAAAATTTGCGGCAAATTGAGCATTTGTATCTCAATAGCAACCATATTAACGATATTACCCCCCTCGCAGGATTATCGGAGCTTCGCGAAATTGATCTTTCAAGTAACGAGGTGACGAGTATCGAGCCACTTATTGAACTGGAAAACGTTTGGCGACTGTTGCTTGACAACAATCCGATTGAAAGTATCGAACCTTTGCTGGATTTTAGTGAACTTGAATTAATCAGCCTCAGGGGTGTAGAGGGTCTCTCCTGTGAAAATATCAAGAAATTGAAAGAGGAGGTGAAACAGGATGCGTTAATCATGGATGACTACTGTTTATGATTGTCACCTTAGTCTCCATCGTAAGGAATTCCGGTTAAACGCCTGCTCTGCGCCCATAAATTCCGGACTCAGGTTTCAAGCTGCGAGATAAGCGGGAAGGGGATATGGGGAAGACGTGCCAGGTAAACATCCTGTGGCTCCAGTTGAGCACCGGCCAATAGTATTCTTTCCATCGGCTCGGGTGCCTCAAGATTGCACAGATCGATGATCTCGGGAATGTTGTTACCCGTTAATGAGAAAATATCTGCCAGGGCCTGATTCATCGCGATACCTGATATCAATTGCCGATAGGCGAACCCGGTGGTACCGGCTGTGGCTGATCATTTTTCACGCTCGCCGGGTCTCTCATCATCAAGGCGATGGTATGACGGGCCCGTGCATAAAACGCATACCAGTCACTTTCTGTAGTACCCCTCTTTTGTCCGGCCAGAAACTCATCCCAGTTCTGGATGGCCAGAAAGGCCTGTGCACGTACCTGGGAATCCGCCCCGCTATCGTTAGCCAGGCCTATCAGGCGATTGAGCAACTGGTCAGCTGTCAGGCGTTGAATGGCACCTGCAATCGCAGTCCGCTTTTCTCCATACCAGCATATCCGGGCCAGTTCATACAAAATGGTTTCAAATCCCGGCAGTGAAGGATCTGCCGCATGAAAGACATTCAAGCGCGCAGCCCGTTGCTGATTGAGCAATACATCCAGGGTCAGGCTGATGGCGCTGGCGGCAGGCGCCAGCGGATCGAAGGTGACACCCGTACTGCGACCGAAAGATTCACGTCCCAGCGCATGGCCAGGCGGTCGTGGCGGGATGATGTCGATAACAGATTGCGGCAGCATCAACAGGGAAGGATCAAGCGTTCTGATCAATATATCTATGGCGGCCTGCTGTTTTCCACTGGCGACCGTAACGGGCGCCGTTTGCCCGTCACCACGCATGGCGTAGTTGAAGTACTGCCCGCCAATAAGTTTTCCGACGGCCTGAATCTGGAACCGGTGCAAAAGGTAAACCGGCACCAGCACCTCCTCCAGGGTGGCCAACGGTCGGCCCGGTCTGATGTTGTTTTCTGAAAAGTTGCCCAGGGCGTAGCTGCGTACCTTTAGCAGGTGCTCAAGCTCTGCGATAGCATCCGCACCATTATCCCAGAGGTTACCCACTGGGTTTGCGGTGCCCGGATCACGGGAGTCCTCATCTGCGACATACAGGAGGCCTGAAGCGATAGTATCTTCCAGTATCTCCTGTCGTGACGCGGCATCATCGAGTTCTTCGGGAAAATCCTGGTAAGCATACAATACGGTTCGTTTATCCCACTCGCCGATACCTACCCCGTAGGCATCTGAAAGATCAAGCTGTTCATTCGCATTAAACCGGATAAGCGGGAAAGGGTAGTCCATTACAGAGGACCGGTTATCAACACTGGCTGCGAAGTTATGTTCAAAACCCAGTGTGTGCCCAACCTCGTGTGCGGACAATTGGCGGATACGTGCCAACGACATTTCCAGCATGGTCTCGGGTACCTCACCCTGTTTATAAGGCGCCAACAGACCTTCGGCTATCAGGTAATCCTGCCGTACACGCAAGGAACCAAGGGTGACGTGACCCTTCAATATCTCGCCGGTACGCGGGTCGAGTATTGAAGAACCATAAGACCATCCACGCGTGGAGCGGTGGACCCATTGAATGACGTTGTAGCGGACATCCATCGGATCAACATCCTCAGGTAACAGTTTGACCTGGAACGCGTTTTTGTAGCCGGCGGCCTCAAAAGCCTGGTTCCACCAACTAGCGCCTTCCATCAATGCGGAACGTATCGGCTCCGGCGCACCCGGGTCAAGGTAGTAAATGATCGGTTCAACGGCCTCGCTGACATCTGCTTGCGGGTCTTGCTTTTGCAGGCGGTGACGTCTGCCATAAAGCACCTGGATGGGGTCGCCGATCGGCACTGCATAATCCACAAAACCATTACCCCTGGGAGAGCCGATGATGCCCATTCTCGCGTCATAAGGAAGCGGTTTATAGTTGTCATCCGGCAAGCGGATGAAGGAGTGGTGCAGGTGGACGGTGACAGAATTCGTGTCGGGAACTACCGTGGAAAGTATGTTACTGGCGGGTTTGCCCTTGTCATCGAATTTCTGTTCCCCGGTATAACTGACAATGGCTTCCACTTCCGTGTTGTCCGGGAATGCCCTCGTACGTGGTAGGAAAATAGCCGAACGGCTGGGGTCAACTGTGTAGCTACCCTGTTGCGCCCGGCTAAGCCGTGTTGATATGTTATGCGCATCGCGCAAGAAAAATTCCGTAGCGTCAACAATCACAGAATCACCCGTTTGTGCAACGATCGCAAAGCCCCAGACGACCGAGCGGGCAAATGAACTTTCAACCGCAGATTTTTCAGCCTCATCATGGCTAATGGCCCGGTAATCCGTGTTCTTTTCGATCAACAACACCTTGGGCCCGGAACGGTAGAATTCGACCAACCGGGTTGCACCCAGTTGTCCCCGATCAAGACCCAGGTCATTCGATCCTATACCACGGGGCATCGATGACTGGTAAATGAACTCGGCACCCGGGTTATCGATCTGTAGCAGGAGTTGGCCTTTCTCCTGATCCCAGTAAAGATCAAAATAACCATCCATGTGATCCAGGTCTTTGACCTTTTCCTTGATGCTGCTGATCGCACCTTCGGCTTTGTTCGCCGCTTTGGCAGCTACAATTTGAGGGATTGCCAGAAGAATCAAACAGGCGAAAAACCCATACTTAATTTGATGCATGGTTATCCAGTCAGTTAGAAAATAATTTTTATTGCGCATATATTATCCGAAAGGGGCAGCCAGGGGTTTATAGGAAATCCAGTTGTGTGGGTTCGCAGTTTATTAGCGGGACCGTATTGAAGGCGCTTAGTTTAAAGGTTTGATTTGCCGAGTTGACGGCCACCGCGATCCGGTAGCGTCCGCCCCGGGATATACGCCAGAAATGCCAGCTTGCTGCATCATCATCCAGGTCTGGGTGGGTCTCAAAGGCATTAAGACTGTCGGCCTCAAATCGAAAACTGAACTTGTCCAGCGGAATGGCCAGGCCCATACCACGCGCCTTGATATAGGACTCCTTGAGTGTCCAGTAGTCGAAAAATCGCAGCTGTTGCTGATCAACGGGCAGGCGTGCCATGTCTGCCGTTTCCGTGGCTGAAAAGTAGCTTGAAAGACTCTCGAAGCTGGTACTTGTGGACCTTTTCGCATCTTCAACATCCACACCAATATCGTGGCGCCTTGTTATTCCACACATGATCAGGCCTTCGCAGTGTGAAATGTTGAATTGGACCGGACCTGCATTTTCCGGAAAATTTATCTCCGGCTTTCCATAGGCATTTTTGCCAAAATGCCAGTCAGTGGGCTCAACCTGGAAATAGCTTGAGAGACAAGTGCGTACCAGTGCGCGTGTAACGAGAAACTGGTGACGGTGGCGGGTGTAAACAAACCGTGACATCTGTGTTCGTTCTTCATCGGTCAACAATGTTGCATAACGTTTTAACAGTTCGGGGTCTGAAATTTTCTCAGGGTATGAAAAGTAGAGGTGAATATGGTTGCCTGGCAGTTCCATTTCAGTTCCGCTTCAGGCTACAAAATCTGTTTTTGCTGTATTCCACTAGTGGTTGTTGACAGTGCGGGCGGGAAACCTATCCCCAGCGCCGATGCATCCAGAGCCATTGTTCGGGGTATTCACGGACCCAGCCCTCAACCACGTCGGTAACAAGTTGCATGGTTCCCTTGATATCCACATCGCCGTTTTCATCACGTGGCAGAATGAGTTCGTCGGTAATTTCAAGCCGGAAACGGCCATTGGGTAAACGTATGGTGCGTGCACCGTGAACCGGGCAATTGTAACGCCGTGCCAACTTGGCCAGCAGAGGATTGGTTTTGGCGTCTTTTCCAAAAAAAGGGATATTGATACCGCGGCGAAACTTCTGATCCACCAACAGGCCGACATGGTCACCGCGTTCAAGTGCGCTCATCAACTGGAATGACGCACCGGCACCCGAAGCAACCAGGTTTTTGCCATATTCCTTGCGTGCGTCCGCAACCTTGGAGGCCGCATGCGGGTTATTCGGGCGACGGTACATGGATTGAATTTCCAGGCCGAACCTTGATGAAACCAGGGGAAGTAACTCAAAATTTGCAATATGGCCGGTGAATAGTATGGCGGGCAGGCCATCATCACGCAGCTTGTGAAATTGTTCGGCATTTTTGATTTCAATACGTTCTGACTCTGTATTGTCTTCGTCCAGATCGAAAATTTCATCCAGGTAGATGTATTCAATCAAGCTGCGGGCCATTTGCGCCCAGTTGTCGCTGGCAAGTTTCTCACGTTCCCCGATGCTCTTTTCAGGGAAGGCGATCGCCAGGTTATCCATGACCACCTTGTGACGCCAGATTTTGGGACCGAGCCAGCGGGCAAAGCTTTCGAACATCCGGGCTGCGTATTTGAGCGGTACCAGGCGAATGAGCCACAGGCACAACGAAACCAGCTGAGCGACAGTCCAGTTACGGATACCGATCAGAAATTGCGCAACCCGGTAACGTAAAGGCAGTTTCATCGGGTAGTCTCAGTGAGCCCTAAATGACGACGATAATTTTGCCGAACACCTGGCGGTTTTCGAGGCGCTCCAACCCTTTTCCGATATCTTCCATTGGTATCTCGAGGTCGACTATGGGTTTGACCGTACCTTCCGCCAATTTATCAAGCGCATTCCTGATGTTACGCAGATTGCAGCCAAAACTGCCGATCAGGCGCAATTGCCGTTGAAAAAGCTGAAACAGGTTGATTTCGGCCTTGATACCGGTTGTCGAACCACAGGTCACCAGGCGTCCACCGATCTTCATCGAAAACATGCTGCCTTCCCATGTATCAACACCTACGTGTTCGAAAACAACGTCAACACCTTGTTTTTTAGTCAGTTTTCTCAAGCGGCCTTCAAAGCGGTCGGTCTGGTAATTGATGGCATGATCAGCACCCAGGTCAAGCGCCTGCTGGGCTTTTTCGTCGTTACCAACGGTTGTGTAAACGGTGCAACCGATCGCCTTGGCAAGCTGGATTGCAGCTGTGCCGATGCCACTGCCGCCAGCGTGAACCAGGATGCTTTCACCCGGTTGAAGCTTGGCATTGTCGAACAGCATGTGCTCAACCGTGCCAAAAGTGATCGGTGTACAGGCTGCTGCAACCGGATCAAGGCCCTCGGCGGCCGGAACAAAAAGTCGTGCCGGGAAATTCATCATTTCCTGGGCGAATCCGTCGATATGAAAACCGAAAACGCCGTTGACGTTCTCGCAGAAATTGTCACGGCCCTCAACGCAGGGTTTACAGGTGCCACAGGTATTGGCCCCGTAAAGTGCACCAATTTGGCCGACTTTCAGATCAGTGACATTTTTTCCGACTGCAATGATTTCACCGGATGCTTCTGCGCCCACGGTGATGGGCAGTTGGCGTTTGGCAAATGCCATGCCACGCCAACCCCAGACGTCGATATGGTTAAGTGCAACGGCACAAATTCGTACCTGGATTTCATCATCACCTGGCGGTGGCGGTGCGTCGACCTCGGTTACTCTCAGGTCGCGCTCTCCATAGTTTCTAAGTGCTTTCATATGTCAGTTTACCGATAATTAAAGGGTGGGTTTTCAGCGTTGTATCAACAGGCCGGCAGTCAGGCCGCCATCAATTGGAATGATGCTTCCGGTGATATAACCTGCAAGCGGTGAAAACAAAAAGCTTGTTAGTGCACCAACCTCTTCGGGTTGCGCAAAACGGCGCAGGGGAATCTGGCTTTCCAGTTTCTCGCGATAGGAGGCATATGGCGCCAACAGTTCAGTATCGACATAGCCCGGTGCAATATAGTTGGCCGTAACACCTTTACGGGCCATTTCAACAGCCAATGTCCTGATATAGCTCAGCATCGCACCCTTGCTCGCAGCATAAATAGCATTTCCTGAAACGGCTAACTGTGAGGTTACCGAGCCCATTGCAATAATTCGTCCGCATTTAGCCCGCATCAGTGGTCTTGCTGCGGTGCCGGCCAGACGGGTCATCGCCCAGAAATTTAGTTGAAAAAGCGCCTCTGCCTTATCCTGATCGGCAAGTGCAGCGAGGGTGTCGTAAGAGCCGCCAGCGTTGTAAACCAGGCCATAAAGTGAATTGGTTTCGCCAATAATGTTGGCAAACTCGTCCACCTGGTCCCGGTCGGACAAATCAACCTGGTAAATGGTGATGGTTTGCTCCGGATATTCGGACTGAAGATCTTTGCGGGCCTGTTCTGCTTCGTTGGCTGAGCCACGGTATGAAAACGACACATCGTAACCATCCGCAGCCAGTGCCTTTACGATACCAAGCCCGATACCCTTGGCGCCACCGGCAACAAATACTGTTTTTCCGTTTGCTGGATTGGGCATACGATGTTCTCCTAAGCAGGCTCTGCCGAGAAAATCAGGCAGACATTCTGGCCGCCAAAACCAAATGAATTGGACATTACGGAATTAACGGTCTTGATCCTTTTTTCATTGGGCACGACATCCATCAGGATATTGGGGTCCTGTTCATTGCAATTGATGGTGGGAGGGATTACACCGTGCTGTATCGTTAACAAAGAGATGGCAGCCTCAATGGTGCCTGCGGCACTCAATGTATGACCGATCATGGATTTGTTGGAACTGATAGGTGTGTTTTTCAGTTCGTCGCCGAGCGCTGCCGACAGAGCCAGGTACTCCATCTTGTCATTTTCCGGGGTGCTGGTACCGTGCGCATTGATGCAGTCAATTTCAGCCGGTGACATACCGGCATCAGCCATAGAGCGCGTGATCGTATCAATAATTGCCGAACCATCAGGTGTGGAACGGGTACGGTGAAATGTATCAGCACGCTCACCGGCGCCACGGACAACGCCGAGAATTTTTGCCCCGCGGGCCTTTGCCCCTTCATAGGACTCCAGAACGAGGGTCGCTGAGCCTTCGGCCATGACAAAACCATCGCGGGTTTTTGAAAACGGTTTAGACGCGCCCTGCGGGTCATCGTTCTGCGTTGAGAGGGCCGAGAGCAGGTTGAAACGCACCACCATTTCCTCGCAAATTCCGCCATCGGTTCCGACACAAAGAGCTGCATCGGTATCACCGCGACGTATCGCTTCAACACCAAGTTGTACAGATGTCGCACCCGAAGCACAGGCGGTTGTCAGTGAAATGGGCTGGCCTTTCGTACCGAATTCGTCCGCCAGGTGCTCAGCGATACTAATAAATTGAAAGAGCTTGAAATAACGGGAAAAATCACCCGCCCTGACATTCTTCAAGAGACGATCATAACCGTTACTGTCAGCACCGGCCTGGCCGCTGTAAACAACCATCCGTTGGTCCCAGTTTGTTTCCGCAGGTGAATTTGCTACAAACAATGGACCCGGGAAAGACCCTCGCGAACCGATTCCTGATTGTGCAATGGCCTCGGCGGCTGATGTTTTGGCGAGTCCGATCGAGTGGATCGGAGCGCAATAACGGCTATCACCTTTCCAGTCGATTGTACCGGCAATCTGGGTGCGAAGTCCCTCGGTTGGGAAACGGCTTATCTGGCGCACACCGGAAACGCCTGCGGTCAGGTTTTTCCAGTTATCCTCTTTGCCTTCACCAACAGACGTAACAATGCCGATACCAGTCACTACAACAACCGGACGACCCTTGTGATCTTTTGCTGAATGACCCATGTTATTTATCTCCCCGCAATGGCGCGTCGGGCCTCTCGACCAATGCCAGGCTCTCGCCCCGCCAATGGCCCCAGGTGCTTATCAGGACGCTTTGAGGTGCACCGGAAAAAGTCTTCTCAACACCGGAGTCATCAAAAGGATCAAAAAATGCGCCTTTTGAAATAGCCAGTGATGCCAAAATGACATTGAGGGGTAGTTGAGCTTCCAGCGTGTTGCCAAGCACGGTTGTCACACCACGTACAGCCGGGTCGATACCATGTTCTGACAGGCCGGTTAAAAAGTCGCGCTCCTCCTTGAGTTGCGGTTGCACGCCACAACAACCCGACAATACGGGTAGTGGTCCCTTCGGAACCTGATCGCTGATTTGTTCGAATAAGCGGTCTGCGACCTGGCGGGCAGCACCGGGTTGCCTGTTGCAACGATCAGATACGACCTTATTAATGCGTGCATACGGCTTGGCACCGCGTGCTTCAGCGTGTTTGCGTGATTCAAGAATAAGAAATGCGCCTGCGCTGCCCATGTTCATTCCGCCTGCTGTATCTTCGCGTGACCATACCGAGCCGTGCTCACCCTGCCAGAGTGTATGACCAAACTCCATCAGCATGCTCATGTCGGCACGCTCGGCAATGTAGGCACCACCAACAAGAAAAACGTCTCCTTGCCCGTGCTGAATCTGTGCGACTGCCGTCTCGACGGCAGATACACCGGCAGATTCCTCGCCCATAAACGTACGCGAAGAGTCGGTGACGCCATGAACGATGGAAATATTGCCAGCCATCAGGTTTGACAGCTGTGCCAGGAACAGGGTGGGACGTAATTCACTGTTCAGCGAGGCATTCAGTATCGGACCTGGGTTTTCGACGCCGTCGATCTGTTCCATGATCACAGTATCGACATCCAGATCCCGTTCACCACCACCGGCAGCGACAATCATATTGGTTGCAGCTAGCAGTCCGGGCTCGTGTGCGATACCGGCATCGTCCAGTGCCAGGCCAGCGGTATAAACGCCGAGGTGTTGCCATGGACCCATCTGGCGCTGGTCGCTTTTCTTTGGGATCTGGGTGCCAACCTCAATATCGACGATCGGGTGAACCAGGTAAGGTGCCTGATTCCCTGTATCGACAGACGGAACGGGCACCTGGCCTGTAGTCAATTGCTCCCAGTGCGTATCAAGTCCCTCGCCCAAAGAGCTTACAAGTCCGATCCCAGTGATCCAGACTTCTGTTTTTTCAGTACTCATTTTATCACCCGGTTGATGAAAGGCTTATTTGGCTATACCGATCAAGCATATTGTTTTTCAGGGTATCGTTTGGAAACGGCATGATGCGGAACATCAATTTACTATCGCAGATCTTCTTGCCGTCACGTGAGATGCTTGCCCTGGTTGCAGCAAACCCGGAACCGTCATGTTCCAGTTCCGCCTCGACACGAAGAACATCTCCGGGTTCAACAAACGTCCGCATTTTGGCGCTGGTCACATTCGCCAGGAACGGCATCTTCTCAAATTTCATACGGGATAGAAGCATAAAGCCGGAAGCCTGCGCCATTGTTTCGATAAGTAGCACACCCGGGACCAAAGGCGACCCGGGGAAGTGTCCCTCGAAAACAGTGCTTTCCATCGGCACATCTGCACGCGCGACAATCTTACCGTTGTCCGGATCAAGATCCTCGACAACGTCGATCATCTGGAAATATTCGAGTAGCATGAAGTGACTTTTTGCTTATGCTTCTTTGGCTGCAATGAGTTCGTCAATCCGGGCACATAATTTGCTCAGGATAAAGTACTCATCGACGTCTGCCTTGTTCTCGTTTAACTCCTCAGTCCATTTTTCCAGTGGAATTTTGATACCGAAATTCTTGTCGATGGCGAAAGCAATATCCAGAAAGTCCAGGCTGTCGATACCAAGGTCGGTGAAAGCATTTTTTTCTGGTGTGATTTCTTCCAGTGGAATGTCGCTGGTTTCAGAAATGATCTCAGCTACTGCTTCAAATGTTGTCGCCATTTTAATTACCTGTTTAAGTGTTAATTTATCGGGTGCCATCATAGCGTGGCGTCATGTACCGTTTCAACGGTACAATCCTGTTACACGTATATGGCGATAGGTCGTAAGATTTTAAACCTTAAGTGGCGTATTGTATTGCCTAAACAGGACATCGGCTATACATTTACCAGAGCAATTATCGTTGATTTTTGGATTAGTAAGGGAGACATCCATGGCAAGTGTCGATATTGAGTCCGGTTTGGCGGCTTTCTTTGAGCAGGATCACCGCGATTGTGATGCGCGCTGGGTGGATGTTGAAGAACTTCTCGACACCCAGGATGTTGATGCAGCGCGTCCGGCCTGGCGGAAATTCGATGCCGGTTTGCGCCGGCATATCGCCATGGAGGAAGAAGTCATGTTCCCGGCGCTTGAATCAGCGGCTAGTATGGGTGGGGGTGGCCCGACTGCTGTGATGCGCATCGAACATCAGCAGATGATCGGGCTTCTCGATCAGATTGATGCAGCGGTGGAATCCGGTGACGCCGAGCAGGCGCTGGATATCGGTGATACGCTGCTGATGTTGATCCAACAGCACACCATCAAGGAAGAGGGTACGCTTTACCCGATGGCCGAGAATTTGCTGGCCGGGAGCTGGCCCGCACTGGCTAAACTCCTCGAAGAGTATTGAATTACTGGCCTTACTCGAATGAGTATAAGGCGACTTGTTTCACATTCGAGATAGCTCACTCCAATCAAACGGATGAGTTCAATTCTATCTTATTGTTGATTGTGTCTGGATATACCAGTTGAAATCTTCTATCTGCAAGGTTGGGGGCGCTGGGACGGGCCGCTGCGCATCCCTGCGCCCGCGGCATACCGTTCATCCTGAACATAACACCAGATCACCTTGGCTTCCCGACTGATCACGAGTTATTGATCTGCCAACAGGAATAACACACAATCAATTATGAATAAATCACTCAAACTCAACTTTCCACGTATTGTCCTTCTCACTTTGTTGATCTGCATTGCACCAATAGCTGGTGCATTTGATGCCGATCATCTGTCAGCGTTTACCGAAAGGGGGATGGAACTGTGGCACGTGCCGGGTATGTCGGTCGCCGTGGTAACGAAGGATGAAGTTGTCTTTCAGAAGGGCTTTGGTAAAACAGCCATTGAAGACGGAAAGGCGGTTGATGAACACACCTTGTTCGCGATTGCCTCAACCACCAAGGCGATGGTCGTGGCTGGTATCCTGATGCTGGCCGATGAAGAAAAACTGTCACTTGATGATCCAATCATCAAGCATATTCCCGAGTTGCACTTTGAAAACCCGATGCTCACCCAGCAGTTAAGGGTTCGGGATTTGTTGGCGCATCGCACCGGTTTGCCGTCAACCGACTACTGGTCATTTTTGCAAAACATGCCATTGGAAGAGCAAATTTCACGATTGCGTAACGTTCCAAACCAGGCACCGGTCCGTACACGCCTGATCTATCAAAACACCATGTTCGAAATTGCCGGTCTGTTGATCGAACGACTCAGTGGCCAGCGCTGGCATGACTATCTGACAGAGCGCTTGTGGCACCCCATTGGTATGCAGGAAACCTATGGTGAACGTGCACAGACCGGTGACGGGCAAAGCCATGTTATGCCTTACCAGTATCATGCAGACCGTCTCGTTCTCGCTGATTGGGACTTTCCTGCCGATTTTGCCGATGCCGCCGGTTCGGTATGGTCTTCCATCCACGATATGAGTCTATGGGCACAGTTCCTGTTGCGGGATGGTGTCACCAGCAATGGTGAGCGCTTGATTTCAGAGACGGGTATGCAACAGATGTTTGAACCGCAGCAGCTTGCCAGTCCCGCTGATTTCTACCCGACGACTGAACTCACAAAGCCCAACTGGCGTAGTTATGGCCTGGCCTGGTTTCAACAGGATTTTCAGGGCCGGAAGATCGATTTTCATACAGGTAGTTTGTCCGGGTTAATTGCGATTATCGGATTGGATCGGGCAAATGATAAGGCCGTGATCGTGCTTGGTAACCGGGACCATGCCGAGATGCGTCATGCCCTGATGTGGGATGTGATGGATAACACCCAGGGTGACAAACGTCGCGATTGGAACCAGGAGGTTTTTGATCTGTATGCAACGAATGCAGATGAGGGTAAGAAAAACTGGGAAGAAACGCAGAAAAAACGGCTTAAGAATACAAAACCAGGTTTGCCATTGGCTGCTTATGCAGGAACCTATGGTAATTCCTCTTTTGGTGACATCCAGATAGTCGCTTCCGGTTCTGACATGAAACTCAAGACCACGTTGATCGACTTCGAGATGAGCCATTGGCATCTTGATACTTTCCTTGTGGAGCACGAAAGCTGGGACATGCACGAGTTTGCCACTTTTAATATCGACCCGGAGGGCAACATTACATCGGTCAATGCCATCGGTCACACGTTTGAGCGTGTGCCTGTGGAGTGACCTCTCCACTGATATCCGCGGATCGGGATTTTGCATTGCGGGCAGTGTTTAGATGCCGGTGTGATGATTACCGGGTTACGCGAGCGCCAATTTCATTGGTGTCAGGCTGACGCAGCTGCTGGCAAGGATAGTCAGGCCATACCCCCGGCCATCCCCCTGGCCAGATCATTTTTCAGATCCTCGATGTCTTCGAGTCCGACAGCTATCCGTATCAATCCATCAACAATACCGGATTCCTCACGTTGCTGGACCGTTAGCCGGTTGTGAGTGGTGCTGGCCGGGTGAGTAATGGTGGATTTGGTATCGCCGAGATTGGCGGTGATTGAAATTAAACGGGTGGCATCAATTAAATTCCAACCTGCCTGTTTGCCGCCCTCGAGCTCAAACGACAATAAGCCCCCGTAGCCCGACTGCTGGCGGCGTGCCAATTGATGTTGGCCATGGCTTTCAAGCCCGGGATAGAAAACACGTTTCACCACGGCCTGTTGTTCAAGCCATTGGGCCAGTGCCAGCGCGTTTGCGCTATGCGCTTTCATCCGCAGGCTCAATGTTTCAAGACCTTTCAAAAATACCCAGGCGTTGAACGGGCTCATGGCCGGGCCTGCTGTTCTGAGAAAGCCAAATACTTTTTCTCCGACAAGTTCTTTCGGGCCGACCACCGCACCGCCTACGCAACGACCCTGACCATCAAGAAACTTGGTGGCCGAATGGATCACGATATCTGCACCGAGTCCGATGGGTTGTTGCAGGGCAGGGGTGCAAAAGCAGTTGTCCACGGCCAGCAGGATATCGTTGTGATGAGCGAGTTCTGCCAACTGCTTGATATCCGCCAACTCGGTCAGTGGGTTGGATGGGGTTTCCATGAACATCAATCGGGTTTCAGGTCGTATCGCACCAGCCCAGTCATCGATATCGGTTAAATTGACAAAGGTGGTTTCAATACCCAGTTTTGCCAGGAAGTTGGTGAACAGCATGGTTGTTGAACCAAAAATACTACGTGATGAAACAATATGGTCTCCGCTTTTCAGCAGCGCAAGACAGGTCGACAATATCGCTGACATGCCGGAAGCCGTGGCCACGCAGGACTCAGCCCCTTCCATGGCGGCCAGGCGCTGTTCGAAGGTTCTTACCGTCGGATTGGTAAAACGTGAATAGATATTGCCCGGTTGTTCATCAGAAAAACGGGCGGCGGCCTCTGCTGCAGAGGCAAATACATAACTTGAGGTCGTAAAAACAGGTTCGCAATGTTCACCTTCAGCCGTGCGTACCTGTCCGGCCCTGATTGCCAGGGTGTCAAATTTGTAGTCGTCTTCAAAATCCGGCATGTGGTGAGCATCCATTTGTCGAGTAGCGGGTTTAGCTGTCCAATAACGTGTTGCGAACCTACAATATGCATTAAGCATTTACATGAACGCAAGGAATACGGGTTAATGAAAATCGTTGCAGACTTGAGCCTCTACCCGCTAAAAGACGGGCCGATTCCCAACATCATTGAATTTATCAAGGAATTGCAGATTCAGGATGGTATTGAGATTGTCACCAACCAGCTTGGCACCCAGTTGCGTGGTGAGTTTGAGGCAGTGACAGGCGCCATCAACCATTGCATGCGCAAGGCCATGGGATCCCCCAATACGGTGGTCCTGGTTGTGAAATACCTGAACATTGATGTCGAACTCAAAAGAGAGCCCAGCCTGACGCCACCGAACGGCGTATAAGGGTGGGGTTGTTACGAACCGGAACAAGGCTGATTTCAGGCTACAATTCCATGCTTGACTGCGTATTGAATCAGTTCTGAATTGGTCTCGACATCAAGGGTTTCCATTATCTGGTACTTATGGAAAGCGACTGTCCGTGGTGTGATATTCAGGATGGCGGCGACCTTCTTCATGGTATGGCCTTCCGCAAGTAATTGCAGAACCTCTCGTTGGCGCAGAGAAAGATCTCCATGTACTTTTTGAACGCCGGGATTGTTGATTAATGTAGCGGCCCTGCTTTTAGCGAGTTTGGCTGACACATAATTTTTCGAATTCAGGACAAGCTCAATGGCCTCAAACAGTTCGGATGCTGCTGAACTTTTGAGCAGATAACCATCTGCGCCGATTCGGAAAGCCTCGGTGACCATGTCCGAATCTTCGTTCACGGTCAAAAATACAAGCTTGACGTCAGGTAGAATCTTTTTGAGCTTTTCACCTGCATCGAAACCATTCAAGTTGGGCATGGCGATATCCATCAAGACCAGGTCGGGCGCCAGTTTTGATACCATTTTCAACATTTTTCGGCCATCCGTGGCCGTGCCTACCACCTCGTATTTCGGCTCAAGCAGATTACTTAACGCGTCCAAAAGTAGTGTGTGATCATCAGCTAAAAAGATGCGTGCACGCATTGCTATAATTTCCCTATTGTCGCCCGGCACTCGCTATACTATGCCATCTTGAGACAGTGACTGCACTACTAATACCTCAAATGCGGGATTGAGCCAAAACCTGTCAATTAACTGATTCAGCGTCTATAGTCCTGTTTCAGGTATCCGGTACACAGTAAAAAGACCAGTATGAATTCCGTAAAACACCCCCCTGATAATCCGAAGCCAGCCTTGGGTCATATCCTTGTCGCCGAAGACGACATAGTCTCCCAGATGGTGGTGAAAAAGATGCTCAATGAAGCCGGTTACACGATGGACCTGGTAGTCGACGGTCTGGAGGTAATCAAGGCGCTGGAGTCAAGGCATTACGACCTGATCCTGATGGATTGTCTGATGCCCCGGATGAATGGTTTTGACGCCACCCGCGCGGTCCGAAGTGCCGATTCCACGCGGATTAATCCAGAGATCCCTGTTATTGCGATGACAGGCTTGAAGGATGTAGTGGACCAACAACGTTGCCTTGACGCCGGAATGCAAAGCGTGATTAACAAACCGTTCAATTTGCAGACACTGATCCCGGTGATACAACAGTTCCTGGCCGGAAATGAAAATACAGAATCTGTTTCAGATTACGATGAAATACAGACACAAGCTATCCGCGACGATGGCTTTCTGGATAGCGTGATTGATGAGTTTCTGCAACAGGTACCAGAAGTCATCGGAGACTTACAACAGGCGGTCGATCGAGGTGATACAGTCAAACTCCGCAATGTTGCCCACCGATTCAGAGGGGCAACGGATATCCTTGACGCGTCAGGGCTGTCCGCCCGCTCAAAGGTTTTGGAACAAGCCGCAAAAAACGGAAATTTTCAGCTCGCCGCAACCTACGCGGCAGAACTGATTGAGGAGTTGAAAAAGCTTAGTTCTCTATCAAGAGAATAGCGGTCTGACCAGGCAGAACGGCCCCGGCAGTCAAATCACTCACGAATTTTGACATAACGCTGTACGAGTTTGAGCAGCAATCTCGCTATCAACGGAAATGAAGCGAGCAGGCACAAAGCCAGAATCAGATCGGGTGTGAACACCTCGGCGAAGCTAAAACTTTCTATATCACCCAGTTCGTCGCCGGTATAAGTGAGTATCAACAATACCGGCATCATGCCGAGGAATGTTGCAAGCATGAATATGGGTACCCGCATCGAAGTCAGACCCATGATCAGGTTCAGTAAACCGAATGGGATAACCGGTATCATTCTCAGGCCAAACAGGTAAAAGGCACCTTCTTTTTCGATACCCTTGTTAACTATCTCGACCTGACCGGTAAACCTTCTTTTGACCAGGTCATAGAAAAGGTAGCGTGTGCTGTAAAGCGCAACCGTTCCGCCCAGCGTGGTGGCAGCAAGTGACAGCGAAAAGCCGATCAACGTGCCGAAGACGATACCACCGGCCAGCGTTAGAACAGCGGTAACGGGCAGCGAGCAACTGGTCGCAACAAGAAAAACCGTAAAGAAAATAGCAGCGGTTGAAACAGGTGATCTTTCAAACAGGTCCTGATACAGGTCGATACTGAAGTACTTTTCACCACCGCCGACCAAATAGAGGATGACAATGGTGGCAATAAACAAGGCCAGTATTAGTTTTTTTACCGGCATTCTGCTACTGCTCCTTCGATGTGATCATTGCGAGTTCAGCGCTCCCCAGGGTAAAGCCGATCACGCAGCCCCGGCCATTCCTGTATGTTGCAGGATAGATTTCATGTTCTCTCCGTGTGTTTGATCAAACCCTGCACAATCAGGTACTGGGCGGTCATGTAAATGGACATTATCAGGATTCTTTCGGCAGGTATTTCATAGGCAAATTTATTGATCGCTATCAGGCCGTCTGAGAGCGCAAACAGGATCGCACCGATCGCTACAAGCTGGAAGCTGGCAGAGGAGGTCGCACTCCTGCGTTTATGCGCCCAGACACCCATACCAAGGAGTACCAGCGCATAGATCAGCACAGGCACCAGCAAGTCACCTAAACCCGGGTAAATGACCCACATTAACACGACCCCGTAAATGACAAATTTCAAGATATCCAATGGTCGCAACTCACCAACAGCAGCACCGGTTTTATGGTAGGCAATGATGTAGAAAACGTGGGCGATCAAAAACGAGACCAAGCCAGCGATAAACCAGTCGCCGGAGATCAGGAATACATCTCCGGCCCACGAAAATATCAATGCCGCGATGACGTAAATACGCCAGATTGGATATCCTTTTGTGGCAGAGACAAAGTACGCAAGCAGCGTAATCATCAATAAGGGTTTGGCAGAAAGATAGAGCAGTTGAAGGTCAAACAAAAGGCCGATTAGTACCGATGTTGCCGAAATCGCATATAGAATTCGCCAGTCTGGTTTCATACGCTGTAGCCTTACCTTTATGCGCTTGGGAAGTGTCAAAATTAGTTTGAAATTATAGCCGCTTTTGATGCAGTTCAGTGGCATCAGAAGTCAAATTCAGACTGAATACAAATCAGAAAATTGACCGGGAGTATTTATGTCACGCATTATGGCAAAGAAGGATAAGCCCGTGTTTAGGTTGATTGTCTAATCAACTGGTTTTGCTCGTAATTTTTTTAAAGAACCGCGTCGTTTCTTGGAGTCAACGCGTTTTTCTTTCGAGGCGCGACCGGGTCGGGTTGGTATTCGTTTGCGGGGTACGCGCAGGGCACCCTGGATAAGATCGGCGAGTCGTGCAAGTGCCTCGTTACGGTTTTTTTCCTGGCTGCGGTGATTCTGGGCCTTGATGACAACCACGCCCTCGGTGGTGATGCGCTGGTCGTTTGTTGCCAACAGACGTTGTTTTACTAAATCAGGGAGTGAGGATGCTTCTATATCAAACCGAAGGTGGATGGCAGAAGATACCTTGTTAACGTTTTGCCCGCCTGCGCCTTGCGCGCGTATTGCGCTGATTTCGATTTCATCATCGCCAAGATTGAGCTGGTCGCTGATCTTCAACATACGACATTGTAAGGCCAGGGGGCTAAGGACTAAAAGGGCTAGGGGCTAAATCCGTAACCATTGGCCATCGACGACATATTGATAGGACAGTTGCAGATTTTCCAGGGCGGCTGTGCTCATGGGCACACCAAGGCCAAATTCGTAGGCCCTGATCGTGAGCAAGTAGGCAGGTGGTGCTGGCTGTTGGTTAACTTGTTCAAAAACTGACAGCACCGCTGCCGGACTCATGGCGTGCGTGGTAAAACTGTCATCCCGTTCTGCCTGTAAAAGCTGTAACTCAAAAGGTTCCGCGCAGGACATACCTGCATCAATAAACAGAACACATTGACGGTTTTCAAGATCAACAGCGTGCTCAATCTGTAGCTGGAAATCGGTAAGTAAATCCACGTCGTCGAGATCACTTGTTTCCCGCTTGTGTTTTTCAAGCATATCGAACATGGCCGGGCCCAGGGCGTCGTCGCCACGCGAGGGGTTGCCATAGGTGAGAATCAGAACGGGGGCGGGTGCCTGCCTGCCGTTCATGCCATTTCCTCAGAGCGTTCTGTTGATCTGACCGTTCACTCTTTTTTCAAGCTGATCGATCAGTTCACCCCTGTCATCTAACAGGTTCAGCTGCATTGGCATTTTTCCAATCGCATGTGTGGCGCAGGACAGGCAAGGGTCATAGGCACGGATTGCCACCTCCACCTGGTTGAGCAGGGCCTCACTCAAACGGTGTCCATCCAGGTATTGGTTTGCGACTTTACGGATGGACTCGTTCATTGCCTGGTTATTGTTTGTGGTAGATACGATAAGGCTGGCTTTGGTAATGATGCCCTGGTCATCAACTTCGTAATGGTGAAACAGGGTGCCGCGGGGTGCTTCAATCACACCGGTGCCGTAATGCTGCAGCTCACCCTTGCTGCGCAAATCCTTGCCAATGAGATCACGGTCGCATAACAGCTCGGCAATGGCTTCAGTGCAGTGCAGGAGTTCTATCAGTCGCGCCCAGTGATAGCCCATGGTTGATTGTATGGGCAGGCCTTTGCCAATAGCCATAAATTCCAGGCGCTGCGCTTCTGCCAGCGGTGTGGAGAAGAAATCACAGTTGTTGACCCGCGCCAATGGGCCGACGCGATACCAGCCGTCTTCCTCGCCAAGAGAGGTGATGAACGGGAATTTCATATAACTCCAGTCTTTCACGCTCTCGCGAATATAGTCGTTGTAATTCGTGTAGTCGATATGATCAAAAATCGTATTGCCCGATTTATCTCTTGCACGCAGTCCACCATGGTAGAGCTCGAATCCACCATCATCCCGGACCATGCTCATCATGCTGCTTTCGATACTGGCGAATGCAATGTTGTAGTCGTATTGTTCAAAAAATATCTTTTTGATCAACTCAACGGCACCCTGGGCCCAACCGATCATCTGCGCGATGTCATCCTGCAGGTAGTGAATTTCATCGATGCTTAAAGACTTGTTAATGCCACCGGGAATGGCACCGGTTCCATGGATGCGTTTGCCGGCTGTTACGCGGATGACTTCCTGCCCGTATTTGCGCAGTAAAACGCCTTGTTTCGCGATCTCAGGGCTGTCTGCGATGACACCCACAATGTTGCGGTGACGCACTTCATCATCAAATCCAAACAGCAGATCAGGTGAACACAGGTGAAAAAAGTGCAGCGCGTGTGATTGCAATGTCTGACCAAAATGCATCAATCGGCGGATCTTCTCGGCGGTTGGTGTGAGTTCGCTGGCACCGACTATCATATCGGTTGCTTTTGCAGCCGCCAGGTGATGGCTGACCGGGCAAATACCACACAGACGTTGGACCAGTACCGGTGCCTCCCAATACGGTCTGCCCTGGATGAATTTCTCGAAACCGCGAAACTCTGTAATGTGCAGACGCGCCTGCCGGATGTTACGGTTTTTACCTTGCAGCAATGTAACCTTGCCGTGTCCCTCGACACGTGTCAGGGGTTCAATGACAATGCGCTTCATGTCTTGAGGATTTGCCGCTGTTTCCAGTGCTGATGTCATCTCTATTTCTCTTTATCGGTCTGTCTGTGATTCAGTCATAGTGAATTAACGAATAAGGGAAGTTGACCGCGTTACCCGCAATGATCTCGGTCAGGAATAGCCAGATCGTGTCGGCGCTCGGCGGGCACCCGGGCAGGAAGTAGTCAACCCGGACCACTTCGTGTATCGGATGCACCTTGTCGAGCAATAACGGTATTTCCACGTCATTGGGAATATGTGGGTTTTCAACACCTATACCGTGGATGTAAGCTTCCTCGAGGCATTCCTTCAGGTCAAACTGGTTGCGCATGGTGGGAACACCACCGTTGACCGCGCAGGCGCCCAAAGCCACGAGGACATCGCAGTTGTTGCGAAACTCACGCAGGACCTCGACATTGTCGGCATTGGCAACACCGCCCTCAATGAGTCCGATATCACACTTGCCGATGGTCTTGATATCGGTCAATGGCGTGCGGTCAAACTCGACCAGTTCGACCAGTTGCAGGATGCGTTCATCAATGTCCAAAAGGGACATGTGGCAGCCAAAACAGCCGCACAATGCTGCAGTGGCGACTATCAGCTTGTCTTTAGCTCTGCCAACATCTAATGGGCTGTCATTCATCTGGATCACCGTTCAGAAAGGGTTTTTTCACGGCATGATATTTGGCAGCATCACCCACCACGCTAATCGGCAGGCAGTCGTATAGACGCTTACCCACGGGTGTTTCATAGCCAAGATGTTTTGGTAGTATTGCGCCTGTTGGACACACGGAGACTGCCTTGTCGGTGATCGCGAGCTGCGTGTCACCGGCCTCGCCACTGGGCGAGTTGAATATGATCCTGGTTTTACTGCCACGTCCGCTTAACGAAAATACAGACTTCTTGTCAACATCACGACTCACGCGGACACACAGCCCGCACAAAATACAGCGGTTGAAGTAAAAGACAATGTCCGGATGGGATGAGTCAATTGACCGTTTGGGGAAAAAGTGTGTGAAATGCGGATTCAGCATACCGCTGTGATAGGCAACTGCCTGTAACTGGCAGGCACCGCTTTTTTCACAGGCAGGGCAGACGTGGTTGCCTTCTACAAACAGCATTTGCAGAAGCGTCCGCCGTTTATCAACGATGGCCTCGGAGCTGTTGTCCACATCCATACCTTCACTTGCTGGCAGGGTACAGGAGCACTCGTGTTTGCCATTGACATCCACCACGCAAATACGGCAACTGCCGTGGGGTTCAAAATCGGGGTTATGACACAAGTGTGGAATGTATTCACCGGCCCTCAAGGCCGCGTCCATGACGGTATCGCCGTCCTCAAAGGGAATATCTTTGCCATCCAGCCTGAATGTATTTTCCGTGCTCATCTTTCGTACCTGATATGTGCGCCTTCATCATCGCGTCCGGTGATATGCCTGGAAACCTCCAGTGCAGCATCAAGGTCGAACGCCGGTTCGTAACTCCGGTTTAGCAGACGTTTTGAATATATGCCGGGAAATTTCTCCATGGTATCCAGTACCGGGTTAGGTGCGGTTGCACCCAGTCCGCAATGGGCCGTTTTTTGCATCAGGTGGCCGATCTTCTTCATTTCATTAAGGTCGTAGGCGGTTGCGTGACCGACAATGACCTTATTGAGAAGATCCTTCATCAGTGTGCCGCCAATACGGCAGGGCGTGCAGAACCCGCAACTCTCATGACAGAAGAACTGGTTGAAATTCTGTACCATTTCGAGCAGGTCGCGCTGCTGGTTGAAGATCATGAAAGAGCCGCCGGTCGGGACATCCTCAAAAGCAATCTTGCGGTAAAACTCCTGGGGTGGAATCGTGAAGCCGGCAGGGCCCGAAACTTGCACCGCCTGGGTGTCTTCGGCGCCACAGTCTTCGAGGATCTGCCGAATTGAAACACCGTATGGATATTCATAAATACCCGGTCGTGCACAATCACCACTGATACTCAGCAGCTTCGTGCCACAGGACTGTTCCGTGCCGGCAGAGCAGAACCAGTCGGCACCAAACACTGCAATTCTCGCCGCAGCGACAAAGGTTTCGACGTTGTTGACCACCGAGGGCTGGTTTTTATAGCCACGCGTTACGGGGAAGGGGGGACGGTTGCGCGGAATGCCGCGTTTGCCTTCCAGTGACTCGATAAGGGCGGATTCCTCGCCGCAAATGTAGGCGCCTGCACCCATGTGTATCTCGATATCGAAATCAAAACCCTTGCGTCCCAGAATGTTCTTACCCAGCAGACCGGCATCGCGCCGTTCCTGCAGTAAATGTTCCAATGCAGGCCGCAGATAAAGGTATTCACCCCGCAGATACAGGAATCCCTTTGTTGCGCCTATGACACCCGCACACATGGTCATTCCTTCGAAGACAACGTTGGCATAACTGTTGAGCAGTATTCTGTCCTTGAATGTACCAGGCTCGCCCTCATCGGCGTTACAGATGACGTAATGTTCTTCACCAGGGGCATCACGGCAGAAACGCCACTTGGTCGCGGTCTTGAACCCGGCGCCGCCACGCCCGCGTAAACCCGATTTATCGATCGCTTCAAGCAGGCCATCACTGCCCCTGACAGCAAAGGCCTCGATGGCACTGCCACGGGTGATCACATCATCAAGGAGCTTGTCGCGGCGTTGGATGTTATCTTCGATTGCAAAGAATTTCTTTGGCCACTTGTCGACGGGAACGCCGGCTTCAATGAGACCGACCATCTTGTGAATGCGATCCTCGTCCAGCCGGGAAACAGCCATGCCGTTGACCAGCAAAGCCGGTCCCTGGTCGCAGAGTCCCGTGCACGAGGTCAGGTCAACGGTTACCTTTCCGTCGGCCCTGGGTACACCGGGTTCAACACCCAGCTTTTTGCATAGACTTTCGAGCAGGGGCAGGTTGCCCAGCATCCTGTCGGTGATGTTGTCGCTAAAGCGAATATCGAAGTCACCACGGTCCCGCATATGCAAAAAAGCGTAAAAATAGACAATTGAGATAATCTCAACACGGGGTATGTGTAAGCGCTCGGAGAGCAGTTGTATCGCCTCTTCCGGTATGTGGGAATATTGGTGTTGAATACTGTAAAGGTGCTGCAGTAACTGGTCGGGCACGTCATCCGTGTTTGATAAAAGCCCGTCTACGAAGCGTCTAATATCGGTCATGGCGCGCACTCAATGAAGCATACAAAAAAGAACTGCGACACCAAAAATCCAGTTTCATAATGGCATTCCTTCTGCTTAACCAAGAGCCTCAATGAATACTTATTATGGGTAGAGTAAAACACGTATAAAGCGTGTTTTAACTGATCTGGGTCACTATTTTTACCGATTTCAAGTGGGTAAAAAACAGGCTGTTTTTTTACCCTGTCTATGACACGTTGAAGCTCGGTTTTTTCGTCTGTTATGAAGGGTTTTGCTCTATTTTTTGAGACTTGATTGGCGGTTCCGAATGTCATTGGGCTACAATCGGAATGACTACCTGTCGGCTGTGTCTTTCAAGACCGGAAGACATCGTTTTAGATTGCGGTGTTTTGCAGATAAGACTGATTAATGAAATAGACAGTGAGCAATTGGAGGATCGGTTGATGATAGAGCTAAACACAGCCTGGGAATTCGGTTCTGCACTTGGGCTTGGTGTGCTCATCGGTATGGAACGTGAGCGAACCCGTGGAGAAGTAGAGCTCTTTGCCGGTGTCAGGACGTTTGCCCTGGTCGCGCTTTTTGGCTCAGTCTCTGTCTACGCCAGTGAACAGTCAGGGCTGCCCTGGCTCTTAAGCCTGATCTTCATTTCGGTATTGGCATTGGTTATAACGGCTTACCAGGCAACCTGCAGGCGTGGGGAGATAGGCGCAACCACCGAAGTCTCCATTTTAATCACTTTTTTTGTCGGTTGTATCTGCGCCTGGGGACAAGTGGGTATCGCCGCGGCGATTACCGTGGTTGCCATGCTGTTGCTGTCGCTCAAGGGTTGGCTGCACGATCTCGCCAAGCGTATCGAACCCTCGGATGTCGAGGCGACTCTCAAGTTTGCAATTATCACCCTGATCATCCTGCCATTGGTGCCCAATACCAATTTTGGCCCGGAGGGTCTGGAGTTTTTCAATCCTTACAAAACGTGGTTGATGGTGGTCCTGATCGCCGGCCTCAATTTCGTCGGTTACATTCTCGTCAAGGTACTGGGCAGGGAACACGGGTTCGGACTGACGGGACTCTTGGGTGGACTCGTCTCAAGCACCGCGGTGACACTGGGTTTTTCCCAACGCAGTCGCGTCGAGCCAAATTTGACACCGGTTTTGGCCTTGTCGATTTTGCTGGCCTGGACCGTGATGTATTTTCGGGTGGTGGTGGAAGTTGGTGTAGTAAATTTTCAACTGGCCAAAACCCTGACCCTGGGGATGCTGCTGATGGGTTCCGTCAGTCTCCTAATCTGCCTGTTGCTCTGGCGGCGCGGGCGTAGCAAGGAAAAGGCGGAAGTAGAATCGGGACACAACCCATTTGAGTTGGGTGATGCCATCAAGTTTGGCGTGCTTTTCGCTATCGTTATTTTTGTAGCCAGTGCGGCCCAGGTTTATTTCGGGGATACCGGTTTGTACGTTGCGGGCGCACTCGCAGGGCTGACCGATGTCGACGCCATCGCGCTTTCAATGGCGAGCCTTGCCCAGCAGGACCCGGCCAGTTCCGGGGCGGCAGCCCGAACGATCGTTATAGCGGTCATTTCCAACACCATGGTCAAGTGTGGTATGGCCATCTGGCTTGGCGCGCCATCCATGCGCCGCACCATGATTCCGATCACCGTTGTACTGGCCTTATCCGGTGTTGGCGCCGCTTTTTTGGTTTGAATCGATTTTGGTATTCACAAGCGGTTAGAACGATGGGCAAGTGGTGCTTTGCAATGTTGAAACCCTGGTGTAATCGTAACTGCCACTACCATAACCGGGGACCGTGGAGTTGTAGTCAAAGTCCAGGCTATCGCAGGCGGTCCATGTCAGGTTGAACGTTCCCCAGGGTTGTAGATCCACATCGCCGGGATTGAAGTTACGTCCCCAAACGGTTGATGCAGCGGGGTAAAGTGCATTGATTGTCACCGATTTACCACTAGGCGTACCTATACCAAAGGTCCAGAATTGATCACCGTTTTGATCATAGGTAAAAAAGATAGCGACGACATCGCCATTGGTCAGCCATTCGACAATCAACCCTTCACCGTTGCGTGCCGGGTCATAAAAAGACCCTGACAGACCCGCATTGGCCGTCGGTGTATTGTTGCAGCCTGTGATGGACGTGATCCGTTGGGCCCGGCTTAAAAGCCCCTCGTAACCCAGTTCCGGGTTACCGGAGTAAGCCACCCCGCCACCACCACCCCCGGCATCGCAAGTTGGAAAGATCATCGACATACCGCCGGCATCGCTGTAATCGATCGCATCCGGATCAAAACCGCTGCCAAAAGAAGTACCAGTGGGCCGCAACAGGTCTTCTATGACAATGCTGTTATCGCGGATGTCACCGACACCGATAAACCAGGAAGGCCCGGAGCCATCCGGGCGGAAGGTAAAGGTATAGACCACGGCGACATTATCACTGAGCATTTCTACATAATTGCCCTCGCCATTGCGAAGTGCGTTGTAAAACGCGCCACTGTGGCCCGCCTGCATACTTCCTGTGCCAAGGAACTCCGACGCGCCCGTGTCACATTCAAAGCCGCCATTGCCGTCACCATCCTGTGGTCTGGCCATGCCGTTGATATCCATATACCCACAAGGCAAAACTGCCATATCCTCACCGTCAAAAACGAGAACTGAATCGCTGCCTGCATCGATGGCCGGACTGCCCGTGTTGAGGATTGGCAGACCATTTTGATTTAAAGACAGTAAGGGGTCTGTATTGGGTTGATCGGAAACCTGGTTCAGCGAGCAGCTAGCATCGGTGGAAATGTTATAGCCTTTTGAAACAAAAGCGCCGGACCCAAAATCATTACAGGCAGCTTCTGGCTTAGAAGAGCCGGGTGATAATGCATTGAGCTGATTGCCGGGAGGAGGCCCCTGAAAGATGTTTCCCGACAATTGTGCTGTTGCGGTTGAGTCTATGCCATTTCCAGCGTGAATAAAGGTGTTGGCCGAAATACCCATTGCTCCAAACGGGTTTTCGACGCTTACATTAGGACAGTTTCCTCCGTCAAAAACGTTATTTTCCAGGGAAATAGTACGCGAAGTCTGGATGTTGAGGTCACAACCAAAAACACCGGCAAAGTTATTTCTGAACACATTGCCGCCATTAAAACCGAAATGACCAGTGGCTTGCCCTTCCAAACTAATCGCACCACCCAAATTCGAGCTTCGATTGTCAACGTATTCTGACCCGGCCGTGAGAATACGACTCTCACCTGTGCAGGCTATTGCGCCTCCATTCATGTTAGAAAAATTATTTTCAAAGCGACAACTCGTGGCAACAAAACCAGCCTTACCCGTGACAAAAATTGCACCGCCACTTTCCCCGTTTAAACCAAAATCCTGAATGACTGAATCACCGATATTAAGACTTGCGAACCCTTCCAGGCTGACAAGCCGAAAATCTCTTTGTCCCGTGCCTGTAAAACTCACTTGCCGCGATTCACGGTCATCCAGCCGGTTCCTGATAACGATACGTGACGTGATCGTGGGAAGCGCGTTGTTGCTTGATTCGTAAGACTCTGTAAATTCGAAACCGGTTTCTCCGTTTGGGCCGGTTTCAACATCGATAAAGTAATTGAACAAACTGTCGTTGGCGTTGATTACTTTGATGGCGTCAATGAGGGCCATGTTATCCCCGGCCTTGACCCTTATAATAAAAGTCTCCGCGTTCGCATTGACAGAGAGAAAGAATAGAAATCCGACTAATATAAACCTGAGCATCATATTCATAGCACTCCCACGTGTTTTGATTACAAAGCAACAAAGTTCTAAGCAGTTGTTAGAACCAACGCTGTTTTTGGGAGCAACATAGAAACTAACGATAAAAACTATATTCCGACCCCTTTTGTCAGTTTAGTACAAATCCGGCAGGTTCACATTTGACGGGTTTGGGGAGTAGAAAAATCGCCGGGGTGGTGCCTTGTCTGCCGGCTCTGACCCCAGGATGAATGACAGGCATCTCGTCAATACGATGATTTCAAAAATGCCTTGACCTTCTCGCGTGCCAGGGCCTTTATCGTATCCTTGTGACCGCTTACTCGTCAGGTGAACAACGGATTTATGTATGTGTAACCCCAGGTGTCATTGTAGCTCGTAGATTGTGGACTCTTGTGGCAATAAACACGGGTGATCATGCGTATACCGCCAACAATTACCTGGGTTAGAATCACGTCTGAGAAACCAGCCTCAGAAGGTAGTAGACATGTCACATATGCTAAACAAAGAAGATTTTTCATCGCTTGGTGATGAAGCCATTAGCTTACGTGAAGCAAGTTCTGGCCTGTCATTTTCCGCCAGCCTGGGTACTGTCGAAACCTTGAAATCACATGGCCCCAGGGAGGATGCTTTTTCGGTCAGTTTTTTAGTATCAACCCCGGAAAACCTGGAACAGGGAATATATGAATTTGATCACCCGTACAAGGGTTCCGTCGAGATATTCCTGGTGCCTGTTGCAAGACGTGAAAATCACCTGGAGTTGGAGGCTGTATTTAATTAGTCACGATCGCAGTTCAAACGGTTTAAGTCCTTACCCGGGTTGCGATTTCCAGGTCATAAACCAGTAGGCGCCACGTTGTTCCTGTTTAACAAAGCCCAAACGGCTATATAGCCGAATTGCAGGGTTGGACGGCTCCACATGCAGGCTAATCGAGTGCGCATATTCTGCCGCTTCAGCTTGCAGCACCTTGATCAAATGACTTCCAATCCCAAGCCCACGTTTGCCTGTAATCAGCGCAATGTCCATGAGTCGAACTTCATTGCCGCTCAAATGTAAGTAAATGCGACCCACGGGAACACTCTCAATGTATATCACCCAGAAACCTGCAGTAGCGTAGTGCAACCTGTAATGCTGGTGTTGTAGCCGGAATTGATCGGCGAGGAAGGCTTTTTTCTCCTCCTCAGACCACGGGACGGGAGCGAGTTCGTCCTCTCTGGTTGAGGCGTAGAGTTGACTGAGGAAAGGTAAATCCTGTTCTTCTTCTTCACGCAGTTTCCAGCCGGGTGGAAGCGCGCTACTCAGTGTTTCATACAATGAAGCCAGTGAAAGATCAGGCTGTTCACCGGCTACTTTAGATGACATAAAGACCGGAGAGTGCAATGGCGGTTTGTACTACGAAACATGCCCGACTGCTAAATCAAACGATTCGTGCACGC
>Ga0316201_10000071_pt1 | contig 39406 bp, 36 predicted proteins | sample CS6wburrow_MG_FD_204516 | JGI IMG/M metagenome (GOLD analysis project Ga0316201, IMG submission 204516) | Coastal sediment microbial communities from Delaware Bay, Delaware, United States - CS-6 worm burrow | ecosystem: Environmental > Aquatic > Marine > Coastal > Sediment | place: USA...
GTAACTGCCATTAGTGTAATGGTTAGCGCTAGCGGCAAAATAGCGGCCATTCTCCAAAACTGCGGTACTTACCCTTTCCCAACCATACATACCGTAGGACTCAACGCCCCATATCCCTTCAACTTTCATTTTTTCGCCTCGCTTCAAGGTTTACTGGCTTGCAATCATGGTTGCACAATTCGAGCGTTTTCTAAAGACCGGAAAATTCCCTGAGCAACCCCGTCGTTTTTGCGCGTACGTAGTTCCCTGCGGTAATCACTGACTGCCAGGACACGAATCAGGTACGGCTGCCCGGAAGGGGGGAATCCGGGGTCGATCTGCGTGGAGAGTCTTTAAACTCACCACGCAGCTGTAACACTGTTGCTGTGCCGGCTTCAGGCTTGACTGCGGCGCGCTAAACCCAGAAGCCCGATCAATCCTGATACGAATAACCATACCGCAGCCGGTACCGGAACCACCACTTGTGCAGCCATGATCTGATGGGTTGCTGTAGTGGGATGAAATCCGTCCCAGGATAGAAATTCGTCTGGGTTTGCGCAGATCTCGCCACCAGGGACTACGAATTCGCTATAGCAGGCCTCAGTCACATTCGTAAAGCCAAAGGCAGACGGATCCAGAAAGATATCTGTGAGCAGGCCAAAGGCGTCAAATTCGAACAGATTGGTGTCTGGATAAAGCGTGTCGATATCTTCGATTGCTGTTGCAAGACCGGTATTGAACAGTGCGGAGAGCGTCGTGGCGTCGGTAACCGGTGGTCCTCCGCCCGTGATCAGGGGGACAAGACCCATATTGGGTACATTCGGAATTAATATACTTCTGGCATTTGCCGCCGCGAGACTGTCGATGACGTCGGCGATATTATTAATCGCGTTTTCTACATCGGGCAAGGGATCATATGTTGGATCGGCGATCACTGTTTCGATGATGTCGGTGAGATCGTTCGATCCACCCCAGACGACATGCAGTGCTTGAGGTTCTGCCCCGGAAGGCCCGAGGCCGTCGACATACGCATCGCGCTGATCAAGCAGGCTGAAGGGTCCTATCGGTATCCCTCCAACAGAGGCTGAGTCTGTCCTTGCGCCGCCGGTTGCATAATTGGATCCTCCAGCAAGTGAGGGGGTTATTGTAAGGCTGAGTGCTGAAGACAGGTAATCGACGTAGTTGCGACCATTGGTAAATCGACCAAAGTTGGTTCCGTCCGTGTATTCTGCTGGCGGAATCGTCCGACTCGTAAGCGTAAAGACGTTCCCCTGATCGGAAAGACTATCTCCGATCACCACCATATCCGTAAAGCTGGCAGCGGCTGCGCCGGAAGCGTTCCAAAGAACTGCAAAAAGCAGCAACAGAATACTGTGTAGATTATTGTTCACGTTCCTTCCCCCGCTGAGTTATGTCTCATCATGTTTCCTGCAGAATAGAAAAAATCATTGCTTAGAAAAACGCGGAATGTTTAAACATGACTTGTCCTCCATGGATTCCAAGAGCAACGTGCATCCCCTATTGGATTTGTAGAGCGAAAAAGATCGCCCGTAATATTACTTACTTGTCGCTGTGCACGTGCATAATGCAGTGGCCTTGCTTACGGAAGGCTTACACCTCAGGTAAACACAGGTACAGTATTGGTTTTATAGATAACTTGTCTGTCGGTTCAGGCACGGTCCAAAGGTGTTCACTGGAAAACCTGTTTTTGTTTATTGCGGGAGGTCCACTGCTGCAATCGGGGCGGCAGGTTGGGCATTCGCTGTGGATTCGGGGCGGCTACAACAAGCGAGAACCACGGCATCTGGCGCTTCTCGACCTGTATTAGCGGGTAGACTGCTTCCTGATCAGGACAAGTGATTGGTAATCCTTGGAGATCCACCGATTACCAGTTGAAAGGCATCATGCCTGCAGGGGAAAGCTTGTCCCCCACCCGGTCCATCTCGTGGTTCATCGCGCCCATGCGTTGCCCTAACACCCAGGTCATGCGGTTCATGGTGTAGGTCATTTCCTTTACGTTGGGATTGATTTCTTCCATGGTTTCCATGGACCGCTGCATCTTCATCATCGCAAGGCGCATTTCGTCCATCTCACCCAGCATCAGCGGTGCCATTTCGGCGACCGGCTTGGCCGTCCTATCCAACCTGATGATGGCTTTTGAGATGTCTCCGAAATTTCTGAAGCCTTCGGTCCACAGCGGTTGCCACACGATTACAACCAGATAAAGGAAGACAGCCAGTGTTAGCGTGGAAACGAAAAAAGCCATCCCTTTCCAAAATTCTGTGAACGTTTTCATATCCATCACATCATCCCCGTTTCAGCGCCTCATTCTGCCGCGACTGCCGATTCCGGACTCGACTAGTCTGACACCAATAATATAGCTAAATGCGATTCCGTGCGTTGACTGCTGCGCCGTCTTTCCTGGATATGCTTCGCTATGGGCTGGTAGAGATAAGACTAATCACATTAATACAATGAGTTAACGGGATGTTGTGTACTCCACCGGTCCTGGGTAAGTGCTTGTTTCATGTGGCTGACCGCATTGCACCACAACGCACCGGTATCGGTGAAAAATTGACGCGTGTGCATGTCCGCTTATGCCGCTGTAGTGCGATTCACGGATGCAACTTCGTGGGCAATATCCGCAATCGGGATTTCCATTGGCTGTACCCTGAGATTGAGAAGCTTCCGTCGACAGCAGAATCGACCGAAAGCCAGCTTGTCACAGCAGGGCCCTACCTCGCCATCCGGCACCCGGTCTATACAGCGGCTCGCCCGCAGGGAGCGCCCCCAGGAGACCATTGCTGTGTTCCGATCCTTGTAAAGGGCCGAGCCATTTCTTGCGCATCGCGCCTGGCACTGACCTCGTGGGTTCACTCTGAACCCGGCAATATCACCTTGAAGGAGTACTAGTCGCTGGCTGCTGTACGTTCGCTGTTCGTTGGAACGGTTAATGCGACGAACTCGGCGGCATCGATGTGTTTGTCATCATTGACGTCGGCAGCTTTTACTTCTTCAACGGATTTGCCGGATTCCTGTTGAGCATAACCGAGGCTCATGGGCGCTTGATCCTTGGCCGCGAAAGTGGTGCCGGTGAACACGGTAATCAATACTGAAATAAGTATTTTTTTGTTCATATCATATCTCCTGAAGCATCAATGAATAGCGGGCTATTATGCCCGCCTGGCCAACGGATACCTGCCTATATCTAGCAAATTTTTTACCAGGTTTAACTTTCTCCTGAAATTTAGGGGGTTATCTGTTCTGATGTGCCGCAATAATGCCTGAAGTGACGTGAGTCGTCGCCAATTAGAGACAGTCACGCAGGCCTTTTTTAACGCTTTGGAGTGCGCTTGTGTGGGTATTGCCCGGCTATTTACCGGGCTGCAGGTTTGTCGCTCTGCTCAGGTCATCCCGGGTGCCGATATCCAGAAAAGGCTGTTCTGATACCCGAACACCGTGTACGCGCAGACCGTTTTCCATTGCCGCCAGAATAACATCGCCGACAAAAAGCTCACATTTTCCGGCAGCTGTTTTTTGATGCAAGGCCAGAAACCGGTGCATGAATTCAGTAAATGCCGGCGTCCATACAGCCACCCCCCAAGTGTCGTGCAGGTCGGTATGTCGTGGTTTTATGATGATCTGTGTCACCTGTCTGTCATTGTCCAGTTTCACCATATCCACTTTCTCCGGCCGATCGGCGGGAAACAGGCCGAGAACGACATCGGCGGAAGACGACTGCTGATACTGAATCAGCGGTGTGAAAATATCTTCCGGCCCGAATATCATGTCCGGGAAGCCTAAGGCAACGGTGGCCTTGCGTACGAAGGGGAAGGACTGGTCGATGCTGTAGGGCGTTCCATAAGGCAGGCCCATCATCAGATAAGCCAGTTGCACGCCTGCTATTGATCCATCGCCGAGATAGGCAGGTATGTCCCACTTTCCCTCGCGCAGGACGACATAAATGCTGCTTACGCCTGCCCTATGCATTTTTCCCAGCAGGTGCTCACAGACCACGCGTGGCTGTTGACCTGCAGCGGCTAGCGGCCCAATGGGTAAAATCTCCTTGCTGCAGGGTAGCCCGGCAAGACGCGCTGCACGGCCCGCCATGGGAACGACGCCGATGACCGGTCGAAAGACCGTTGCCTTGTGCTGCCTGTTCCTGCTCATCATGAGTCCTCTGCAGATTGTCTGTTCAGGGAGCTGTCGCGGCGACCGGAATCCGGAGTCGTGCTTCGGTGCCGCCACCCTCGCGCGGCAGCAGCTCTATTGACCAGCCGCGCGCATCAGAAAGCTGGCGTGCAATGGCAAGACCCAGTCCGCTGCCACCGGTTCTGCGGCTGCGTGATGTTTCCAGTCGGTGAAAAGGCCTGAATACTGCTTCGCGTTCCGATTCAGGGATGCCTTCTCCACGATCCAGTACCCGGATAACGGTAGCGTCGCTGTCGCGGCAGCAACGTACGGTCACTGGCTTGTTGCCACCATAGCGGATGGCGTTGTCAAACAGGTTGATCAGTACGCGTTGCATGGCCATGGTATCGATTGAAACCGGACAGTAACTTTGTGGTTCCCAGTCGATGACTGTGTCCGGTCGCCTGTAGTTGGCGATGATGCCATCGATAAATTCACGCAGATCCACTTCCTCGGCCTCGTGAACTTCCAGACCCCGAGCCAGTTCCAGCGCATAACCGATGAGCTGATCCATCTGTTCTGTATCACGCCGTAATCTTTCTATCAGCGCTGCATCGGTTTTATCGGGCGTCAGCATTTCCAGCGCCAGACGCATATGGGTGAGTGGTGTGCGCAGGTCGTGGGAAATACCGGCAAGCAGGGTAGTGCGGTTTTCGACCAGTTCGGTCAACTCGCCTGCCATACTGTTGAATTTATGAGTCAGGTCGACCAGCTCCCTGGGGCCGCTTTCCGGCAGTGGTGCGAGTATTTCGCCATGGCCGATATGTGTTGTTGCTTCCGACAGGCGTGCCAGAGGCCGGGTGATACGACGTACCAGCAGCAATGAAGTCAGCAGGACGACAACCGCTCCGGCTGCGATAATAAGTATCAGGGCAAGTGGCGGTTGAGCGCCAATGCGTGACCAGGGGAAGCTGACGCGAACGAATTGTCCCCCCATCGGTATGTCTGCGCAGAACCAGGGGGTGGATTGTTCGCCTTTGCGGACCGGCACAGGGGTACCCAGCCGTCTTTCGAGGGCTTGTTCGAGGAATATGAGGTAGGGCAGAGGTGTCTTTGAACACGGCAGGGGTTTTTCTGCCAGGGATACCTTCAAGTCATAATCGGATAGAAGTTCCTCTTCGAGAAAGGGGCGCGCTGCGGGCGGACGTTCGATCCAGGTTCGCGCTGACAGTATCATCAAAGCCGCTAGATCGTCAGAGCCCTGTCTGGCAAGGGGTATCGCGATGTAGGTTACCATCGTACCGATACAGAACACGACGAACACCAGCAGTGCGGCGGTTAAGGTGACCCCTGTTCTGGTGAACAGGGTAAGCGGTCTGCTCATGTGTGTGTCGGCCGTGACTCATTGCCGGGAGAGAAACGGTAGCCTTCGCCCCAGACGGTATGGATGTATACTGGTGAGGCCGGATCGGTCTCGATCTTGCGGCGCAAGCGCGTGACGCGCACATCAATACTGCGGTCGTAAGGCGAGCGTTCAAAACCCTTGAGCATATCGACAAGGATATCGCGGCTCAGTACCCGGTTAGGGTGTTCCAGAAAAATCTTTAAAAGCGCAAACTCACCACTGGTCAGGGAGACTTTTTCTTCATCGCGTGTCAGTTCCTGTGTGACCGTGTCAAGTCGAAACGGCCCGAAGCTGAAAGTCTGCTGTTGTGAGCTATCAGATTCCGGGTTTGATGAAGCGGTCGGGCGCCTGAGTACGGCCCGAATACGGGCAAGCAGTTCTCTCGGGTTGAATGGTTTCGGCAGGTAGTCATCGGCCCCGACTTCCAGGCCGACAATGCGGTCCACTTCTTCGCCACGTGCAGAAAGCATAATGATCGGTGTGTCCCTCACGTTACGCAGGCGTTTTGCAATGCTGAGACCGTCCTCACCCGGCAGCATAAGATCCAGGATGATCAGATCTGTTGAATGGGTGGACAGAAACCTGTCCATGCCAGCGCCATCCTCGACACCGGTGACGTCGAATCCCTGCGCTGAAAGGTAACGTCCCAGCAGCTCATGCAGGTCGGGGTCATCATCAATGACGAGTATATGCGGGTTTTTCTGCGTCATGGTATGTGAATCTTCGGTATCGGCAGAATGGAGGCGAAACGCTCTAATCGAATCGCATGGAGAGATCGATAGCGTGGATATCCTTGGTTAGACTGCCGACCGAGATATAGTCGACGCCTGTTTCAGCGTACTGGCGCAGGGTGTTGAGGGTGATGCCACCGGATGCCTCCAGCTGAGCCCGTTTTGCGGTCAGCGCTACAGCTTTTCTGGTTTCGCCAGGCGAAAAGTTATCGAGCAGGATGCGGTCTGCACCCGCCTGTAACGCCTGTTCAAGCTCTTCCAGGTTTTCCACTTCGACTTCTACCACGAGTTCTTTGTTCAGGGTGCGGGCCATGTTAATGGCGCTTTCGATCGAGCCCGTTGCCGCGATGTGATTTTCCTTGATCAGGAAAGCGTCGTAGAGTCCCATGCGGTGATTGTGGCAACCGCCGCAGCGTACGGCGTATTTCTGCGCGCGGCGCAAACCGGGAATGGTTTTTCGGGTGTCCAGAATCCGCGTGTTCAGGCCTTCAAGTCGTCTGGCGCAGGTGTTGGCCAGAGTGGCGGTGCCGGAGAGGGTTTGCAGGAAATTCAGAGCAGTCCGTTCACCGCTTAACAGGCAGCGGGTTGGTCCTTCTAATGTGCAAACCACCTGGTGCGGAACAATGGCTTCACCATCGTTTGCATACCAGCGTATGTCGACCCTGTCATCGAGTTGTCTGAATACTGCATCAAACCAGTTTCTTCCACACAGTATTGCAGGATCGCGCGTATATACACTGGCCTTCCAGGTGCTTTCTTGTGGAATCAACTGGGCAGTAATGTCACCACTGCCGAGGTCCTCGTCCAGTGCGCGCTGGACATCCTGTTCAATCTGGGTTTCCAGCGTTTCGAGGAGCATCTATTCGGAAATTTCCAATAGCTCGATTTCGAATACCAGTGTGGCATTGGGCGGGATGACGCCGCCCGCACCGTTTTCTCCGTAGGCGAGTTGCGGCGGTATAGTCAGTTTGCGGACTCCACCGACCTGCATGCCAACAACACCTTCATCCCAGCCGGGAATCACGTAGCCGCAATCAATGGGGAAACCGAACGGATCGTTGCGGTCTTTGCTGGAGTCGAATTTGCTCCCATCTTCCAGCCAGCCGGTGTAGTGTACAATGGCGGTTTGACCACGGCCTGTACACAAGTCGCCAGCGCCGATGGTGATATCTTCGTATTTCAGCCCGCTCTCGGTACTTGTCTCGCTCATGAATCCACCTGTGTCTTTGCAACGGTAAATGTACGGGAAAAATACTCATTTTTTAGATTTTGCGCCAGCCCCGCCAGCAGGGCTAGGCTCAGCAGGTTGGGCAGTGCCATCAGAATATTCGTCACATCCGCAAGGTTCCATACCAGTTTGAGGGGTACAGCAGCACCGATCATGACCAGAAAGGTAAACAGCAGCCTGTAGGGTTGTACCGCGCGTTCGCCAAACAGAAAACGTGCTGAACGATCGCCGTAGTAAGACCATGCGATAATGGTTGAAAAGGCAAACAGACTGAGCCCGATACCGACCACGCCTGCACCAGCTACGCCAATGGAGCTTTGAAAGGCATGTGCAGTCAGCGCGGCGCCGACCAGGTCAGCGTGCTGCACCGTGTAGGCACCGGTCACGATTATGACCAGACCGGTCATGGTGCAGATGACCAGGGTATCGATAAAGGGTTCCATCATGGCGACCAGTCCTTCGCGTACCGGCTCGTTGGTTTTTGCTGCCGCGTGTGCCATGGGCGATGAGCCCAGGCCAGCCTCGTTGGAGAACAGGCCGCGTGCCACGCCCCAGCGTATGGCTTCGCCGACAGCGGCGCCACCGACGGCCCAGGGATTCAGCGCATGGTTGACAATCATCGCCAGCGCAGCGGTTATCTGTCCGGCATGGTTGACCAGTACCAGAATTGCGGCACCGACATAAAGCAGCGCCATAAAAGGTACAATAGTGCTGGCAACGCGCGCGATGCGTTGCACGCCCCCCAGTATCACCAGGCCGACCAGAAAGGCCAGCACACCACCCACCAGCCAGGCGTTGTCACGAACTTGCGGGAACAGGTAGCCGAGCCCGTCGACCACCGAGTTGGCCTGGACCATGTTGCCGATCCCAAACGATGCAATCAGTGCAAAGCTTGCAAACAGTACGGCCATACGTTTCATCTGCAAGCCATTGAGCAGGGTATACATCGGACCGCCGGATATCTCGCCATGCTCATCGACCTGGCGGAACTTGAGTGCCAGCGTGCACTCGGTGAACTTGGTGGCCATACCAAAGAACGCCGTCATCCACATCCAGAACAGTGCGCCGGGACCGCCAAGGGAAATCGCTGTTGCCACGCCGGCAATATTGCCGGTGCCAACCGTGGCGGACAGGGCGGTGGACAGCGCCTGGAAATGGGTGATCTGGCCTTCATGGTCAGGGCAATGATAGGCACCGGAAATCAAGGCGATGGAATGCCGGAAGCCGCGTAGCTGGACCAGTCCCAGGCGGATGGTGAGATAGAGCCCCATGCCCAGCAGAATGAGCAATGTCAGCCCGTTACCCCACAATATATCGGCCAGCTCGCCGCTCCAGACCGTCAGTTTTCCAACAAGATCACTCATACGGTCGCAGGATCAGCGTATCCCCGCGCTGGGCAAACTCGATGTGTTTGAGAACGCTCATACCCAGCAGGATTTCCATATCGCGGAAGCCAGGGTTGATGCTGGCCGGCACATTCTGAACAACCATGGGGCCGATGGAAATACTGTCGATCATGGTCCGGTAAGCAGTCACCACACCGTTGGCAGTCTGGTATTGCACCGGTACACCGCGTCTCAGGCCAAGTCGCTCGGCAAGTTCGGCGGGGATGGCAACATCACTGGCGCCGGTATCGAGCAAGAATTCAACAGCGTGCCCATTGACGGTGCCCGTCGTCACATAGTGTCCAAAGCGGTTGCGCTTCAGGATGACTTCCTGGATGCCGGCGGCATTGATGCGGCTATATACGGCCTGGTTGGGATTACGTTGCTTGGTCAGTCTGTTCTCAAAGAAAAAAGTGAACAATGACAGGGCGATGATCCATGCGACAAAGGTCATGCCCTTGCCGATGCGGCGCGTATTATGTTTGTTTGATTCGCCCATAGGTTGATTGTAAACGAACTGGGCATGGATGTCGGCTAGACATTATCGCCCGACAGGCCGGGTCCCGGTGCAGCATGAACCAGGTTGGCAGTGGCAAGGGAATGACAAAAATGACGCAGCAATATGATTATCTGAGGGTTTTCTGTGTTCCAGGCTGAGGGGCGGCATCCTTAAAAGGCCATCAACTGCTTTTTCGGGCACAGCCGTCACCGAGTGCATGGCGTCCCGCATACAGATGTTTGCCGTCGCTCACCACGTTTCTAGAATCCGTTCATACTACAGCGTCATACAAATGTAACATTGCTGGGGTGTACTGGCACCCCTGCAAAAAAGTACTGATTGACTAAAATGCCCTGCCAGCATATGCAGAACCGCTGTATGGCGGGTTTCGGGCGACTGATTGAGAAGCGAAAATGAAGCGCATTCTAGTGGTTGAAGACGAGCAGGCGATCCGGGAAATGATTGGTTTTGCGCTGAAAAAAGACGGCTTGCAGTTTGAGGAGGCTGCGGACGCCGAGAAGGCGCTGGTAGCCATCGCCTCCAATCCCCCCGATCTTGTGCTGCTGGACTGGATGTTGCCGGGTCTGAGCGGGGTGGAACTTGCCCGGCGTTTGCGACGGGAGGACGTCACCGCGAAACTCCCTATTATCCTGTTGACTGCGCGGGTAGAGGAGAATGACCGTGTACACGGTCTGGAGGTGGGCGCCGATGATTATATTACCAAGCCGTTCTCTCCGCGTGAGCTGATCGCCCGTATCAATGCCGTATTGCGACGCAGCCAGGCGGGCAGCGAGGAACGCCCCATCGAGTTTGCCGGTCTGCAGCTGGACCCGGTCGGGCACCGCGTTCAGGCGGATGGGCGGCGTCTTGATCTGGCGCCAACCGAGTATCGTCTGTTGCATTTCTTTATGACGAACCCCGATCGAGTGTACAGCAGGGAGCAGTTGCTGGATCATGTCTGGGGTCGCGGTATCTTTGTCGAGGAGCGAACGGTGGATGTGCACATACGCCGGCTGCGCAAGGCGCTGGCCGCGCAGACCTACGATCGTTTTATTCAGACAGTCCGTGGCGCCGGCTACCGTTTCTCAACCCGAGACTGAGCGTGGCCAAATCCTGGCGGAAAGAACTGCAGCGTATCGCCGCACTGCTGCTGGCCGGCGTCTTTGTCGGAGTAATCGCCGGAAATATCGTGCTCGGGCTGCTGATCTTTATCACAGCCTACCTTTGCTGGCATCTGTACAATGTGCACCGGTTGGTGAGCGGGTTGGGCGCGGGCAAGAAATTCCGCCTGCCGGAGGCCGGTAGTATCTGGGACGATGTGTTCGAGCACATCCACCGCATGCAGCAGCGTAACCGCAAGCGCAAGCGCAATTTGCGTCGTCTGCTGAAACGCTTTCACAAAATGAGCGATGCCTTGCCGGATGCTATTGTCGAACTGGCACCCGATAGCGACCAGATAGAATGGTGGAATGACGCCGCAACCGGGTTTCTCGGCTTCAAATTCCCGCGGGACAGTGGTCAGCGAATCACTGATCTGCTGCGATTCCCGGTCTTCCTCGATTACCTGCAACAGCAGGCCAACTACGAACAGGGCGTGGAGATACCATCCCCGGTGGATGAAGACCTCACGCTCAGGGTCCGTGTTATCTCCTATTCGGACAATCGGCGCCTGCTGGTTGCCCGTGATATGACCAGGACACAACGTCTGGAAAGGACGCGCCAGGATTTCGTGGCCAATGTTTCGCACGAATTGCGCAGCCCTCTGACGGTGATTTCCGGTTACCTGGAAACCCTGCTTGAAAAACAGGGGTTCGGCGAAGAGTACACCAAGCAGTTAAGAAGTATGCAGCGGCAGACCGGCCGCATGAATCGTATCGTTGATGATCTGATGCTGTTGTCGCGCCTGGAAACGGAAATTCCGCAGGCGGACCCGGAACCCGTCCTGGTTTACAGGCTGATCGATTCGATCGTTAACCAGGCGCGCGAACTCAGTGGTGCCGATGAGCATGTCATTGAGCTGGATGTGGACAGTGGTTTATGTCTGAAAGGGCGAGAGCCTGAACTTTACAGCGCTTTTTCAAACCTGGTTTTCAATGCCGTTCGTTACACCCCGGCTGGCGGGCTTATCACCATTCGCTGGAATAGGGTAGATGATGAAGCCGTATTTTCCGTCGAGGATGCCGGGGCAGGTATCGCGTCCCATCACTTACCACGTCTGACCGAGCGTTTCTACCGGGTTGACACTGGTCGCTCGCGCTCCTCCGGTGGTACCGGGCTTGGACTTGCAATTGTCAAACACGTGTTGTTGAGGCATAAGGGTTGGCTGGTGATAGAAAGTGAAATCGATAAGGGCAGCGAATTCAGTTGCCATTTTCCGTCGGAGCGCTGCAGCAGCTGCGACCATCACTATGTTGGTGGGGAGCCGTCTCGGACCGATGCCAAAACAGATTGTCAGCCCTCACTTGGCCTTACAGAGGACGTGCGGCACACGGGTTGACCTGCACAGATTAGCGATTAAGCCAGCAGAAATTCAAGCAGGGCTTTCTGGGCGTGCAGACGGTTTTCCGCTTCCTCCCAGACTACGCTCTGTGGTCCATCGATAACGTCGGCAGTCACTTCCTCGCCGCGGTGAGCCGGCAGGCAATGCATGAAAATCGCGTCCTTGTCAGCAGCGGCCATCAACTCGGCGTTGACCTGGAAACCGGCGAAAACTTTCTCGCGCTGTCGTTGTTCCTCTTCCTGTCCCATGCTGGCCCAAACGTCGGTGATTACCAGGTCTGCGTCCTTGGCAGCTTCAAGCGGGTTTTCAAACAGGGCGACGCGTTCCCCGGCAATGGCAGTCAACCCGGCATCGGGTTTGTAGCTTGCCGGTGTCGCTATACGCAGCTGAAAATCAAATTGTCTCGCGGCATTGATATAGGAATGGCACATGTTGTTGCCATCGCCGATAAAAGCAACCCTGGCGCCACGGATATCACCCCGGTGTTCAAACCAGGTTTGCATGTCGGCGAGTAACTGACAGGGATGGTATTGATCCGTTAATGCATTGATCACTGGTGAAGCCGAGTACTCGGAAAAACGCTCGATCTTTTCGTGTTCGAAAGTGCGGATCATGACGGCATCTGTCATGCGGGAAAGTACCCGGGCACTGTCCTCTATGGGTTCCCCGCGTCCGAACTGGGTGTCTCTGGGCGACAGAAACATGGCGTGACCGCCCAACTGGACCATGCCGGTCTCAAACGAAACGCGTGTACGGGTCGAGGATTTCTCGAACACCATGGCCATCACTTTGTTTTTCAGTGGTTCAAATATCCGCCCCTGCTTCTGCCACTGTTTGAGTTCGCTGGCGCGTTCGATCAGTTGCCGCAGTTCGTCAGGCGATAAATCCAGCAAGGTAAGAAAATGTCTCACATTCATCATTCTTCACTCAGGAAAGTTTCGATGAGTTCACAGACCGTCGAGGCTATTTCTCCGGCCTGCTCGTCGCTCAAAATCAGTGGCGGAAGTAAGCGGACAACTTTTTCTGCTGTGACATTGATCAACAGCTTTCGTTGTAGCGCCTGCTGCACCAGTTCACTACAGGCGCGGTCCAGTTCAATACCCAGCATCAGGCCTTTTCCGCGGATGGAAACGACGCCTTCCAGTCCACCCAGGCGCTGTTCGAAGTGTTCGAGCAGGTGGTTGCCCAGTTGTCCGGCGCGTTCCACCAGTCCGTCCCGTTCCAGGGTATGTAATACAGCCAGCGCCGCGCTGGCCGACAGCGGGTTACCGCCGAAGGTTGAACCATGATTACCTGGCTTGAAAATATCAGCTGCGGCGCCGCTTGCCAGGCAGGCGCCGACAGGTACGCCATTGGCCAAACCTTTTGCCAGCGTCATGATGTCTGGCTTGACGTCGGCGTGCTGGTGCGCAAACCAGCGACCGGTCCGACCCATGCCGGTCTGGATTTCGTCCAGTATCATCAGCCAGCCGTGTTCGTCGCAAAGCGCGCGAAGTTCCACCAGGTAGTTTTCATCGGGTATGCGAATACCGCCCTCTCCGGTTATGGGTTCGACCAGCACGGCGACACTATTGGGCCTGTTCTGTGCAATGGTGCGAATGGCATCCAGATCATCATAGGGTGAACGCAGGAATCCCGGCACCAGCGGTTCGAAACCCGCCTGTATCTTGCGGTTGCCGGTTGCTGTCAGGGTAGCCATGGTGCGGCCATGGAAGCTGCCTTCTGTGACAATAACCTGTGGTGTGTCGATGCCTTTCTGGTGACCATAGAGGCGGGCCATTTTCAGTGCCGCTTCATTGGCTTCGGCACCGGAATTGCCGAAAAACACACGATCCATTCCGCTGATCCGGCACAGTTCGCCAGCCAGTTCTTCCTGTACGTCAATCTGGTACAGGTTGGACGTATGCAGCAGGCGTCCGGCCTGATTGCAGATGGCCTCGCTGACAGCAGGGTGGGCATGACCGAGACCGCAGACTGCGATGCCGCACAGGGCATCGAGATAGCGGTTGCCATCCTTGTCAAACAGGTAAGCACCCTCGCCACGTTCAAAGCCGACCGGTAATCGCTTGTAGGTGTTCATCAGGTGTGCGGTCATCAGGTTCCCCAAAAACAAAAGGCAGCTTTGTTAGAATCCCAAAGCCGCCATGCGAAATCCGAAATACTATAGCGTTTTCCAGATTTTTCCAAGAAATCGCGAGTTATCTCAGGGTTTATCACCGCCCGATCGTTAGAGCCAACAAAAAACCCGGCCAAAGGCCGGGTTTCAAGGATCATGATGCAAAACGATCAGAAGGGAAGGCCGTGCGCCCATCCCACCATGCACATCAGCATCGGAATCGATAACAGTGTATTGGTACGTGAGGCCATCAACGCTACTTTCTTGGCACCGGCGATCTGCTCAGGGGTGGCATCCACCATGCCGAGAATTTTCTTCTGATTGGGCCAGATCAATACCCAGACATTAAACAGCATAATGGTGCCCAGCCAGGCGCCGATACCGATCACTGTGGTGGAGGACGTGGCAAAACTGAAATTTTCGAATGTAAAGGCGTTTACCGCACCGACGCCAGGCAGGTTTTGCAGCGCGCCGACGCCGGTCAGCCAGGTGACGACAGCACCCCAGCGGAACCACAGCAGTGCTCGGGGAGCAACATACTTGTTGATTGCTGCCGGTCCGGGGCCGCCGTTGTCGGCTTCGGCCAGCGCATTTCCGACCGCGGGAACCTGCACAAAGTTGAAATAATAGAGCAGGCCGATCCAGACGACGCCTGCCAGCACGTGGAACCAGACTTCAAGCGCCCAGATATTCATACTGCCAGTGCCGACGATTAGCGCAATCACCACTGCCAGCGCAAAACCGGAGATGATGGTGCCCAGAATAGAAGTTAGCGGGTTCATTCGTTACTGCTCCTCGAAAAAATGGGGTGGGTTTTTTCAGGCATAAATGCCTGACTAATTTACTCAGGATTGCGGATTTTACGGACCGCTGTTGAGGAATGCAAACTGAACCGGCCACGAAAAGAGATATGTGGTACAAAGTAAGCAATGGATGCCATTCAGCTCAGTATCTTCTCCAGCCGGATCTCGGCGGTGTGTGACGAAATGGGTGCGGTACTGCGGCGCGCAGCATTGTCGCCGAATATCAGGGACCGCCTGGATTACTCCTGCGCCGTGTTTGACCCGCAGGGGCAGCTCTGCGCTCAGGCGGCCCATATCCCCGTGCATCTTGGCAGCATGGCGTATGCCATGGCCGACCTCGTGCAATGCCGCGAATGGTTACCGGGTGATATGGTGGTGGTGAATGATCCGTTCCAGGGAGGGACACATTTGCCGGATGTGACACTGATCGCGGCGGTATTCGTGGACCAGCAATGCGTCGCTTTTGTCGCCAATCGCGCCCATCACGCCGATATCGGCGCCGATAGCCCTGGCTCCATGCCGATCGGTAGCCGCCTCGAGCAGGAGGGGCTGATTATTTCGCCGACAGTTCTGGTTAAAAACGGCGAAATCCAGCCGAGGGTTCTTGACTGGATCAGTGCAGCCACGCACAACAGGGCCATCACCCAAGGTGATTTTTCTGCGCAGATCAGCGCCAACCGCAGTGGCGTAAAACGTATCCAGGAGCTGCTGGCAGGCATGGGTATCAATGCCTGGCTGAGAGGTCTGAGACTACTCAACGATTATGCCGAGCGCATGGCTAAAGCCGCTCTGCAGGAATTGCCGCAAGGTTGCTGCGAATTTGAAGATCTCATGGATGATGACGGCCAGGGTAACAGGGATATCCGGTTGCATGTTTGTGTGACATTGAGTGCAGAGCGTATCAGCGTGGACTTTTCCGGAACTGACCGGCAGGTACAGGGAAATATCAACTGCCCTCTTGCCGTTACAGCGGCGGCGGTGTTCTATGTGTTTCGCTGCCTGATGGATGAGCGCACACCTGCCTGTGCAGGAAGTTTTCGTTTAATACAGCTCGTGGCGCCGGAAGGGTGTCTGGTCAACGCCAGACCACCTTCGGCAGTGGCGGCTGGTAATGTGGAAACCAGCAGCCGTATTGTCGATCTGGTACTGGGTGCTCTGGCGCGGCTGATACCTGATCGTGTTGTGGCTGCCAGTCAGGGTACGATGAATAATCTGGCCATGGGCGCCCGGGGTCAGCAGGGTGGCTGGGATTACTATGAAACCATTGCCGGCGGTATGGGTGCCGGTCAGTGGGGTGGTGGTCTGCACGCGGTGCAGACGCACATGACCAACACACTGAATACACCTGTTGAAGTGCTGGAGGCGGCCTATCCCTTGCGTATTCGTCGCTATGCCCTGCGCACAGGTTCCGGTGGTAATGGCAGGAGAAAAGGCGGCGATGGACTGGTGCGTGAGTATGAGTTTCTGGCCCCGGCACGGGTTACGCTGCTGACGGAACGCCGTCGTCACAGCCCCTGGGGGCTGCTGGGCGGATCCGATGGCTTACCTGGCGAGAATCGGCTCAACGGCAACATAATAGCCGCCAAAGCTGCGCTTGAGGTGGAACGCGGAGACCGGCTGGCGATTTTTACACCGGGCGGCGGCGGCTTTATGCCGGCCGGCGTGTGCAAACCTTAATAATGCACCAGCTTGCAGCTGTCACTGGCTCCATGAGCAAAGGCTGAATGATGTGTGGAATTTGTGGCGAATTACGGGTAGATAGTCAAGCCGCTGATATGGGGGCGGTCAAACGGATGCTCTCGAAGTTGGAACGGCGAGGTCCCGATCACGAAGGGCACTACGCTCAGGGTGCTGTGGCACTCGGCCATCGGCGTCTGTCTGTTATCGATCTGTCATCCGCATCGAATCAGCCCTGGATTGATGAAGCGCTGGGGCTTGCTCTGGTATTCAACGGCGCTATCTACAACTACAAGGAGTTACGCGCTGAGCTGATCGCTCAAGGATTCAGCTTTGTCAGCGACGGTGATACGGAAGTGGTACTGAAAGCCTACGCGGCCTGGGGGGAGTCTTTTGCCACCCGCCTGCAGGGCATGTTCGCCATCGCGGTCTGGGATCAGAAACGCCGGCAACTGGTCCTGGTGCGCGATCGTTTCGGTATCAAGCCCTGCTATTACAGCCATGGCACCACTGGATTTCGTTTTGCTTCCAACCCGCAGGCGCTGTTGGCAGCCGGCGGTGTGGATACAGGTATTGACACGGTTGCATTGCATCACCATTTCACCTTGCATGCGGTGGTTCCGGCTCCGCGTACCCTGCTCCGAGGTATCCGTAAATTAGCGCCGGCACACGTCATGGTTGTCGATCTCGAGGGGCATGACCGTGTTTTTCCCTACTGGCAGCTGGATGCATCCGCTCCGGCATCTCCGCTCAGCGAAGCTGAGTGGATAGAGGCAACCCGGTCCGCTCTGGTCGAAGCGGTGCAGCGGCGCCGTGTTATTGCCGATGTGCCGGTAGGTGTGCTGTTGTCAGGCGGTTTGGACAGCAGTCTGTTGGTGGCGCTACTGGCTGAACACGGTGGCAGTGATTTGCTGACCTTTTCTGTTGGATTCGAAGATCATCCGCACGAGCGTGGTCATGAATTCGAGTTTTCCGACCAGGTCGTCGAGCGTTACGCTACCCGGCACCACAAAATCCATGTGCCAAACCACGAAGTGCTGGATCGACTGCCGGAAGCCATTGATCATATGGCCGAACCCATGGTTGGGCAGGACGCGGTGGCTTTCTATCTGCTCGCTGAGCGTGTTTCTCAGCATGTCAAGGTGGTGCAAAGCGGGCAGGGTGCCGACGAGGTGTTTGCCGGTTATTTCTGGTACCCGCAGATGCAGCGGGCCGAGGGTTCCGATATAGAGCGATTCCGACCCTACTACTTCGACCGGGATCACGATGAATATCTGCGTATGACTGCCCGCGGATGTGCGGGACCGGATTACACATCAGCGCTGGTCGAAGAACGGCTCAAGGCGGTCAATAGCGACGACTATCTGAATCGTGTGCTGCACTTTGATGTAACCACGCTGATTGTTGATGACCCGGTCAAGCGTGTGGATAACATGACCATGGCCTGGGGGCTGGAGGCGCGTGTACCGTTTCTCGACCACCAGCTGGTGGAACTCGCGATCAGGATGCCGTCGCAAGTCAAACTTCGTGAAAACGGCAAGTATCCGCTGAAAGCGATCGCCCGTGGTCTGGTGCCCGACGCGGTTATCGATCGGCCAAAGGCTTATTTCCCGGTTCCTGCCCTGAAGTTTATACGCGGCCAGTTTCTGGTGTTCATGCGCGATATGCTCAACAGTGCGGCCTGCCGGCAACGCGGTCTCTACAGCGATGACTATGTGAAGACCATCCTGGACGATCCCGAACATCAGCTTACCCGCCTACAGGGTAGCAAGCTATGGCATCTGGCGGCGCTTGAATTCTGGCTGCAGCGTAACGTGGATAACATGACGTGAGCAGATGGTGATAGCAGGCGAAGATCCGGCGCCCTTACCGGCTACGCCTAAAACCCTTCCAAAAAAGACTTTTTGTTACCCGGTTTGCTCGGTAGACTGCTGTCAAGCGTTAACAACGTATTGATTTGAGAGGTGGTTGGCAATGGATGTTATGGAACGTATCCAACAGGCTGTTGACAGCAGTCCGGTTGTCATATTCATGAAAGGCACACCGCAGATGCCGATGTGCGGTTACTCCAGTCGTACTGCGCAGGTATTGCAGGCCTGTGACGTGGAATTTTCCCACGTGAATGTGTTGGCAGATGCGGAGATTTTCGAGAATCTACCGCGATTTGCCAACTGGCCAACGTTTCCACAGGTATACGTCAACGGTGAGCTGATTGGTGGTCATGACATCACGCTGGAAATGTTTCAGAAGGGTGAACTGAAACCCATGCTGCAGGAGGCAGCAAAAAAACAGGCGTAAGCTGCCCCTCCCCGATCGAACACTGTTGAATAAGGATTTTCCCTACCTTCCGTGGCTGTTTTCATGATCTTTCCTTAAGTTAAGTAAGGGCCAATGGCACTAAGTTAAGGTGGCTTTTCTTCTGTAGGGCCGAATTTATTCGGCCATTAGCTGTTGGCGGCTACCCACATCGTGGCTATATCCGGGATGATAGATGGTATGGCAACGTGATTGGTCGAATGAATTCGACCCTTCATAGTATCTACAATGGGTTAAACAGGCTTAACTTAGTGCCATTCAAGTAAGGGCCATTATCGGGCATTACTCTATCCGCCTGTGAACTGGCCCGAATTGACCAGGAAATGCCCCCAGATGCTGGCGGCATAGTTCAATAATCAAACGCTAGTGTGTGTCCAGTCTGGCGAGTTCCTGTAGCACGAGGAGGACGAGTTTTTCTCCTTCAGGCCCCATACCGTCAGTGAGTCTGTCAGCGTCACGCTCGCCCTGAACCAGTGGGCGCAGAATACCGGCGAGGCGGGCCATGTCGCCGCCTGCCCGCATCATCTGCCGGGCCATTGCGCCCAGTAATTGCAGGGTTTCCAGATTGCCGTTGCGTGCACCATTGACCATGGCGGCGATACCGGGGGCGGCCATCGCACCGTCTACACCCTTGCCCAGGTCCGGCAGGGTTTGGGGGTCCTGCAGTCCACGTAAAATGGACCCGACAATCACCCGGTCTTCCTCGTCGAGGTTGTTTAACAGGGATTCAGCGCGGCTGCCGGCGAGTATTTTACGGATAGCGGCCACCAGTTCCAGCCAACCATTCTGCGCCGCCTGTTTCAGAATGTCTTCCAGATCAGGTACCATATCGGGATTCTGGCAGCCGATCACAACCCGGTGAATGAGCCCGGTGTGGGCTTCGATGATTTGCTGGTCTTTATCGGGAAGAGCCGCCATCGGTTTACCTCTTTTGTTAGTTTTCCAGGTCCGGCATTTGATTTAGACTTGGTCTAATCAACAGCGCTCCTGAATCCCGGTTAATTCTTGTAAGGAACTGAAGTAATGAAGCTGAAAACTGTTGTATTGTCGCTTGTTGTTAGCGTTGCGACAAATGCCGTGCAGGCTTACGACTGGCAGGCTCTGCCCGTCAAAGCACCTGAGCCTGCTGACAATCCCACTACACCTGAAAAAGTCGAGCTGGGGCGCATGCTGTATTTTGACCCGCGGTTTTCACAGACCGGTACCGTGTCCTGTAACACCTGCCACAATCTGATGTTGGGTGGTGAGGACAACCGTGCTTTTTCCATGGGCGTGCATGGCAAGACCGGCGGCCGAAGTGCGCCGACGGTGTGGAATTCTGCATTTTCCTCAACCCAGTTCTGGGACGGCCGGGCCGCCAGTCTCGAAGATCAGGCCAAGGGGCCGGTGGTGAACCCGGTTGAGATGGGTATGAGTGATCTGGAAAAAGCGATGAATCGGGTGCGCGCTATCCCCGGCTATGAACCCTACTTTGTACGCGCATTCGGTACCGATAATCCCATGACAGTAGACAATGCAGCGAAAGCTGTGGCCGCGTTTGAGCGTACCATGATTACCCCTGACAGCCCCTATGACCGCTATGTCAAGGGTGAAAAAGCTGCCCTGGACGAACAACAGCAGCGCGGTATGAAGGCCTTTAATGAAGTCGGTTGTACCAGCTGCCATTCCGGGCCGGCTTTCAATGGGCCGGCGATGGCACCGGGTAAGGGCTTTTTTATGAAGTTTCCGACGTTTGAAGACAGTGAGTACGTAAAAAAATACGATTTCCTGAAAGATCAGGGTCGGCTTGAGGCCACTGGCAAAGAGGCCGACAAGTCTGTGTTCAAAGTGCCAACCCTGCGGAATATCACCCTCACGGCGCCGTATTTTCATAATGGCTCGGTAGCAACCCTGGATGAGGCAGTGCGGATCATGGCCAAAGTGCAGCTCAACAAGGATCTGAGCGATGACCAGGTGACTGACCTGGTTGCCTTCCTGAACGCGCTGACAGGAGAATTCCCGGAGCAGATATTACCTCGTCTGCCCGCCACGCCGGGTTGGAGCATCAGCAGCCGGGAACAGTGAAGCCAAGGCTGAACCAACAGCTCAAAACCCGGCGGTAGCCGGGTGATGGGCTGTAATCTGCGCCTCAAACTGTTGAAGCATCCCAGCGATTGACAATGGTGCAGAACAGTTCCGCGGTGCGTTCTGCATCATATTTTGCAGAATGAGCCTGTTCCTGGTTCCACTCCATGCCGGCGGCAATGGCCGCCCGTGCCAGCACGGTCTGACCGAACGCCAGCCCTGCCAGTGTAACGGTGTCAAAGCTGCTGAACGGGTGAAAGGGGTTGCGCTTTATCCTGCAGCGACCGGCAGCGGCGTTCACGAAACTCAGGTCAAACGAGGGGTTGTGCCCAACCAGGATGGCGCGTGTACAGGCGCTTTCCCTGACCGCCCGGCGGATGGGTTGAAAAATCTGGCGCAGTGCTTCGTGTTCGGGTTTGGCGAAGCGGAAAGGGTGATAAGGGTCGATGCCGGTGAATTCCAGGGATTTTTCATCCAGGTTGGCACCCGGGAAAGGTTCCACATGACAGGCATGGGTCTCCAGCGGCTGCAGTCGGCCATCGTCGCCCAGTTCGAGTATGACGGCGGCAATTTCCAGCAGCGCATCACGTTTCGGATTAAAGCCCGCTGTTTCCACGTCGACAACCACGGGCAGAAAACCACGAAAGCGGTTTGCGATTTTTTGGGGGGGGGTATCATCTGACATGGTCACAGCATACCGGAACCGATTCATGAACGTGAAGCAATCAACTCCGGGCAGATCCTTAATCTGGAATCTTTTTATTGCTCTGGCCTGCCTGGCGGGTACTTTTGCGGCCCAGGCGTCTGATGCGTTTGATTCGGGGCTGTTATGGAAAGTGGAAGCTGCCGGCACCACACCCAGCTATCTGTTTGGCACCATGCACAGTGATAATCCGGCGGTGGTGGAGCTGCCAGCGCCCGTACGGCGTGCTTTTGATCAGGCAGGCAGTCTGACCCTGGAAGTGGTACTGGACCCACAGTCCCTGCTGAGCATGGCAGGTGCCTTGCTGTTGACGGATGGCAAATCCCTGGAGTCGCTGATTGGACGCAGACTCTATGAACGTAGCGTTGAGGGTCTGAGGGCACAGGGTGTAGCGGAAATCCTGGTTGCCGGCATGAAGCCCTGGGCTGTGGCGGTGACCCTGATGACACCGGTGACCACCGGCGGTCTGGTTCTTGACCACGCGCTGTACCGGGATGCCGTTGCTGCCGGTAAAAAAGTTCACGGGCTGGAGACGGTTGCAGAGCAGACGGGCCTGTTTGATGATCTGTCCCTGAAAGATCAGATCACACTTCTGCGGGACACACTGGACAACCTGGGTAGTATCGGTCTGATGCTCGATGAATTACAGGTCGCCTACCTGGATCGTGACCTGAAACGCCTGCAGGAAATAAGCGAGGCATCCATGCGTGCCGGCGATCCGCAGCTGGCAGAGACTTTTAACCGCAAGATCGTCCTGGAGCGTAACCATCGTATGGCGGAGCGCATGCAGTCGCGCCTGCGTGAAGGACGGCAGTTTATTGCGGTCGGTGCCCTGCATCTTGCCGGTGAACAGGGGTTGCTGAGGCTTCTGAGTGAGCGTGGCTACCGTCTCAGCCGCATATACTAGACATGAGGTCTAGCCTTGCATTTTCCAGCCGATGATTTCCCCAGCACGCATCGGAATCACTCTTGCTGCGCCCAGTGGGTAACTGTCCGGAACCTTCCAGCTGGTTTTGCTCAGTGTGATGCTATCTTCATTGCGGGGCAGACCGTAAAAGTCCGCACCATGAAAGCTGGCGAAAGCTTCGAGTTTGTCCAGGGCGCCGGCCTGTTCAAAGGCTTCCGCATAGAGTTCGATGGCTGCGTGCGCGGTATACAGGCCGGCGCAGCCACAGGCCGTCTCCTTGGCGGCCCGGGCGTGTGGCGCGCTGTCTGTGCCGAGGAAAATTTTCGGATTTCCGCTGATCGCCGCTTCCAGCAGGGCTTGTCGGTGCCGTTCGCGTTTCAGTACTGGCAGGCAGTAGTGATGCGGGCGGATGCCGCCGGCAAACATGGCGTTACGGTTCAGCAACAGGTGATGAGCGGTCAACGTAGCGGCGATGTTGTCTGTGCTGTCCACAACAAAGGCGATACCCTGCCGGGTGGTTACATGCTCGAGCACTATTTTCAGCGCCGGCAGGCGTTGCGTCAGCGGGGTGAGTACCCGGTCGATAAACACCGCTTCGCGGTCGAAGACGTCTATATCCGGATCGGTGACTTCGCCGTGCACCAGCAGTGGCATGCCGATCTCCTGCATGGCTTCCAGCGCCGCAAATGTGTTGGCAATGTCGGTGACGCCCGCGTCAGAATGAGTGGTTGCACCGGCCGGGTATAATTTGACGGCATGGATGAAACCGCTGAAGTGGGCTCGTTGTATTTCTGCCGCATCGGTGTGGTCCGTGAGGTACAGGGTCATCAACGGTTCAAAACCGCTGTCTGTCGGTATGGCTGAGCGAATGCGGTCCCGGTAGGCCAGGGCTTCGGCGGTAGAGGTCACCGGTGGTTTAAGGTTGGGCATAATAATGGCGCGGCCGAACTGGCGTGCAGTCTGCGGTACAACAGACTGCATGGCTTCACCATCACGCACATGCAGATGCCAGTCGTCGGGGCGGCGAATAGTGAGTTTTATGTCGTTTTCCATTGATTTCTCGATGCTTTTACAGCAATTGCGGGCGTTTTTCACCTTGACCTGATAGGTCAAAACAAAGATCATACCGGGCCTGATTGTCGCCGGGTAGCTGGGCTGCACGGACAGGTTTTGCTGGTAACGCCGCGCGCGCGCTTGAGAGCGTCGCTGCAAGCTGGAATATCAGTTGAATTTCAATAGTTTCAATTCATTGGTGGGGCCTTTGTCAGGTCCCCGGAACAGCAAGGAGCCTCATGAACGTTGCCGATAAAAAACGGCTGCTGCGCGAAATGTTATTTGCGCGGCGCTTTGAGGAGCGCTGCTACGAAGCGTACGTCGAACGAAAAATTGGTGGGTTTCTGCACCTGTATCCGGGTGAGGAAGCCTGTGCCCACGGTGTATTGGAGGCCGCAAAACCTGGCCATGATTACGTGATTACCAGTTACCGTGACCACATCCACGCCATAAAATGTGGTGCGGATCCGAGGAAGGTGATGGCGGAACTGTACGCCAAAGAGACTGGTGTATCCAAGGGGCGGGGTGGCTCGATGCATATTTTCGATGTCGGGCACCGCTTCATGGGGGGCTATGCACTGGTGGGCGGCCCGTTTCCGCTGGCCGCCGGTATCGCCAAGGCCATCAAGATGAAGGGTGGAGATGAAATCAGCATCTGTTTCCTGGGTGATGCCGCCAACAACCAGGGCACCTTCCACGAGTCGCTGAATATGGCCAGGCTGTGGGAATTGCCGGTACTCTATGTCTGTGAAAATAACCTCTACGGTATCGGTACCCGTATCGATCGATCCACCGCGGTGATCGATCAGTACAAGCGAGTCTCTGGCTACAACATCCCTTCGGCCCAGGAAGACGGCCAGGATATCGAAAAGGTATTTAAGGCGGCCAAAAAAGCGGTTAACCATGTTCGTTCCGGCAAGGGTCCTTATTTCCTCGAACTGATGACCTACCGCTACCGGGGACACTCCATGTCTGATTCCAACGCCTATCGTTCCAAGGGTGAAGAGCGCATGTGGTCGAACCGCGATCCCATTATTATGTTAAGAGACCGCCTGATTGCAGCGGGTCATATCAGCAAGGCTGACTACAAGGCGATGGATAACGAAATTCTCGATGAAATCGAAGACGACATCATTGCTTTCGCCGAGTCTTCACCGGAACCACGTGTTGACGAACTGGAAAAATATACCCTCGCGGAGAATGACCCCTGGGTGTATGGAGGTGGCCGCTGATGGCGGAGATAATGTACTGGGAAGCGATCCGTCGTGCCCACGACGAGGAAATGGCGAATGATCCGCTGGTTATCTGCATGGGTGAGGATATCGCTGTGGCCGGTGGTACCTACAAGGCTACGCAGGGTCTGTTAGACAAGTACGGGCCGGAACGGGTCATCGATACGCCGATTTCCGAAAACGGCTACACGGGTCTCGGTATCGGCGCCTCTTTCCTGGGTGTGCGCCCCATCATCGAAATCATGTCGGTGAATTTCGCCTGGCTGGCCATGGATCAGCTGTTTAATTCAGCGGCCAAAGTGCGTTATATGTCTGGTGGTCAGCTGACTGCGCCGGTGGTGGTGCGTTCGCCGGGCGGCACGGCACACCAGCTGGGCGCCCAGCATTCTGCGCGCATGGAAAAGATTTTCATGGGCATAGCCGGTTTGCGGGTGGTGACGCCTTCCAGCCCCAGGCAGGCTTATGGTCTGCTCAAATCTGCGGTTCGCTGTAACGATCCCGTGTTTATCAACGAACATGAGCTCATGTACAACATGAAGGGTGAGGTAGCGGAGCAAGAGTTTTTCCATTCCCTGGAAGGCTCTGAGGTCACCCGCGAAGGTCGTGACGTGACCCTGTTTGGCTACAATATTTCCTTACACTGGTGTCTTCAGGCTGCTGATGTGTTGTCAAAACAGTTTGCTATCGAGGCGGAAGTCATCGATCTTTATGCGTTGGCGCCGCTGGACCGGGTCGGTATTGCTGCTTCGGTACGTAAAACACACCGTGCTGTGATTGTTGAAGAGGCGGAACCGGCTGTTGGTGTGGGCGCGGAAGTGATAGCAATCATCAATGAGGAATGTTTCTTTGAACTGGATGCGGCACCGCAGCGCGTTTCGGCGAAGCATGTGCCTATTCCCTATAACCACACGCTGGAAAAGGCGGCTGTTCCCAACGCGGATGACGTTGTAATGGCTGTGCGCAGAATGTTCGGCAAATAGCGTTAATCACCAAGGGCACTCAGCACGCGAAGGTTTCGTGAATGGTCTGCCTTCGTGTCTTTTGTGACTGGAACGTACCCTATCAGGTTTGGGACGATACATGACTGAACCCTACATAATCAAAATGCCCCAGCTTTCCGACACCATGACCGAAGGTGTGGTGGTGAGCTGGGAAAAAGCCGTCGGCGACAAGATCAAACGCGGTGATATTGTGGCGACGGTGGAAACCGACAAAGCCATCATGGATGTTGAAGTCTTCCGTGAAGGCTTTCTGTCCGGTCCGCTGGCGGCAGTCGACAGCACCGTGCCTGTGGGCGAGGCGCTGGCGTTGCTGGTCGGCAGCGCAGACGAAGTTCAGGCCGGTGACGCAGCGTCACTTGCGGCCAGTGAACTTGCGCAATCCCCTCAGACGGGTGTTGCTGCAGCAGCGCAACAGGCGTCCGCGCCTGAAACCGCTTCGGCCCCCGCCGCGGCCAGCTATACCATCACCATGCCCCAGCTTTCCGACACCATGACCGAAGGTGTGGTGGTGAGCTGGGAAAAGGCTGTCGGCGCCAGAATAAAACGCGGTACGGTGGTGGCCACGGTGGAAACCGACAAGGCCATTATGGATGTTGAGGTCTTTCGCGAGGGTTATCTGTCTGGTCCGCTGGCGGCGGTGGACGCCACGGTGCCGGTGGGTGGCGCAATGGCGTACCTGGTCGACAGCAAGGATCAGGTGATTGACGAACTAGCGGTAGCGCATGCCAGGCCTGCCGAAACAACGCCAGGTACAGCGGTGGTGGCGCCGCCTGCGGTGCCTGCCGCTTCAATGCTGGCGGTTTCGGTATCGGGGGTCCTGCCTGCACCACGGCCACAGGGTCGGGGCGCGACACCTTATGCGCGTGGCATCGCCACGCAACGTGGGATTGATCTGAATGCCGTCAGCGGTACCGGTCCCGGTGGTGTGATTGTCGCGGCTGATGTAGAGGGAGCCCTGCCAGCCAGCGGGCTTGCAGCTGCTACGGGATTCCCGCAGATGGATGTCCCGGGTAATGGTCGCCCCATGAGCAAACTGGAAAAAGCCACCAGCGACGCCATGACCCACTCCTTGAGCATGCCGACCTTCCGCGTCACGACCAGTATCAGACTGGGGGAGTTGATCAAGGCATCCAAGGCACAGGGTGCCTCAGTCACGGTCAGCATCGCCAAAGCCTGTGCACTGGCAATGCAGGAATTTCCCAATATGAACTGGTGTTACCAGCCGCAGGACAAACTGGTGGAACGCAGTGGTGTCGATATCGGTATGGCAGTTGCCGCTGACGGTGGCGGACTGGTGGTGCCGGTACTGCGCGCTTGTGAGAGCCGAGAGCTGGAGGAACTGAACAGGGACTGGAAAGATCTGCTGGACCGCGCGCGCAAGCGCCGGCTGAAACCCGATGAGTACACCGGTTCCACGTTCCAGATTTCCAACATGGGCATGTTCGGTGTCAGCCAGTTTGATGCCATTGCGACACCGGGCATTGCTGCGATTCTGGCCATCTCCGCTGACACGCAGCAGGGCAGCCCGTTCACCATTACCGCGGACCACCGCGTCGTCAATGGTGCCGACGTGGCCATGTACCTGAAGAGTCTGAAAACGTTCATCGAACAGCCGCAGACCTGGATGGGGCCAAGCGGCCCGACGCTACCTGAAGGTGACTGGGACTACGATGTGGTTGTGCTTGGTGGTGGTCCGGGTGGTGAAGACTGTGCGCGTGATCTTGCCGGTCACGGCATGAAAGTGGCGCTGGTGAATGATGCGCCGTTGCCGGGTGGTGAATGCCTGTGGCGCGGCTGCATTCCGTCCAAGGCCTGGCGGGCCGCAGCCGATCGTATTCGTGACCGTGTTGACGACAATCACCTGGGCATCAGTTCGGGCAATGCCAGACTGGACTGGGACAAGCTCGAGGCTACCCGCCGCAAGGTTTTGGAAACACGTGGCGAGATGGCGCTCAAGACCGACAAGGGTGTCAAAATCAAATACATCCAGGGGTTCGCCCGGTTTGTGAATGAGCACACGCTGTTTATCGATACCTCTGGCAACAACGATGACCCGCACATCCGCGCGCAGGTCGCCGATCAGCCGCAGGGCGAAACGGTCAGTTTCGGCTGTGCGGTCATCGCCACCGGTGCGCCGCCTTTCGTACCGCCGATTCCCGGCGCCGTCGAAGGTCTGGGCGAGGGCGGCGGTGTGCTGACCTCGGATACGGTCTGGACGCTGGACAGTCAACCGGAAAAGTTGGTGGTTATCGGTGGTGGTGCGATCGGTCTGGAAATGGCGCAGATCTTCCAGGATTTCGGTGCGCAGGTTACCCTGCTGGAGGCGCAGGATCGTATTCTGGCCGAAGTCGAGCCTGAAATCGCCAAACAGCTCACCGCGGTACTGAATGATGACCCGCGTTTGACGGTGCGCACATCGGTGAAGATTGAAGGGATATCCGGCAGGGCCGGCGCCGTCAATGTCAGGTATAAGGACGCGGACGGCAAGGCGCGTACCCTCAAGGTTGAGCGCGTCATTATGGCGACCGGCAAACGGCCGGTGCTGGATGGCCTGGGTCTCGACAAGGCGGGTGTGGTGAGCGAGAACAGTGTCATAAAGGCTGACGCCTGCTGTCGCACCAATGTTGCGCATATTTTCGCCATCGGGGATGTCATCGGCGGTCTGATGCTGGCGCACACGGCTGCGCAACAGGGTCGCGTCGCCGCGGCCACCATCCTCGGTGAGGATATGAAATACCAGCAGGACAAGGACTGTGGTGTTATTTTCACCCGTCCGGAGGCTGCCTTTGTCGGCTTGTCGCTGGAACAGGCCAGGGCCAGGGGTTTCGATGCCGCCGAGGTCAAGGTACCGATGAATATCGACGCAAAGGCCATGATCAACAATGAACAGCACGGCATGATCAAGGTAGTCGCCGACAAGAAGACACAGCGCATTATCGGCGTACACCTGCTGGCGGATCACGCCGATACCCTGATCGGTGAGGCGGTGATGATGGTGTCGGGCAATATGACCCTGGCGCAGGTGGGGCAGGCGATTCATCCGCATCCGACACAGACTGAATTGTTTGGTGAGCTGGCGCGGCGCTTGAGTTCGAGGTTGCGGCGTAGTGCCAAAGTGAAGGCGAAGTAACTAAAACCGGCTGTTGTGGTGATAGAGGCAGTGACCAGCCAAAATCCATCCAACGGTTTGCCCGCTGCGCGGGTGCCCTGCGCTTCTCGGTGTTTTGCGCGCTCGCTCAATCGCAAAACGCCTGTGATGCTCGGCTGCGCCTGACGGATGTATTTTGGCCGGTCACTGCCTCTTGGAGTGATGGGGTAGGTGATGCATTAGTTCGGTCTGCTGAAAGAATTATCCCTGCAAATTGATTTCCATGAAGGTAGCAACACCATGAGCAAAGTAAACAAAGTCGTCCTCGCCTACTCAGGCGGCCTGGACACCTCCATTATCCTGAAATGGCTGGAAGACACCTATGGCTGCGAAATTGTCACATTCACCGCCGATATCGGTCAGGGCGAGGAAGTGGAACCGGCGCGCGCCAAGGCCGAGGCAATGGGTGTCAAGGAAATCTACATCGAGGATCTGCGCGAAGAATTCGCCCGTGATTACGTCTTTCCCATGTTCAGGGCCAACGCGATATATGAAGGAGAGTACCTGTTGGGTACTTCCATTGCGCGCCCTTTGATCGCAAAGCGCCTGGTGGAAATCGCCAATGAAACCGGTGCCGATGCCATTTCTCACGGGGCTACGGGCAAAGGCAATGACCAGGTTCGTTTTGAGCTGGGTGCCTACGCGTTAAAACCGGATGTGACAATCATTGCACCCTGGAGGGAGTGGGAACTCAGCTCGCGTGAGACCTTGATGGACTATGCGGAGAAACACGGTATTCCGGTCGATTTCAACAAAGGCGAAAAGTCGCCTTATTCCATGGATGCCAATTCTCTGCATATATCGTATGAAGGCGGCGTACTGGAAGATCCGTGGGCAGAGCCCGGCGAGGCGATGTGGCGCTGGACGGTATCGCCGGAACAGGCGCCGGACAGTCCTGCCTATGTTGAACTGGGCTATGAGAAAGGCGATATTGTGGCTATTGATGGCAAGACGGTAACGCCAGGGCAGGTCATGGAGATTCTCAACAAACTGGGCGGTGACAACGGCATAGGGCGTGACGATATCGTCGAAAACCGTTACGTCGGCATGAAATCACGTGGTTGCTACGAAACACCGGCCGGCACCATTATGCTCAAGGCGCACCGCGCCATGGAGTCGCTGACCATGGATCGCGAAGTCGCACATCTCAAGGATGAGTTGATGCCACGTTACGCCGAGCTGGTCTATAACGGCTACTGGTGGAGTCCGGAACGCGAGTTACTGCAGCAGATGATTGATGCCTCCCAGCAAACGGTAAATGGCAAGGTGAGGGTCAAACTGTACAAGGGTAACGTCATTATTGCAGGCCGCATGTCTGACACTGACTCCCTGTTCGACGAACGGATCGCGACGTTTGAGGAAGATCAAGGCGCTTACGATCAGAAGGATGCCGAAGGATTTATCAAGTTGAATGCGCTGCGTCTACGCATTGCGGCAGGCAAGAAAAGCCACCTAGTCACTGAGGAGGGGTAAAGATGCGAATTCTGCACACCATGCTGCGGGTTGGAGACCTTGACCGTTCCATACGGTTTTACACCGAAGTGCTGGGTATGAAACTGCTGCGGCAGAAGGATTACCCGGATGGCAGATTTACCCTGGCATTTATCGGCTATGGCGATGAATCCGCGAACACAGTGATTGAGTTGACGCATAACTGGGATACCGGTTCGTATGATCTGGGAACCGGCTACGGTCACATCGCCCTGGAAGTCGATGATGTTTACAAGGCGACAGAGGAAATCAGCAGGCGTGGGGGCAAGGTTCTGCGTGATGCCGGTCCCATGAATGCGGGTACGACCATCATCTCCTTTATAGAGGATCCGGATGGTTATCCTGTTGAACTGATAGGAAAGAAATAGCGTCCTTACCAGGTGGGCGGACTGTTGACTCAGGCTGTTGCTCTGGCGGGGTTTTCGTCGTCGTTCTCTTTGTTCAGACTTTGACCTGGAACCCGCTGGATTCTGGCGCCGAGTTGCGCGAGTTTTTCCTCGATACACTCGTAGCCCCGGTCCAGATGGTAAATGCGGTCAATCAGAGTCTCGCCTTCGGCCGCCAGCCCGGCGATCACCAGGCACGCCGAGGCGCGCAGATCGGTTGCCATGACTGGTGCGCCGTGCAATTCCCTGACACCGCGGATAATGGCTGTGTTGCCCTGCAGTTCAATATCGGCACCCATGCGTTGTAGTTCCTGCACGTGCATGAAACGGTTTTCAAAAATGGTTTCCTTTACAGTTGCTGTGCCTGCTGCAGTGGTATTCAGTGCGACAAACTGTGCCTGCATGTCTGTCGGGAATGCCGGGTAAGGTGCGGTGGTGAGGTTTATAGCATTCGCGCGCCGGCCGCGCATGTCCAGCGTCAGACAGCTCTCCTCCGTGCTGATTTCGGCGCCACATTCGCGCAGTTTTTCCAGCATGGCATCAAGGTAGGCCGGTTCGGTATTTCTCAGTCGCACCCTGCCGCCCGTGGCGGCGGCGGCGACCATAAAGGTGCCGGTTTCGATGCGGTCAGGGATGATAGTATGGCTGCCACCGTGCAGTTGCCTGACGCCTTTGATGGTGATGGTGTCACTGCCGGCGCCAGTGATTTTCGCTCCCATGGTGCTGAGGCAATCAGCCAAGTCTATGATCTCAGGTTCGCGGGCGGCATTTTCAAGAACTGTTGTACCGTCCGCCAGAGTGGCGGCCATCATCAGATTCTCGGTGCCTGTAACAGAGACCAGATCAAAGAAAAAGCGTGTGCCCTTCAGGCGGCTGGCCCTGGCCTTGATGTAGCCATCTTCGATCTCGATTTCGGCACCCATCGCCTTGAGGCCCTGGATATGCAGGTTTACCGGGCGCGAACCGATGGCGCAACCACCGGGCAGCGAGACCTCGGCTTCACCAAAGCGCGCCAGCAGGGGGCCGAGTACCAGGATGGACGCGCGCATGGTTTTAACCAGGTCATAGGGCGCACGCAGTTCGGTGATGCTGGAATTATCCGCCACCAGAGCCATGTTTTCACTGAGTTCGATGCGGGTGCCAAAGCGGCCCATGAGTTCCAGCGTAGTGGTAATGTCGCGCAGATGGGGGACATTCTGAACGGTCACGGGTTGCGGGCTCAACAGTGTCGATGCCAGTACCGGTAACGCCGCGTTCTTGGCGCCGGATATGCATATTTCGCCGCTTAACGGGCCGTTTCCGATAATATTCAGTTTGTCCATACTGCGTTACGCGTGGTCCATCGATGGCATGTTATTGGCTGCCGGCAGCAGCGGGCCCCTGCAGTGAGGCAAAAGCGTCAATGATACGGTCGATCTGTTCGTGGCTGTGTGCGGCACTGACGCTGCAGCGCAACAAGCTGTCGGTGGTGGGTGAGGCCGGTGGCATGACCAGGTTCACATAAGCACCGCGTTGCATGAGTTCATTCCACCAGGTAATCGCCCGGTCGCGTTCCTTGATGGTGACGGCGACTACCGGGCTGACCTCAGGGCTGACGGCGAAGCCGAGTTGTTTCAGGCCATCGTACAGCCGGTGGGCATTTTCCCACAGTCGTGTCCGTAGTTGCGGACGTTCCTGCATCAGGCGTAGTGCAACGCGTGTGGAGGCAATGACGGAGGGTGAGGGCGAGGCGGTGAATATGTAGGAACGAATGGCAAAGCGTATGGCTTCCAGCTCAGGGTGATTGCTGACACAGTAACCGCCGGTAGCACCCAGGCTTTTACTGAAAGTGCCGACCACGAAGTCCACATCGTCTTCGACTCCGGCTGCTTCCGCAACACCGCGACCGTGTTCGCCAAGCATCCCCAGGGAGTGCGCTTCGTCAACCAGCAGTGTACCGCCGTATTTGCGTTTCACTGCAGCAATATCGGCGAGCGGCGCCTGATCACCGAGCATACTGTAGATGCCTTCTACAATGATTAGGGTGTTTTCAACGCGCTGGCCGAGCCGGCGCAGGCGTTTTCCCAGATCGGCAGCGTCATTGTGGCGGAAGCGGATGATGTCGGCTCCACCCAGGCGTACACCGTCGTAGATGCTGGCATGGCTGTCGGCATCCAGTACTATGACATCGCCGGGCCCTGCCAGGGTTGAGCCCATACCCATGGTGGCGGCATAACCGGTGGAAAATACGATCGAGTGTTTGCGGTCAAAATAGGCCGCCAGTTCCTGTTCCAGTTTGACGTGCTCGGTAAAGGTGCCATTGGCCATGCGCGAGCCGGTGGTGCCGGTACCCTGTTCCTCAACGGCTCTTTTCGCAGCGGCGATACATTCAGGATCAAATGTCAGACCCAGGTAGTTGTTGGTACCGGCCAGAATGACCTTGTGACCATTGACAATGGCTTCCGTGGCCGAGAGGATTTTCTCCGTAACCGCGCCGAACGGCATGACGCCAAGTTCCTGCAGCTCGCTGCGGATCTGGACAATGGGCAGGAATTTATCGAACAGGCTCATGATATCACTCGGTCAGCTTTTCCAGCTGCAGAGCAAGATCATGAATCGTGCGGATGTCAGGGAGAATGTTGAGCGGTATCGACATGTCAAAGTGGTCTTCAATCTGCTCGATTAACTCCATCACCTGAAGCGACGTCAGCCCCAGTTCGGTCACCAGTTCACTGTCCTCGTTGAGGATAATCCCCTGTTTGGCGAACGGTTTGAGGATTTCGAAAATACGGGTCAGAAATTCGTTGTAATCAGGCATGGAACAATACGCACCCGGATCCAGTTTGGGACAGATTCACTCGGCTTGCGCCAGACTGCGCGAGCCGCTAGATTCGTAAACGTGCGAATTGTACTTGGAGTTGAGCGGTGGTGCCATGGTGACGATCATGCGCATTTCCCCGGTGAATGCTATCTTTACGCAAATGACTCGAATTTCATTGGCCAGGAATGTGCGCGGAACCGCGTGGAAAAATCAATATCCCCGTTTTCCCACGTGCTTGTATGGCATTTTCCTGTGGGACTGAGGCTGCGGCTCTCGCATCATGCACCGACCTGAGGCTGTCCAATCCGAGCCTGGAATCGAGCACGCGACTCCCATGCCCAGTGTGTGGTTGGTGACCGGCTATCGAGCGGGGGAGCGCGGCCAGATTCTTGCGCTGGCCGAGGCATTGGGCTGGCCATTCGATATCAAGGAACTCAGCTACCGGAAAACCGAGTTTCGCACCAGCCTGTTCCGGGGCAGCAATTTGCGCGGCATTCGCCTGCGGGACTCCAGCCCGCTGCAACCACCCTGGCCCGATCTGGTGATTTCGAGCGGCATGCGCAATGAACCGGTCGGGCGCTGGATTCGCCATCGGTCAGGGGGTAGAACACGGCTTGTTCACATTGGTCGTCCCTGGGCGAAGCCGGATCAGTTCGACCTGGTGATTACAACACCCCAGTACAGGCTGTCGGAACACGACAGGGTATTGCAGAACGCGCTGACATTGCATAGTGTCAGCGCCGAACGCCTCGGCACAGCAGCCGCTGACTGGGCATCGCGCCTCATGCACCTGCCAAAACCCTACACGGGTCTCATTCTGGGCGGAAACAGCGGTCCTTACACGCTTGGCGCGAAGGCAGCTGATTCGATCGCCCGGCAAGCGAGCCGCATGGCCGCGCAGCGCAACGGAGCCTTGCTGATTTCCACCAGTGCCCGGACGCCGAAGTCGGTTGTGCAAATTCTGAAGCAGGTTGTTTCCGTACCCCACTATCTGTACCAGTGGCAAGCCAATGGCGGGGCTAATCCCTATTTTGGCATACTGGCCCTGAGTGATGAGCTCATTGTGACGGCGGACAGTGTGTCCATGCTCAGTGAAGCCTGTGCCACAGGCAAGCCGGTTTATATGGCCGAACTGGGTGGCTATAACTATCCGATGCGCCCGGGTCGAAAGACGGCGGTAGATTTTCGCCTGAGCGCGCTGACCTACAGCTGGATGATGCGTTTTGGTCCAAAGCGCCTCAGTCGTGATCTACGGCTGGTGCACAACAAGCTGTTGGCGGAAGGTCGTGTAGCCTGGCTGGGCGATTCGTTGCAACAGCGCAGCGTACCGGAGTCAGCTGATATGGAACATGCGCTGCAAAGGGTTCGTGCCTTGTTCGGATACCCCTGACACGCAATTCTCAGCGGGCGGCATCCGGGGTCCCTATGCCAGCGTACCGCTTTCCTGTAATGAAACGGTATTGTCATGCAGGCGATAGACCCGGTCGGCGCGTTCCACCAGCGCTGTCTGATGCGATATTGCCAGAATCGTCAAGCGGCCACGCAGGTCTTCCATGGTCTTGCCTATGGCCGCCTCATTCTCGGGATCCAGTGCACTGGTGGCTTCATCAAGGATGAGCAGACGCGGTTTGTGAACCAGCGCGCGCGCAATCATGATGCGTTGCCGCTGGCCACCTGACAATTTGGTACCGCGTTCTCCGACGGTACTGTGTATGCCCGCTGGTATGCGGGATACAAATTCCCAGGCGCCTGCTGCCTGCAAGGCCTCTACTGCATCCTGTTCGCCGAGTTCCGGGTCATCCAGGGTCACGTTATGCAGGATAGAATCGTGTAACAGCAGCGTTTCCTGCGGAACATAGCCGATCATGTGGCGCCATGCCTTGAGGTCGAGTTCTGTCAGCGGGATGCCATCGATACAAACCATGCCGCATTGTGGTCGAAGCAGACCGATGACCAGGTCAACAATCGTCGTTTTCCCCGAGCCCGATGGGCCGATCAGGGTGGTCAGTCGGCCTGCAGGGATTTCTATACTCGCATCAGCCAGCACCAGATGTTTATCATAGCCAAAACTGACCGTATTCAATTGTACCGATTGTTCCAACGTTGGCGCGTCGCCCGTGCTTAATGATTCTTCCGCCCGCTGTGCCTCCGTGATGCCTTTTTTCAATGACCAGAAGGCGCTCTCACCCAGTACCACTTTCTGATATTGCTTCTGTACTTTTCCCAGTTGACTGAGCATTTTTCCCAGTACCACCACTAGTACCATCACGGTTGCCAGCGGCATTTCGAGTTTTACCAGTGCCACGAACATGCCGAGTGCGATCACGATGGTGAACATTTCCTCCTGGGCAGCCTTGAGGACCGCGGTACTGAAGACCTGTTTGCGCAGCGCTTTGTTGAGTTTCGATGTTTTCATCGCCAGTACCGAATCAGCCAGGTGTTCTCTTGCCATGGCTTTCAGCGGCTTAACCGATTGCAGGGTATCGGTTACCTTGGCGAGCAGGGAAATGAGCAGATTGGTCTGTTTTTTACCGGCCTTGCGGGCCATGCGCACCAGAAAATGGGAGACACCTATAATGAGTATTCCGGCCGTCAGGCTTATCAGCGTTGCCTGCCAGGAAACGGCGATAGCGACAGCACCGTAGATAATGGCTTGAAGGACAAGGGTGATGACCACGGCACCGTTGACGAAAGAGTCGGATGAGCGTTGTGCTTCGGTAGCCAGGCTGTTGGTCAGGCGTCCTATCGGCTGGTGAAGAAAATATTCCCATTTGCTTCTGAGCACTGCACGCAGTATTTCCAGGCGCAGATCCGTTGCGACCTGTGCAGCGGTATAACCGACCTGTTTCTGGGCGACCAGCAGCAACAGGCTTTTAAGCGTGACTCCCAACACAATAATGGTCAGAAGGGTTCCAATGCCTGGATGTATACCCAGATCATTCAGGGTGTCGGTGACCAGGCGCTCGAATTCATTCTGCGGCGGTTCCGCCTGTTGACCGCCGCTCTGTCGGGCGTCATTTTTAATGGCGATGTTCAACAGCGGCAGAAGGGCTGACAGGCCGATCCCCTCGGCAATGCCTGCCAGGAGCAGGGCGACCAGCATAATAATGGTCTGCCAGGGGTAAGCACGAAAGAATGTCAGCATTAAATGCATAGGAGTCGCTCAGAAGACCGAAAAAAGCGAGGTATTGTTGACATGAATACCAGGATAGATGCGGATTATGCCTCTAACCAGGCAGCGCGACAAATTCAGCGCATACGATTGATCAGACCGCCGGCAACGCTCAACACCAGTACCACCGGCAGAAAAACGGCCACTGCGGGGTGGATTTCCGCCATCGAGGCCGCGGTCTGTATAAGCTGGGACAGCAGGTAAAACAGAATGCCAACACCAGCACCAATAGCAAGGTTTCTCCCGAAACCGCTGCTTCGTGTCGTGCCGACGTTAGCCCCGATGGGGACGGCCAGAAACACCATGGCGCCAGTGGTGATTGGCAGGGCGACCTTCTGCCAGAAAATCTGTTCTATTCGCTCTGACAGCTGGTCTGTAGACTTAAGGTAATCCGAGTATTCGTAGAGTCCCGTGGGCGTCATGCCGGTGGTGGAAAGAGGCAGCACAGGCAATTCCTCACGTGACCAGAAAGGACCCATCTCCAGGTTCGGCAGATGCCTGCTTTTCAGTTGATTGCCATCCAGTGTCTTCTGATGAACATCGAGCAGGTCCCAGCGACGGCTATCGGTGAGCTCGGCACGACGCGCAAAGGCGAAATGCTGCAGATTTCCATCGGGCGTGAATTCGTAAAGGAAAATGCTGGTCGGTACATGGCTGTGTTTCAGGGTGCGCACATTGAAAAAGCGGTAGCCGCTGTTCGACCATAGTCCTTTTCCCTTGAGCAGATTTGCCTTGCCGCTTCGGACCAGGGTTTTTTCAGTTTCTGCCTGCTGGAACAGCGGGGCAGCGATGAATTCGCTGACGGCATACAGAGCCGCGACCAGAATGAGGGTTGGGATGACGATCGAACGCAGGAAGCGGGACACAGATACGCCGGCGGCACGCATGGCAATGAGTTCACTGTTTTTGTTCAGACCCGCCAATGCCAGCAACGAGCCGAGAAGGGCTATAACCGGAGCCAGATCCATTGAGCGCTGTGGCAGTGTATAGAGCAAGAAGCGTACGGCATCGACAATCTGGTAGCTCTCCGTGGTGCGTTCCAGTTCTTCAACGAAACCCAGCAGGGTGAATATCGACGTCATCACCAGCCAGACCAGCACCCAGCCTTTCAGCAGCTTCCACGCTATGTATCTGTCCAGTAATCCCATGTCAGCGCTTCCGGTGCCGCCAGGTCGGCGATACCATCAAGCCGATGAACAGCAGTAGCGGTATCAGGTATATCCACCATATGCCGGGAAAACTCTGCACTTTGCCATCTTCAACCCAGTTCCGCGCCACACCGGTCAGGTTGAACAGGCCGACATAAACCAGGATGGCTAGAATGAAGCTGTGATGCCTGCCCTGTCGGGGGGCGCTACGGCTGAGCGGAACCGCAAGCACGGAGAGCAGCACGGTTGCAAACGGTGTCGAAAGCCGCCACTGGAACTCGGCAATATCCTTGGGCGCATCTGATCGGTAAAGATTAATGCTGGGCTCGGCTCTTCTTCGGTATTTTTTGTCCCGATTTTCGGCCGGGATGTAAACCGTCATGTGTTTGAATTTCAAGGTGGTGTCCTGGCTGCCGAGGCGGTCGAGAAGGTAGTTATAGCCGTTTACGAATTCAAAGCTGCGGCGCTCACCGGCTCGAACCGGTGGCAGGAAGGCCTCCTGGGCGTAGATGAGCTGTATTTTTGCACCGCGCTCGCTCTGCAGGAATACGCCCTGAAGTCGACCCTTGTCCTTTTCGACGTGGCGTGCATACAGAACGTATTTGCTGTCCTGCAGTTCAATGAACTGGCCGGGTTCTATTTTGCGAATATCGAATTCGGCGCGGGCTTCGGCTTCAATCTGGTAGCTTTGACGATAGGCCCAGGGCCGGGCAAATAGAGAAATGGCGCCAACAATGACAGCGATCAGAACGGACAAAATAATAACCGAACGCAGTATCCGGGGCTCGCCAATGCCTGCGGCATTAATGGCAGCCATTTCAGAATCACGATGGAATCGGCTCAGCGCAGCAATAATGGACAGATAGAGTGCAGTGGGTAGCAGCACTTCCAGCGTAATGACGCTTTTCAGTCCGATGAGACGTGCAACGACGGATAGCGGGATGACCCCGTTCGCTGCTTCCGACAGTTTGATCGCGAAAGTGTAGCCGGTAAATACAATGACCAGCAGCATGATGCCCAGAAACATGGGCTTGGCAATCTCTGCGGTGATATAACGGCTTAGGACCAAGGTTTGTGCCTGTTGACAGCTAATGTAGCGGTAAGCGCTTATTGTAACGAATTTTACCGCAACAGAGCATTTGCGCTGCAGTTCCCCGGTGATTCATGTAAGCTCGCGATTTTAACGCGGGTTGATGTTGGCGGGTGAGGGAAAACGTGCAGCACAGTGCTTCCAGGCCGTTGACCTGGGTGCTCACAGGTTACAAGGCAGGTGACAATGCGCAGGTGCTGGCGCTGGCCGATGCCCTGGGCTGGCCCTATGAAGTCAAGCGTTTCAGATACAGGAAAACCGAGCTACTGACCAATCGGCTGCTTGCGGTGACGTTGGCAGGTATTGATCGGGAGTCGTCCAGTGAGTTATCCGCGCCCTGGCCGGATCTGGTCATCACGGCGGGACGTCGCAACGAGCCAGTGGCGCGCTGGATCCTCAAACAATCAGGTGGCACAACCCGGCTGGTGCATATCGGGCGCC
>Ga0316201_10000072_pt1 | contig 39055 bp, 24 predicted proteins | sample CS6wburrow_MG_FD_204516 | JGI IMG/M metagenome (GOLD analysis project Ga0316201, IMG submission 204516) | Coastal sediment microbial communities from Delaware Bay, Delaware, United States - CS-6 worm burrow | ecosystem: Environmental > Aquatic > Marine > Coastal > Sediment | place: USA...
AGTGGGCAGAAGATGGCCGCGATGATGGCGGAAGCGCCGCCCCCCGCCACTATTGCGGCGGCGGAAGCAACACTGGAAACCTGGCAGCCGTATCTGCATGCCGTTGGCAGTGTCGAAGCAATCCAGGGAGTCTCTGTCACCACCGAGGTGCCGGGGCAGGTCAGGAAGATCCTGGCGGAGTCCGGCCAGCACGTTGAGGCCGGTGATGTCATTCTGCAGCTCGACGATAGTGTCGATAAGGCCGAACTAAAGGGGCTGATAGCGCAGCACACATTGGGCAAGCTGCAGTTCGAGCGTGCCCGCAAGCTGCTCAAAGACAAATCGGTATCACAATCCGAGTATGACCAGTCGCGCGCACAGATGGACAGTGCCGCGGCCACGGTCACCTCCAAACGTGCGCTTATCGGCAAAAAGGTCATCCGTGCGCCGTTCAGCGGACAGCTAGGAATCGTGGAAGTCAATCTCGGTGAGTACCTGTCGCCGGGCGCGACCATAGTGCCCTTGCAGGCACTGGACCCGGTATTTGTCGACTACACACTGCCCGAGCGTCATTTCGCAAGGGTCAGGGTCGGACAGCCGGTCATAGTCGAGGTGCAGGCCTATCCCGGTCGTACCTTTGAGGGTTTCATCAGCGCCATCAACCCGGGTATCGATTCGGGCACCCGCAGCCTTCGACTGCGTGCGACCCTGAATAACCCCGGACACCTGTTGCGACACGGCATGTTTGCCGAAGTGCGGACGGTGTTGCCGGCGCGCGACGACATTGTCACCCTGCCGCGCACCGCGATCACCTATAACCCCTACGGTGAGTCGGTGTTCGTCATTCAGGAGAAAGACGGCGTACAGCTGGTGCAGCGGCGTCCGATCAAAACCGGGGAAGTGCGCGGCGGGCGGGTGGAAATTGTCGAAGGCCTGCAGGCCGGCCAGCAGGTGGTCTCCGCCGGCCAGAACAAACTGCGCAACGGCCAGGCGGTCAGCATTGATAACAGCATAAAACTCGACGCCACGGCCAGCGGCGGATGAAATTCACCGACCTGTTTGTCAACCGGCCGGTGCTGGCCAGCGTCATCAGCCTGTTGATCCTGCTGGTCGGGGTGCGTGCCCTGGCCTCGCTGGAGGTGCGGCAGTATCCGGAAACCAGGAATACAGTGGTGACCGTCACCACCGTCTACCCGGGTGCCAGCAGCGAACTGGTCAAAGGCTTTATCACCACCCCGCTGCAGCAGGCCATCGCGGAAGCCGATGGTATCGATTATCTGTTCGCACGTTCCACCCAGGGGAAATCGACGGTGGAAGCACACATGGAGCTGAACTACGACTCCAACGCCGCGGTTGCCGAGATTCAGGCCAAGGTCGCCAGCCAGCGCAATGTTCTGCCGGACGAGTCCGACGACCCGGTGATCGATTCCACCACCGGTGAAACCACCGCACTCATGTACCTGGCTTTCTACAGCGACAGCATGTTGCCCTCGCAGATTACCGACTACCTGTTGCGCGTGGCGCAGCCGCAGTTACAGGCGGTACCCGGTGTGGCCAAGGCGGAACTGATCGGCAACAAGACCTTTGCCATGCGCATCTGGCTGGACCCCGAGCGCATGTCGGCCCTGAGTGTCACCGCCAATGATGTACGCGACGTACTGCGTGCCAACAATTATCTGGCCGGTGTCGGTCAGGCCAAGGGCACCTATACGGCGATCAACCTCAACGCCACCACCGATCTGGCCAGTGCAGAGGACTTCCGCAATCTGGTGGTGCGTTCTGCCAATGGCACACTGGTGAGGATTTCCGATATCGCCAGTGCCGAACTGGGTGCAGAGGATTACGATTCCACCAGCTGGTACAAGGGCAAACCGGCGATTTTCGTCGGTGTGAAACAGGCGCCCGGCGCCAACCCGCTGAGCGTGGCAAAACGCGTGCGCGAGCTGATGCCAGAAATCCGCCAGCAGTTGCCCGAAGGCCTGAACGCGCACATTCCCTATGACGCCAGCGTGTTCATCGAAGATTCCATCAATGAGGTGTTCAAAACGCTTATCGAAGCGGTATTGATTGTTTTGCTGGTGGTGTATATGTCGCTGGGGTCTGCGCGTGCAGCCATTGTACCGGCGGTTGCCGTGCCCCTGTCACTGGTCGGTGGCGCCTTTCTCATGCTGCTGATGGGCTTTTCCATCAACCTGCTCACCCTGTTGGCGATGGTGCTGGCGATTGGCCTGGTGGTGGATGATGCCATCATTGTGGTGGAAAATGTTCACCGTCATATCGAAATGGGCAAGTCGCGTTACGACGCGGCCCTGATCGGTGCGCGCGAACTGGCGTTACCCATCATTGCCATGACCACCACCCTGATCGCAGTCTATGCGCCCATCGGTTTCATGGGTGGCCTGGTGGGCACCCTGTTCACCGAGTTCGCCTTTGCACTGGCCGGTGCCGTGCTGATCTCCGGCGTAGTGGCGCTGACCCTGTCGCCGATGCTGTCGTCCAGGGCGCTCAAACCACATGGCCAACAGGGCCGCTTTGAGCAGTGGGTCGAACACTGGTTCGAGCGACTGGCCGCGCGCTACAGCAAAACATTGCACGGTATGCTGGATGCGCTGCCGGCCACGCTGTTGTTCGCGGCGGTGGTGCTGGTGTCGATCTTTTTCATGTTCATCACCAGCAAGAACGAGCTGGCGCCGGTGGAAGACCAGAGCATCCTGTTCTTCCAGGCCACAGCACCGCAGACGGCCACGATTGAATACAACGAAGCCTATACCAGGCAGATCGTCGACGCGTTTGAGAGCGTGCCGGAATATCACGAAAGTTTTTTCCTGCTCGGCCGCGGTGAACCGACTACGACATTCGGTGGTTTTAAGATGGAGGCGCCGTCGAAACGGTCGCGATCGCAGATGGATGTGCAACCCGAGGTGCAGGCCAAGCTGCAGAACATAGCCGGTTTCCAGACCGCCGTGTTTCCGCGCCCCAGCCTGCCCGGTTCAGGTGGCGGCTTACCCGTGCAGTTTGTGATGACCAGTGACGCCAGTTACCAGGAACTGGACCAGCTTGCTGACCAGTTCATCGGCCATGCCATGGGTAGTGGACAGTTCAGATTCCTCATGAAAGAGCTGCAGTATGCACGGCCGCGTACCACGCTGGTCATCGATCGCGACCGGGCCGGCGACCTTGGTATCAGCATGCAGGATATCGGCCGCAACCTGGCCACCCTGCTGGGTGGCAATGACGTCAACCGTTTCAGCCTGGAAGGCCGCAGCTACAAGGTCATTCCTCAGGTCGCACGCGAATTCCGCCTGCAGCCGGAGCAGCTCAAGGACTATTACATCCGTCCCGGTTCGAACGAACTGGTCAGTCTGTCAGCCGGAGTTTCCGGCACCAGCGCTGCGCGTGAACTCGGTGCTGCGGCGCTGGTGCCGCTGGACTCATTCATTCATTTTGAGGAAACCGTCGAACCCAATCAGCGCACCCAGTTCCAGCAGCTCAATTCACTGACCGTGCAGGGCGTTATGGCGCAGGGTGTGCCGCTTGGCGATGCCCTGCACTACCTGGATAGCGTCGCCGAAGAGATGTTCCCGCGCGGTTTCAGCTGGGACTATGCCGGGCAATCGCGCCAGTTCGCCCAGCAGGGCAGTGCGCTGATCATCACTTTCTTTTTATCGATCCTGGTGATCTACCTGGTGCTCGCAGCCCAGTTCGAGAGCTGGCGCGACCCGGTGATTATTCTGGTATCCGTGCCCATGTCCATTGCCGGGGCTCTGGCGTTTATTACCCTGGGATTTGCCACCATCAACATCTACACCCAGGTGGGTCTGATCACCCTGATCGGGCTGATCGCCAAGAACGGCATTCTGATCGTCGAATTCGCCAACCAGTTGCAGATAAACGAAGGGCTGGGTCGCAGAGAGGCGGTGGAGCGCGCCGCCGCCATTCGCCTGCGGCCGATACTGATGACCACAGTCTCCATGATTGTCGCCATGCTGCCGTTGCTTACCGCCAGCGGCCCGGGCGCGGTGAGCCGGTTCCATATTGGCCTTACCATTGCCACCGGGCTCGGAATTGGAACCCTGTTTACCCTGTTCGTGGTGCCGGCGATGTATCTGTTGATGGCGCGCGAACATCAAACATCGGAAAAAACGGGCGTGGCGCCAGCGGCTGGATAGACTGCAGCTACGCTGGAATGTTGGCCCGCTTTCACCGTAAGGCATTGATGCCAATGCAAACCCGGCTGAAATCATGCGTCGTGTCGCGCAATTGATGTGACATAAGTCTTAAAAAAACCCCCGCAGATGCCGAGACTATAGTAGGTATCACGATCATACTGATCGCTTTAGGCGGCCCGCCGATGAAAGTCATAGTTGAAGCCACTCATTTGAAAAAAGGCATGTATGTGTCCGAGCTGGACCGGCCCTGGCTGGAAACGCCATTTCTTTTTCAGGGGTTCAGAATCACCAACAAGGAAGAGGTCGATCAGATCCAGAGCCTCTGCGCCTTCGTTTTCGTTGACATCGATAAGAGCAAGGTCCCGGTTACGCCGACGATGTCCAATGCCGCTCCCGCCAGCGTTAAATCCGAAAAACAGAATGTCGCCAAAATGATCAGGGAGCCGTTGCCGTACACGGAAAAATTCGAGGATGAGTTCAGCCGTGCCCGGGCCTGCTATCAGCAGGCAACCGAAGAAGTGAGCGCCTTGTTCAAGGACGCCAGAATGGGTAGCAGCCTTGACGTGGCGGGTGCGAAGACAACGGTGACCGGGATGCTGGATAGTATATTGCGGCATCCCGATGCCATGGTCCTGCTGGCATCGATCGGTAACAAGGACAAAGGTCTGGTGACGCACGCGCTTTCTGTCTGTACGCTGTCGCTGGCGTTCGGCAGGTACGTGGGATTGAAGAACGGGGAGATGGCCGATCTGGGGCTGGGTGCCCTGTTACACGATATCGGAAAGATCAAGTTGCCGGACCAGGTGCTGAACAATGCGGTCAACGCTTCGGAGGAGGAAAAGGCGCTGCTCGAAGGGCATACCATGATCGGTGCCATGATGTTGAAAAACCTGGAGGGTCTGCCGGAGAACGTCGTTGCCATTGTTCACGATCACCACGAGCGCTCCGACGGCTCAGGTTATCCGCGCAGTCTGGGCTGCTCCGAAATCGGTGTTCAGACCAAGATTGTTTCGGTTGTGGATACTTACGACAGTATTACGCGCGGTGTGCATGGTTACCAAAGCATCAGGGCGGATGAGGCCTTGAAAAGCATATACGCCTGGCGCCGCGACCTGTTCGACGAGTTGCTGGTGGAAAAATTCATTCAGTGCGTTGGCATCTATCCGCTCGGCAGTATCGTCGAACTACGCACGGGACAGATCGGAATCGTGATCACCTCGAGTCCCGATGCACGTCTGTTTCCTAGAATCATGCTTATCCTGGACGCGGACGGGAAACCCGTTGAACCGCCGAAAATGGTAAATCTGGCCCTCTTCAGAGAGAAACTGGATACCGATGATTTTGAAGTAAAGCGACTGGTGGATGGCGAGCGTTACGATATCGATGTACGCCAGTACATCCTGCGTGAACTGCCCTTAGGCTGATGTGTCGCCGGGCTTGAAGTGAATAATCTTGTTGGCCGCATCAGCCGCATCAGCCGCATCAGCCGCATCAGCCGCATCGGTCGCATCGGTCGCATCATTGGCAACTGCGCCGTATAAGCGTAAGGGTTGCGCTTTCCCACGGATGCGGTGTGCTCCGAGGTCGGAGAACAGCGCTTTCTGGCGATTCGGCAAGCGTTCATAAACGCTGCCGGAACTGATGATTTTATATCCCAGGCGCTTGCTCAGGCCGTCGAGGCGGCTGGCGGTGTTCACCGCATCACCGATGAAGGTATATTCGAAGCGCTCGGCGGATCCGATAGTGCCGGCGGCAGCCCGGCCACAGTTCAGACCGATGCCGATATCGAAGGTTGTGCCGTCACGCATAACTGCGGATCCGGTATGCATGAGGATATCGCAGGCCGCGTCGACCGCGTTCTCGACATAGCGCGGATCATTGTCTACTCCGAACACGGCCAGAATCGCGTCGCCGAGAAATTTGTTGACGATACCGTTGTGTTCAGCGATCACATCCGCCAGCTTGGTGAAATAGGCGTTGAGAAACATGATGACTTCATCGGGTGGTTTGTCTTCGGCGTAGCTGGTGAATTTTCTAAGGTCACAGAAAAGGATTGCCAGGTCGAATTCCTGGCCTTTTTTCAGTTCCTTTTGGGTGTCCCCCAGTAACTTCTCCATGATATCGGGGCTGACGACCTGTTCCAGCGTGCGCTGGATTTTATCTTTTTCCCTGAGTTGGTTGATGATCAGGTTTGTCTGTTGGGCAATGCGACCGAACTCGTCTTCGGTAAGGACCGGCACATGCTGTTCCAGGTCCCCATCCTGAATATTGCGCAGGGTATTGATCTGGTTTTCGAACATGTTTTGCAGATTCATCGAATAGGAAACGATCACCCGGGTGGTCAGGATCGTGACAATGCCGAGTATGAACACCGTTTCGAATATGAATTCCTGCTTGATCTCAATAGTCGCTGTGTCGCTGAACAGCTGCTCAGGCAGCAGGTAGCCGTAGGCGCTGACGGCGGTTGCCAGGGTTATCAGCAGCACGGTGGTGCTGAGAAATATGCTCAGTTTTTGTGATACCGGCAGGGCTTTATCGCTCAATGGTTGGTCATCAGCGCGATCCTGCCGACCGTTGCAACGCACCCTGTGTAAGGCACTGTCGATACTGGCGAAATAGCCTATGATCAGTACCCAGATGCTGGATTTGAGCGCAGTATAGGGTGGGTGCCTGTAGACCAGCAGCTCAAGGCACAGCAGCACCGCCGCCAGCAGCGCAAACAAGCTCATATCGAACTGTAACTGGCGCCGTGCGCGGCGCAACGGCGGGACACGCTGCAGCAGTTTTGCCTCGAGCAGCGTGCGGGCGATGCCGGCAATGAAATAAGGCAATGCAATCAAAAGGATAATATAATACTTCGGATACCCCAAGTAGGTGGAGGTGCTGCGGAAGGTGAAAATGGTTAATACCAGCACGCTCAGCAGGTAATAGGAGAAGATCTGGAAGCGACTTGCATAGCTCATTCCTTATAGTTCGCTTCATAGCGGGAAAAATTTAGCGTTAAATCGCAAAACCCGTGTGAACTGGTTCACATTAAGCGGATTTTGCCTGTTTGTTACAGGTGTTCGGCCAGTGCCCCGCTGGTTTTGCGCAAACGGGCGCTGAGCTGCCAGGCAAGGCGCCACAGGATCTGGATTCCCAGGGCCGCGGATTCTTCGGTGATACGCAGCAGGTTGCGCTTTGTCAGGATGATGACCTCTGCCTGTTCGACGACTTTTGCTGTCGCCGAGTGCGGAAAGTCATCCACAATGGATATTTCTCCCAGGCAACTCCCGGGGCGTGCCGTGGCGATATGCTTTTCCTTGCTAAAGCCAAATTCTTTCAGGATCTTGACCTTGCCCTTTACGATAAATGCCAGGTACTTATCCTTACTGCCTTCCCTGAACAGCGTGACTCCGACGGGAGCCCGATAGGCGTGCGTGTAGTCGACGAAAAACTCGATTTCCGCACGGCTGAAGCCACGGAACAATTGCGTGGACTCCAGCATCCGGCACAGTTCCTCTCTGAACTTGGTGCCGATTCCGATTTCTTCGAGATCACTGAAACTGTCTTGATGTTGTTCCATACCAGCGGCCACTCGTTTAACGATTAAGCTGATTTCCGCGCTGCCCCCTGCGCACCTCTCTGCCAGGGAAGGTAGTCCGTATACATTGTGTCGGCCAATCGGTTGAGAACTTGGGCGTTACCACGGCAGTTGTGTGAAGTTCACCCCGGGTGCGGTGGCGGGAATCGCGGCCAGGCCGCCATTCCTGCGGGAAGATTGCTGCGTTGAGTGGGATGGCACTGACTGACAGTGGCTGATCCGGTACCATTGCCCGTCTCAGCACGAGCAGCAAGCGGATGGATCCTATCGTGGCCAGGGAATTTGTACGCGTTCGCGGCGCCCGCCAGAACAACCTGAAAAATATCGACATCGATCTTCCTCTGAACGAATTGATCGTGATCACCGGGGTCAGCGGGTCTGGTAAGTCTTCGCTTGCTTTCGACACTGTCTACGCGGAAGGTCAGCGCCGTTACGTCGAGACCTTCTCACCCTATGCACGCCAGTTTCTGGATCGCATGGATGCCCCGGGCGTCGATCATATCGACGGTATCCCACCGGCCATCGCCATCGACCAGACCAACCCGGTGCGCACCTCGCGCTCCACGGTCGGCACCATGACCGAGCTCAACGATCATCTCAAGCTGTTGTTTGCACGGGCCACCCGTCTTTATTGCGGCGCTTGTGGCGAGCCGGTACGGCGTGATACGCCGGACAGTATCGTCGATGCGCTGTTTCGCCGCGCCGGTGACAATGCACCGCGCGCACTGATCAGCTTTACTGTCGAAGTGCCGGACAATTTCAGCGATGAGGAAATCACTGCACTGCTCGCCCGACAGGGTTACACGAGAATTCACCGTCGACAGGGTCAACGGCTGGAAGTCATTCAGGACCGGCCGCCTGTAACCGCCGGACAGCGAGAGCGTATCGTCGAAGCGCTGGAAACGGCGCTCAGGCACGGCCACGGGCGGGTAACAGTGCACCTGCTGGATGCTGACGGCAAGGCCAGTGAAGGCTGGCGCTATTCCAGCGATCTGCACTGTGCCGACTGTGATATCCATTATCATGACACGACGCCGAATCATTTTTCCTTTAATTCACCTGTGGGCGCCTGTCCGGTTTGTCGCGGCTTCGGAAGAACGCAGGGTATCGACTACGGTCTGGTGGTGCCGGATGAAAACAAAAGTATCGCCGAGGGCGCGGTGAAACCCTGGCAGACCGATGCTTACGGGGAATGCCAGGCGGATCTGATGCGCTTTGCCGGCCTGCGCGGTATTCCCACCGGGCGGCCCTGGAAGGCCCTCAACAGGACGCAGCGGCAGTGGGTACTGGAAGGCGAGGGCAGATGGGAAGACGGCCTCTGGTACGGTGTGCGGCGGTTCTTCGACTGGCTGGAGACCAAGAGCTACAGGATGCACATCCGCGTGCTGCTGTCGCGTTACCGCTGCTACGATGTTTGCCCGCAGTGCCGCGGCGCACGCCTGAAAACGCAGGCATTGTTCTGGCGCTTGGGCAGCAAGGCCAACGCTGACGGGGTGTTGAGCGCAACCCGGCGTTTCAGGCCGGCAGGTCTGACGCTGGCCGATAGCCTCTGGCAGCGACTGCCGGGCCTGACGATTCACGATGTCATGCAGTTGCCCATTGAACGCAGTGCGGTGTTTTTCGAAACGCTACAGCTGTCCCGGCAGTTGGACGAGGCTACCGGTCTGTTGCTCGCCGAAATCCGTTCACGCATGAAATACCTTGTCGATGTAGGCCTCGGCTATTTAACACTGGATCGCCAGTCGCGCACCCTCAGCGGTGGTGAAGTGCAGCGTATCAACCTGACCACCGCGCTCGGCACTTCGCTGGTCAATACGCTGTTCGTTCTGGACGAACCCAGTATCGGCCTGCACCCGCGCGACATGCAGCGTGTCATCGGCGTGCTGCGGCGTTTGCGCAGTGCCGGTAATTCACTGCTGGTGGTCGAACACGATCCACAGATTATGCTCGCCGCCGATCGCATTCTCGAGCTGGGGCCGGGACCCGGTGAGCGCGGTGGCCGGCAGGTGTTCTTCGGTACCCCCAGGCAGTTGCTGCGCTGCAAGGCATCGCTGACTGCGCAATATCTTCGTGGCGATAAGAGCGTCGCCAAGAAAATGGGGTCAGAGCCGATTTTTCAGGAAGATCCGCGTCAGAAGCGACTTTTGACAATCGAAAAATCGGCTCTGACGCCATTTTCGCCCTGTGTGGAGATCCGCGCTGCCCGCGCGCACAACCTCAAAGGCATCGACGTCAGACTGCCACTCGGCCAACTGGTCTGCATTACCGGCGTCAGCGGTTCCGGAAAGTCCACACTGATACAGGATGTGCTGTACAGGGCCCTGCGCAAGCTCAAGGGCAAAGCAGCGGAAACAGCGGGTGCGCACAAAGACATCCGCGGACATGAAAGTATCGACGATGTCGTCTCGGTCGACCAGGCGCCTATCGGCAAGACCACGCGATCGAACCCGGCCAGTTATGTCGGTGCCTGGAACGCTATTCGTGAACTGTTTGCCGCCGAGCCGGAATCGAAGCTGCGTGGCTACAAAGCCGGTACCTTCAGTTTCAATTCCGGTAGCGGCCGTTGTCCCGGCTGCGGCGGTAACGGTTTCGAGCATGTGGAGATGCAGTTTCTGAGCGATGTCTATCTGCGCTGTCCGGACTGCGATGGCAGACGCTACCGGCCGGAAGTGCTGGAGATTAAGCTGGACGGCAAATCGGTAGCCGATGTGCTGGATATGACAGTCAATGAGGCGCTGGTGTTTTTCGCGGCTCAGGCATCGGTACAACGTGCCCTGCAACCGTTGGCAGCTGTCGGTCTCGACTATTTAAACCTTGGTCAGCCGGTGCCCAGCCTGAGTGGCGGTGAAGCACAACGTCTCAAGCTGGCCGGGCATCTCGCCAGGGCGGCGAAGAATCAACACACAGGGTCAACCCTGTTCCTGTTCGATGAACCCACAACGGGATTGCACTTCGACGATATCCGCAAGCTGCTCACCGCTTTGCGGCAATTAATCGAGCGGGGGCATTCACTGATCGTCATCGAACATAACCTGGACGTGATCAGCGCGGCCGACTGGGTTATCGATATGGGTCCCGAAGGCGGGGATGCCGGGGGTGGGATTGTCTGTGAAGGCACACCCGGAGAGATTGCGAAACATGCAACAAGTCATACGGGTGCGGCGTTACGTGGTTATCAGTTGGAACTCGAGTCGATCAAAACGGGGGCGGGGCTCGCCGGCGCGAGGTCTGTCCCCTTCAAAAAGGAAGCCGGGGCGGGGCGCGTTAAAGCCCGCCCTGCCCCGGCTGTCATCGAAATTCTCCATGCCCGGGAACATAATCTGAAAAATATCACTGTCGACATCCCGACTGGAAAGTTCACTGTTGTCACCGGCGTATCCGGTTCCGGCAAGAGCACGGTCGCTTTCGATATCCTCTTCAACGAGGGGCAGCGCCGTTACCTGGAGTCGCTCAACGCCTACGCGCGCCAGTTCGTGCAACCCGCCGCGCGCGCTGACGTTGACGCCATTTTCGGCATTCCGCCGACCGTAGCCATTGAACAACGCACCAGCCGCGGCGGGCGCAAGAGCACGGTGGCGACATTGACCGAGGTGTATCATTACCTGCGTCTGCTGTTCGTCAAACTTGCGACACAGTACTGTCCGGACTGCGGGGTGGCGGTTGAAGCCCAGACCATTGAGTCCATCGTGGCGCAACTCTTCAAGCTGTACCGTAACCGAGAACTCGAGTTGCTGGCTCCCCTGGTGGTGGCGCGTAAAGGTTATTATACCGACCTTGCCGGCTGGGCAGCGGGCAAAGGGTTTCGGCAGCTGCGTGTCGATGGTCAGCGATTGGCAACCGATAACTGGCCGCGCCTGGACCGCTATCAGGAGCATGACATTGAACTGCCGGTCGGCAGTGTACGGGTGACGGCAACAAACGAAACCGGCCTGCGCGGTCTGTTACAACGCACCCTCGACTTCGGCAACGGGGTGGTTGTTGCAAGGGCGGCGGGGCGGGGCAGGGAAACCACTTTCTCCATCCGTCGTGCCTGCCCGGCCTGTGGGCGCAGTTTCGTCGAACCGGACCCGCGCCTGTTTTCCTACAACTCCAGACACGGCTGGTGCACGGACTGCTTTGGCACCGGTCTGCAGTTAACCGGCTTCGATGAACAACACAGCGGCGAGGAAAACTGCTGGACTGACGGCTGGGAGGGGGAAGCACCATCGTGTCCCGCCTGTAACGGCCAGCGCCTCAAACCCGAAGCACTCGCGGTGCGCTACCGGAAGAGATCCATCGCCGATTACACCGCATTGACCGTGCAGCAAGCCGGTCAGCTGTTCAATCGCCTCAGACTCAAAGGCCGCGAGGCGGAAATCGCCCGTGACATCCTGCCGGAACTGCGAACCCGCCTTGATTTCCTGCGCGACGTCGGGCTCGCCTACCTCACCCTGGATCGTGCAGCGCCGACGCTCAGCGGCGGAGAAGCGCAGCGCATCCGGCTCGCCGCACAGCTGGGGTCCAATCTGCGCGGCGTGTGCTACATCCTCGACGAACCTACCATCGGCCTGCACCCGCGCGACAATCGGATGCTGCTCGACACCCTGGCGCGATTGCAGGGCAAGGGCAATACCATCGTGGTGGTGGAGCACGACGAAGACACTATCCGTCGTGCCGAACACGTCATCGATCTGGGTCCCGGCGCCGGTGCCAATGGTGGCGAAGTGGTTGCTGCCGGTTCGCTCGCCAAGCTGATCAGACAGCCCAACTCCATCACCGGTCGCTTTATTGCCAAACCGTTGCGTCACCCCCTGTTTCGCTGCAGAGCGGTGAAGCTCAAAGGCAGGGGCGCTGACCCCTATCTCGAAGTCCAGGGTGCACACCTGCACAACCTGAAGAACCTGTCGCTGCGTTTCCCGCTGCAACGGCTGACATGCGTGACCGGTGTATCCGGATCCGGCAAGAGTACGCTGGTACGCGACGTGCTGTACGCTAACCTGGTGCGTGCGCTGCAGACCGGTGGCAAAGGTAAAACCACACAAACAACCCTGCTCGGCTGCCGCGGTATCAATGGCGGACACCAGCTACGGCGCGTACTGGAAGTGGACCAGACGCCAATCGGCAAAACTCCGCGTTCCTGTCCAGCTACCTACATCGGTGTGATGAACAGCATTCGCAAGCTGTTCGCCAACACCACCGAAGCGCGTATCCGCGCTTATGGCCCGGGACGCTTCTCCTTCAATGTCAAAGGGGGGCGCTGTGAGGCGTGCGAGGGGCAGGGCATGAAAAAAGTCGAAATGAGTTTTCTGCCCGATGTCAAAGTGCCGTGCGAAGTCTGCAACGGTATGCGCTTCAATCCGGAGACCCTCGGTGTGCTCTACAAAGGTAAGAGTATCGGTGATCTGCTGGCCATGAATGTGCGCGATGCCAGCGATTATTTTCGCACCCATGCGAAAATTCACCATAGCCTGCAACTGCTCAGCGATGTCGGTCTCGACTACCTCACCCTTGGTCAGCCCAGTCCCACCTTGAGTGGCGGCGAGGCGCAGCGCATCAAGCTGGTCAGCGAGCTCGCTAAAGCGAAAAACGCAGCTTCAACACTCTACATCCTCGATGAACCCACCGTCGGCCTGCACATGGCGGATGTCGAAAAGCTCATCGGCGTGCTGCAGAGACTGGTTGATGGCGGCAATACCGTCATCGTTATCGAACACAACCTCGATGTGGTTGCCGAGGCCGACTGGATCATCGACCTGGGCCCGGAAGGTGGTGACGCTGGCGGGCGTATTGTTATGCAGGGTGCGCCGCAGCAATGCCGTAGTGCGGTGGAACAGTCGCAGACAGCGCGTTTTCTGCGTGAGTTTCTGCGAGATAGGTCATCTTGATGGGCGCTGGCGTGCCGAAATCGGCTATCATTTGCAACCTGTTGCGCATGGATTCGAATAGCTGTCAGTGCCTATGAACAGATTGATAATACCGCTGGCTGTTGCTACCGCGATACTGGCGGTGCTTGCCTTTATCTACCTTCAACGCCAGACAGTGGTGCCGGGAGCGCCGGAGCTGCCAGCCAGTCCCGTCCCGTCTGCGCCGGCTGTGGAGGCGGAACAGGCAAGCATTCGTTACCCGGTCGCGGAGATTCCCAGGAAAAGCGAAGACCGGGTACAGGAAGACCAGGTGCAGGAGGATGTCAGCCGGGATGTGGCGCTGCAGGTCGATACGAGCGAGGAAGAGCGTCCTTTGCCCGCGCTGGACGACAGCGATGCGCAGCTGAAGGAGGCGATTGCCGCCTTTGTCACCGGGCAGTCGCTTGAAGCCCTGTTCAGAATGGATGGTTTTATCCGGCGACTCGTTGTCACCCTGGACAACCTGCCGCAGAAGCAGTTGCCACGTGCCAAGTACAGGGTGACCCGGGCGACAGGCGGTCGCTTTGCTGTGCAAAGGCAGGGTGAGGACCTGTACCTGAGCCCGGACAATTTCGAGCGCTATACCCCCATTATCGGGCTGATAGACGGCCTCGACAATGACAGGCTTATTGCTGTCTACCTGCAGTACTATCCCCTGTTCCAGGAAGCCTACGAATACCTGGGTTACCCGTCGGCCTATTTCAATGATCGGCTGATCGACGTCATTGACCATTTGCTGGCTGCCCCGGTGGTTGACGGGCCGATCAGGCTGGTGCGTCCTCACGTGCTCTATCGATATGCGGATCCCGATCTGGAAACGCTCTCCGCCGGGCACAAGGCGCTGATCCGTATCGGTCCCGGCAATGCCGGCAAGGTGAAGAAGAAGCTGCGGGAAATTCGCCAGATGCTAACCGGGCAGGGCGAGGAGGATGAGCTGGGCAAGGAGATCGAAACGGAGATCGATTTGATGATACACGAGAGCAAGGAAGAAACCGCTCCATGATGTGGCAATCGGGATCCTGTTAATCAGCGGCGCGGGAGCACCCGGGCCGGGCTGAAAAGCGCCGGGTCAAGGTTATGGCGCTGGGGTGCGTGGCTTGCACTTGTTAGCCCGGACAGGGGGGCGGCGTTGACGGCCCCTTTTTTTGCGCTGTGTCACAGGTTTGTGTAAGAAAAACCAGAAAAAAGTCGGATATATTTACATTAATTTATATGTTTGCAGGCGTAGAAAACAGATAAGCATCAGATAGTATTAGTGAATATATTTCCAAGTATGAAAATTGCTTTAAAGTTTACATATACTGGGGCCAATGGTTGGCGAAATTGCCTTAATGGCTGTAGCCGGCTATGGGACGCGGGAATGGCATCCCGCCAACAAGGAGGATAAATCAAAATATGCTGTAAATTGATTTGCAGCTGCTTGTGAGGGTAGAGCAGTGCGTACAGATAAACATGATTGGCAGAAAGCCTTAGCAATAAAATCACAAAAAACGCTGCAGCACGCCAACGATTGTTGTCAAGGGTCGGGCACGCCGCACACAGAGCGCAAAGATAAACACCGGGCTGCCTTAAGCAGCCTGCACAAGCAGATCGCGGAACTTGCGTCTGAACGCGACGCAGCTTGCCACCAGCTTGAGATGCTCGAAATCTCACTGGCGACCGCCAATTCCCGCCTGCAGTCTGCCGAGCAGCAAGTCAAAGCCTGCCAGTCTTCGCTGCAGAGTCCGACCACCCACGGTCGATTCTGCTGGTCGTTGAACCGGACGCTGACCACAGCCGCTGTTTTCCTGTTGCTGGGGATGCTGGCGAGTGCCACGACCTTTCGCAATGCACAGAGCACCATGCAGGGGCCACCGTTGATCGTGCAGGATGACACATCGACGTCGGCGGATGTTGGTGTTCCTGGCATGGGTGTTGCCGCAGCAGCGGCTGACAGCGACAGCGGCAAACAGAAAAAACCGCCACCGCAGACCCGAAAACGCAAAACGCGCTTTGTCAGAGGCGCACCCGATATGCACCGGCAATGGGGACCACCACTGCATCTGCAGGACACCCAGTCGGCCGGAGCCAGGTTCCTGTTCAATCCGCTGGTAAAAGAGCAGCAGATCGGCCTGCTCACACTGGGTTTCGATCTCGGTGAAGCCGACGGCTTCAAGGGTGCGCGCACCAGACAGGCGCTGGACGAATTTCAGTCACTGTACCTTTCAGGCGCCGGCCTGGAGAGATTGCCGGGTCCGGACGAGCTGGCCACCATTATAAAAAACTATGCGAACCTGGCGCACGATGATGCCAACAGGTTCAATGTCGACCGTGGTGTGGTGGCGGCTATTCGTCTGAGCAGTGTGCGCACCGGCGTTGATTTTTCCTATCTGATGGAACTCGCCGCTGCCGAGAGCAACTTCGATCCTGTCAGCAAGGCAAAAGGATCCTCCGCAGTGGGACTTTACCAGTTTACCCGCGATACCTGGCTGAACACCATCAAGGCGCACGGTGACAAATACGGACTGAGTGACTATGTTTCTCAGATCGAATTCTATGTTAATCGCAGCGGCAATCAACGACCGATGGTCCGTGACAAAGCTGTGCACCAGCACCTGCTCGATCTGCGTATGAATCCCAGGGTGTCGGCCATGATGGCAGCGGAAACCGTCAGGGACAACCAGCAGAGGCTGACATATTCTTTTGAACGTGAACCCGCCCGCACTGATCTGTACTTGACACACTTTCTGGGACACCATGGCGCCATATCCTTTCTTAAAGCGCTCAATGAGAATCCCGATGCTTTTGCCAAGGAACTGTTTCCGGCAGCGGCGAAGAGCAATCGGAACATTTTCCATCCTAAAGTCTGCGAGCCGAGAACGGTGAACGAGGTCTACGAATTGTTCGATAAAAAATTCAATACCTCGCGCTACGAATAAGTCACTCGCCCGCCGCCCCGTGAAAAATGCGGGTTAGTTGCGCTGTTGTCATTTCAATAGCCACGGAACACGCGGAAAGCACGAGAAAATTTTACCGTTTTTCGGTGGTGTCCGTGTATTCCGTGGCTACATTGCTAGCAATGAACCCCTGCCGCAATTGCGCCAAAGGCCGGTATTTCCGTCATCCACCGGGTATCATGTCAGTTCATGGTATTTCGAAGCGGCGGTGTTTCGGTGAGCATGGTACGAGTTGACAAACTGGCCAAGAAGTATTGTTCCGGCACCACAACACAGGTCGTCTTCGATGCACTCAGTTTCGCTGTAGAGCATGGTGAAGTGGTGGCCCTGGTGGGTGCCAGCGGCAGTGGTAAAACAACACTGCTTAACTTGATCAGTGGCATCGACAACCCCGACAGCGGCAGTGTAAGCGTGGACGGGGTCGGGGTAACGGCGTTGGCGGAACCCGCGCGTACCCTGTTACGACGCCGGCGTATCGGTTTTGTCTTTCAGTTCTTCAATCTCATCCCGACGCTGACGGTTGGTGAGAACATAGCGCTGCCGCTGGAACTGCTTGGCGAGGATAGTACAGCGGCGCAACAGCGCGCCGCCGGCCTGTTGCAGACGGTTGGACTCGCTGGCCTGGCGGCGCGCTATCCCGAGACGCTGTCCGGTGGTGAACAGCAACGTGCCGCAATTGCCCGCGCCCTGGTGCACCGGCCCGCCCTGTTGCTGGCCGATGAACCGACCGGCAACCTGGACGAGGACAGCGGCAGTCGTATTATCGAATTATTGACCGATCTGGCCAGGCGCCAGCGCACCACCATGCTGCTGGTTACCCACAGTTCTCATGTTGCGCGTGCCGCTGACCGTGTGCTTCATCTGCGCCACGGGCGCGTGGAAGAAAGTTAGTCGCGTGGTTTTTTTTTCACCCCTGCTGCTGCGCGCCGGACTGCGCTATCTGTCACGCCATCGCTGGCAGGCATTGCTGGCGTTGACTGGAATCACCCTGGGTGTGGCGGTGGTGCTGGCAGTGGAGTTGGCCAACAATGGTGCACGTGCCGCTTTCCAGCTGTCTGCACAACAGCTGCAGGGTAAAGCCACCCACCGACTTGTCGTACCCGACGGTTCACTCCCCGATGATGTCTATATCCGCCTGCAAGGCGAAGTCGGCGGACCACCGATGGCGCCGGTGGTAAGCGACTGGGTCCGGGTCACCGGCCATGAGGGGCGTTACCGGCTGGTCGGTTTTGATCTGTTCGCCGAAGCACCGTTTCGCACTCAGCTAGCGGCGCTGTCCGATGCCGCAGGGTCGGTCCGCGACTGGCTGACGCAGGCGGACGCGGTGCTGCTCAGCCAGGACACGGCCATGACGTTGTCTGTCAGCGAAGGCGATACACTGGATATTGTTTACCAGGGCCGGCCGCTGACGCTGCGCGTGCTGCGTATCGATGCACAGCCCGGTAGTGCCGGCCGGGACCTGCTGCTGGTCGATATCGCTACCGCCAAGTCCATACTGGGTATGCCAGGCAGGCTCAGCCACGTGGACCTGATACTGGACGCCGACAGCGAGCAGTGGGTCAGGCAGCGTATCCCGTCCGAAGTGCAGCTGATGGCGGTAGCCGAGCAGGCGCAGGGTGTAACCCGCCTGTCGGCAGCCTTCGAGTTGAATCTGACCGCCATGAGTCTGCTCGCTCTGCTGGTTGGTATGTTTCTCATATTCAATGCCATGACTTTTTCCATTGTGCAGCGCCGGACGCTGTTCGGGAGACTGCGCGCCATCGGCGTGACGCCGCGGGAACTGTTCGGTCTTATTATGCTGGAGGCCGTGGTGGTGGCAGTGCCGGGTACCCTGCTCGGTGTGCTGCTCGGTGTGTGGCTGGGACAGGGGCTTACCCGGCTGGTGGCGGCTACCATCAGCGAGCTTTACTACAATGTCAGCGTCACGGCGCTGCATCTGCAATGGCCGACCTTGATCACGGTTGTCGTCCTGGGCCTGCTGGCAACGCTGCTGGCGACACTGCTGCCGGCGCTGCAGGCGGCGCGTACGCCGGCCTTGAAGACGCTGTCGCGGGCCGCACTGGAACAGTCGGCGCGGCGTGCCATACCGCTCTGGGCGGCGGCCGGGCTGGTGCTGCTGCTGGCCGGTCTGCTGCTGGCTCTGGCTCTGCCTGGCGGAGTAATACTGAGCTTCGCCGGTTTGTTCATGCTGGTGTTGGGCGCGGCACTGATCACCCCGCTGGTGATACGTGTGCTGCACCGGGTGTTGGCGCGCCGCGCCTGGTCCGGTCTGTGGCGGATGGGTGTGCGCGACCTGGACCGGCATCTGTCGCGTCTGGGCATCGCCGTCGCTGCGCTGATGGTTGCGCTGTCGGCCAGCATCGGTGTCGGTGTGATGGTGGACAGTATGCGTGCAGGGGTGAACAGCTGGTTGACTGAGCTGTTGAATGCAGACCTCTATGTGGCCGCTGATGGCTTTGCAGAGGGTGCAACACTGCCCGCGCCGGTGGTGGAGGCGGTCTCCGGGCTGTCGGCGGTTGCAGCATTCAGCCGTTACCGCGAGCGCACCTTGCCACTGGCCGGGCGTCGTGTGGAAGTCATCGGTGCACGGCTGGTGCCTGCGTCGCGCCAGGGTTTCTCCCTGATTGGCGGCGGGCCGTCGCTATGGCGGGAATTCGATGCCGGTGCGCTGCTGGTTTCCGAATCACTGGCCTATCACCTCGATCTGCAACCGGGCGCAAGCCTTGATCTACCGGTCGCAGGCGGGAAAGCCACCTTCACCGTGGCCGGTTTGTTTCGTGATTATGCTAGCGAACACGGCCGCCTTTTCATGAGCGAGGCCGTCTTCCGACAGCTCTGGCCCGGACAGCCGGTGCATACCCTGGCACTGTTCGCCGGCGACAATGATGCTGATGACATGCGCCGTGCCGTCACTGAACTTGGCGGACGCTTTGCCATAGTCATCACCCCGGCACGCGCCATACTCGATGAATCCATGGCCGTTTTCGAGCGGACTTTCCGTATCACCGACGTGTTGCGCTTTCTGTCTCTGATCGTGGCCTTCATTGGCGTATTGAGCGCGTTGATGGCGCTGCAGCTGGAGCGCGGTAAGGAGTACGCTGTGCTGAGGGCGCTGGGTCTGAGGCGTCGTCAGATCGCGGGGCTTATCGCGGGTGAGTCCCTGCTGATGGGGCTGCTGGCTGCCAGCGTGGCGGTTCCCACTGGTCTGCTCATGGCCTGGGTATTGATCGAATCCGTGCAGCGGCGCGCTTTTGGCTGGTCCATGCCTTTCAATGTCGACGGAGGTCTGCTGTTGCAGACCTTGTTGACCGGTTTGCTGGCCGCCGGGCTGGCGGCGGTCTACCCGGCCTGGCGCTCTGCGCAGCGGGATCCGGCGCCACAACTACGCGAGGACTGACGGTGGGCAGGGTATACTTGTGGCTGCTGACGCTGCTGCTGGCGGCCTGCGAAGCCGACAGGCCGGCCGGCGAGGCGACGCCAGACGTGGGCCAGGTGATGGGTTCTGAATCCGCTGCAGGATTTTCCCGGGCGCTGCAGCCGCACACGTTTAGCTTTCCCGAAGATCATGGCGCACACCGCGAATTCGCGACCGAGTGGTGGTATCTGACGGGTAATCTGGATAACGAAGCCGGACGGCGCTTCGGTTATCAGTTCACGCTGTTTCGTGTCGGACTGCGCGCGGGCGAAGCGGTGCAGGATTCAGCGTGGCGAGCGCAACAGATCTACATGGGACATATCGCCATCAGCGACATCGCCGCCGGCCGCCATCATTCGGCTGAACGTTTCGCCCGCGCCGCGGCCGGTCTGGCAGGTGCCCGTGCGTCGCCGTTTGCGGTGTGGCTGGGTCCCTGGTCGCTGCGTGGCGGCACGGACCTGTTTCCCCTGCGGCTGTCCGCCGGCAACGAAAACATCGGCCTGTCCCTGCAGTTACAGGCCGGCAGCAAGCCGTTGGTGCTTCAGGGTGAAGACGGCTTGTCACGTAAAAGTGCACGTCCCGGTAACGCCTCCTATTACTATTCTTTTACGCGTCTACCGACGCGTGGTGAATTGCGTATCGGTGATGCAAGTTACCGGGTGGCGGGGGATTCCTGGTTGGATCGCGAGTGGTCCAGTTCCGCGCTCGACAGGGATCAGGTCGGCTGGGACTGGTTCGCCCTGCAGCTGGAGGATGGACGCGAGTTGATGTTCTACCGCTTGCGTGACAAACAGGGCAGGACACATCCGTTCAGCCGCGGCAGCCTGGTGCAGGCCGATGGCAGCAGCCATGCGCTGCTGCCCGATGCCGTGGAGCTGAAGCCGCTGCGTCACTGGCAGGCCGAAGCCGGTGCCCGCTATCCGGTCGCCTGGCGCCTGCAAATCGCAGAACACGGGTTGGACCTCGAAGTACAGGCGCTGCTGGATGATCAGCTGATGGAACACAGCGTGCACTACTGGGAGGGCGCCGTGCGGGTGTCGGGCAGTCACAGTGGCAGCGGTTACCTGGAACTGACCGGTTACGGGGAAAAGAACCAGCGCTAGCCACGGCTGTATCGCTTCACCGTAAACACGAAAATATAAATCAGTTCCCATCGCCCGGGATCAAGCGTGAGGCCCGTCACATTTCGTCTCAAGTTAGCGCCACCTCCACCGATAAAGTGATTTAAGCTGTCATCTCTGCAGCAAGTCTGGAAAGAGACAGAAAAACACAGGCTTGTCAAAGGATCTGAAGTAAGAGAAGGCTGGATCGCCGAACCCTTTTGGTACTCGGGAATGGATCCGCGGCATGGCAAAAAACAACGTTTTACCCCCCACCTCTTTAGCACAGGTAACAGAGCGCTTGGGGGAAAATCAATCCGAGAGAGTGAATTACCCCCGCTTTCGGCGTGCCCAGGTACAGTTGATCCACAAACAGATGCGCTATGAACTGCTCGTGAACGTCGCACTCATGGCTGCGGTCTGCGTGGTGTTCTGGGAAACCACGCCAGGCCTGTACATCGCCGCATGGTCGCTATTGATCGTTCTCACGCTGGCCTGGCGATCGCTGTTTATTTCCAGTCGTACCAGAAACGAGGTGAGCGTCTGGGGCGACGGCTATGTGATTGCCTCACTGGTCTCAGGCGTGGCCTGGGGCTGTCTCGGTATCGCGGCCTATCTGTACGGCGATAGTAATGCAAAAACAGTGACCCTGGTAACACTCATCTGTATTACCCTCTCCGCCTACACGTCCATGCAATCTTCGCCCAGGGTTTTCGCCGCTTTTGCCGTGCCTGCGCTTTTGCCATGCATATACAATACCGCCACCACCGGCGATGACTTCCACATAATCATGGCTGCCGCGGCCAGCCTGCTGATGGTGCTGATGTTCACCTGGTCGCGAAGCTTCAGGACCCTGCTGATCCACTCGATAAAGCTGAGTTCACACAACACCGAACTTATTCATGAGTTGATCGAAGCGCGCGAGACCGCAGAGGTCGCCGGGCGTGAGCTTGAAACGGCTAACCATGATCTGGAGACGCAGATCCATGAAAAGCGCGTAGCGGAAAGCCGCATCCGGGAATCGAAAGAACGCATTCAAGCCATTATAGAAGGCATGCAGGACACGATTTTTCACGTCGACAAAGATGGACTTATAAAATGGGCCACTCCGTCGATCAGGCAGTTGCTTGGCTACAGCACGCAGGAGGTGGTTGGCTCTGACGTCGGCCGACTTTTTGTGTCGCCCGAAGACAGGGAGAAACATGATACAGAGCTTGATGCAAACTTCGGAGGGCTGCAGAACCGCGAATGCGTGCTCAGGCATAAATCCGGTAGCGCAGTGTGGGTCTCGGAGAACTGTGTTTACCAGTATAACGAGATGGGTGGTATTACCGGTTACGAATCGACGTTGCGCGACATAACAGCACTGAAGAACACCAAGGAGGCCTTGTTTCTTGCACAGGAGCAGGCCTATGTCACCCTCGGTTCAATCGGTGACGGTGTCATTGCAGTCAGCCTGGATGGCAGCATCGATTACATGAATGTCGTTGCCGAACAGGGCACCGGCTGGAACCTCGAAGAAGCACATGGCAGGCAGTTGCGCGAGGTGTTCATGGTCGTCGACGAGAAGACCCTGCAATCCACTCCCAACCCGGTTGAACTGTGTCTGCAGGAAGGCCGGTCGACCATGTTGTCCGGCTATCTGCTGTTGATCCATCGTCATGTACAGCAGCAGTTGTCCATCGAGGTCAATGCGGCACCGATCCGCAACTCGAGCAAGGATATCAGCGGTGTCGTGCTGGTCTTCCATGATGTTTCCGAACTGCGTAGCCTGGCACAGATGACGTATCATGCCACCCACGACTCGCTGACCGGCCTGATCAACAGGCGCGAATTCGAAAAGCGTGTCAACCAGGCGTTGGACTATACCCGCCACCGGGATAAACGTTACGCGCTCTGTTACCTTGATCTCGATAACTTCAAAGTGGTCAACGATACCTGCGGGCACGTTGCCGGCGACGAATTGCTCAAGCAGCTGACCTTGACGCTACGTGTTGCCCTGCGCGAAGGTGACACTTTATCCAGAATCGGCGGCGATGAATTCGGTATCCTGTTTAACGGCTGTTCCATCGCATCGGCCAGACGACTCGCTGAGAAAATCCGTCGCCAGGTGGAGGATTTCCGATTCGCCTGGGACGACAAGTCGTTCAGAGTCGGCGCCAGTCTCGGCCTGGTCCCCGTCACCGCCGAAAGCGGGACTATCAGCGATGTCCTGAGTGCAGCGGACTCCGCCTGCTATGTCGCCAAGGAAAACGGGCGTAACAGGATACACATCTACAGGAACACCGATGCCGCGATGATCGAACAAAGGGGGCGGGTGCAGTGGGTCCAACGTATCCAGGATATGCTTGAGCAGGATCGCTTCCGACTGTATTTTCAGGCGATCGCGCCCATCGGGGATATTGCCAGCGAGCGTAACAGGCTGCACGGTGAAGTCCTGGTCAGGATGATCGATGATGATGGCGGCCTGATCGGTCCCGATGCTTTTATTCCTGCCGCCGAACGCTATTCACTGATGGGCGCTATCGATCGCTGGGTGGTGGAAAATACGCTCAAGACACTGGGTCAGGATATCGACCATGTGCAGAACAGGATAAGTACCTGCAGCATCAACCTGTCCGGCCAGTCGCTATCCGATGATCGTTTCATGTCATCCCTGGCGAAAATGATCGATGACATGGACATTCCGCCGGAACTGTTGTGTTTCGAGATCACCGAAACCGCGGTTATCTCCAACCTGAGTAATGCCACACGCCTGATCGATAACCTCCGCGCCATGGGCTGCCAGTTCGCACTCGATGATTTCGGTGTCGGCCTGAGTTCGTTCGGCTACCTGAAGAGTCTGTCGGTGGACTATCTAAAACTCGACGGCTGTTTCATCAAGAACATGACCCGCGACACGACTGATTACGCCATGGTTCACGCCATCAATTACGTGGGACAGACACTCAGGATCAAGACCATTGCCGAATTTGTCGAAAACAAGGAGACCCTGGAGGCGCTGCGCGATATCGGCGTCGACTACGCCCAGGGCTATGGTATCGCCAAGCCCCAGCCGCTGGAGGAGGCCCTGTACGGCAGGCAGCAAAAGCCGGCCCTGAAACTGGTTTCAGCCAAATAACGGCTCTCACACAAAATCTTTCGCGATGATGTTTAACAACCTTCGCACCGGCGACCGGTGGTTACACCCTGTTCCTGCCGTATACGGTGTATCTTGCGCTCAATACGCCGGCGCCGCTGCTGCTGGTCCGGGTTGCCTGGCAGCATATTGCAGTAGCGCCATGCGGCGGTCAGGTCATTGCTGACGTGTTCGTGGTACTTGGCGAGGCGTTCCAGGGAATCGCTGCACCCGGCGGCGGCGAGGGTTTCCCATAGGGCAACGGCCTGTGGCCAATAACCGGCGCGTCTGGCAAGGCGGGCAAGCAAACGTCGGCCGTCGTCGCAGAGTTTATCTTCATGCGACACCAGCAATTCGCGGGCACTGTCTTCATTGCTTTCAGACAACCAGCGGGCGAGGGCGTGGAGGTCAGCATCAAACATCTGCGGTTGGGCGATGGCCTGTGTCAGTGCGCTATGCGCGACCGCCAGTGAGATAATGTCCTGTCGGTTGTGTTCGACTACTTTGACGAGCGGATCACCCTGACCGCTGCGGATATAACTGAACCAGGCGGCCGGCGCCTCACTGCCGGGCAGGTCATCGATTCGGCTGAAGCCGAGCAGGTTCTGTTCCAGGCTGGTGAGCCGGCAATCATGCCAGCGCCGCCTGAACAGGCGTCGCACCGGGTGCAACAGATCCAGGTGTGGCAATCCGTCGAAGGGGTGTTGCAGCGACTGCATGCGGAAGCGGCTGATCAACAGTGGCAGGTCGTAGCTCTTGCCATTGTAGCTGACCAGCCGGTCGTCGTCAGAGAGGGTGTCGGCGAAGGCTGACAGCAACCCCGTTTCCGCTGCGAAGCGGGTCATCAGAAACTGGCTTAACATAATAGCGTCGTCTTCGACCATGGCGATGCCGATCAGGAAGGCGAGGGTACCGCTGCCGCCAGACAGTCCGGTGGTTTCGGTATCGATGTAGACGTGGCGTCGGTTTTCGTTTTCTGCCTCTCCCGGCAGGCGTGGCCGGTTACGCAGGGAGTGCAAGGCAATCGAACCGAGCATACCGGTGAGCGGCAGGCGTTTGCGGATGCGTATCAAACCATCGCCAATTGGCTCACCTTCGAGCATGCCAAGGATTGTGCCGGGGCAATGCTCAACATCTTTGCCAGCGGCCCGCTGGCCGCGATCAATTGCGCCGGAGGGTTGGTTTATACCAGAAGGAGCACCGGTGTCCGACGGAGTTTTGCGCGCTCCTGCGGGTGCCAGCCCCTTTTTACCTGGTCGCCGTTTTTCCAGCTGCACAATGCGGGCACGAAGGTCCGATACGGTGGGTTTCCGGGCGCGGGACGCAATACCGGAACCGGCCTGGGTCCGCAGGCGCGACAGTCTGGATTTGAGGTTCATACCATTGATCCCGGATGTTCCTACGGCTCAGAGCCGGAGATCAGCGATAATACGCGCACAGCCACCTGCTTCGGCGAATACCCCCGCAACTCGTCACTCGCAAGTATAGGCCCGATACAAGCCGGGCAGCCGTACGCGCATTCACAGGCGTTCACCAGCGTCTGTGCATCGGCCACAATCGCCCGCCTGTTCTGGTACAGCGGCGTCGAGATGCCGATTCCACCCGGATAGTTGTCATACAGGAACAGCGTTGGCGTAAACCGTTGTAACTGCCCGGGATCGAGCGCGTCACCGTCACGGTTGCGCATCTGCCCGCGACCGTTGGCACCGACGGTGGCAAACCATTCGGCATTGCCGTCACCCACCGCGCGGCCGATGTCGCGCGCTTCCGACAGCATGCGCATAGCGGCGACAATGTGCATGGCATAACCGGCGCCGAGGAAACCGTCGAGCACTTGTTGTCGTGACCAGGAAGGAACGGTCTCCCGACTGCGGGCAATGGCGCCGGGGGACGACGCTGCTACGGGGGAACCGGCAAACAGCGCGTCCGGGTTCACCTGCCACCACACCGCCGTGGTGTGCATTTCCTGATCGGGCAGGTCGATATTGCCGTAGCCGATATTCTCATGGGTGTAATAGCGGATTTTTTTGTAGCCGGCAATGCGCCTGACAAGATGCACCTCGCCCTGCGAGACCGTAGCAGGAACGGTCAGCTGAGCGGAAATATCGGGGTCAGAGCCGATTTTTTTTTGATTGCCAGAAACCGGCTCTGACCCCAATATTTCCTCGTCCAGTATCTTCAGTCGCGTATAGTCGATAGCATCGGTGTAGTAATCCGCCCGCGTGCGGGTGACAAAGGCCTTGCGGCCCTCCCAGTCGAGTTTTTCCACCTGGTAGGGTGTCGACTGGATCATGTAGATGGCGCCTTTATAAATGGTTTCCGGAGCGGAACTGTAATCGACCTCGGCAATCACCGTCTGCGCACCGGCGGTGGTATCGATGACTACGAAGTTGCCTTCCGCCACTGAGCGCAGGCTGACACTGTTAGCCGGGTAGCTGTCATCCATCCAGTGCCACTGGCCGCCTTCGTGGTGTACCACGCCGTGTTCCTGCAGATAGGAGAGCATCTCGTTGAGAGCCTCCTTGCCGAAGACGTCGCCGTCGCGAAACGGCAGTTCAAAGGCCGCACAGCGTATATGATCCAGCAGAATCAGCAACTGATCGGGGTCGATGCGTGCCTGCTCCGGTGAGGCACCGAGGAAAAATTCCGGGTTACGGATAATGTACTGGTCCAGCGGCAGACTGCTGGCCACCAGTACACCCAGCGCCGTGCGCTGGCGCCGCCCGGCACGGCCCAGGCGCTGCCAGGTGCCGGCGATGGTGCCGGGGTAACCGTTCAACACACAGACATCCAGTGCACCGATATCCACGCCCAGTTCCAGCGCCGAGGTGGATACCACGCAGTCTATACTTCCGTTACGCAGCTTCTTCTCCATGACCCGGCGTTCGCTCGGCAGGTAACCGCCGCGATAGGCCGCCACCCGCGCCGGGTGACGCGGGTCCTTGTCGAAGGCGTCTTTCATGTACTTGGTCAACACCTCGACCATCAGACGCGACTGCGCAAACACAATGCTCTTCAAGCCGCGCTTCACAGCCTTGCGGGCAATGCGTATGGTCTGCGAACGCGCCGAGGCACGAATGCCCAGGTCCGGGTTCACCACCGGTGGATTCCACAACAGCAGGTGCTTCGCCCCCTGCGGGGCACCGCTGTCGGTGATGGCATTCACCTCGGCATCGATCAGCTCAGCGGCCAGTTCCGCCGGATTGGCGATAGTGGCCGAACACAGAATGAACAGCGGCTCGGAGCCGTAGAAGCGGCAGATGCGCTGCAGGCGCCGCAGTACATTGGCCACGTGTGAGCCGAACACACCGCGATAACTGTGCATTTCGTCGATCACCACATAGCGCAGGCTCTCGAAGAACTGCGCCCACTTGGTGTGATGCGGCAGAATGCCCTGGTGCAGCATGTCCGGGTTGCTGACCACGATATCGCCGCGGGTGCGTACCGCCTTGCGTGCATCGCCCGGTGTATCACCGTCAAATGTGAAGGCGCGCACCCCCAGGTTACCGGCCTCGTTTAACGCCGTCAGCTCGGCCACCTGGTCCTGCGCCAATGCTTTGGTAGGGAACAGGTACAGGGCCTTGGCCTGGTCCCGCCGGGCGGCCTGCAACACCGGCAGGTTGTAGCACAGCGTCTTTCCTGACGCGGTCGGTGTCACGATCACCGTGTGCCGGCCCGATTGCACCGATTCCCAGGCCGTCGCCTGATGGGTGTAAAGTCGTTCGACGCCGCGCCCGGCAAGCGCCTGCGCCAGGCGTGCATCCAGTCCCTCCGGCAGCGCCACGTAGTGCGCATCCGTGGCCGGTACCACCAGTTCCCCGGTAATGCGCGCCGCATATTGCGAGCGCAAGCGCGCCGCCAGCACTTCGGCCGCATCGGCCGCTGGAGCCGCCATGTGCTCAGCCGACGTATTCATGCACTGTTCTCCATTCGTTCTATCTGGTGTAGAATAGAGAACAAATGGAGAACCGGCAAGCCAAAACATCACGCCCATGACAAATCTGACCCGCCGCCAGCAGCAGATCTACGACTATCTTGTAGAAAACCAGGACTGTTTTGACCATCCTCCAAGCCATGACGAACTCTGCCGGGTACTCGGCCTGAGCTCGCGCGGTTCGCTGCATAAACATATTCAGGCGCTCATCCAGGCCGGCCTGGTCGAACCCATGGAACGCAGCCAGCGTGGTATCCGCCTGGTTGCACAGGCGCAGGAAGAGGACGGTATCCCCTTTCTGGGTGCCATCGCCGCCGGCTGTCCCATCGAAGCCGTAGCGCAAGCGGAAACCATGCGGGTGCCCGATCAACTGCTGGGCAGCAGACCCTGTTTTGTGCTGCAGGTGAGCGGGGATTCAATGATCGAGGCAGGCATCCTCGACGGTGACTACGTGGTGATCGAGCAGCGGGACAGTGCAAACAACGGCGAAATTGTGGTGGCCCTGGTGGCGAATGAAGACGTGACCTTGAAACGCATTGAACAGAAGCCCGGGCGGGTGATTCTGCATCCGGAAAATGCCGGCATGAAACCGATGACGTATTCTCCCGATGAGGTACAGATACAGGGTGTGTTGAAAGGGTTGCTACGGCGTTACTGATAATTCCTATCCGTTAGTGTCCCAGTCGAACTTCACGGAGGTACCGGTGTAGGTGTCGCCGTAGGGTTTGGCTTCGATGAGTACGTTCTTGGGGTGGAAATCTTCGGGCAATACCACGTCTTCCATGACGTCCTGTTGCAGGTCAAAGCCCATTTTCACGTACGAGCGCCGGTCCGGTGACAGCTTTTTGAAGGAAAGCCGCCGCGGTTCTCCGTGGACAAAACCGTTTACCGCGATCCAGATCGTACCTGTTACCCGGCTGCTGCTGTCGCTGTTCTGCATTACGGAAAAGCCGATCCTGAACCTGTTCTCCGAATCCGTGGCTTCGACGTATACATTCTCCAGTGCCAGCGTGTTGTCGGCAGATTGCGATACAGTGGTTTCCGCTACAGGTGCCAGGGCCGGGATCGGCTCGGGTTCAGTTACCACGGCCGGGGTCGGGGGCGTTTCCGCAGATTCGCGTGCTGACGACTCAGCCTGTTGCAGCGACTGGATCCGCGCCTGCGCCGCCTTGAGGTCCTGGCGGGCCTGTTTCATGCTTTGTTGAAGTTCCGCAACCTGTTGTCGCAATGTATCGCGTTCCTGCTCCAGCCCGGTGACGTCTCGTTCCGCGTCGTCGGATTGAGCAAGCGGCACTTCAGCGTCTGTCGCTGCCCGCGTTCTACCATAGTCATAGCTGAACCAGACGGCGAGCAAGAATGCGCAGGACAGCAGCGCATACTGCAGGAATCTCCGCCCTGGGTCGGTCTGAACGATTCTGGGTGTAACGGGGGCAACCACTTTTCTGCGTGCTTTCATCCTTGTTCCCGGCGACTGAAGAGATTGAGGCTGATCAAACAGGGCGCATAGCCACGGGAAGGAATAATACGCGAACCGCACAATCAATGTCTGCAAAGTGTTTGTTGATCGGCGCGACAGTCAGAGGCACAGGGGGTTGTGCTGTGGATTGACGACTAACAGCGGTTTTTCGCGGCTATTCCTTTTCCTCAAAAACCTTCACATACTCACCGTATCCCTCTTTTTCCATCTCATCTTTAGGGACAAACCGCAACGACGCCGAATTGATGCAATACCTCAGCCCGGTCGGCTGAGGCCCGTCATCGAACACATGGCCCAGGTGCGATTCGCCGTAGCGGCTGCGCACTTCGGTGCGTGGCAGAAACAGTTTGAAATCGCGTTTCTCCACGATCATGTCCGCGTCCAGCGGCCGGGTGAAGCTTGGCCAGCCGGTGCCGGACTCGAACTTGTCCTTCGAGGAGAACAGCGGCTCGCCGCTGGCGATGTCCACATAGATGCCTTCGCGGTGTTCATCCCAGTACTCATTCTGGAACGGCCGCTCGGTACCTTCCTCCTGCGTGACCTCGTATTGCAGCGGCGTCAGGCGGCTTTTGAGCTCTTCGTCAGAGGGCTTGCGGTATTGAGATGTTGAATCGGGTGTGTGTTGGCGTTTGTCCATGTGCAGTTCCTCTCCCCAGGTTTTTTCCAGATACTGATCGCGCCCCGAGCGGTAGCGATAGTACTTGTAACGCAGCGGATTCACGCTGTGATAGTTCTGATGATAGTCCTCCGCCGGGTAGAAGGTCTGCACCGGCCGGATGGGTGTTACGACCGGTTTGTCGTAGCGTCCGGACGCCTCCAGCGCCGCCCTGGATTTCTCCGCCGCGTGCTGTTGGGCCTCGTCGTGGTAGAAGATCGCGGTGCTGTACTGCTCGCCACGGTCTACAAACTGGCCGCCGGCGTCGGTGGGCTCGACCATGCGCCAGAAAGCGGCGAGCAGTTCCTCATAGCTGACGCGCGCCGGCTCGTAAAACACCTGCACGCTCTCCAGGTGACCGGTGCCGCCAGCGGAAACCTGTTTGTAGTTCGGGTTTTCAACCTTGCCTCCGGTATAACCGGAAACAGTCCTGATTACTCCCGCTACTTTGTCGAAATCGGCCTCCACACACCAGAAACAGCCGCCGGCAAAGGTGGCGACCGCGAGCTGCCGGTCATCCGGCGCGGCGGCAGTGATCGCCTCACCGCCGGCAGTTTTTACCATCAATGTGGACAGGACTGTGACCGCCAGGCCCAGTACGATCAGAAGACTACGCATACCATTACTCCGCCGGCGCCGCTTCGGGGCGCGCTTGACACAGGGGCTCCGAAATGGGGCCGGTTACCTGACTCTGACCATGTATGCGGAAAAGAGTTGCGTTTGTCCTGCACCCTCCCGTCGTCAGCATGGCCAATGCCATGTCCGCTGTAGAGACGCTCGTCTGGGCGCAATGGATTCTGATGCCCGGCGCAAATGCGCCGCAGGATGGCGCTCGTAGAGGTGGTGCCCCCCGTTGTTCAACGACAAACCTGATACAGGTGGTGTGCTCCCCGCCGTTCGCTGATACACCTAATCGTCGTTGTCCCACCGGGGGGGGCAGCGATAGACCTGTAACAGCGGCCGCTGGCCACGATAAATATCAGTTTTCACAAACTAAAACCGGTCCCTGGTGAACGTGTGGTTCCGGCGCCGGTGCACGCTGGTGATGCAAGAGCCGCTGCAACTACCCGGCAAAAACCTGAAACAGCAGCAGCCCTAGACTCGCAACGATACCGCCTGCCGGCACCCATTGCGGAACCGGCCGGACGCCTTGCGGGTGGGGTTCACGCCACTTGATGCGCAGTAAGGACAGATTGATCAGGCTGAAGATAAACAGCACCAGGAAGCTGGTTGACTTGGCCAGTGTGACCAGCGGCAGCCAAAGCGCCAGCACCAGGACGACACCGGCGGTCGCGATGGTCGCGGTTGCCGGTGTTTGTGTTTTGCGCCAGACATGGCCAAACGGGGTCGGCAGCCAGCCCTGCCGGCTCATACCGTAAAGAATACGCGAGCCCATAATGATCTGGATGAGCGCGCCGTTCACCACGGCAAAGATGCTGATGATGCTGAGGGTAACGGGTTTGCTGCCGCTGGCCTGTTGGTAGACCGTTGCCAGTGGCGCGTCGCTGGCAGCCAGCTGTTGCGGCGCAACCGTCAGAACGGCAGTGAGACTGATCGCTGCATAAAGCAGTGTGGTAACACCGAGTGCGATCAGGATCGCCAGCGGCACGTTGCGCGCCGGATTTCTGACCTCTTCGGCGACATTCACCATATCCTCGAAACCGATGAAGGCATAAAATGCCAGGAATGCGCCAAACAGGATGCCTTGCCAGATGACCGGGTCCGTGGGCGGAATCAGCTCCGGCAGCCGTTCCGGGATGCTGAACAGGCTGTCACCGGCGACCGCAAGCACCAGACCCAGGCCCAGTAATTCGATCACTGTCACCAGTGCTGCTATGCGCACCGATTCGACGATGCCCCAGATGGCTATCGCAGCCAGGACGATCACCAGCAGCGTAATGGCTATCGCGTCGGGTACTTCGATCAGAATATCCAGGTAGCCGACAAACCCGTTGGCGATGGTGGCCGCTGATACCGCCCCCATCAACACAATCAGCAGACCCACCAGCACCGACAAGGCCGGCAACCCCAGTCCTTTCTGCACATAGACCGCCTCACCGGCGCTGAGCGGATAACGAGCCACCAGTTCCGCGTAACTCAGTGCGGTAAAGGCTGCCACCAGCGATGCGACAAGAAAAGCGACGGGCGCGAACAGGCCGGCACTGCCCGCCACCTTGCCGACTAGCACATAGATCCCGGCACCCAGGATGTTACCCAGTCCGTAGAAGACCAGGAGCCAGAGGGAAAGTCCACGTTTCAGTTGAGTTGGCTGATTCATTGGCATCTACCATACGGGTAAAGGGAACAGATTTGAATCTGCTGCTCCGGGTCTTACAATCACAGTTCTTATCCGCAGACAACGACATCATGTTCGCCGACTGGCAATCCATTATCGATGATTTCAAGACCGTGGTTCCCAGGGTGGACTTCTGGTCACTGCGCCTGGTGCAGGATGAAACCGAAACGCTGTACGTGCGCGATGACGTGCTGCAGCCGCCCAGCCTGGTGCAGAGCCGTGGCGCGCACATCAGCTTCATCGATCGCGGCGGCATGGCCTATGCTGCCACCAGCGCCCTGAACCGCGAGGGTCTGCGCACAGCCTGTGAACGGGCGCTTGACTGGCTGGCGTTCAGTCGCCGCCATGCACTGATTGCCGCCGACAGCATGCCGCGACCCGGGTACTCGGGCAGCTACGCCACAGCGGTGCACATACCCTGGGAAGCCTGGAGCCTCGAAGACAAACTCGGGCGGTTGCAGGACATCAACCGTGAGCTGAACATCGATAATGCCATCGTCGACCGCCAGGCCCGGCTCAGCCGCCGGCGCAGTCAGGTGACACTGGTGACCAGCGACGGCGTGAGTATCGACCAGCAGTTTCACTACCTCATCCCCGGCTATGCGGCGGTCGCCAACCGCGGCGCGCAGACCCAGATGCGTAGCGGCGGCGGCTGGGGGTCGGCGCGTCAGGGCGGGCTCGAGCAGCTCGCCGGATTCGATTTCCCCGACAGCGCCCGGCTGGTGGCCGAGCAGGCCCTCGCCCTGGTCGGGGCCCCCGAGTGCCCCGGCGCGACAGCCGATGTGCTGCTCATGCCGAGCCAGATGATGCTGCAGATCCACGAGAGCATCGGTCATCCGCTGGAACTCGACCGCATCCTCGGCGACGAACGCAACTACGCAGGCACCAGTTTTGTCAGCCTCGATATGTTCGGCAGTTACCGCTATGGCTCGGCGTTACTCAACGTCACCTTCGACCCGGGCATCGCACAGGAGATGGCGAGCTATGCCTTTGACGACGAGGGCACACCGGCCGAGCGTCGCTACCTGATCCGTGATGGTATTCTCGAGCGCCCGCTGGGCGGTGCCGTGTCGCAGAGCCGCGCGGCAACGGCCGGTGTGGCCAGCGCGCGCGCCTGCGACTGGAATCGGCCGGCTATCGATCGTATGGCCAACCTCAACCTGGAGCCCGGTACGAACAGCCTCGACGAACTGATCGCTTCCATTGAATATGGTGTGCTCATGGACACCAACTGCTCATGGTCCATCGACGACAGCCGCAACAAGTTTCAGTTTGGCTGCGAGCTCGGTCAGCTGATCGAAAACGGCGAGCTTAAGGGCCTGGTGCGCAATCCCAACTACCGTGGTATCAGCGCCACTTTCTGGCGTAACCTCGCCGCGGTCGGCGATGCCGGCAGCTTCGAGGTTTGGGGCACACCCTATTGCGGCAAGGGGGAACCCAACCAGATGGTGCAGGTCGGCCATGCCTCGCCGGCCTGTGTGTTCCGCGACGTGGAGATTTTCGGCGGCGCGTAGCAGCGGCCTGCTGATCGCGATAGCGTGTCATAAGTGACTTTATGTCTTGTGGGTGTGGCGTGGGTACGCCTGTAACTGGTGAAACGGAGCTGTAACGTGCAAGCCTATTTTAAAGATCTCAGCGAAAAACTCTGCACCGGTCTCCCGGAGGATGAGGTGCTGCTGCTGAATTACCAGGGCGAAGACAGCGACTTCGTGCGTCTGAACAGCAACAAGGTCCGCCAGGCCGGCCACGTGCGCCAGCAGACCCTACACCTGAATCTCATCAACAACGGCCGCGAGGCCTCGGCGTCGCTGCCGTTGTCAGCTCAATTCGATAACGACATGGTGCGTGCGCAACACGTGCTCGACTACCTGCGCGAACAGTTGCCGCTGCTGCCCGAAGACCCTCACCTCAACTTCGCTGGCGAGGTGCACAACAGCATCCACCATGGTGATAACCGTCTGCCCGCCGCAAATGAGGCGCTGGAACAACTCATCAGCGCCGCCCGCGGTCTTGATCTGGTCGGCGTATGGGCCGGCGGCGAGATGAGCCACGGCTTTGCCAGCTCGCTCGGCCAATTCAACTGGCACAGTGCCTGCAGCTTCAACCTCGACTGGAGTATCTACCGCGAAGGCGATAAGGCGGTGAAACAGAACTACGCGGGCTTCACCTGGGTCAGCGACAATCTGGTACAGAAGATCGTGCAGGCGCGCAACACCTTGAAGTTACTCGGGCAGAAACCCAGGATCCTCGAACCCGGTCAGTACCGTGTGTTTCTCACTCCGTCAGCGCTGTACGAGCTGATGAAGATGGTCAGTTGGGGCGGCTTCGGACTGAAGAGCCATCGCAGCGCGCAGACACCGCTGCTCGCCATGGTGCGCGAAGGCGCTACGCTGCACAAAGACATTGACATCAGCGAGCACCATAGCGACGGCCTCACGCCGCGCTTTACCCGTGCCGGTTTCATCAAACCGCACAGCGTCGAGCTCATCAAAAATGGCGCCTATCGCGAGTGTCTCGCCAACCGGCGCAGCGCCAGGGAATTCGATACCGCCGTCAACTGCGGCAGCGAACAACCGCAGTCCCTGCACATCGCCGGCGGCGACCTGCAGCAGAAGGATGTGTTCAGTGCCCTCGATACCGGGCTCTACATCAGCAACCTGTGGTACTGCAACTTCTCTGACCGCAACCACTGCCGCATCACCGGTATGACACGCTTCGCCTGTCTGTGGGTGCAACAGGGCGAACCCGTCGCACCCGTCAACGTCATGCGCTTTGACGAGAGTATCTACCACATTCTTGGTGACCACCTCGAAGCGCTTACCCGCGAGCACGAACACATTCTGGATACCGCTAGCTATGGATGGCGCTCCGATGCCAGTGCCCGACTTCCCGGTGCGCTGGTTAACGATTTCACCTTCACTCTTTAACCCCGCAGAAGCGGTCTCCTGACCGCGTTGATATTGTACAATTATCGCGCCGGAGGACGGAGTTTCTGCGGCATGAAACCGACATCATGGTAGGGCTGGCTGCGCTATAGTGCCGAAGGATAGCAGGGTAAGCGGTGGCCGGGCGAACAGCTCGCAGTGCGTCCCAGGCAGGCAAAAAAAACCCCGCGCTAAGGCGGGGTGAAAACGCTTTTCAGCGTCGGAGGAGTCGATGAACAAAGCGGTCGTCAGTCTATGAACCTCTGTGGCATGAGCCCGTGCAGTTGAACCTGTCCGACTCATCCTATATGGGCCGAGTGACACTTCAGGAGTTCCGTCTTGCGGATCTACACACCATGTCAGCAACCGCCCAGCACGGCTCAGATACTTTTAGGGTCCAAAGTAATCCGGACTCATGCCACAAAGGACTGAAATACACCGTCTTCGTCCTGCTGATGCAACGATCACCGGTATTAAAGCTGGAATCGATGATTGCTGCGGTCACAGAAGATAATGCAAAGCGGATGCCAACTGTGGTGAAACGGGCTAATTGACAGTATATCAATCAGTTGTCAATAGTAGTGTAATTTGAGGGAGGCGCCAATCTGTCGCGATGCGTCAGAAAGTGCCGCGTTGTTGCGTCACTATTGATTAAAGGGGTCGGTGACAAATGATAATGATTGCGATTTGTCACCGACCCCTTTTACGGTCACTTTTCTGCGGATATTTGGCACAAACATCGGCACTTCCCGTTTATACTGCCTGTACTCTGGCAGATCATTTTCCAGGTCTTTTTCCTCCAGTCTCGTACCGACGAAGATATAAGTGGTGCATAACAGGGCAAACACCAGGTGCGCAACAGTCATGGTTGGTGCCGCCCACAGGCCGATCATGAGGCCGACATACAGGGGATGACGCATGTGGCGATACAGCCAGGGGGTTTTGAACGCCAGTTGCGTGTAGGGTTTGTCGCGGAAATACAGCCACACTTGGCGCAGGCCGAACAGATCGAAGTGATTGATCTGAAATGAGGCCAGAAACAGTATGCCCCAGCCGAGGGCAAACAGGCTGTACAGGATACCGACTGCCACCGGGTCTGTTACCTGCCAGAGTACACCGCCCAACGGTTGCCAGAAATAAACAATGCAAGCCAGCATGAGTGTGGATACCAGTACATAGGTGCTGCGTTCAAGCGGTTCTGGAATGATTCTTCTCGATGCACGCTTGTAAGCAGGTCTTGCCATGATGCTGTGTTGCAGGGCAAAGGCTGTAAGCAGGGCATTATCGATTAACAGGGCAAGGCCTAGATCGCTGTTGCCGGTGGAGTCCAGTGACGGGCTTACCAAGATGTTGCCGATGAACATAATCGCGTAATTGAATACGCCAAAAAACAATAGGTAGGCCAATACGCCATAGCCTAGTGTGAGTGTTCTTTTAAACATAATGCGCTCTCCTGTCCTGAGTGATGTTGCTTGCAAGCGTGCCGTCTATGCGCCGGTGTAGGCGAAGTGGCTCATGATTTGTACTAACAGCTGTTTTAATTCGTGTTCTTCGAACTGAATAATCGTGTCGTTCGCTGTGTGGTTCATGGATTTTCTCCTGTCTGCCGGTTTTCTACTGATCAGGGAGCAATTGCTCTTCTGATGTGACCAGCCTAGTTAACAGGGGGCTTTGAAAATACTCTTGATTGTGTAGTATCCAACTACACAAAATGGAGTAACCCACTACACAAAAAATGTGGCCGGGTTTGCCGATTCGGAGGATGCGTGCCCATGGATTACGGTCAGTTCTGCCCCATAGCCAAAGCGACTGAAATACTAGGTGAAAAATGGACCATACTGATTGTGCGCGAACTGGTTATGGGGGGCAGGCGATTCAACGAGCTGCAGCGAGGGCTGAGCCTGATATCCCCGACCTTGTTATCGAAACGTCTCGATTCACTGGAGCAACACGGCCTGGTGCTGAAGAAAAAAATCCCAGGCCAGAAGGGCTATGAGTATTTCCCCACTGAATCCTGCCAGGAGCTGTTGCCGATTATCCGCTCTCTGGGCAACTGGGGTATGCGCTGGGCGCGCTCCAATCTTACCGAACCCGATTATGATGTAGAGTTATTGGTGCTCTACCTGAAGCGCAGCATCGTGCCGGAAAAACTGGTCGGCACCGAAACCGTCATCCGTTTCAGGTTCACGGACATCGTTGAGTTCCCGGACTGGTGGCTGGTCGTTACCGGGGATGAACTGGATCTTTGTGTGAAAGATCCTGGCAAGGAAGTCGATGTTTATTTTACCTCCAGCGTGAAAACCCTGGCGGATATCTGGATGGGGGAGAGCAGCTACCGAAAGGCCATGGGCGAAGGTACCCTGACCGTGGTAGGCAACAAGGCGCTGACACGAAACATCACGTCCTGGATGGCCAACAGTATATTTGCAGACCTGCCTCCAGCGACCGAGATATAGTTAAAGGGGGTGGTGACAAATGATAATGATTACGATTTGTCACCGACCCCTTTTAATAAACTCTCTTCAAGGTATTTGATGATCTCGTTTGACTCGTACAGCCATTCCACCCCGTCATCCTCGGTGGTGATCCGCAGGCAGGGAACCTGGATGACACCGCCACCTTCCAGTAACTGCTGACGACTGGGTGCATGCCCGAGCGCATCGCGGGTTTCGATGTTGAGTGACAGGCGTTTGATGGCGCGCCGGGTCTTTATGCAGAACGGACAGGTGAAGAACTGGTACATGACAAGATTTTTTGTGTGCTTGTCTATGCGCTGCTGTTCGTCCGGGCTGCGTTTGATGCCGCGTGGTGTGGTCAACCAGTCAACGGTCAGCAGGATTGGGCCGACGATGGCGTGAACGCCTTTAAAAAAATATCTGATGATGAGACGCATGTTTTATTTCCACTGATTTTTGTTTCTATGTATGTCATGTCGTCAGGCGATACGGATACGCACCACCTTCATGATTTCAAACTCCATCCCTGCCACGGACTCGGTCGCCGGATAATAGGTCAGGTTGACTCTTTGTCCCTGCAGGTTTTTATATTTTCTGTTGCGTTTGTATTTAAAGGGGATCTCGCAACCTTCGATCATCAAGGCATTGAGGATCCAGTCCCCCTTTTCCCGTTGCACATGAGAAGTCACCTTTGCCATGTCCGAATGGACCAGCTGTGGGTGCTTTTTCACGAGTTTTTCTGGATCGGCATGCATTCGGAGAGCGCTTGGAAGCCATCATTGGAATTCCACGAACAGTATACTCGAAAGCTAATGGGAACGGTGACCAGATAATTTAGAGTTGGTGTCCAACCCCTTTAATCTGTATTGAATTTAGTCAGGATGGCAAAAAAGCCAGTAGCGCTAGTTGATCAACGGCACCCCGATCAGCCGGCTGTGTCCCCAGAACACAAAGACGACGTACAGTGCCAGGCCAAGCACAATCACCAGTACATCGTTAATGCGCGACGACGGTAATGCCGGCACTGGTGGTGGGCTGCGTCTTTTCAGGGAGATCCGATCCACCACTGCCCAGACCAGAAACGATCCGAACAGGAGCACATCGGCGAGACTGCCGTTAGCGAGCAAATGG
>Ga0316201_10000073_pt1 | contig 38447 bp, 33 predicted proteins | sample CS6wburrow_MG_FD_204516 | JGI IMG/M metagenome (GOLD analysis project Ga0316201, IMG submission 204516) | Coastal sediment microbial communities from Delaware Bay, Delaware, United States - CS-6 worm burrow | ecosystem: Environmental > Aquatic > Marine > Coastal > Sediment | place: USA...
AAGACCTGGCCCGCATCATTCACGCGCACCCGACCCTGTCGGAAGCCATTCACGAGGCAGCCCTTCATCTTGACGGCCGCGCCATTCACCGTGGCAACTAGAGGAACCCGATCATGAACACCCTACCTTCCCAATTCAACGCCTTCCGCATACATGATGACGAAGACGGATTTCGCTCCGGACTGGAAACCGTATCGATAGACGATCTCAGCGAAGGTGAAGTCACCATCCAGGTGGCATGGTCGGGCATCAACTTCAAGGACGCACTGGCGGCAACCGGAAAAGGGAAAATACTCCGGCAGTATCCGCTGACCGGAGGTATTGATGTGGCAGGCGTGGTGGTCGAATCCAGCTGCGATCACGTGGTCGCGGGCGACCGGGTACTCGCTAATGGCAGCGGCCTGTCGGAAGTGCGGGATGGCGGATATTCGCAATACCTGCGCCTTTCGAGTGACATCGTTGTCCCCGTGCCTGACTCACTGACCCTCCGTGAAGCCATGGGACTGGGTACAGCGGGCTTTACTGCCGCCATGAGCCTCTACCGGATGGAGGCGAACGGCCAGCAACCCGAAATGGGGCCGATTGTCGTCACCGGCGCCAGTGGCGGTGTTGGCAGTGTCGCCATCGACCTGCTGACCAGGGCCGGTTACGAAGTGCATGCCATTACCGGCAAGACGGAAGAATTTGACTGGCTGGAGCACCTGGGCGCAACCCAGTGTATTTCCCGCCATGACCTGCATTGGGGAAAAAAACCGCTGGACCGAACCCGCTGGGCCGGATGCATAGACAGTGTTGGTGGCGATATGCTGGCGGGAATCGCCGCCGTAACTGACCTGTGGGGAAGCATCGCCTGCTGTGGGATGGCCGGCGGACATGGGCTGCATACGACCGTATTCCCTCTGATCCTGAGGGGGGTCAGCCTGCTGGGCATCAGTTCGGCAAACTGCAGTATCGAGATGCGCAGAATGCTCTGGAACCGCCTCGGCCATGAATGGAAGCCGGACCACCTGGATGAAATCATCACCCGCGAAGTCACTCTCGAGACGATGGAACCGGTATTCAACGACATGATGGAGAGCCGCTCGCTTGGCCGGACCGTGGTGAAAATCTCCGATATTGAAGATTGATCTTACAAATTATCATGAATTTACGGCATAATGAGCGCACAGAGGATGAATTTAACGCCGGATGCGGGAGCAGGCATGTCTAAAATTCTCATTGTCGACGACTCACCAACGCAGCTTTACAGCCTGCGGCAAATCGTTGAAGGCGGTGGACATCAGACTCTGACGGCTGCTTCCGGGGAGCAAGCACTCGAGCTTGCTGCAGATGAAAATCCTGCTGTCATCCTGATGGATATTGTCATGCCCGGCATGAGCGGCTACCAGGCCAAACGCCGGTTGGGCAAAACAGATTCCACGCGGCACATACCGGTTATTTTCGTAACCAGCAAAGACGGCGAAGCCGACCGTGTATGGGGCCTGCGCCAGGGTGCCAGGGAATATGTCACCAAGCCGGTCAATCCAGCCCTGTTGTTAACCGCTATTTCAGAGGCAATGGCAGCCTGAAATCATGATTGAAGTTGGAAACCGTATCCCCGAGGCCACGCTGACAACCATGCGTGAAAACGGTCCCGCCTCCCTCAGCACAGAAGAACTGTTTGGTGGCAAAAAAGTCGTACTTTTTTCAGTACCCGGAGCGTTTACCCCAACCTGCTCCGCCAGGCATTTACCGGGCTTTGTCGAACAGGCCGGACAGCTTCACGCGAAAGGTGTCGACACCATTGCCTGCGTCGCTGTCAACGACGTTTTCGTGATGAATGCCTGGGGCAAGAGCGCCAACGCAGATCACATTCTGATGCTGGCCGACGGCAATGCTGATTTTGCCAAACTGCTGGGCCTTGAAATGGACGCTTCCGCTTTCGGAATGGGAATGCGATCTCAGCGCTTCGCTTTAGTCGCTGACGATGGCGTCGTAACCCGGTTATTCGTGGAAGCACCGGGCGAATTCAAGGTCAGCAGCGCCGAATACGTCCTTTCCAACCTGTAAGATTTGAAGAGATGCAAGATTATCCGCACCGTTACGAGGTGAGCGCCGAGGCTCCGGCCACGGGCGAAATCACCGTCAGCAGTCCTGGTTTGCAAACGCTGCCTTCACTGGCTCCAGCCGAGTTCGGCGGCCCAGGCGACCTTTGGTCACCCGAAACATTCCTGGTGGCATCAGTCGCTGATTGTTTCATCCTGACGTTCAGAGCCATTGCCCGCGGTTCCCGGTTCGAATGGAACTCGGTGAACTGCGAAGTTGCCGGGATACTTGACCGGGTCGACAATGTAACCCGGTTTACCAGGTACCATGTCAAGGTCACCCTGCATGTTCCGCCCGGTTCCGACACGAACAAGGCCGAACGTTTAATTGAGAAATCTGATCACGTCTGCCTGGTGACCAATTCCCTCAACGGCGAAACCATACTCGACACTCACATCATTATCGACGCATGAAAAAGCTGATCTGCGTGCTGATTCTGAGCACCACGTTACCCGCCGCACTTTGGGCTGGTGAAACCGGTCAGGAAGTCACCCGCGCGAAACAGGCCATAGCACTTTTCGCCCAGTCTCTGAAATCTGAACTGGTGAGCACCATGCAGGCGGGTGGGCCCGTTAACGCGATCGAAGTATGCCACAGTCGCGCTGAAGTGATTGCCCGGCAGATTTCCCAGCAATCAGGGATGCAATTGTCACGGGTAAGCACATTCAACAGAAACCCGGACAATGCAGCACGGGATTGGCAGATTGCGGTGCTTGAAACTTTTGAGGAACGACGGAGTGCAGGGGAAAAAGCGAACACCTTGAGCTGGACTGAAACGGCAGAAACTTCAGGGGGGCCGGAGTTTCGCTTTATGAAAGCCATTCCGACAGACGGCCTGTGCCTGCAATGCCACGGCACCGCAATTCCAGCGGAGGTCGCGGATAAGCTCGCTGAACTCTACCCGCATGACAAGGCTGTAGGTTACCGCGAAGGCGATATTCGCGGCGCCTTCGTGGTCACCAGCCTGCTGGACTAGTCGCCAGCCTCCTGCCCATCTTCAGAGGCGGTATCGGCCGCGATGCGCGCCAGCCCGACCAGCTTTTCATCTTTGCGCAGGCGAATCAGTGTCACGCCCTGGGTATTCCTGCCCAGCGTCGAGATTTCGGCGGCACTGGTGCGGACCAGCGTACCTCCATCAGAGATCAACATGATGTCGTCGTCGGCCTTGACCTGAATGGCGGAAATCAACGCACCATTGCGGTCGGAAGTCTGGATACCAATGACACCCTGCCCACCCCTGCCCTGCCTGGGATAGTCGTCCGGAGCCGTTCGCTTACCGAACCCGTTCTCAGTCACCGTCAGGATATCGCCGGCACCCAGAACCAGCATCGAAACAACCTGCTGTCCCCCGGGCACGCGGATTCCGATAACACCCCTGGCAACACGGCCCATGGAACGCACGTCTTTTTCTGCGAACCTGATGCATTTACCTGAACTGGAAAACAGCATGATGTCTTGTGCGCCGTCCGTCAGGCTTACGTTGACCAGTTCGTCATCGTCAGGGAGGTCAATAGCCCAGATTCCATTGGCGCGCGGACGCGAGTAGTCCGACAATGGCGTTTTCTTGACAATGCCGTTACGGGTTGCAAAAAACACAAACAGATCATCCGGATAGTCCCGAACCGGCAATACCGCATTAACGCGCTCACCTTTTTCCAGCGGTAGCAGGTTGACTATGGGTTTGCCCCGGCTGGCATGACTGGCCTGCGGCAGCTGGTAGACCTTGAGCCAGTGAATTTTACCCCTGCTGGTAAAACACAGCAGCATATCGTGAGTATTGGCGACGAACAGACGCTCAATGAAGTCCTCATCCTTCATCTTGGTCGCCGATTTACCGGTTCCGCCCCGGCGCTGTGCCTGGTAGCGGTCCAATGGCTGTGATTTTGCATAGCCGCCATGCGACAAAGTGACCACGACGTCTTCTTCGGTGATCAGGTCTTCCAGGCTGAGGTCCAGCCGGTCCTGCAGGATTTCGGTCCGGCGCTCATCGCCGAACTGCTCCAGCACGGCTGCCAGCTCCTCCCGGATCACTGCCAGCAAACGGGCGGGTTCAGACAGGATCAGCAGGAGCGCCTTGACCTGCTCGAGGATGTCTTCATATTCTTTGGTCAGCTTTTCCTGCTCCAGTCCGGTCAGGCGGTGCAGTCGCATATTGAGAATTTCCTGCGCCTGTACCGGCGACAACTGGTAGCCTTCCTCCTGCAAACCGAATTCGAGCTCGAGGTTTTCGGGTCGCGAAGTCTCGGCACCCCCCTGGCCGAGCATGGCACGGACCAGTCCAGGCTCCCACAACCGTGCCAGCAATCGGCTTTTGGCCTCTGCCGGCGTCGGCGAGGCCTTGATCATTTCGATCACTTCATCCAGGTTCGCCAGCGCAACCGTTAAACCTTCCAGCACGTGGGCGCGAGCACGCGCTTTGCGCAGCTCGAACAGCGTCCTGCGGGTGACCACTTCGCGGCGGTGACTGATGAAGGCGCTGAGGATTTCTTGCAGGTTCAACAACCGGGGTTGCCCTTCTACCAGCGCAACCATGTTGATACCAAAAACACTTTGCATCGCGGTTTGCTTGTAAAGGTTATTCAGAATCACTTCCGGGACATCGCCCCGGCGTAATTCGATCACCACCCGCATGCCGTCCTTGTCGGACTCGTCGCGCAGTTCAGTAATGCCCTCGAGCTTTTTCTCCTTGACCAGCTCCGCTATTTTCTCAAGCAAGCGGGCCTTGTTGACCTGGTAAGGCAGTTCCGTGACGATGATCGCCTGCTTGCCTGAAGATTCAGTGGTTTCGATATTCGACCGCGCCCGAACATAGATGCGCCCACGCCCGGTGTGATAGGCCTCGTGAATCCCCTGCGCACCGTTGATAATCCCCGCCGTTGGAAAATCCGGCCCGGGGAGGTGGTCCATGAGTTCCTCCACGGACAGCTCCGGGTTGTCAATCAGTGCAATCGTTGCATTGATGACTTCGTTCAGATTGTGCGGGGGGATATTGGTCGCCATTCCAACAGCGATGCCGGCCGAACCATTGACCAGGAGGTTTGGCGTGCGGGTTGGCAATACGCGCGGTTCATATTCACTTTCGTCGTAGTTGGGAACGTAATCGACGGTTTCCTTTTCCAGGTCGGACAGCAGTTCGTGCGCCAGCCGTGACATGCGCACTTCGGTATAACGCATGGCTGCAGGAGCATCACCGTCTACCGAGCCAAAATTGCCCTGGCCATCGACCAGCATGTAACGCATGGCGAACGGCTGGGCCATCCGGACTATCGTGTCGTACACCGCGGTATCGCCGTGGGGGTGATACTTACCAATCACGTCACCCACCACTCGGGCAGACTTCTTGTAAGCCTTGTTCCAGTCGTTACCGAGCTCGCTCATGGCGAAAAGAACACGCCGATGAACCGGCTTCAGGCCGTCCCTTACATCGGGCAGAGCCCTTCCTACGATCACGCTCATGGCATAGTCCAGGTAGGACTGCCGCATTTCGTCTTCGAGGTTTACCTGAAGCACTTCTTTGGCAAGTTCAGCCATATTAGAATATTTCTCCGAAATTACTCATAACTAATTGATTTATTTTTATTTTAAATTTTCATACTAAGGCGAGAAGCACGAGCCAGAAAGCCTGCGCATTAATCAGAGAATTATACCATAAATCCGTGGTTTATCCGCTTTTTAGACGACAAAAAACCAATGGTTTTCGGAAATTACTGGCCCGGTCTGCCAAGCACCAGTATCATTCCATTTTTATGCCTTACTACTGAACTGGGAATCTCATAATGAACAAGCACCAAGCTGTCCTGAACCGGCTCGCCGGTCTCGCCATACTGCTCACCCTGCTGACGCCGCCGACACTCCTCGCGGAGGGCAATCCATCAGCCGTCATACGCACCAGCATGGGGGAAATCCAACTGCAACTCTACGCCGATAAAGCACCTGTTTCTGTCGAAAACTTTGTCAATTATGCAAAAAGCGGTTATTACGATGGAACGATTTTTCACCGGGTCATCGGCAATTTCATGATCCAGGGCGGCGGCTTCACACCGGACATGCAGAAGAAAACCACCGGTGAACCGATTCAGAATGAAGCAGCAAACGGATTGAAAAACAAGCGCGGCACCATCGCCATGGCGAGAACCAACAACCCGCATTCGGCCACCTCACAATTTTTCATCAATGTGAATGACAACACCGACCTGGACTACACGGGTGAAGGGAGTTCGCGTGAATGGGGCTATACCGTATTCGGGCGCGTTACCTCGGGTATGAGCGTGGTAGACAGCATCCGTTTCGTTCCAACCGGCAGAGTCCAGGGATTCAGTGACGTCCCCAAAGAACCGGTCGTAATCGAATCCGTGGAGATCAGTGACGGCTGATGAAGCCCACTCTCTTTATTTCCGATCTCCATCTCGAGGATGCTGTCCCGGCCCGTTCAGAATGGTTTGGCGCATTCCTTTCTGGACCGGCCACCCGGGCCGGGGAACTCTATATTCTCGGTGATCTGTTTGAGTTCTGGATTGGTGACGACGCCCTTTCCACCACGGCACAACAGGTCGCCACGGCGCTGCAGGCTCTCGGCTCCGCAGGTGTGAAATGCTATTTCATGCATGGCAACCGGGATTTCCTGGTCGGCCGGGATTACGCGGAACGGGCCGGACTGAAGCTGTTGCCGGAAGAACAGGTCATCAATTTGTTTGGCACGCCCACGCTGTTGCTTCATGGGGACAGCCTGTGTACCGATGATGTCGAATACCAGGCCCTGCGCAGGCAGGTCCGGGATCCTCAGTGGCAGGCGGGGGTGCTGGCCCTGTCGATCGAGGAGCGACTGGAGATGGCAAAGTCTGCGCGTCAGGCCAGCTTGCAACATACGCAGTCATCAAGCATGGAGATCATGGACGTGAATGCCGCTGCGGTGGACGATGCGTTTCGCAGGCACGGAGTTCCCAGGATGATACATGGCCATACGCACCGGCCGGCGAGACACGCTGTAATCCTGGAAAGCGGCCCGGCTGAACGTATCGTGCTGGCCGACTGGTATGACTTCGGCAGCTACCTTATGGCCTCACCAGACGGGATCGAATCAGTCAGGCTCGAGTCGTGAGCATTGCGTCCCGCCCTGCGCGGCTATAACCCGGCTGTCAGTGCTGACATCTCCGCCTCGGTAAACCCTGCCCGGTACCTGGCATCGAGATTGAATGGACCCTTGAGCGTGCCCGAGTAGTTCTTTTGCAGTAACTCCAGGAACGTGGGTAGCGGCGGTTTACCCTGCAGCTGACAGCAATACCTGAACCAGTGGGTGCCAATCGCCACGTGCCGGACTTCTTCGGCCAGGATAATTTCCAGCACTGCCACGGTGTCCTTGTCACCGGCCGAGGAAAGACGCTGCACCATCCCGGGAGTAACGTCCAGCCCCCGGGCTTCGAGCACCCTGGGCACCAGGGCCATTCTCACCAGGCAACTGTGGGCTGTCTTGACGGCCATCTCCCACAATCCATTGTGCGCAGGAAAATCACCGTAGCAGCAGTCCATTTCCTGTAAACGACGCTGTAACATTTCAAAATGACGAGCCTCGTCGATAGCCACTGAAATCCAGTCACTATAGAATTGCGCCGGCATTCCCCGAAAACGGTACGCGGCATCCAGGGCAAGGTTGATCGCATTGAATTCAATGTGAGCGATGGCGTGGACCAGCGCGGCCCTGCCCTGCTGGCTGCCGGGCCGCCGCCGCGGCACCTGCATTGGGTCGACGAGTTCGGGCCGGTCCGGCCGCCCCGGAATGGTAACCGGCTCAACCGGATAGCCCTCGTCGAACATGGCCGGGTCCGCAGCCAGCCATTCTGCAAGCCGCGGCACCTGTTCACACTTGCCGACGGGGTCGGAAATCATCAGGCAGTGATGCACTGCCTCGAAAATACCCGTCTTCACGGTGCGGCGGATGGATGCTGCTGGCGACTCAAAGCCTTTCGATCAGGGCGTCGGCAAATCCGGATGTCGATACTTCGGTCGCACCGTCCATCTGACGCGCGAAATCGTAGGTCACGATCCCGGCAGCCACGGTGCTCGCGAACGCCTGGTTGATCATCGCGGACACCTCTCTCCAGCCAATGTAATCAAACATCATGCAACCCGAAAACATCAATGAGCTGGGGTTGACCTTGTCCAGGTTTGCATACTTTGGAGCGGTTCCGTGCGTGGCCTCGAACACAGCCACATGATCGGCCATGTTTGCGCCCGGTGCGATGCCCATCCCGCCGACTTCCGCGGCCAGGGCATCGGACAGGTAATCTCCGTTCAGATTCATGGTTGCCAGAACGTCAAACTCTGCCGGGCGTAACTGCATCAACTGGAACATGATGTCGGCGATGCGATCCTTGATGATAATCTTGCCTGCCGGCGCTTCGCCGTCGTATTTTTCCCAGAGCTCGTCTTCGCTGATGGTCTGGTCCGGGAATTCATCCCGTGCCAACTCATAACCCCAGTTGCGGAACGCACCCTCGGTGAACTTCATGATGTTGCCTTTGTGCACCAGTGTGACGCTGTCGCGATCATTGTCGATTGCAAACTGGATCGCTTTGCGCACCAGCCGCTTGGAACCGAAAGGCGAAATCGGCTTGATACCAATCCCGGCATCTTCGAAAAATTCCGCACCCATTTCCTCTCTCAGGAATTTTGCGACTTTCTCATTCTCCGGGGTGCCTGACTGGTATTCGATACCGCAGTAAACGTCTTCCGTATTTTCGCGGAAAATGACCACGTCGACGTCTTCGGGCCGCTTCATCGGTGAAGGGACGCCGGAAAAATAGGTTACCGGCCTGACACAGGCGTAAAGATCCAGTTCCTGGCGCAAGGAAACGTTCAGGGAGCGAAAACCACCACCCACCGGGGTCGTCAGCGGACCCTTGATAGCCACGGTTAATTCCTTGATCGCGTCGAGCGTTTCAGCAGGAAAATAATCGCCGTCGTAAATGCCCGCCGCTTTTTCACCGAGAAAGAGCTCAGCCCAGTGAACTTTCCGCTGACCGCCGTAAGCTTTCGCAACCGCGGCATCCCATACCCGCATGGCTGCAGAAGTGATGTCAGACCCAATACCGTCACCTTCGATAAAACCCAGGATAGGATTGTCCGAAACAACCAGCCGGTTGTCGCTGATGGATATTTTCTGCCCCGATTCAGGGAGTTTGACGTGGCGGTAGCTCATGATTATTTTTCCTCACTAAAGACAGTTACAAATTAATCCCCGATTATAGCGCGAACCAACTCAAATAGCGGATCAAAAAAGCAACGGGGAGCAATCACGCTGCCGGCCATCTGGTAAAATGAAGATTAGCCCCGGTCTATAGGACTTCTGATGTCATTCAACCCAATTTTACTGCCTCTGCTCAGCATGGTCCTGTTGACGTTCGCCGTCTGGATATACCTGTTTGCGGTCCGTATTCCCGAGATCGGCCGCAAAAAAATTCCTCACCAGGATTTGCGCGACCGTGCCGAGGCACATCAATTGCTGACCGCTTCAGCCGCAGCGTCCAACAACCTCAAAAACCTGTTTGAAATGCCGGTTCTTTTCTACCTGGCCTGCATGGTTGCAATGCTGCTGTTGATTCAGGATGCGTTGCTGGTTCAACTGGCCTGGGGATTCGTACTCCTGCGTGTCATTCACAGCATTGTCCAGTGCACCTACAACCGGGTGATTCACCGGTTCATTGCTTACTTCATGAGCTGCCTGTTCCTGCTGTTCATGTGGGTCAGGCTGGCATCGTACCTGTTGATGAATTGAGGATCTGATCATGAATGAAAACAAGTGCATCCGGGGCGGCTGCCTGTGCGGCTCCGTTACTTTTGAAGTACAGCTACCCAGCAAGTGGTGCGCCCATTGCCATTGCGGCATGTGCCGGAAAGCCCATGGCGCCGGATATGTCACCTGGGCGGGCTTCCAGAGCGATCACTTTATCCTGTTGCAAGGCGACCATCACCTCCAGTGGTATAAGTCCTCTGATGGAGCCCGGCGCGGCTTTTGCTCGGACTGCGGTAGCACGATGCTGTTCGAGGCCGATCGCTGGCCTGGTGAAACCCACGTAGCCCTGGGCTGTATAGATGGCGAGATCGACCGACGGCCCCAGGCGAATTCATTTTTCGACGCACACGTGAACTGGATGCCGATCGACGAAGCACTGGAAGTGTTTTCCGGCTAGCCGGCCTGTACGCTCCAGTCGATGGGGACCTCACCCTTCTGCTGAAGCCAGTGGTTGGCTTTCGAGAAGTGTCTGCAGCCAAGGAACCCACGATGGGCCGATAGCGGCGAAGGATGTGGCGCGCTCAGCACCAGGTGCTTTTTGCGGTCGATCGCCACACCTTTTTTTTTGGCGTAACCACCCCACAACATGAAGACCAGCCCTTCGCGGCCAGCATTCAGGGCACCGACCACGTTGTCAGTAAACCGCTCCCAACCCTTACCCTGGTGCGACCCGGCCTGGCCTCTTTCCACCGTCAACACCGCGTTCAGCAGTAAAACGCCCTGCTCCGCCCAGCGCTGCAGATTACCGCTGGCGGGCCGTTGCATTCCAAGATCCGATTCAAGCTCCTTGTAAATATTGATCAATGACGGTGGCAGAGCGATTCCGTCTTGCACCGAAAAACACAGGCCGTGTGCCTGGCCCGGGCCGTGGTAAGGATCCTGGCCAAGGATGACGACCTTGACAGCTTCGAAGGGTGTGGAATTGAGCGCATTGAAAATCTGGTCGCCGGGCGGATAAATTACCGCCCCACTACGTTTTCTCTGCAGTAAAAACGCGCGCAGATGAATCATGTAGTCTTGTGAAAACTCGCTTGCGAGTCGCTCTTTCCACGAGGCTTCGAGACGGATCTCTCTTGCCTGGCCCATTTTCTTACCCCATGGCTTGAATCTGAGGAGATCAGCCCAAGGTAGCAGAAAGATCGCATCAGGCAAACACGATATGACGATAAAAACCGACGTAGTCATCATTGGCGCCGGCCCCTGCGGCCTTTTCCAGGTTTTCGAACTGGGGTTACTCGATATACACGCCCATGTTGTTGATTCTCTCAGACAGGTGGGTGGACAGTGCACAGAACTCTACCCGGACAAGCCCATTTACGACATACCTGCGCTGCCCGTATGCGGTGCCCAGGAACTGGCCGACCGGCTGATGGAACAGATCAAGCCATTCAATGCCGAATTTCATCTCGGCCAGACCGTCAACAGCCTGGAACAGACCGACGATGGGCGATTCCTGCTGGAAACATCCGCAGGCACCCGGTTCGACACGGCAGCGGTGATACTCGCCGCCGGGCTGGGAGCGTTTCAGCCCCGGCGCCTGAGGGCCAAGGGTGCAGATGCGTGGGAAAACCGCACCATCCATTACCGGATTCGGAACCCTGAAAGCCTGGCAGGTAAGGACATTATCATCCTGGGAGGTGGGGATTCCGCCTTGGACTGGACACTCGAGTTGCACAACAAGGTACGCAGCATCACCCTGGTGCATCGCAGGGACGAATACCGGGCACAACCCGCTTCGGTCAAGCAAATGAAAGCACTGGTCAATGCTAAAACACTAAGAGAGTTCCAGGGCCATGTGCGTGGGGTTTTCGAGCAGGATGGCGCGTTTGGCGGACTTGAAATCGCAGATCCGCAGGGGCAGCAGCAGCATATCGAGGCTGATGAAGTCTTCGTATTCTGGGGACTTTCACCCAACCTTGGCCCAATCGCTGAATGGGGCCTGGACCTGGATAAGCGCCAGGTTCGTGTGGATACCGAGAAATTCCAAACCAGCATTCCGGGTGTTTTCGCCGTCGGTGACATCAATTCCTACCCGGGTAAGAAAAAATTAATCCTCAGTGGATTTCACGAAGCGGCCCTGGCAGCATTTGCCGTTCAGCAGCATGTGCATCCGGAGCAAAAAGTCCGCCTGCAATACACGACCACCAGCCCCATCATGCACAAGCGGTTGGGCGTGGAAGATTGAATGGACGGAAACAGCCAAAACGTGTTGCAGACTTCTGAATCTGTCCTATGATTAGATTGTGACCCACGCACAGTCCCCCCCAATTTCCTGTGTCAAGGGCTTCGGCCCCAGTGGGTCACACTGAATCCCACGGTACAAAGTTGACAAAGCCGAAAGGCCGGCAATTTCCACACGCCGGCCTTTCTTTTATGCCTGTTTTCAATGACCTTGCTGGCTTTGCGGTAAAACGTCCCAGCCGGTGACATCCAGTGCCTCGCGGTAACCATGCCAGGTGGCATATCCCAGCAGCGGAATAATCACGATAAACCCTACCAGGGCTGTAACGAATCCCACTGCGGTAAAGAAAGCCACCAGCACCGCCCATAAAAACATCGTCTTCCTGTTTCTCAGTACGGCGTTAACGCTGGAAACCACGGCAGTAATGACATCGACATCCCGGTTGGCGATAAATGGCAGAGAGAACACGCTGGCCATGAAGCAGATCGAGGCGAAAACAGCCCCAACCGCAGAACCCACACCAAGATACAAAAACAAATCCTCCAGCTTCACTTCGCCGGTGCTCGGAAAAAAGATGTGAACCATGGTGCCGGCCCTGGCCCAAAGCAGGAATATCACCAGCAGTACCAGCGCAAATACCAGCGAGTTGGTAAAGGGTCGGCGGGCGGCCCTTAGTGTTTGCAGCAGACCAGGCTTATTGCCGAGACACAATTGGCGGCTGACCGAATACATGCCGAAAGCCAGCAAAGGCGCCACAAAGACAAAGCCGGAAAAAAAGCTGAGCAGCAGGATTGCACCACCCGTCTTCCAGGCCAGCGCCGTCACCAGGGTGGAAATGAGCCAGCAAAACACACCCCAGGCCAGGCTGAGCCCGAGCGCTGCCCGGAAATCCTGCCACCCGGACTTAAGCCACCTGAAGGGTGCTCGGATGTCCAGGTCATGGCAAGGCGCTACGAACGGTTTAGCTTGTTCGGCTGTCATACTCAGAACATAGTGGCCCAGGCCTGACCCAAAAATCAACCTCGCGCCTCCCTTTCTTACTGATTACTGAATGTAGATCTCTTCTACATAAAAGACCTCACACGAACCATTTCCGGTATCGTCACGTCGCAGCGACGTTCGCCAGTAGAATCCGGAATCGCTGTCGACATCTACCAGCGAACCTTTCAACTGAACCACCTGTCCACGCCGGATCTTTTTCAGTTTTCCCCGCACCCAGGCATTAGCCGGAATCAGGTGCATGTTGCTGCTGTGGGTGATGATCTGCTCATCACTGATGGGTGCAGGCAGTTGGTAACGGGTAAAGTACCAGCGTGAACCCTGGGTGATTTCTATCCGGTCCAGTACGGCCTGGTCCGACATCACGCCCCACCCCAGCGCCAGGTCGATGGGAGACAGGTCCGACTCTGTGCCCCACCAGTAATCCTCCCTGGACAGGACCCGGGCCTGCAGGTCGAAGCTGGCGCGACGGGACAGGCGAAACTCCCCAACCCGGATGGGTTCGCTCTCGTCCAGGGCTTGTTGACGGGGCGCTTCTGAAACCAGGATGCCGGGTTGGTGGATAATTTCCCGGCCCGACCAATCCCGCCAGGCCACCAGCAACACCACGAATCCGAGGGCATACAGCACTTTCTTCATAGAAAGGAAGCATATAATATCGCCCCACCGCTTGCCGCCCGGATTATCCAGTATGTTGGGATTCAACCAATTGAGTTTGCGTCGCGGACGACTGCTGCTCTTTGAAGATGTGACGTTTCAGCTCCACGCTGGCAACCGTCTCGGGCTGGTCGGCGCCAATGGCAGTGGTAAGTCTTCGCTGTTCGCGATGGTCCTGGGACAGCTGGAACCTGATGAAGGCGTGCTGAGCATAAACCCGGCAGACCGGCTTTCCCACGTGGCGCAGGAAAGCCCTTCCGGCCCCGGCAGTGCGCTGGATTATGTCGTTGATGGCGACCGGGAACTCCGTTCGGTCCAGGCCGCCATTACCAAAACCGAGCAGGCGGGGCACGCGCAGGGCATAGACCTGCTTTACGAGCAACTGGACCGGCTGGATGGGTTTACTGCCGACGCGCGCGCAGCCCGGCTGTTGCACGGCCTCGGATTTGCCGAGGACAGCCACCGAACACCGGTTCAGGAATTTTCAGGTGGCTGGAGAATGCGGCTGAACCTCGCACGCGCCCTGATGTGCCCATCTGAAATCCTGCTGCTGGACGAACCGACCAATCATCTCGATTTACCCGCTATTCTCTGGCTTGAACGCTGGCTCAAGCAGTATGAGGGCATCCTGATGGTTGCCTCGCATGACCGGGATTTCCTCGACGGTGTATGCAACCACGTGGCGCACATTGAGAATCACCAGATACGCCTGTACACCGGCAACTATAGCCAGTTCGAAGAGCGGCGAAGCGAGCAATTGGCACAGCAGCAGGCCCTGTTCAAACGACAACAGAAAGAGATCAGCCACATCCAGAGTTATGTCGACCGGTTTCGCTACAAGGCATCCAAGGCCAGGCAGGCCCAGAGCCGCTTGAAGATGCTGGAACGCATGACCCGCATCGCGCCTGCGCATGTCGATTCTCCATTCCGATTTCACTTCATGCAGCCGGACAGACAACCGCAGCACCTGGTCAAGCTGGAGCAAGCCGTTGCAGGATACGCTGAACCCGTCCTCAGCCACGTTGATATGCTGATATCGGCCGGCGACCGGATCGGACTGCTGGGCGTCAATGGCGCCGGTAAATCCACCCTGGTGAAGGCCCTGTGCGACGGCAGCACTTTGCTTTCGGGCGAGCGGACCCTGAGCAGAGAAACCAAAATCGGGTATTTCGCCCAGCACCAACTGGACCTGCTCGAACCGGATCAGAGCCCATACGATCACTTGCGGGCGATCGCACGGGATGCCCGGGAATCCGAGCTGCGCAAGTTCCTTGGCAGCTTCGGGTTCAGTGGAGAAAGAATTTTTGATCCAGTGGCGCCGTTTTCCGGTGGCGAAAAAGCCAGGCTGGTGCTGGCCCTGATGATCCGCCAGAAGCCCAATCTTTTACTGCTGGACGAGCCCACCAACCACCTGGATCTCGAAATGAGACAAGCACTGAGCCGGGCACTGGTGGACTACAGCGGGGCGCTGGTGGTTATTTCCCACGACCGGCACTTGTTGCGCAGTGTCTGCGACGAACTCTGGATTATCAAAGATGGCACAGTCGGACGATTTGAGTACAGCCTTGACGAATATCCGGCCTGGCTACGGGAACAGCAGGTGCGGGGCAGTGCCGCTACTGCAGAGCGGGCGGAAAGCACCCGTGCAGAACCCGTCAGCAGGAAGGCTCAACGTCAACGGGAAGCGCAACAGCGGCTGTTGCTTAAACCGCTGCGCGACCGCGTCCGGACGATTGAAAAACAACTGGAAAACCAGCGCCGGAAACTGCTCGAAATCGAGCAGCTAATGACCGATGTTACCCTGTATTCCGATCCCGAAAGAAAGGAGGAAATGAACAGCCTGACCCAGCAAAGGACCGAACTGAAAGCAACACTCGAAACGCTCGAATGGTCTTGGCTCGAGGCCAGTGAAGCGTTGGAACAGGCCAGCGCCGAGGATTAACTAATCGAGCGGCTTACGGAACCTCAAGGTCATCCGGTCGCTTTCGCCGATAGCCTGGAACCTCTTTTTGCAGGCCGCCATTTCATCTTCCCCGTCCAATTCACGACAGGCGCTGAGCCCCGGTGGTAAATTCCAGACACCACCCTCATGATCTCTCGTGTCGGCCGGGTTGGCATTGACTTCGGAGCGCGCCTCCAGGAACAAGCCCGCCTTTCGGGCCAGGTCTATAACGGTACGCTCGGGAAGATAACCCATCTCCGAACTTTGCGCCGGGTCCGCAGAATCATCCGCCCTGTGCTGCACCACGCCCAGGATTCCACCCGGCTTGAGGACCCGGGCAAATTCCGCGAAGATCGATTCGGCCAGCCCATCCCCTACCCAGCCATGTGTATTCCGGAACGTCAGGATAAGGTCAATGGATTCTGCTTCCCCGAGCGAGGCGGATTGCGGCGGAGAAAACGCAGCGACAGCCACCTGGTCATAAATATCCGGACGGTCTGAGAACTTTTTCAGCAGGGCATCCTGCGAACGGTAGCGGTATTGTGGCTGATCCGGAACGTCAACGTCATAGGCGGCAATAATGTATTGGCCATGATGGCGGACCACGGGGGCCAGGATCTCTGTGTACCAGCCGCCACCGGGCCAGATCTCCATCACGGTCATGCCGTCCTCAAGCCCCAGGGCCGTCAGGGTTCCGACCGGGTGCCTGTATCGGTTCCGCGTGATGTTTTGCTCGGAACGGTGATCGCCGAACATGGCGCGCTCAATTCGGGCGTCCAGCGGCAGGTCACCTGCAAACGAGGGTGTTGTCAATAACAGTGCTAAACCTGTCAAAAGCCATTTATTCATCGGATTCTCCCATTTCATGATTGTTTGTTGCTGATAGGTGCCTTGAAACCCTTTCTGAAAGCCATACCGATACAAATCCCGGTAATAGTGGCGATGATGACGACCACCTCGGCAGGCCGCGTAATGCCCTGGAGTGCAGCGAACAAGCCCACCGCCATACCGCCCCTCACGCGGTTCAGGTCCAATGTTCTCCCGCTGGTATCGCCCTTTGAATAAACGCGCTTCAACAACAACGTATTCAGGGCAAATATCAATAGAAAAAGCAGAGCCAGCCACTCAAACAAGGTATCAGGCGAGGGAACGGGGCCCAATCCGATGTCGTGATCGACCATGTATACGACCGTTCCGCCTAAGCTGAGCAGGCCAAAAATCCACTGGTGCCTGAGAGGCTCTTTCAGTGTTCCGTCAAGGACAAAAGCCAGCGCCGCAACCAGGCCAAAAAACGGGCTGGCGGTGCTGTACATGACAAACAAGACCAATACCAGGCAAAGAATTGAATCAGAAAGGCGTGCTGCCAGTCCAGTGCTTCGATTGGTGATACGCACCAGGCCGAGCGTGGCAAACACCACCAGTAAAGCCGGCTCATCCACCACCAGCGCCGCCAGAACTGCCGCAGTCATTGAGATGAATGCCACAAGAGGGTCGTCAGGATCCAGTTCTCGGGCCAGCGCCCAGGAAGCGAATACGACCAGCAAAAAGGCCAGCGCCTGCTCGAGTAACTGAATGCCCGTTTGACCACTCAGCCAGGAGGAACCCGCGCCGATGGCCGCCCCCACCGGCATCAGTATCATTACCGCCTTATTAGTGGGGACAGCGGGTTCCAGTGGACGCCCGATGGAGGTGTACTTGTGAATCCTGTGATAAGCCATGCCTGGTTCCGGACTATGTCGCAGCTAACACGGGCATCATACCAATCACCCCGCGGGCAATGAAGGGGCGGATTGATTCAGCGGGTTTCATCGGCAACGGCCGCGTCATCGGCTGCTGACATCTGCATTTGCTCAATCAACCGGGACACTTTTTGTGGTGAAGAGGTTTTGCCGGCAAACAGCGCGTACAACGCGGGAACGATAAACAGTGTCAGCAAGGCGGAGATCGTCACTCCGAAAACGATGACAATGCCGATGGGCTGCCGTGACTCCCAACCGGCGCCGCTACCCAACAACAGGGGCAGAGACCCGAAAGTAGTCGCCGCGCTGGTCATCAGGATCGGCCGGAAACGAACCGCGGCGGCTTCAAGAACCGCTTCCCGGATTTCCATGCCACGATCTCTCAATTGATTCGCAAATTCCACAATCAACACACCGTTTTTCGCCGACAGTCCGATCAGCAAAATAGCGCCGATCTGGCTGAACACATTGACCGACGAGCCATAAAAATGGAGCCCAGCCAGCGCGCCCGTCATGGCCAGCGGCACGGTCACAAGAATGATCATCGGATTGACAAAGCTCTCGAACTGGGCGGCAAGCACCAGGAACACGACCAAAAGCGCCATTGCAAAGGTCAGGTAGAGCGAACTGCCCGATTCCAGGTATTCCTTGCTCTCACCGTCCCAACTGGTGCGGGCCGTTGATGGCAGCGTTGCCTTCGCAACCGCCATCATGGCTTCGACGCCGTCACCAAGACTGACGCCGTCGGCCAGGCCGGCCTCGATAGTGATCGAACGCATTCGATCGTGTCGGTTCAGCCTCGACGGCCCGGCAGACTCGGTGATTTTTACCAGGTTACTCAACGGCACCAGGCCGCCGGTCAGGTCAGAGCGTACATACAGGTTGGTCAGATCGTCCGGACTGGCCCGGTCAGCTTCCTTTCCCATCAGGATGACGTTGTATTCGCGTCCCCGGTCGATGTAGGTCGTGACCTTTCGTGAGCCCAGCATGGTTTCAAGCGTGCGACCGACGGATTGCAGGGAAACACCCAGGGCGGCAGAACGGTCACGATCTACCGAGATGTTCATTTGCGGCTTTCTTTCCTGGTAGTCACTGTCCGCGTTGATCAGCTCCGGCACGTCTTCCAGGGCAATCAACATCTGGTCGCGCCAGTCCCGGAGCTGTTCGTAATCCGGTCCTCCCAGGACCATTTCAACCGGGCTTCCATCCGATCGCAGGCCCAGGCTGGCAGGGTGAAAGACGAAAGAACGCACACCTGGCAATTCCGCCAGCCGTTTCCGGACACGACCACCGATGTCTTTATCGCTTTCATCTCGCAGAGACCAGTTCTCCAATAGCACGATGGACCTGGCCGAGTTGACCTCCGACCCACCCCAACTGCCCGGCAAACGCGTAATGAAACGCCGCACGGATTCGGAATCACCCACCTCTTCGGTCAGGATGGCCTCCATTCTCCGCGCATAACCGTCCATGTATTCGAGGCTGGCGCCTTCGGGCGCACGCAGCAGGATAAAAAACGCACCGCGGTCTTCTGCCGGCGCATACTCGGTCGGTAAGGTATGCATCATCCAGGCGGCGCTGGCGCTCAGCGTAATCAGCAACAGAACCGCAACCCAGGGAACCGCCACGAACTTCTCCAGGGCCCGCCGGTAGACCGCCGCGAACCTCCGGAAAGCATTGTCAACCATGCGCGTCAGGCCAGACCCCAGGCTGCGGCGATGTAACATCTTGGAGCACAGCATTGGCGTCAGGGTCAGCGCTACCAGGCTGGAAAACAATACGGCGGCAGCCAGCGTAATACCGAATTCCCTGAACAAGCGACCGACATCTCCCTCAATGAAAGATAACGGCACGAAAACCGCGACCAGCACCAGCGTGGTCGCAATGACCGCGAAACCAATTTCGCTGGAGCCCTCCAGTGCCGCCAGCAACGGGCGCTGGCCGTCTTCGATTCGCCGGTAGATGTTTTCCAGCACGACGATAGCATCATCCACGACCAGGCCAATCGCCAGCACCAGCCCCAGCAAGGTCAGGATATTGATCGTGTAACCCAGGAATGACATGACGATAAACGTGGACACCACGGATACCGGCACCACCAGCGCTGGAATCAGGGTTACGGTGAACGATCCGAGAAACAGGTAAATCACCACCAGCACCAGTGCTATTGCGATGAAGAGGGCTTTATAGACCTCTTCCATCGAGGCTTCGATGAATTCGGCACGGTCGTAATTGACCATCAACTGCATGCCTTCCGGTAACTCCGAGGCCAGTGCGTCGATCTCTTTGCGAACCTCGCGTGAGACCAGCACGCTGTTGGCTTTCGACAACTGTTCAATCGCCAGTGAGACTGCATCAGCACCGTCGGCCCGGGCAATACTACGCTCGTTTTCCGCACCGATTCTGACTTCCGCCACCTCACCCAGCTTAACCGCCTGCCCGTCAGGGCCACGCCCGACCACCAGCTTGCGAAAATCGTTTTCCGCGGTAAAGCCGGTCGCGGTCCGCAACGTGAATTCCCTCGATTTCGATTCGAGCCGGCCGGCCGGCAATTCGACATTTTCGGAACGTAACGCCGCTTCCACGTCGGCGACAGTGAGCCCCCTGGCCGCGAGCGATTCACGCGAAAGCCAGATTCGCATCGCGTAACGCCGCGCACCTGAAATTTGCACGCGGGCCACGCCCGAAACAGTCGAAAACCGGTCGATCAGGTAACGATCCGCATAATCCGTCAACTCCAGCCCGGAATGACGGTCGGAATTCAGGTTGAGATACATCACGGCCTGGCGGGTCGCATCAACCTTGGCGATTTCCGGCGGGTCCGCCTCGGTCGGAAGCTGGTCGACCACGCGGGACACCCGGTCCCTGATGTCATTGGCAGCGGCGTCGATATCACGTTCCAGGCTGAATTCCACGCGAATATCGGAACGTTCATCGCGACTGGTCGAGGTCAGCTTCTTGATCCCTTCGATCCCGGAAATCACGTCCTCGACCACCTGCGTCACCTTGGTTTCCACGACCTCAGCCGAAGCGCCACGGTAACTGGTTTCGATGGACACCACCGGTACATCAATATCGGGATACTGCCGGACCGGCAGGCCGCTGAGGGCGGCCAGTCCGAGGATTACCAGCAGTGCGGAGATGACGGTCGCAAATACCGGTCGCCTGACGGATTGGTCAGAGATGATCATTGGGCAGTGACGATGCGCACGGTTTGACCCGGTCTGACTTTCTGAGTGCCCTCGATAATGACCCGTTCGCCATCAGCCAGGCCATCCAGGATTTCCACTTCCCCTGGACGGCGCCGGCCGGTGGTCACTTCCCGCCGCTCAACGACATCGCCCTCGCCGACCACGAACACGAACTGCTTGCTGCGTTCGGGAACGATCGCCTGCTCCGGCACCAGCAATGACTGGATATCCTCTTTCAACAGGGAAACGGTCAGAAACATGCCCGGGCGCAATCGACCCTGGTCATTGGGAAGTATGGCACGGACGATTATCGTCCGGCTGACCGGGTCTACCCGGGTATCGATGGAAATCACACGCCCCTGGAAAACCAGGTCTGGCCAGGCCGCGCTGCGGGCATTAACGGTCAAACCCAGCGACAAACGGGCCATAAAGACTTCCGGCACATCGAAATCGAGTTTGATTTGCGAGGTGTCGTCCAGGGTTGTGATCACTGTCAGAGGGTTGACGATGCTGCCAAGACTCACCCGCCTGAGACCCAGTTGACCTGTGAAAGGCGCGCGGATCACCGTGTGGTTTAAACGGGACTGGGCGGCATTGACGGCAGCCTGATCGGCATCGCGCCTGGCCTCCATCTGCTCCAGTTCCGACTCGGACACGACCCGGGTCTTGAACAGCTCCTCTGACCTGCGAAACTGGCTTTCTGAATCAACCAATGCCGCCTTCGCTGCTGCAAGGTCAGCCAACGGCTCAGAATTTTCCAGCCGCAGTAAAATATCACCCTGGTTGACGGTCTGACCCTCCTCGAAGAGGATTTCAGTGATCGCAGCGGTGATTTCCGGCCGGATATCTACTGCTTCGTTGGCCCTGGCATTCCCCAATGCCTCGGCCGAAAGTGGAAAAGGCTGGATGCGGGCCTCGCTGACGACGACACCCGGTTCCCGCGCCTGTGGCTGTGCCAGTAACATCGCTGGCAACATAGCGAAGGTCAGCAGAGCAGTGAACAATCTTCGTAATTTCATGGGCCTTATCATACCTGTAAAAAACAAGGGCCGGCATGCCGGCCCTTGCTGATGCGACTGATTGACAATCAGTAACGCCAGGCGTACTCAACACCCCAGGTACGGGGCTCATTGATGATGCCGGTCAGGTTGTTGAAATCGATCGTGTAAATGTTTCTTTCGCGATCACTGATGTTCCGGCCGAATACCGAAAGGTCATGATTTCCTTCGCCGAAACGGTAACCAACGCGCAGTCCGATCTCGGACAGCGACTTGCCGCGGTATTCTTTCGCTTCGTACAGCACGAAGTTGATCTTGCTGCGGTAAACCCAGTCACCCTGGAAATAGATCGCACCGGATGCCAGCTGTTTTGACCAGTCCACGATCAGGTTGGAGGTAATCTTGGGCGCTTGCGGCAGCGGATTTCCATTGATCAGGTAGGAACCAGCCACATCTCCGGGCGGATCGGTCACCGTACAGGGCGCGCCACAACCGGCCACGGCCAGGTTATCGTCCCGGATTTCGGTATCGGTGTAACCCATGCTGTAGCTGATCAGCAGATTGGGGGTGAGTTGAGCCTGCAGGTCCAGTTCGAAACCCTTGCCCTTGACCTTGTCGGCGTTGATAACCTGATTGAAATTGGCCTCGCCGCCCACCGCGGTCAGCTGGGCATCATCCACCTTGTAGGTAAACAGGTTAAAGTTTACACGCACTTTTCCACCTGCCATGAGCATCTTCACGCCACCCTCGTATGAGGTGGAAGTTTCAGATTCCGCCACGGAAACGGTATCGCCGAACAGCAAGCGGCCCTGGATCGAAGGCGCGCGGAACCCGGTCGCAATTCGTGCGTACCAGTTAATGTCATCGTTCTGGAAGTAGTTTGCCGTCACATCCCAGGTGACTTTGTCATCATCCGGATCAGCATAAATCGGACCCAGCGGAGGCACGTCGAGGAACGACAGGGGCGAAAGGTAACGTTCCGCCCAGTAGTCTTTTTCGTCGTGCGAGTAGCGGATACCGGCGCCAAGCCGCCACTGTTCGTTGATGTCATAGGTGCCAGAACCGAAAAATGCGTAAGCCTTGGTTTTCTGCTGCTGCTCCACGAGGCCGTTCACATCACCACCGAACAGCGTCGAGTAGTTGATCGTATCAATGGTGAACTTCTCGTTGAAGTAGAAGAAGCCGGCAATCCAGTTGAACCCGCCGTCGTTATGTGACGTCAACCGGAACTCCTGCGTCCACTGCCGGTGGTCTGGCATGCCGTCTGCGGTCTCCGCGTCGAACGGAATGAACCCCGGGCCGCATTCATCAACGACAAAACAACCTCCAAATCCGCCATCAATATCACCGCGGCTGAACAGCTCGACATTTTCATAGCCGGTAATGGAGGTCAGCGTCAGGCCGGCAATATCCCACTCCAGCTTGGCGAAGCCGCCCCACTGGGTGAGCTCCTGCGTATTCTGTCCGTCGAAGTAGACCGTATCACGGTCATAGTATTCTTCGTTCAGACCGTTGCTGCCCGGCTCGATGATGTTGGCGCGAAACAGGATCGCGCTGCCATCCAGATCGCGGTAATGCACATTGAACAGCGCGCGGAAGTCGCCCCCATTGTCGTAGGCGAGCTGCAATCGCGCGGCCCATTCGTCAAAACCGCTATAGGCGTCTTTCTCACCGGTGTAGCCGTTGTCTACCCAGTCATCCTGGTGCATGTACAACAGGGAAAAACGGGTGGACCAGCCATTGCCGAACCCGGTGCCGAACGCGCCTTCCATGCGTGCCGCGTTATAGGTTCCATAGGATGCCCTGAAATAGCCGTCAGGCACGTCGACCGGTTTGACCGAATCGAGTTTGACGATACCGGCCGGCGTATTACGGCCGAATAGCGAGCCCTGCGGACCGCGCAGAACCTCGATCCGTTCCACGTCAAACACCGGAAAGCCTTTCAGGATCGGATTTTCCTGAACGACTTCATCCACCACGTAGGAGACGGGCTGCGAGGCATTCAGATCAAAATCCGTGTTGCCGTACCCGCGGATATAGAAACGCGGGAACACCCTGCCGAATGAAGACTCGATGGTCAGGTTGCCCACGCGTGCATTCATGAAACGGATGTCGGGCACACCGGCTGACATCTGTTCGATCTGGGACTGATTCAGCGCAGTAATGGAAATCGGAATATCCTGAATGTTTTCCACGCGCTTGGTTGCCGTAACGATGACTTCTTCGAGGGCACCCTCATTAGCTTCATCGGTCGCATCCTGCGCCATCGCGTTATTGCCGATTGCAGAGGCCAGGAGAACCGCCGGAACACTCACCAGCAAGCCCGCCCGGTTAAAACGTGCTGTATGCAATTTTTTCATGGTTTTTCGCCGTTTATGGATTAGATTGAGTTGACGCCCGTTGCAGGCTTCTATCAGCAAAAACTGATGGCGTTTTATATCACATTCAGGGCATCTTGCGCTATCCTGCGCGGATGTCTTTTTCCTTCGAAGCGCTGAAACTCGACCCCGACCTGCTCGGAAATCTGCAATCCCTGGGGTATGACTCCATGACACCGATTCAGCAGCAAAGCCTGCCCCCCGTGCTGGAAGGCCACGACGTGATCGCCCAAGCCAAAACCGGCTCAGGCAAGACGGCCGCTTTCGGGCTGGGCCTGCTGCAAAAACTGCAGGTCGGAACCTACCGGGTGCAAGCACTGGTGCTGTGTCCAACCCGTGAACTTGCTGACCAGGTCGCCAGGGAACTGCGCAGGCTGGCGCGGGCCAGGCACAACATCAAGATTCTGACCTTGTGCGGCGGCATGCCGTTTGGGCCACAGGTTGGCTCGCTCGAACACGGGGCCCACATCGTCGTGGGCACACCGGGCCGGATTGAGGAACACCTGAGAAAGAGAACGCTGAAAACCGGTGAGATCACGACGCTGGTCCTGGACGAAGCAGACCGCATGCTGGACATGGGGTTCCAGGACTCGCTGGACGCGATTGTCTCGACGCTGCCGCAACAACGCCAGACCCTGCTGTTCAGCGCCACTTACCCGGAGCAGATCAAGGCGCTGGCCGCCCGGGTGACCGCTCAGCCGGTCATGGTGAAAGTCGAATCCGCCCATGACGCGCGCAGCATCCGGCAGCATTTCTTTAATTTCGGTCTGAACAAGCAGCGCCTTACCGCCCTGAGATTGCTGTTGCTGAAGTTTCGCCCCGGTTCAGCCCTGGTGTTTTGCAATACCCGCCGCGAAACCGAGGAGGTCGCCGACGAACTTCGCAGTCACGGAATGAGTGCACTGGCCCTGCATGGCGATCTCGAACAACGAGTGCGCGACCAGGTACTGGTCCGGTTTTCAAACAAGAGTGTGTCAGTGCTGGTTGCAACCGATGTGGCGGCCCGCGGGCTGGATATCGAAGCACTCGATGCAGTGATCAATTTTCACGTGGCCCGTGACCCCGAGGTGCACGTGCACCGAATTGGACGCACTGGCCGGGCCGGCAACCGGGGCATCGCCTGCACCCTTTACAGCGAAAAGGAACAGTACAAGATCGACAGGCTGGCCGAGTATCTTGAGCAAACGATTGAACCGGATGCGCTGCCGCCGTTCAGCCTGCTGGAAAAACCGGCTTATAAACCGCCGATGGCGACATTACAGATTGATGGCGGCAAAAAACAGAAGGTTCGGCCGGGTGACATTCTCGGCGCCCTGACCGGCGAAAACGGTATTGCCGGCAAACAGGTCGGAAAAATCAACGTTTACGAGCAATCCACCTATGTCGCCGTCACCCGTGATGCCGCCCGCCACGCGCTGAGAAAACTGAGGGACGGCAAAATAAAGGGGCGCTCGTTCCGGACGAGGCGCATCGGCTGATGACCCTGAAGGTCTATTCAGCGGCGGAAGAACGCATCAACATCGGTTCTCACGCACTGGGGTTGGCGCTCAGTACCGTGGCGCTGCTGTTGTTGATTCTGAAAACCCTGCCCTACAACAACACGATCTACACGTTAAGCTTCAGCGTTTTCGGGGCTAGCCTGATTTGTCTCTACCTTGCATCCACGCTCTATCACAGCGCGAAAACACAGCAGGCGCGAACCCGCCTGCGCATCGTGGATCATGCAACCATCTACATCCTGATTGCCGGCACCTACACGCCGTTTTGCCTGATCACACTGGCCGGCCCGGCCGGCTGGATCATTTTCACCGTTTCCTGGAGCCTGGCAGTCATTGGTGTCGCCTTGAAGCTGTTTTTTACCGGGCACTTTGAACGGCTTTCAACCCTGATGTACGTATTCATGGGCTGGATAGTGATATTCGTCGTTAAGCCGATGATAGAAAGCCTGCCGCCTGAAGGCCTGGCCTGGCTGGTTGCCGGAGGCCTGTCCTACACCCTCGGCGCCGTAATTTACAGCATCAAGAAAATCCCCTTCAACCATGCCATTTTTCACGGGTTCGTACTGGCTGGCAGTGTCTGTCATTTCATCTCCGTTTACCTTTATGTCCTGCCGCCATGAAGCGCTATTCCGGCCTGGCCATTTTTCGCGAAGCCCTGCGCCGCCACAAGGGCTGGCGCCCGGCCTGGCGCGATGCGCAACCCGGGAAAAACTATGACGTCGTGATTGTCGGTGCCGGCGGTCACGGACTGGCCACCGCCTATTACCTCGCCACCCGGCAGGGTGTGAAAAATATCGCGGTACTGGAAAAAGGCTGGCTGGGAGGTGGAAACACGGGCCGCAACACCCAGGTCTGCCGTTCCAATTACTTCTACCCTGAAAGCGCGGCGTTCTACGAGCATTCGCTCCGATTGTATGAAAACCTCGGACATGAGCTCAATTTCAACATCATGCTCAGTCAACGGGGCAACCTGGAACTCAGCCACAGCCTGGAAGAGCTCGAAATGAACCGGCGCTGGGCGACCGCGATGAGCCTCAACGGAATTGATTCAGCCATGCTGGACCGTGACGACATCAGGAAAATCGTGCCGATACTGGATCTGGACTGCCGTTTCCCGGTTATGGGCGGTTTCATCCAGAAGCGCGCCGGCATTGCCCGGCACGATGCAGTTGCCTGGGCGTTTGCTCGGGCCGCATCGAACGCCGGGGTGGACATCATCCAGAACTGCGAAGTATTGGATTTTGAGCTGGATGAGTCCCGAATCCGTACCGCCAGGACCAGCCGCGGTCCAGTGCAGGCGGATCGCTTCGCACTCTGCGTGGCCGGCCACTCCGGTCAGCTGGCGGCCAGGGCCGGCTTGCGGCTACCCGTCGAGAGTATTGCGCTGCAGGCAATGGTCACCGAGCCTCTCAAGCCGATATTGCATACGGTGTTAGGTTCCCTGGTCATTCACGCCTATATCAGCCAGTCCGATCGCGGCGAAATCGTCATCGGTGGCGGCGCTGACCCGTTCACCTCCTATGCTCAGCGAGGAATTCTGCCGACGCTGCAGGATAATGCCGCGGCCGTGGCGGAACTGGTTCCCTGTTTCAGTCGATTGCGTGTCATGCGCCAGTGGGCGGGAATCTGTGATATTTCTCCTGATTCCAGTCCGATTGCCGGCAAAACACCGCTAGAGAACCTGTTCATCTCTACCGGCTGGGGCACTGGCGGATTCAAGGCGATTCCGGCCGGCGGCGACACGCTGGCATATACCATTGCGACCGGTGAAACCCATGAACTTCTGAAGCCCTTCTCACTGGGCCGGTTTGCCAGGGGACAACTGATCGACGAAGGGGCAGCCGCGGGCGTAGCGCACTGATCAGGTAGCGCAATAACGGGGGATAGGATATTTTAAGCGAACACACTGGAGCGCACATGCAGATCCTGGGTATCGATATTGGCGGCAGCGGCATCAAGGGCGCCCTGGTTGACCTGGATAACGGCAGACTGACTACCGAACGGTTGCGGATTGAAACGCCACCATCGTTCCATATTGACGAAGTCAGCCATACCGTCGCCGAACTGGTCCGGGCATTTGACTACAACGGACCGGTCGGCGTGGGATTTCCGGCCGCAGTCGCCGCAGGAGAAGTGCTGACTCCGCCGACAGCGCACCACGTGGCCGGGTGGGTGGATCAGTCCGTCAATGAACGGTTTTCAGATGCCACCGGCTGTCCAGTCAGGGTGTTGAACGATGCCGATGCTGCCGGCCTGGCTGAAATACGCTTTGGCGCCGGTAAGGATGTCGCTGGAGTGGTCATCACCATTACCCTCGGAACCGGCGTCGGGGCGGGCCTGTTCATGGACGGACAACTCGTGCCCAATCTCGAGATAGGCAAGATCTTCCTGTCCAGCCATGATGAAGTCGTCGAGCAATACATGGCCGGACGCGTCAAAAAGGAACAGGGCCTCAGGTGGTATGAATACGGTGAACGGCTCAACGAGTTTTGCCTTCACGTAGAACACGTTTTTTCGCCTCAACTCATTATTATCGGCGGCGGTATCAGCAGCAAGCACGAGAAATTCCTGCCGGTGAGCAGTCTGAAGCGTACCCGGATCGTGCCGGCAAAACTTCGCAACGAGGCAGGCATCATCGGTGCAGCGGCCTGGGCGGCGGGAAAAGCTGCGGAGTAAGGTGAATGGCTGCGTTCACTGTGGCTGACGTGTCGTATTCATCTGCCGGTGCCCGGGCGCCAGGAATTCATAGCGTCAACCTCTGCGATTTGCCTTATTATCCAGGCTCAGCTGTACGTGTGCCACGGTCAATATCAAGCCAATGAGCCGATACTCCGCTTTTTCACTGCTTCGCAATGCATTTTCAGGTCATCAGAACTGGACCCGCGCATGGCGGGACCCGGAGCCCGCGAAGCACTACGACGTGATCATCATTGGCGCAGGCGGTCACGGGCTGGCAACGGCTTACTACCTGGCGAAGAACCACGGCATCACGAATGTAGCAGTGCTGGAAAAGGACTACCTGGGAGGCGGCAACAGCGGGCGCAACACACAGGTTTGCCGCTCCAACTATTTTTACCCGCAAAGCGGTGCTTTTTACGAACACTCACTCCGGCTTTTCGAGAATCTTGGCCAGGAACTCAACTTCAACATCATGCTCAGCCAGCGCGGCGTGCTGTCGGTCTGCAACAGCCTGCATGAACTGGAAATCTACCGGCGCTGGGCGAATGCCATCCAGATGAATGGCATCGATTCTGAAATGCTGGACCGTTCGGACATCCGAAAACTGGCGCCGCACATTAACCTGGACTGCCGTTTTCCCATTCGCGGGGGATTCATTCAGCGCCGTGGTGGCGTGTCCCGGCATGATGCCGTGGTCTGGGGTTATGCCCGACAGGCATCGGCCGCCGGTGTCGATATCATCCAGCAATGCGAAGTAACCGGGATGGAGACTTCCGATAGCCGGATTAAGGCAGTTCATACCACCCGGGGAAAAATTTCAGGTGACCGGATAGCGCTTTGCGTGGCCGGGAACTCCAGTCATCTGGCCAATATGGCCGGACTGAAACTGCCGATAACCAGCATCGCACTGCAGGCCATGGTCAGCGAACCTGTTCGACCCATTTTTGACACCGTGATGATGTCTGCAAAAATCCATACCTATGTCAGCCAGTCCGATCGGGGAGAACTGATCACCGGAGGTGGGGTCGATCTCTACCACTCCTACGCACAGCGTGGCAGTATGCATACCCAACAGGATAATTTTGCGGCGCTGATCGAACTGATGCCCATCTTCAGCCGGTTACGAATGATGCGTCACTGGTCCGGAGTATGCGATATGGCTTATGACGTCAGCCCCATTGTGGGCCTGACCCCGGTGGAAAACCTGTATATTTCCACCGGCTGGGGGACAGGTGGTTACAAGGCCATCCCCGCCGGAGGCGACACGCTGGCCCATACCATAGTCAATGACCAGCCACATGACCTGCTGCTGCCGTTTCAGCTGGATCGCTTTACCACCGGCCACCTGGTTGACGAAGGCGCCGCCTCGGGGGTTGCGCACTAAGTACTTTAGATTATGAATGTATTTAATTGTAAATGCTGAGAATTATTTGTCCATACTGTGGTCTCAGGGACCAGACTGAATTTCGCTTTGGCGGAGAAAGCAAACCACGCCGGCCCTCGGACCCGGCGGCATTGAGCGATACCGAGTGGGCCGGGTACCTGTTTTACCGGGAAAACCCCAGGGGCCTGCTGAATGAACGCTGGGTTCACAGTTATGGCTGCGGGCAATGGTTCGAGCTTGTACGAGACACGGTAACCCATGAATTAAAGCGTTCTGCCCCGCTGGTAGACCTGCCGGGACCACACCAGGTTTCCGATGACTGAGCCGGCGCGCCTGCAGTCCGGCGGCGTGATCGATCGCCGGAAACCGATTACCTTCCGCTTCAACGGCAAAACCTACCGCGGGTACGAAGGAGATAATCTCGCTTCCGCCTTGCTCGCCAACGGTGTGGATGTTTTCGCCCGCAGCTTCAAATACCACCGGCCACGCGGAGTTTTTTCCGCCGGGGAGGAAGAGCCCTGCGCCCTGGTCGAAACCGGCGAAGGTGCTTCGCGCGTCCCTACCTGCCGCGCACCGATGGTTCCACTCACCGAGGGGCTGGTCGCTAACAGCCAAACGGGCTGGCCTTCGGTTGATTTTGATCTGGGTCGTGTCATCGACTTCACACATGGGCTGTGGCCCGCCGGTTTTTACAACAAGACATTCAAATGGCCCAGCTGGCAAAGCTGGGAAGGCCTGATCCGAAAATCTGCGGGCCTCGGCCGGCCCCTGACTGAACCGGACCCTGATCACTATGAACAGGTCAATATTCACTGTGACCTGCTGATCTGCGGCAGCGGTCCTGCAGGACTGATGGCGGCGCTGACCGCAGGCCGGGCAGGATTACGGGTAATGCTGGTTGAACAGGCGGAGCATTTCGGCGGCTCACTGAACTGGGAGCAATACCAGCTTGACGGCAAGCCCTGTACGGAATGGGTCGAACAGGTACTGGAACAGCTCCGGGCAATGAAACCCGTCATCACCCTGCAGCGAACCACTGTCACAGGCATCTATGACCACAATGTGACAACATTGCTGCAGCGAGGACAGGACACGGACTGGCGCGAGTGTTTCTGGACCGTGCGGCCAAAACACATTCTGCTCTGCAGCGGCGCTATCGAACAGGGCTTGATATTTCCGAGCAACGACCGCCCCGGCATCATGCTGGCAAGCGCTGTCCGCCATTATCTGAACCGTTATGCGGTCCGGCCCGGCAATCGCGTCGTGGTCGCCACCAATAACGACACCGCCTACCAGACGGTCTTTGACCTCGCGCGGGAGCGTTTGCAGGTGGAAGCGGTTATCGATTGCCGCGAGACTGTCAGCGAGGCGTTGCTGCAGCGGCTTGCTGATCTCGGCACGACCCTGCTGACCAATGCAAGGATCAGAGGCACACAGGGCAGCCGGCGCATTCGTTCGGTTGCCATTGAAGATAACGACGGCAAGCGTATCGGAACGAAAAAGTGCGACCTGCTGGCGGTTTCGGGCGGTTGGGCGCCGAGAGTTCACTTGCTCGCACACGCCCGTGGTTCGCTTCGCTTCGACGAAGTTTCGCAGAGTTTCCTGCCGGATGCGCTGCCCCGTGAGATCTCCATCACCGGTGCAGCTAACGGTACAGCCGGTCTGGAGGAACTGCTCGCTGAATCGGTACGGGCAGCCTGCGCAATCGCCGGGGCATTGGGCAAACCAATGGAACAGCCGAAGCCGCCCATCGTCACGGCAGCGATTACTGAATCCAGGCGAGTCAGCCCCGCGAATCTCGACACCACTCAACCCAGGCAGTGGATCGACCTGGCCCATGACGTCACGCTGGGTGACGCGGAACTGGCAGTGCGGGAAGGATTCGTATCGGTTGAACATTTCAAGCGCTACACCACCATCGGCATGTCTGTTGACCAGGGCAAAACGGGCAATCTCAATGCCTTTATCGCGCTCGGCGCACTGACCGGCCGGCCGGCCGGCGAGGTAGGCACGACGACCTTTCGGCCCCCCTATACCCCGGTGACGCTGGGCGCTATTGCCGGCCGTAACATCGGTGAATTTTACGCGCCGAGGCGCTATCTGCCGGCACATCTCACCCACGCTAAACTGAACGCCTGCTTCGAGGACTACGACTGGCAGCGACCCGATTACTATCCCCTGGACAAGGAATCAGCAGAAGCAGCCATCCAGCGGGAAGTGACCACGGTGCGCAACGCTGTGGGGGTTTTTGACAATTCGCCGATCGGAAAAATCGAGGTCTGCGGCCCCGATGCAGCGATATTTCTCGACCGTCTTTATATCAACAACATCCTGTCTTTGCCCGCTGGCCGTATCCGTTACGGCCTGATGCTGAATGAAAACGGCGTCATCATTGATGATGGGGTCTGTATCCGATTGAACGAAGATCATTTCCTGGTCAACAGTACCTCGGCCGCCGTCTCGCGAATCGTGGCATTGATGGAACAGTGGCTGCAATGCGAATGGCCCGAACTGCGCGTCCTGGTCACTGACAGGACCTCCGACTGGGCCAATTTCACCCTTGCCGGGCCCCGGGCAAGAGACACGCTGTCGGCACTGGGAACCAACATCGACCTGGCGCCTGCTGCCCTGCCCCATATGGCGGTATCTACCGGCACCGTGATGGGTCTGGAAGCCCGGGTGGCCCGGGTCAGCTTCAGCGGTGAATTGAGTTTCGAAGTGAACGTCCCGGCGCTTGCAGCTAACGACTTCCTGGAAGCCGTACTAACCGCCGGTGCAGCGCATGGAATTGCGCCCTATGGCATCGAGGCATTGATGATTCTGCGGACCGAAAAAGGGTACCTGCATGTCGGTTCGGACACGGACGGTTCATCGACACCGGATGATGTCGGCTGGGGCTGGGTGGCAAGAAACAAGAGCAGGGATTTTATCGGCAGGCGCTCGTTGTACCGGGAGGCAAACCAGGCAGCAGGGCGCAAGCAACTGATCGGATTGGAAACGCTCGATCCCGGACGGGCCATTCATGCGGGCGGTCACCTGTTGATCGGCAAAGACCGCAGCCCGCCCGCAGAAACCGACGGCTGGGTGACTTCCGCCTGTTACAGCCCGACACTGGGGAGATACATTGCCCTGGCCGTGCTGTGCTCCGGTCCGGACCGGATCGGCGAAATCCTGACGGTGTGTGACGGAAATCAGCGTTTCAATGTTAAAGTCGTGGCGCCGGTTTTTTATGATCCCGAAAACAAGCGGCTTGAGAACTAGTTGGCATGGAGCACACACGATTGAACGATAGCGACCTGGCGCAAAGCATGCCCTCTGCATTGCAGCAGTCCGGGACTGCATCCCGCACTTACACGGGAAAAACTCTGGTATTGGCGGAGTCGACCAACTGGTCGATCGTTCGACTGCGAAGCAATGAAAGCATACCCGGCCTGCCGGACGAAACCGGCCAGTGCAGCGGTGGTGATCCGGTCACTCTGTGCCTGCGGCCCGGAGAGTGGTTGTCCCTGAGCAAAATCCTGACACCGCAGCAAGTGCGATCAGAACTGATGAGCCTGGCCCTGCCACCATTGGCGACGGCTTATGACAACACCCATGGCCTGGCGGTATTTCGCCTGCAAGGCAGCGGTGCGCCCTGGCTGCTCAGCAAACTCAGCGGACTGGACTACCTGGCCGGCGTCAATAGCGGCACGCGTTGCGCGCAGACACGTATGGCGCATATTTCGGTGCTCGTATACTTCCATGAAAACGGTGCTGGCGATTCAGTATTCGACCTGCTACTGGACCGGAGTTACGCTCGCTATTACTGGGAGCTGCTTCTCGCATCGGCCCCCCATGCCGATGAACTGGCAAGCACCTCACCGCATTATTAAAATCAGCTACAAAGGCAAAACACCGAGGCACTGATGGCAACAATATACCGAAAGCATGAAAACTGGTCTTCCCGATTCACGTTCCTGATGGCGGCCGTAGGCGCGGCGGTCGGGCTGGGCAACATCTGGAAATTTCCCTACGTCACCGGCCAGAATGGCGGCAGCGCCTTTGTTCTTGTCTACCTGCTGGCCGTTTTCTTCGTCGCGCTGCCGATCCTGATTGCCGAGATCGCAATCGGGCGCTGGGGCAGGCAAAGCCCGCCCAATGCCATGGTCAATGTCGCGCATGACCAGGGTCGCTCCGGCGGCTGGTCGATTATCGGCTGGTTCGGCATGCTCGCTGCTTACCTGATCGCCACCTACTACAGCGTGATTGCAGGCTGGTCAGTGGTTTATATCTTCAAAAACGGCGGCGGTAACTTTACCGGCCAGGATGCAGCCAACATCAGCGCAGAATTCGATGCCTTGCTGGCCAGCCCCTGGCAACTCACGCTATGGCATGGCATTTTCATGTTGATCTGTACAGTGATCCTGGTCAGGGGTCTGCAAAAAGGTATTGAGAGCACGGTTAAAGTGCTGATGCCGGCCCTGTTCGCGCTGTTGCTGGTAATGGTTGCATACGGCTATTTCAGAGGAGATATGGCGAGCGCCATGCACTTCATGTTTGACTTCGACATGTCCGCCATCAACGGCAAGGTCATCCTCGTCGCCGTTGGCCAGGCATTCTTCTCAATTGGCGTCGCCATGGGCCTGATGATGGGCTTTGGCGCCTACCTGCCCCGCGACATTTCGATCGCACGGTCGGCGGTCATCATCGTCACCATGGACACGATGGTGGCAGTGATCGCCGGCCTGGCCATCTTCCCCATCGTCTTTGCCAACGGGCTGGACCCGGCTGAGGGACCTGGACTTATTTTTGTCAGCCTGCCGCTGGCCTTCGGTTCCATGGCCGGTGGATTGCTGTTTGGCACGCTGTTTTTCATCCTGCTGTTTTTCGCGGCCCTGACGTCTGTGATCGGCGTGCTGGAACCTTTCATCGCCTGGTGGCAGGAACGTCTCCGGCTGAAACGCTGGCAGGCGGCCCTGCTGGTCTGCATTTCAATTTTCGTGCTGGGAATGGGTACCGTGTTCTCGTTCAACCTTTGGTCTGAATGGCGGCCGCTGGCACAGTTCGAGCGCTTTGCCGATTTCGGCTATTTCGAAATCCTGGACTACCTGACGGCCAACATCATGATGCCGCTGTGCGGACTGTTGCTGGCCATCTTTACCGGCTGGATGATCAAACCGGAAGCCATCCAGGATCAATTGCAGATCAAGAACCCGACCCTGTTCCGGGCCTGGTTCTGGCTGCTGCGCTGGGTAGCGCCGATTTCGATAGCGCTGATCCTGGTTTCGAGCCTTTAAAACTGCTCGGCCGTCAGCGCCATGATGCTGGCGGGCCCCGACTGCAACATCGCCAGGCAGGCATCGGCGCGTGGCAGGTAGTGTTCAGCGTAAAATTGCGCCGTCACCAGCTTGGCTTGCAGGAAAGGCTCGTCACCTGCCCCGCCGGCCAACAGCGACCGGGCCTGCAGGGCTGAACGCCCCATCACCCAGCCGCCGCAGACATAGCCCAGCAGCATCAGCAGGTTGACGCCGGCAGCTCCGCCCACGCTGCGATCCTCGGCGGCATGCTGCAACAGCCATTGCCCAGCGGCTTCAGCAGTTGCGACTGCGCCTGCCAGGGCATTTCCTAAATCGGCCAGGTCTTCAGATTGCCGCAATGCATCGGCGGTCCCCTGGATATCCCGGAGCAACGCGGTCAGCGCTGCACCGTCATCGGCCAGTATTTTTCTGCCCACCAGGTCATTGGCCTGAATCGCCGTGGTGCCCTCGTAGATCGTCGTGATCCTGGCATCGCGATAAAACTGCGCGCTGCCCGTTTCCTCGATAAAACCCATGCCGCCATGAATCTGAATGCCATGCGACGTAAGCTCCTGTGACATTTCGGTCAGCCAGCCTTTGACAATCGGGGTGTAAAGATCCACCCGGGCGGCGTGAACGGCCCGGGCTCCCTCATCGCTGGCCAGCCTGCTATGGTCAATTTCCGCGGCGGCCACATAGGAAAGACCGCGCATGGCCTCGGTTCCCGACTTCATCAGCATCAGCAGGCGACGCACATCAGGGAAATCGATAATCGGGTAGCGGCTGCCGTCGCTGCGGGTGCCCTGCAGGCGCTCCTTGGCCCAGCCAAGAGCCTGCTGATAGGAGCGTTCTGAAACGGACAAGCCCTGCAGCCCGACGCTCTGGCGCGCGTCGTTCATCATGGTGAACATGGCCATCAGGCCACGGTGTGGCTCGCCCACCAGGTAGCCGACCGCGCCGCCGTTATCACCGAAGGAAAGCACACAGGTCGGACTGCCATGAATACCCAACTTGTGTTCAATCGACACGCAGTGGACATCATTGCGTTCGCCGGGCTCATCATTGCTGTCGAGGATGAATTTTGGCACCAGGAACAGCGATATCCCTTTTACACCATGAGGCGCATCCGGCAACCGGGCCAGCACCAGGTGAATAATGTTGTCCGTCATCTGGTGGTCGCCCCAGGTGATGAAAATCTTCTGACCGGTCAGGCGGTAGTGATCTCCCTCCGGAACGGCGCGTGTATTCACCGCCGCCAGGTCGGATCCCGCCTGCGGTTCGGTCAGATTCATCGTGCCGGTCCATTCACCGCTCACCATCTTTTCGAGATAGGTTTTTTGCAGGTCTTCGGAACCATGCAACAACAGGGCTTCGACCGCGCCGTGGGTGAGCAAGGAACACAGGGAAAACCCCAGGTTACAGGACTGCCAGATTTCAGATACAGCCGTGGAAACCACCTTGGGCATACCCTGCCCACCAAAGGCCTCGGGGAACCCCAGCCCGGCCCAGCCATCTTCGACGTAACGCTGGTAGGCTTGCTTGAACCCGGCCGTCTCCTGGACGCCGCTTGCACCGAGTGTCGCACCTTCACGGTCACCCACCACGTTCAGCGGTGCGATCACTTCTGTGCCCATGCGGTTGGCTTCCTCAAGCACGGCGAAAGCCAGTTCAGCGTTCATTTCATCAAGGCCGGCCTGCTCGCATAAAGCGTCAAAACCGACCAGTTCATTAAAGATGAATTCAGCGTCCTTATAGGGGTAACTGTAGTCAGACATATCGATCACTCCAATTGCAATCCGACAGGAAATTTAATGTTAAACCGGTAACTGGGTAGTGTACTTGATTTCCGACAAAACGATGTTCGAATGCACCTCCTGGATCTCTGCCAGGTGGGACAGTTTCTCGAAAAAAAACCGCTCGTATTCCTCGATGTCGCGGGCGACGATTCGCAACAGGAAATCGATGTTGCCCAACACCAGGTGGCACTCCTGCACTTCCGGAAACTGGCGGATCGTTTCAGCGAATTCGGGAACCTTGCTGCGCCCGTGCGCGGTCAGCTTTACCTGCGCAAAGACCAGCACATCGAATCCCAGCTTTTTCCGATCAAACCGCATTAACTGACCCTGGATCAGGCCTTCCTCCCTGAGGCGCTGAATACGCCGCCAGCAGGGGGACTGGGACAAGCCAATCTTCTCGCCGATGGCTGCAGCCGACAACTCGGCATCTTCCTGTAATAGGCGAATAATCTCCTTATCAATCTTATCAATCTTTGTTTCCGACATGATTTATCCATTATTGATAGATTTCATGCATTATACATTCGTTGAAATATGAAGCCTGTTCGCTTTTCGCAAGCAAATTTCCACCTATTTAGGCTATCCTGAAGAGATGACCAAGAATCCGAAACTTCACATCCCCCTACCGACTGCCCGCCCCGGCGAAGAACCCGATTTCAGCTATCTGAAACTGTCCGAGGCAGGCGCCATTGAACGGCCCCCTACGGACGCCAGTGCGAAATCAATCGAGTTCCTGGCAGAAGGGCTGGTTCGGGTGCTCGATGACGATCACGTGGCGCAGGGTCCCTGGAGCCCCGGCCTGGACACGGACACCCTGATCGAAGCGCTGCGCCTGATGGTCCTGACCCGGGTTTACGATGACCGCATGCAGCGGGTTCAGCGGCAGGGAAAAATTTCTTTCTACATGCAGGCGCTGGGCGAGGAAGCCGTATCGATTGGACAGGGGCTGGCCTTCGAACCGCAAGACATGATGTTCCCGGCTTATCGCAACCAGGGGCTCTACATCATGCGCAACACGGGACTGGTGGACATGATGTGCCAGTGCCTGTCGAACAGCCGGGATATGTGCAAGGGCCGGCAGATGCCGATCTTTTACCAGAACAAGGAAAACAACCTGTTTACGATTTCCGGCAACCTGGCGACCCAGTATCCCCAGGCGGTCGGCTGGGCGATGGGTTCGGCGATCAAGGGCGAAGACCACATCGCCGCCTCCTGGGTAGGTGACGGCAGTACCGCCGAGGCCGATTTTCACTATGCGCTGACCTTTGCCGCGGTCTACAACGCGCCGGTGGTGCTGAACGTGGTCAACAACCAGTGGGCGATTTCCACTTTCCAGGGTGTTGCCGGCGGCGAGCGCCGCTCTTTCGCTTCACGCGGCCTGGGTCTGGGCATTCCGGGCATCCGGGTTGATGGCAATGATTTGCTGGCCAGTTACGCGGTCACGAAATGGGCCGTAGAACGAGCCCGCAACGGTGGCGGCCCCACCCTGATCGAGCTGGTCACGTACCGCGGTGGTGCGCACTCCACCAGTGATGATCCGACCCGCTATCGCCCGAAAAACGAATGGCAGGCCTTTCCGCTGGGTGACCCGGTGGAGCGTTTGAAGCAGCACCTGATGAAGACCGGTTCATGGTCTGAGCAACAGCACGAGGGCCTGGTCGCTGAGCTGAAAGCCACGGTTGAAACCGCGTGGAAAGAAGCGGTCAGCTTCGGCACGATGAGCGAACCGCCCTTCCTGGATGTCAAGCTGGCCTTCGAAGACGTGTTTGCGGAGATGCCCGAGCACCTTAAAAAACAACAGGCCAAGCTGCTGCGGATCCGGGGAGAGCAGTCATGAGTCAGATGAACATGAT
>Ga0316201_10000074_pt1 | contig 38440 bp, 48 predicted proteins | sample CS6wburrow_MG_FD_204516 | JGI IMG/M metagenome (GOLD analysis project Ga0316201, IMG submission 204516) | Coastal sediment microbial communities from Delaware Bay, Delaware, United States - CS-6 worm burrow | ecosystem: Environmental > Aquatic > Marine > Coastal > Sediment | place: USA...
CGCTTAACACACCGCACCCCCTGCCATCATGGCATAAGAACCTTCGGAGGCACCCCCCCTCGGGGGGTTTGTTACCTAAATTGACGCAATCGGTTTGCGGCATACCCATATTCGTTTCCGGTGCTTTGTTTTCCCTAGTAAACGTCATTAACTTCATCGCAATTGCCGCAATACTTGCAACAAACCGTTCGCGGCCAAATTTCCATGCCGCTGCTGCAATTTGTTCGTTCCCAAACCGGCACCCCCTGCCAAGAATCCAAAATATGCGAAGGCACAATGTACAAGGTTTGGTAATTGTCACGCCCGCAAGCATCGCAACACCAAGTAAACGCCGGTCTAAGCTCAACGCCTTGTGGGTTATTTTCCGGCATGTTTGCCAAACGTTTTAGGTTGCACTTCGCACGTAAAAGTCACGGTCGTTAATTAACACCTTTACAATATTGCCTCCGCTTTCGGTTACGTTTATTTGTAAAAGGTACGTGCCGGTTGATAACGCTGCCGTATCTGTATCGGTAAACACTACTTCGATTTGTCCTGCTGCCCAATTTGCGTTTCCGCTATCGGCTTGGGCAACCGTATTGCCGTTTATTGTGCCGTTCGTTTTTTTATCCACTAAATAAGCTGACACCGAACCGCTTGCGGCTCCCGTGTAACTTAAACCGGTTGCCGTTAATAGCTGGACAACTTCACTAAAATCACCGCCTTTGGTTATTGTGATTGGCGTGCAATCCATTTGCCTGTTCCTTGTTTAGTTTTCTAAGGTTGCTGTTATTTGGTTGCCATCGTTAACAACGCCGGTCAAGTGCTTGCCGTCATACTTATCCGGGTTACCCGGTATAACGCCAACAAGGTTGCCGCTTATAAAGCCTCCGCCTCCTGCTTCCGATACTTGTGCGTCCAAGTAATAACCAAACGTACCGTTTGTCGTGTACGTGCTTTGGCTTTTAGACCAAACACCGTCAACAATTTCCGAAACCGCGTGTACGTGATAAGGCAATATGACAAACTCGTCTGCCGCACTTGGTGCCGCCGTCCAAGCTTCTTCAAAGGTAAGGCGACCGTTTGTTGCGTTGTGACTTAAAATTGGTCTTGCCTCGCCGTTAAGCGAACCGGAAACAAATACAAGCACTTCCGAATCAAACGCCCCTGTCGTGTAACCGGTCAGGTTTGTATCGAAAGCCGTTGTTGTTGGCGTGCCAGAAACTTCGCCGTCAATTGCCCGGTTAGCTTTACGCAATAAATCCATTAGCTTACCGAACGTACCTGCTGTTGTGTGATCTGCATATGCTTCATCCCAAACCGCATCGGCAATAGGTTCAATCAATGTTCCTTGCGTATCCTCCGCAACAGCCTCCCAAGTTTGCTCGACATAGTTGTAAACTGCACCGCCCGATTCAATAGTAGAAACGTCCGCCTTGAAAGCATCTTCGTTCGTGCCAGTCGTAAAGTAAGTGTAAATATCGGCCGCGCTTGTTCCACCTGTCAAAGCATTTGCATCAACCTGATTAGCAACCGTGAAAACAAACTGGTCCGTTGTTGCCTTTACTCCATCGACCTTTGTTTCAACGCCTGTAATTTGTGCAGGAATAGTTGTGTTTGTGTCTGTGAGAATCGACGAAACTTTACCGTCAACGATACCGAGGCTAAGTGCTGTTGCTAAAAATGTAGTGTCCGCCTTGTAATCATTTAGTACCACAGTGTAAATGTTCAGCATGTCGATCTGTACATTGGCTGTCGTACTTGTTGGAACGATTGTCAAAACATCCCCGTTGGTTTCTGCTTGCGTTAAATCAAAGACGTAAACACCGGGAGCGTTGGTTGCATCGAGTTCCGTTGGGTTGGTGTCGCTGACCGCTGCAAATGAACCGCTGTCTAAGCTGATCTGTGCAGTAATGTTTGCAGCGTCCCCCGTGATCGGCAGACCTGTCGCTGTGTTAATCGCTAACACGTTAAACTTTTGCCCTGCGGTGTTTTTGCGATAGCTCATTAGTACAGATCCCGTAAACGTTTTGCCATTATGTTACCTTGCATAGCTCCCACAGTCGGAACCTCTGACAATGGTAAAGATAGAGATAAAGGGCTGTACCCTTTTGCAATAAGATTTTGATTTGGGCGAAAGTCCCCGTTCGCTGCGTCAACTAAACCGCTTGAGCCTAGCACTACATTATTTTCAACGAACGAACCGCCAGCGTTGTTTTGCTGGTCAAAGTTGTTCCCGTAACTATAGTTTCCAGCGAAAATGTTAAAATCAGAGGCAGTAGATACAAAAAAACCTATATTGAAATTTTCAACGTAATTGTTAAAGACGGTCAGGTAATTGTCTGAGCTACTTTGCGCGTAAATTCCGAAATCATTTCCGTCACCATATAGCGTGTTATTAAATCCATGCGTTCCGTCTAAAGTCCTCCAGCATCCTACGCCCGATGCCATGTTTTTTTGAACAATAACATTGCCTGAAAATTGTGATCGCGTGTACAAACCATACTGCCCGTATCCGCCGTTGAACTCAAAAAAATTCCCGTAACCTTTTGCGTAAGAACTAAAATTGAAAACTGGTCCACCCACTAAACTTAACCCGTTAATGTTGGTGCATTTGCACCCAATCATAGTCGCGAAATTCCCTAAGAAAATTGCACCGACTGAATTGCTGCTTGAGCCAACGTAAGAGCAGTCAATAATCGAACCGTAGCTACCGATATAGATGCCGTCACTTGCTGTATTTGGATTTGTAAAATCCATTCTCGATAAATGAGTAGCGGTTTTAGTGCTTGCAGCTAAATAGTTAATTACAAAACTAAACCCGCCAAGGTCATAAGGGGTTCTTTGTGGTCCACCGTCAAGATATAACGGGGCTGTGTTAGTTGGAGTTCCGTATGCTCTTGGGTCGATTCCGCTTGTTACCGTCATCGAACCCGCAAGGTTTGTTATGCGGTCACCATTAACGGTATCTCGTCCTGAACCCGCTGCGATTTGGTCTAAAGCATATTGAAACAAATCATCAGTTTTTACCCACGGGTCGCCAAGTGTTCCGGAACCGCTACCGCTGGCTGAGGTAACAGAGGCATCAACATAATAATTAGTTGCCGGCATCGGTTACCCCCTGACTCTTGGATGATAGGGCTTGCCGATTAGGTTTTGTGCAGTGTAACAACCTATTGTCGGACGTTGGCTTATTGGGTTTACTAAATCCCAAGACGGTATCTGTGCGGTGCTTACTCCGATTAAATTATCGTTAGGCCGAAAATCACCGTTTGCAGCGTCTCGAAATCCTGTACTTGTTAGCTCAACTAGGTTTTGCGTGTAAGCTACATCGTTAAGCGTTCCGTAACTTCCGATGATTCCATCGGTAAGGTTATAAGCAAACACGTTGTGAAGAAAATCGTATGTCCAAGTCTGACCATAATTAGACTGCGTAACGGACTTACCGCCTTCCTGATAACAGTTAATTATCTGAGCGTTATCAAAGTTTGCGATTGTCATAATACGGTCGGTGCTGCCCATATAAAACGAGCAGTTCAAAAGCAAAGGACTGTAATCGCAAACCCCGCGAACATTGCCAGCGTTCGCCGCACCGCTCCAATCGAAAAGGCAGTTAATGTTTCTACCTGCGTAACTATGCCGTTCAAAAGACGGTGAAGGTGCGGCTTTAATTACGCTGTTGATTGTTAAGCTGGAACTTCTCGAATCTAAAGCGTTGTACCCTTTGTACCATCGACAGTTGATAATATTGCAATATTGATTGTGCGCATTAACACGACCGTGAATGCCAGTTTGTGAACTTGAATTGTAAAGCAGTAAATCGCAATCAATAAAATGGGTGCTTCGACCTGTAAGACTGTTGTACGTTCCAACGTCACCAATGTTGTCTTGCCAATTGACAGTCAAATTACAAACAAGCAAATTGCAACCGTTTCCCGCTGAACCTGCTGGATTGCTTGAACTGTAACTGGTCATATAGTTTTGGGTTCCGCAATCCCATTCTGTTAATTCCCTTCCACGCCCAACAATTGTAAGCCTAACAAAATCCGAGTTTGTAAAATCCAGCATTGGTGTTGTGGTGCTGTTTACATCTCCTGCGACGATAAAAATCGTATCGCCTTCTGTACCCTTGCCAGCACCAGCCAAGATTTGGTCGCCCGCATACTGCAAAAGGTCATCGGTCTTGCCCCACGGGTCGGCTTCGGTTCCGCTTCCCGTACCGCTTGCGCTTGAGATTGTTCCGTCGACGTAATACGTAGCCACAGATTACCCCATAGTTGCAACAGCAGCATTGATTGCGATTACCAAAGCAGCTTCGTCGCCGTTGTAAAACGCTTCGTCAGCGTTTGTATTTGCTAAAGCTTCAGACCATTTGTCCCGCAATGCTATTTCATTTTCCAAGCGTTGGTTTTCAGCTTGTTCCGCTGCATCCTGTTCCGCTTTATTGTCTTTGGCTTGTTGCACGTCTGCCGCTGTTGTATTGGCAAACAATAAGCCTCCTGCTAAATCATAAAAAGCGTTTTTTTGTATTTCGCTTATGACCTGCAAGGCAACCAAAGCGTTGATGCCTTCGTGAATGCGTTTGGATATTTCCAAATTTGTTGCCGTTAAAAGTACGGTTGCACTTTGTCCAAACAAGCTTGACCAAAGCTCGCCTAATGCTACCTCTAATTCGGTTGGCAATTGCCCTCCGCTTATTGCTGCTTGAATTGCTCCCGCCATGCTTTGCGGGTCGCTCCAATACCAAAGCTGTTGCTCGCGAAAATATGTTCTTACATCTGCCGCGTTAGCGTTTTTCGCTGTTGCTGCTGCTGCAAAGCTTGCCGCCTCTTCGTTTGGCAAGTCAAGCAAACCGTTTGCTTCCAAATAATAATAAAGCTGCATTTTATAACCTTTTCAATCTGCCAAACGTTCCGCAATAAGTTTAAGGAACCAAACACCAAACACGCACAAGCAAAGTGAAAACGCTGCTTCAGACATCTTATTTTCCTTGCAACGCCTGTTTTATCTTTTGTGTTAGTGCATTTGCTGTTCCGCCTGTTTGCTTAACTAAAATATTTCCGTTTCGTATAAGCATCGTCGTAGGGTATGCCGTAACGTTGTTTGCCTTTGTAAATTTACTATTTACATCAACATCAACTAAAACCAAACGGCTTACGCCTGCTTCCAATAATTGTTTCTCGTATTTGCTTATTTCTTTTTTTAATTGTTTGCAAGGTTGGCACCAATCCGCCGTGAACAGAATAATTTGAGTTACGTTTTTTTCTTTGGCGTCCCCTGCTTTGTATTGTTTGTATTTTAGTTCTTTATCTTCTGTTTGTGTTTTATGTTGCCAATCGACTTGCGGCTCTGCTTTTTCGATTATTTCTTTAATTGCGTCAAGGTTTGCGGTACGGCAAGGCCATGTTTTTTTTACATTGCCGGGAGCCCAACGCATCCCTCCGCTTATAACACCAACAAGCTTTTCGTCCAACAAGGCGGCACCTCCGCTATCGCCCGGCATGGACACTGCATCGGTCCAAGCTTCGTTAGCATAACAAAGAACGCTCGCTTTACCTTCGTACCTTCGTTTATTTCTGCCAACAAACGCAACCTTGTCCCCTTCTTTTATAGCACGCTCGGCAATTGGTACCGCGTCCACGGTTGCCGGTACCAACGCAACAAGTATGGCCAAATCGTTACGAGGTTCCCGTGCAATAACCTTTGCCTCGCGTGCTTCTAATTTGTTTTCGTAACCAATGGTTATTCCTGTTGTATTTTTATCGACAACATGGTTTGCCGTTATTATTAAACCTTGCTTCCAACCGTTTGCATTAACAACACCGTCGACCATAACAATTGAGCCGCTGCCTGCTTGCCCGCTTGGCGTTTTTACATCGACTGCCCATTCTTGCCCGGTGCAAACCTTTGTTAATAGCAATGCAATTAAAATTATTAAATTACCCTTCGCCCTCCTTTTCGTTGCTTGGTTCATTGTTTAAGCCTCCTGCTTGTTGGGCGTTGCGCAAGTCTCTTAACGCGATTTGGGCAATGCTGCCGGTTATTAAATCGCAAACGCGGTCAATACCTGCTTTATTGTCCGCACTTAATACCTTTAATTCCTCCCGCCATTCCCCTCGCTCCTGCCTATGCAAGTCGGTTTGCTGTTCTGCAAACAACCGCCAATCGTCGCGTTCCTCGGCATGTTGTTTGGTCATGTTGTTTACGAAATTAAATATCCAGCGGATAATGAAGTAACCGCCTGTAAACAGCGTGCCAATGACCAAGCCTGCTAAACCAAACTCGCCCCAAGCAGTGTAATTAACTTCCATCTTCGTCCCCATTTTTAGCGGCTTGCAATTCTATGAGCCGCAATTGGTAAGCTAGATGAAAAGATGTTGCGGTTGCAACTAAGAACATTGACCAACGCATAATCATTGCCGCTGGCAAACTTATAAAGTCATACAAGCCTTGTGCAAACAAGGCGAAAAGAACGGTTACCGCTGCAAGAAATGCCTCGCCCGCTAACGTATAAGCAACGGCACGGCTTATCCGTGTTTTTGATCGTAGGAAATAAAGGCAAAGGCACGTTGATAACGCAACGCTTAATAAACCAAGGCAAACCGTTAAGGCATGTAAAACAAGCACCGTATTTCTATCTCGCTTTCCCCCTTCGCCGTGTTAATTAAATTAGCCAATCAAGCGGTCCGCCATGTCTGCCGGTGCTTCTAACATTGCCGCGTCGTAACAAACAAATACAGCAAACCTATCCCGCTTTACAATTTGTGCAAAAAAGTTCTTGGTCCATTGGTTACGACCATCGCCTTGCCAATTACGCCAACTATTATGGTGAATGGCGTTATTTGTTTTTTCGTCTAAGCCATAAAGCAATGTACTGTGTCCGCCTCCGTAAGTGCTTTTAAGCGTATGGCAAACTTCTTTTTCATAGCTGCTATTCCATGCAACGCCGGTTTGAATGCAACAACCGCTTTCAAGCAAGTCCCAAGCCAAGTCGGCATCGGTAATTCTTTTGCTGCCGGGCATTCTAAAATTCATGTTTCCATTTGCTGACGCTGGTTGCCTGTTATTGTACCGACTTGGGTATGGCCATTCATCCTCAAGGCAAATACCTTTTGCCGCAACCTTTTGCCCGCCTGCTAACGTGCTTCCACGGTCACCATTTATGCCGTCTTCCTTTTGGCTTAAGTAATATGCACAAGCTCGGCTAAACCTTGCTTGAATGCCGTGTTCTTGGACCAACGCAACCTGAAAGGCATGAGCCAAGGCGTGACCTTGACAGGCACCTTGGTTGCCTTGGTATTGCAGCATGAGCCAAGGTGCCGCATACGGGTTAAATTCCGGATAGCTTGCTTTGGCACGTTGTAAAACGTCAACAGGGTTAACGCCTTGGTCGATTTGGTCGTAATCGTCGTTGCCGTGTAAATAACCGTATTGCCGGTCAACGTTTGTCATTGTTTAGCCTCCACGCCTGAAGCTATTTCGTTAAAATACCCGACCCAATCATTTAGCGGACTGCCAACCTTTACGCCTGCTGTTGGTGCGTGTTGCATGACTGCCTCGTACCAAACTTGCCAACCTTTGTCATTGGGCAATTGTTTTTTAAGCCAAACGAAAACATTGTAATCCGTTTTATTTAAGTTTGGGTCGCCCGTCGCTACGACTTTAAGCTTTGGGCGACCTTTAAGAAAAGCACCGGCTTCACGCAATAGGTTGGCAATTGCTACGTCGCCCTCGGGTGCCTTTTCGTAGCTAATTTTTCCAACGCCGTAAACGTTTGGACCGTTGTATTCGTCAACCGGTTTAGGTTCCGGTTCGGGGTTTGGTGTTTTACCTTCGGCAACCTTTGTAATTACGGTGCCAATATATTTAACACGTTGCTCGGCGTTAACAACGATGCATTGAACACGCACAACGCCTTTCCAACCAATTGGCGGGTCGACAATAAGGTCGGCACCGTATTTGGTGTTAATCACCTTAAGGCTTGGTTCGGGGAAAGGGTTAAGCAATTCCCAACGCACAACGTCACCGGGTTCGGCTTCGGTGTATGCAACGTGAATTGCTTCGGCTTCTTTTACGTTTTCCGGTGCTTGTATTTGTGCGAGGCAAACGCTTGGCAACAAGGCAAGCAGTATGGCAAGGCTTTTTAACATGGTTGGCAATCCGTGCCGGTGTTTAAGTAAATAGTTTAATAAGCATTAAGGCGACGGTTACAATTGCTTGCCAATCAACGTCGCTCCAATCAATGCCGCGAGCCAACATTGCCTCAGGGTCATCGCTTTGCCAAATAACCTCGGCGGTTACTTCTGCTTTAAGCGTTTTCACGAACCGCTTATTGTTAAGCCGCCTTTCAATACGCCATTTCTGCAAACGGTTTAGGTTGCTTTTTTTAACCGCTTCGCGTGCCGCCTTTATAAACGCTTTATCGTCCTCGGTTGCACCGGCAAAGTAAAAGGGGACGTCCTTGTCCGGTGGGGCATCCGTGCTTATTTCTTGCACGCTTGGAACCGGTTCTTGTGCGTTAACTTGGTTTGCATAAGGCAACAGGCTTAAGCAAATCAAAATAAAGGCAGCGTATTTCATTTGGTTCACCTTTGTTTGTGCGTTTGGGACGGGTCTTAAATAACAACCGTACGGAGAAAATTTAACGGCATTACCTGCAAGACCCGTCCCTTATGGCAAATTTAATTGGTTAAATAATACCTTTGAAAGCAACATGCACCAACGGGCGAACAACCTGCTTTTAAGCTATTATTTCAAGGGTCATCCGAAAGTTTGTATACAAGTTCCGACAAGCTTTTATTTTCGCGTAAAAAAGCCGCCAAGCTTGCTGCTAAAACGTGAACGATTTGTTCTTCGTCAAGCGTGCTTACGTCGATACCCAATACGGTTAAGCTGCAATGCAAAAGCTCGTGCAACAGGGTATCCAATTTATCTGCTGCGTCCAGTTTTTCGCTAACGTAAATCGTGCGTCCGTTTGGCGTAACCCAACCAACGTTTTCGTCGTCCTGCAAGCGTGTTATTTTTAATTCGATTTCACGTCCCATAAACTTAAGAAACATTGCACGCCCTAACCGCTTATTAAATCTGACAGGTAACTAACACCGTCGATAATTGGAATGTTAATGCCAAGAAATTGTTCGTTTGGTTGAACGATTTGCAGGTGATAACCTTGGTTATGCTGGAAGTTTTCCGTATGGTGCCAATACTTGCGGGTCACACAAAGGCAACCGGGCGACCAAGCTGCCCAAGACCGTCCACGTGCATCGCTTGCCGGGTAATAATCCCGGCGGTGCGTATGACCGTAAACAACGTTCATTCCCCAATCGCTTGCCATGCGGCTTGCGTGATGTTTTGATGCGCGTTGCGGATGCGTAAAGGCACAATTGCCAATAACGAAGCTGCCGCTGTTGTTTTTTAATCCGCTATGGCATTCGTTTCGCTTGTAATATTTTATGCCGCGTTTGTTTAGGTGGGTTAAGGCTTGCGGGCTCAAAAGCTTTGTAAGGTATTCGGCGTCAAGGTTATGTCGTAAGGTTTGGCTTATGCACCATTTCTCGACCCTCATATCGTGGTTGCCTTCGATTGCATGTATTTCGGCTTTCGGGCAAACGGCTTGTAATTGGTCAAGCATTTGGTTTGCCGCGTTAATGTCATCGGCATAGCTTGTTTCAACTTCGGCTAAATAACCCATTGTCTGATGCTGGGCAAGCCAACCTCCGCAATCCACTATGTCGCCCAAATGGATTAATTGCATAGGTTGCAGGCGTTGCATATCGCCAACAAAGGCTTTCCAAGCTTTCGGGTCCAAGCTTGCGCCGTGCGTATCGCCAAAGGCAACGCGGTAAAAGCTGCCGCGTTTTTTTGTTCTTGGCTTACCTTGTTTTGGCAATTGGTACCGGCTAACAATTGCATCGTCGTACAATTGCTTTAATTCTTGTGCGACCATTTCGGCGGCACGTTGTTTACGCTTTGTTTCTTCGAGGCGTCTTTCAAGGCTTTGTATTTTGTTTTCCGGTGCGGTGTTGTTTGCCTTGTTGCGCATATTGGCATCGGTCATGCCTTTCTGCCCCAAACGTTGTTACAGGTTGCCGTGAAATTGCTTCGGCTTATTTTTATATCAGGCATTTCCGCCTGTAACGTACGCCAAGCGTGCGTCGCCGAATATTCCCCTTCCCTGTAACCTTCCCACAAATCCCGCACTTGTTTTGCTGTTTTTTCGTCAAGCTTGTGCAACCAACTAACACCGATGGTCGATGCGGTTTGTTTTGCCTTGTTGCGTAAAGACACTTGCTTTGGCCAATTAAGTGCGTGATGATCGTTTGTTTATTTTAACGCGGTTTTCGGCAACAGGAACACGCAAACTCCTTGCTCGGCACCGTTGACACCCAACCAAACCGGTTGCCGGCTTAATGCACTTAATAACCTTAAAATCGTAGGGTCTACTCTAAAGGCGGTGCCGCTATACGAATAAGAAATATATATATTATGATATTAAGATTATTAAGATTACTAATGTAATTACGGTCGTCATTCCGCCCTTGCAACTCCCCTAACGGCGGTCATTCTGCCTTTATTTGTTGCCTTAAGCACCAAGCTTTTTGGTTGTTAATGCCATTAAGGCACAACGCATTTTAACAAGGTAACCGGTCTGCCCTTTGTTTGCTGCATTACCTGCTCAAGCCTTCCCGCCTCGATTGCGTCATTAACCATTTCCTTACGGCGTTTGGCGGGTATGTATCTAAACTTTCGGTACAAATCCTTTAGCGTAACGGTGCCGCGTTTGGCAATAAATGCCACAATTTCGTCCACGTCTTTTGCATAAGCCGTTTGCCCTATTTTATCCATTTTGGCGATAAGGTACCTGCAAGACCAATTGCTTACGGCAATAGCTGCATCCATATCGCTTGCCTCAATAATTATTTCGCTGCCGGGTTCATGCCGCCCGCAAGCAAACAACAACGCAAGCTTTTGGCTTTTTTCGGCAACGCGGCTCCATAACGCGGCACGTGCCGGATCTTCTTTTATACGCCTTTCGGCAATGGTCCGGCGGTGTTGTTTAAGCCTTACGTCTGCTGCCGCGCTAACGCCAACCGTTTTAGCGTGCAACGTATCAAGGTTGCCGGGCAAGGTTGGACGGTATTCTGCCCAAGCCTTGCAACGTTCAACAATTGCCAGCGGCACGTCATCCATTTTCGCGTCATCGTTTGGCATAACGTAACCGCCTTCGAAAAACATAAACCGGGCAAGTAGACCGCTTGTTAGGTTTGCCTTGGTTAATGATTCCCAAAAGGTGCAAGGCGTTGAGGTTGCGTATATGGTGCAATGCGGGTTATGAATAATTGGGTTATTTCGGACATCGGCATACGCCGTACCGTTATAAACCTTGCCGACGCTGCTATACAATTCAAGAAACACCTTGCCAATCTTTGCCAAGTGTATGTTTCGCCCTCCGCTGTTTACGCCTTCCAACAAGATGCCCATTTCGTCCAGCGGAAAAAGCATGACCGGACTAATATCCTGCAAGGCACGTAACAAACCTGCCGACGACCCAATATCTTGCGGTCCACAAACTTCCGGCTTGCCGCACTTAATCAATACGTCTTGTATTACCGTCCTGCCATAATCTTTACCGCTGCCGCTTGGTGCCAATGCTGCAACGTAAATATTAGTCCGCGTGCCGCCTGCATCTTTTACCTTTTGCCCGGTTAACACCGACATTAAGGTTAGAGCCGCACTAAAGGCCAACTCCGGTTGTGGGTACAAAGCCGTTTCAATTATGTATTGGGTTATGTCGCCAACCAAACCCGGTATTTGCACGTCTGGAAAATCTGCCAAGCCGTTTTCGGTTGGCGTAATCGTGTAAGGCTTTGTTTCGGTTGCGTTGGTTGCGTTGGTGATGTTGCTTGTGTCAACGCCTGCAAACTCCTGCAACGTATTTGCGTGCTTTGTTTGCCGAGGCGTGCCTCCCTTTTTTTTACGTGCAATGTCAATTATTTCCTTTTCCGGAAGCGGCTCGGCTTGCGTTGCATTCCAAAGCAACAAAATAGCTTCCACCTCGCCGTCGCTTAAACCTTTTCCGTTGGCATCGACCATACTGCGCAGGTGACCGGCAAGACTAAAGGCGGTTTTATTGCGGTGTCCTGTTGCGGCATAAACGTTTTCACAATAAGCCATTGCCCTTTCGTACAAAGCCAAGCCGCCTCCGGTTGTTGGTAACAAAGGTGTTACCGGTTGCAGCGTTGGCAATTCCAAACCGGTTGCACGTATAAACGGAAGTATGTCGCAAGGGTTTACATTTCTTGGCGTGCCTTCAACCCATAAGCCGGTAAACGTAAAAAAGCGTCCACGGTCATAAACTTCCACGGCACCATCGGCGTAAGGTGCGTTATGCTTAATGTTGTTTGGCAAGCTTGCTTTTACGTAAATTTTAACACCGCTTAAACTTGGGCTCACCTCCGTATAGCTGCCAACCATTGTTATTAGTTGTATTGCCCATTCCTTAATCTTGCCGCTGCTTGGGCAACGGGCGTCATCCAAATCAATACCAACAAAAGGGTCGTTTTCGGTAAACACAAACGCCGGACCCATTACGCCGTTCAGCGTATAGCTGTCGTCAACGGCAACCGCTTCCTCGTACGACATAAAATGGTCCGGCTTATTGCAACCGCTGTTTTCGCCCCAACGATTGATGGGTACCTTGGCACCGTTTACAAACCGCCATAAAAGCCATTGATTGTACTGCTTAAGTTCCATGCTTTTTTTTCTCCGTAATTAAAAAGGTATGTCGGCTTCCGTGTACGTTTGCGGTTTGGGTTCGCTTGGCATTTCTGTATTAAAAACCATTTCAACAATCCGCCAAAATCCATCGCTCCGCCGGGCAAATATACGGCTTGGCATTCTTGCCATTTGGTCGTCATAAACGTCCAACGCCTCTTGAACATCCGGCGGCACCGGCAAGCTACAAACCTGCTTCCACCATTCTTTCGCCTTGTTGTAAGCAAAGCCTTCGTGTTCGATGCAGACCCATTGGCTAATCGGTTGCTTGCTTTGCAAATTACCTTCAGGCGTTTCACCTTCGCGACCAATTTCGGTAACGTAATAATTAACCCGCAAGCTATCCGGCTTATCGCCTTTTCCTTTATGCTTTGCCCAAGTCCAATCGGTTACCTTAAAGGCACGCACCTCGGTTCCGTATTGCTTTAATATCTTTACGGCAACGTCTGCCTTTGGTTTGTGTTTGGCATTTTCTTCGATATCAAAAGGCGTTAAACAACCTTTGCAAACGCGGGCAACGACGGGGTTTAATTCTTCGCAAACCGGGCATTGTTTGGTTGGTGCCTTGCCGCCTGTTTTATTCTTTTTTGGTTTGCGACCGTAATCATGCTCGTCAATTGCACCATGCCGCTTAACGTTTTCGCCAAAGTCTAAGATCAAGCAATCTTCCTTGCCTTCGTGCAACCGCAAACCGCGACCGACCATTTGGGCAAACAAGGACGCGCTTATTGTGGCACGCATAACAACAACGGCATCGACACAAGTAGCGTTGAAACCTGTCGTAAGAACGTTAACGTTTACAAGCCAACGCACCTGCCTTGACTTAAATTTTGCAATTGCCTCCTCGCGTTCTTGTTTAGGCGTGTTGCCGGTTACCAAAGCAACCTCCTCGCCTGTTAATTCCGTAATTCTTTCGCGTACGATTTCGGCATGTTTTACGCCTGTTGTAAAAACCAAAATGCTTTTTCTGTTAAGCGTTAGCTTGGTTGTTTCTTCGGTTGCAACGTAAGCGGTTTTAATAAACTCGCTTTCCATTACGCCCAACGCAAACTCGCCGCGTGCCTTTGGTAAACCGGAAGTGTCAACGGTGTTTTCTGCCGGGCGTGTTGTTACGTTGCTTAAGTAACCTTGCTCAATAAGGTCGCCAACCTTTGCCTCGTAGCATATTTCGGAAAACAACGCACCATCCATATTGGCAATGTCGCCGTCTTCGGTTCGAAATGGCGTTGCCGTTAAGCCAATTAAACGTAACACCGGTTGCACTTTTTTCATGTCGGCAATAAACCTGCCATACATGGTTTTTTCTTTTGGCGGTATTAAGTGAGCCTCGTCGATAATTATTACGTGCCGCGTTCCAAGTTCATAAGCACGTTGGTAAATGCTTTGTATTCCGGCAACGATTATTTTATTTTCAATATCACGCTTGTTTAGACCGGCACTATAAATGCCAACCGTTTCGCCTGTTAGCTTTTCAATTTCTGCCGCATTTTGTTGCAGCAATTCTTTGCGGTGAGCCAATACAACAACCGACAATCCATACTTGGCAACGTCTTTTATTATTTGTGCAATAACAAGGGACTTGCCGGCACCGGTTGGCAAAACAATGACCGGGTCTTTATTTTGTTTGCAGCTTGCCCAACAAGCGGCAACGGCTTCCTTTTGATAATTTCTAAGCGTTAGCATTTTATTCTCCGTAAGGTGTTAAAAAAAAAGCCGCCTTGAAAATTACAAAGCGGCTTGCGTTGTTGCGGTTTAGTCCCAAGGCGTTGCACCGGGTGCGTTGCTTGCGGGAGCCGGTTCATTTGTTGCCGTACTAGACGCCTTGTAACCTTTAATACGGTTAGTCGGCTCGCCTGTATCTTTACGGTTTACAATTGCAACCGTTAAGGCAAGCGGTCTGTTATGCAAAGCTTCGCTGCTTCCCGGCACCGGTAAATTAACAGCGGTGCAAATTGCCGAAAGCGTTCGGTTCGCAATTTCGCTTGCCTGTTGGCTTGGGTTCCAAATATTTAACCGGTCCCACAATTTACGTCCTTTGTGCGGACCTTCCATAACATCAAATTCCAACAACAGATAACTTCCGGTACCTGCTTTGGTTTCGCGTTTTTCGCTTGCCACAATTGAGCAAACGTAAGTTCCTGCCGGCAACGGTGCGTTGTCCATTGTTGGCTCGTGTTGCGATGCGTCGAAACCTGTTAAATCTGCCATAACGTTTCATCCTTTCCCGGTGTTAACCAGTAAAACAAAAGTAAAGTTTATTCAAATTCAATTTCTTTGCACAAGCTTGCCGCTTTTTTGCTGCAACCTTTTACAAACACTAAAATATTCTGATGAGCTTTTCCAAGCTTACGCCCTTTTGGGAATTGTGCCGACGTTCTAATTGGCAAGCTGCCAACGGACGTAAGCAAAATTGCTTCGTTATAAAAAGCAAACCCGGCATCGGTAAAAGCCTTTATTGTATCCGGCACGAAGCCAACATAGCTGCCAAGCTTTTTATCCCGGTATTCGCCAACAACGAAACAAGCAAAGCGGTTAGGCTTAAGCACTTCAAAACATTGCTTAATGATTTGCCTGTAACTTTCAATAAAATCACCGTAAGGCATGTTGCTTAAGTCTGCCGGGTCATCGCTGTAAATTTCTAAATTGCCATACGGAGGGCAACTAAAAATAAAGTCCGCAATTGGTGCGTTTAACAGCGTTTGCCTGCTGTCACCTATTTGCCAAGCAATTGGACTTGGCACGCGGCTTGTATAGTCTTCCGGTAACCCGCCAATTATCTCGGCGGCTTGCATGGCGTTTGCATTCACTTGCTCGCCTCGCAATTCGCTTCCCCAATAACGGTAACCGGTTTCCGCTGCTACTATGCCGCGCACGCTGCCGCCCGCAAACGGGTCAACAATTAAACCGTCTTTAGTTGCAAACCACAAATAAAGAATCTCGCAAAGCACCGGGTCAAATATACTGCCGCCTTCATTGTTTCCCCTGCCTTGCATATAATCTCCGCTTGTGCGGCTTATGCTTGTGGGTTCAATGTCACGACCTTCTTCGCTTTTAATGCCTTTGGCAATCCAAGCACGCTTCCGGTCCTGCCACCAACCTTCGCGAGCGTTTAAGGTTGTAAAAGGCGGGCAAAGAAACTTGTCTGCCAATTCGCCTCGGCTTGGCGGTTGTATAGGGTCACCAAATAAATCCGTTCCATAAAGGTTAACCATTGCCATTGCCTCCAAGGTATTGGCCATACGGGAATCCTTCCGCCGGCATTTCAATTTCGCTTGGCAGGTTAAGCCTGTTTTTAGCTAGGTGCGTTGGCTTTTCGCTTGTATGTATAACGCGGATGCCATTGCCGACGGCAACGTTTCTGCCGTCTTTGTTAAACCCGCTTTTATCTGTTTTGCGACCATAAACTTGATAATTGGCAAACAATACTTCGTCGCAAAATTCTTGAACCAAGCTGCCGGCACCGCACCCTTTTCGGTTTGTATGTAACTTGGGTGCATACCGGTCGTAACTTTCCATATCGGGAGCCTCAAATCTTTGGATTGCCGTATGAGCTAAGAGCAACACGTGTAAGCCGCAATCCCTTACGCAATTAAGAGCCGCCATAAGCTTTTCAAATATTGCAGCGGCTTCCTCGTACCCCCTGCCGTAAGGTATTTCCGAAATATCCTTGTATTGCTTTTCGCCTGATTTACAGACTTCGGCATGTATAAGCCTTTCAAGCCAATCAACAGAATCAATAACCAAAGTCTTAAAACCGTGCTTTGCATCTGGGTCGCCAAGTTCAATAACCGCTGACCAGACATCTAAAAAGCTTGTTGCTTTTGGAAACGCGGCAACGTCGATATCTGCCAAGCCGTCCTCAATATTTATAAACACCGGCGTTGGCCACTTAGATGCCCAACTAGATTTTCCAATTCCGTGAACGCCATAAAATAACGTTCGCCTTGGGCGTTGCTTTTTTGTACTGCTTACCTGTTCAAGTAAAGCCATCGATTTCTCCTTGTGAAAATTGCCATACAATAAACGGGTCGGCGTCATGAAATAACGCTTCACCATTTTCCAAACGTTGTTTAATAACGCTTATCTTTTCTTTGGTTCCCGGTTGGTGTTTTGTTGGTTTGCAGGGTTTAGGTTCAAATCCGTAATCGGTTCCCATATAATTGCAATAATTACGGACGTTGTTTATTTGACTTGGCTTGGCTTTTTTCTTTAGTGCTTCCAACCTTGCCGGGCAATGCGCACCGCAACAGCTTGAGCCTTTTAACTTTAGCGACTTGCGTTGCACGTACCTTTCCGTTCCGCAATCGCAGCGGCAAAGTTCAACCCAATTGCCCGAATATTCGCAACGGTACGACCTGCCTTTTGTAACCCAATGACCGACCCGTGTTCCCTTTTTTAGCGGTTTGTATTGACTGCATCTGGCACAACGTGCGAAATTTGATAACAACCTTTCGCGAGTTATTATTTTTATGCTGCTGCAAGTGCATTTAACCTTTAGCTTGCGTTGCACGCCATAATCAGTTTCTAAAATAAACCAACCGTTTACAATTGCTCCCGCCTGAATTTTATTCATTAAACGTCCTTTAGCTGATCGGACAATTCTGTTTTTAATTGCCGCCAATAAACAACGCTTGGCAATTGCTTTGGTTTTTTCTGATTGGCTTTTCTAAGTTTGTTTGCCAATACAGGAAACGTTTCGCTATACCACAAACCCGCCTCAAGCGGATTGTTATGCCACCAACGATGACAGCTTGCACAAAGTGCTTTAATGTTTTCAGGGTTTGCGGCAAGCCATTTGTTCGTCTCCTTTGGTATTACGTGACTTGCATCTATTTTGTAACCCTTTGTTTTCGTTCTGCCACAATGTTGGCATTTGTATTTATCGCGTTGCTTGGCAATTGTGCCGGCTAACCTTAAACAGCTTTCGTAAAGCTTTTGTTTTTCGGATTTGCGACGTCGTTTATTTTTGCGTTTACGCATAAGCCTTAATCATCATCAACATAAAAACCGGGGAAGTCCGTTTCCAGCATGTATTCATGAATCCAAGTAAGCATCTGGGCAGCAGGCAAAGCGGTTGTAATAAACGCCAAGCTCGTAGCATCGGCTTCCATGCCTTTAGAATCCTCATACAAAGCATCCAAGTGAATTGTTAATGCCGTGTAAGTGCTTTGCGGCTTTTCCTTAAACGCTTTCAAAAGCCGTTGCCGCAAGCTTGCTAATAATTGATCGCCCTTTGAAATTTCATTCAAAAGGTGTTTGTTCAAATCCATTATTCATTTTCCTTGCTTTGCCTCCGTATTGCGTCAAGGTGTTTTTTTGAAAGTAACCTTTGCCGGTGCAATATTACTGCCGCCTCGTATTTTGTTATCTTTGCCATGCGTGCGCAGGCGGTTAGCTTAAACCCTTGCAACCGCCAACGCTTTACGCACGCATCTAAATGCCTTCCGGCAAGCCGGTTTGCTTTCATTAGTTAATAGCAATTTCCTGATACCGCTTTGGCACCTGTTCGCCGTACCAAACTAAAACAACGTCGCTAACGCGCTTGTTATTTTTAATTTCTTGCACAAGTCCTGTTGCCGCGTTTGGGTGCATAACACGCATCCGGCGAACCGTTTCTTTATGAACTGCATTTTGTACCTTCCATACGCTTTCGGTATAGTAAATAACGGCATAAGGTTTACGTTGGTTTGCCATTTTAGTTTCCTTGCGTTTGGTTGGCTTTGTTTACATTGCGGGCAATTTGGCGAAACATTAAATACAACGTTGTATAATCTGCTTCGGCACCTGTTAGGTTGCAATGCTTTTCAAGCCAAGCGTGCTTGCTGCTGCTTTGCATATAGCTTTTAGCAAGCGTTGGGTTAAATGCCTTGTTTAGCACTTCCTGAAAATGGTTTGGCAATAAACTTACAATTCGTATTTTGCCTTGCTTGTGCAAGCCGGCAACCTTAATAAGTTCATCGGCGTTTGCGCATTGCGTATTAAAGTTCCAGTTTGCGGCATGTTGCAGGGTTTGGAAAATTTTGCTTACGGGCGTTCCCATTTGTGGTTTCCTTGTTTTAGGTGTTTGGAAAAAAAGCCGGTTATTAAGGTTAACCGGCAAACCTGCAACACGTAATTAAACCGCCTTGCTTTCAATAAGTTCAATTGCTTGGGCAAGCGTTAGTTTGCCGGCAACAAAATCCGTTTCACTAAAATCTTCGTTGTAATAACAAACGTAAACCGAACTAAAATTAAAATCGTTTGAACCGTTGCCGCGAAAGCCATCGGTTTCGCTGCCAATTGTATAAGTGCGTTCGCCGTGTTCGGTTTCAAAGGTTACGCCGTAGCAAAACGCTTCTGCCCAATCGCAACGTTCAAAGCCGTGCCGCGTAAGGCGTTCATGGTCGCGGCTTTGCTTAAATTCTTTTACGCCGTTTGCCCAATAGTTGCTTTCAGTAAGCATTAGAAACTCCGTTAGGTGTTAAGGTGTTTAGGTGTTTAGGTGTTAACCATGTCTCAGAAGTTAACAAAACAGGTTGCCGCCTGTAAATATCAATTCGGCTTTTTTTTGCCAAACCTTAAGAAAAAAAAAGGCAGCTTTTAAGCTGCCGGTTGTTTACTTTACAAGCTTTGCCACAAGGTCAGGCCAATACCGTAACTGTATTGCAACCGGTTCAACGCCAACCTTTTGGGCAATTTCGGTTGCCTCCTTTACGCTGGTTTCCGGGAAGCAAACGTAACGCTTGTATTCGGTAACATTGCCTTCCGTTATCTTAAACGTAACGTAAAGCGTTTCAATTAAACCTTTGTGATGCGTAACCGTAAAAATGCTGGTTCGCTTGGCGGTGTTTGCCATGTTTTCTCCTTGTTAGGTGTTAAGGTGTTTAAGGCGGCTTGCCGCCCGTGTTGCAACCTTTTTAACCTCGGTTGCACTTTTACGCAATACCAAAAAAAGGCAGCGGTTAAGCTGCCTAGTGCGTTTGTAATTGCAATAAAGCCTAGTCCCCCCTATCCCAACCGTGCGTCGTTGCAGCAACGCACCATGTTTTATCGTTCCAGAAACAAAACGCAATTTGTTTGCCTTTCAAATCGTTTATTGCCTTTTGTATAACCATTGCGTTGCTGTAATCAATAACATCAACAAGGTACAAATTTTCAAAACGCCTTACGTTTGTAATATTGCCAATATTTGCAACAAGAACCTTTGAAATAAAATCCCCTGTCGCAATTTCAATACGGTTGGGCGTGTAATATGTTTTCGTTTCTGACATAGGTGTTTCCCTTGTGTTAGGTGTTAAAAGCAAGGCGGCACGGTTGCCGCCTTAAATTAAATAATAGAATCCCATTCAGCTAAACCAGCGACACCGTATAGGGTTTCGCGTTCCAAGTCTTTATGCAATAACGGTATTTGGTCCGGTTGCAATTTTACCGTTCCAACAAATCTGCCGTCGCCTGTTGGTTCAAAGCTGTCAAAATAACCGCCAACTAAAGCAATAAAATCTTTAATGCCACAATCTTCGTCGGCTTGTTTTTCGTCGTAAAAGAGTTCAAAGTAAAGCGTTTCAGTTTCAGGCGTGTCGTTTACTGACATCGGTGTTGCCTTTGGTGTTAGGTGTTTAGGTGTTAACTATGCTTAAGAACTTAAATGAGCCGTTTGGCTTTGTAAATATCAATTCGGCTTTTTTTTTGGTTTTAATAAACGTTTTTTAGTACAAATGCCGAAATTGTTTGTATCGCGAACAATTACAAAAAAGGGGGAACCAATGTTTTACGTTAAATGCCTTGTTTTATACGCACTTTTTAATCTTGCTTGCCGTGCTATTGCTAAATTATGTATTTAATTTCGTAATATGTATTGCAGGCAATTTCGCTTCGTGGTTTAATACCTTTGTTGGCAAGCAACACCTTAACACCTTAAACACCTAAAGGGGAAAACATGACACCGGCAGAACTTAAACTTGCATTAAGTAAAACGTTTACCGTTAGCCAAGCACGCAAGGCGTTAAACGGTTACAGCGATTGGCATGATTTTGATGCCGAAGAAAAGCAGCTTTGCGAAACCAAAATGGTTCAGCTTATGCGACGTAAAAACAGCGTTTGCAGCGAAAGCCATGCCGCTTACAAAGCAATCAATTACGTTTTAGAAAACGTGTAACACCTTAACACCTTAACACCTTAAACCCACAAAGGGGAAAACCATGTTGCAAGCAATAACCACAAAATATCTACCAACAACGCGAACACGGCACGCACGCATTAAGGCAACGTGCCAAGCAGGCACGGCAACCATTTCTGTTTATGACGATTGTCTTTCCCAACAACATTACGAGGCGGCTTGGAAGCTTGCTACGGAACTTGGTTGGCTTAGTGAAAGTGACTTTGCTTTGGTTGGCGGTGCCAACAAAGATGGTACGTTTACTTTTGTATTAGTAAACGAATCGACTTTACGTGCCTGCAATGAAGATTTTAACCGTTGGTACCGGGGTAAACCCGTTGCCGCCGGTTAAGCCAATAGGTGTTTTACGCTTGCCGCCCGGCGTATCAAAATATACGGGCGGCTTCTTTTATGCGCTTACATAAGGTTTAACCATGCAACAAATTGAAAGCCTGCTGTTACCTGACGCACGCACCATAAACGTTGTCAGGCACGATAAGTTCATTGGCGGTACTAAAGCAATTGTATTGCCACAAATATTAAGCAACATGGCAAACGGCAAGCCGGTGCATTTTACTTACGCGACACCGAGTTGGGGTTACGCCCAACATGCTTTGGCGGTTAGCTGCAAACGCATAGGTTGCACGGCTCACGTTTTTTTCCCAAAGAGAAAAGAACCAAGCTTGCCAAGCCAATTGGCAGAACAAGCAGGTGCCATAATGCACCCAATTAAGCCGGGTTACTTAAGCACCGTGCAAGCGCGGCAAAGGCAATGGCAGGAAGCCAATCCGGATTCCATTGCGTTGCCGTTTGGGTTTGCCATGCCTGAACTTTCCGAAGCGTTAACAAGCTTTGCCAAAACAATTAAACCGCAACCAACGCCAAGCGCACGCATTTGGCTTGCTGCTGGTTCAGGCACGCTTTGGCAATCACTTGCAAAGGCATGGCCAAACAATCGCTTCGGCGTTGTGCAAGTTGGTCGCGAAGTAAAACACAAACCGCAAGCCGGCGACCTTTTGTTTAAGGCACCGGAAAGCTTTGAAAGAATTGCCAAGGTACCTCCGCCGTTTGAATCTGCTGCCAACTATGACGCAAAGGTTTGGCAATTTGTTTTGCAACATGCCGCGAGCGGTGATTACTTTTGGAACGTTGCTGGTTAGTTAACAGGCAAGTTAAGCCGGTAACGGCAACCGCATAACAAGCAACTAAGTTCTTTGCCATTTAGCTTGTCGGTGACAAGCTGCTTTTCTGTTTTGCAAACCGGGCAAGCAAACACGGCAACGCCGTTTGTTACTTTGCTTGGGTTTACAAGGTGCGTTTTATTTATAAGCCGTTTAACACCAATTCTATTTCTGCGAAACCGTTTCATTTGTTTTCCCCTTTGCGTAAAAAAAAGGCGGCACGCCTAACGCACCGCCTGCAACAATTGCAACGCTTAACGTTTAGAAGTAAACGTGCATCACCTCGGTTACTTGGCAACGGCTTTTCAAACCTTCCGGCAATTGATCAAGCCAAGCCTTTGCGTGCTTTTTCGTTCTGAAGCAACTCAAATCATAACCGCCGGCATAGCTTTGCAATCGCTCCCATAACCTTCGGTACCCTTTACGGGTCATTGTCTTTTTAAGACTTGGGTTTACTTCTACTGCCCAATAATCAGCATAAGAAATTTCTTTGGACATGTTTTTCTCCGTTAGGTGTTTAGGTGTTGCAGGTAAAAAGCTTACCCGCGTAAAAGCATTATAACATGAATGCTAACGAATTGCAATGCCAATGAAAAACGCCCGGCGGCAAAGCCGAAGCTTAAACCGCCGGACGCCGGGGAAGGGTACGGTTAAACGTTTGGCACGTAAGCCAAGCAAACGTTTGTCGCTTGCTGTTAACCGCGTTCCCTTTTCCTTAATTAAGGTAACTGTCATCAATGCTTATGATTGCCAGCGGTCCAAGAGCCGCCGTGCTTGTTGTTACGGTCATATCAATGGTCACAACGTCGCCTGAACTTAAAGCGGTTGTTGTAAGCGTGCCGTTATAAAGCACGTTGTCGGTTGACGCGTTTGTGATATTTACTGCCGCCGTTAATGCGCTTGTGCCGTTAATAAGAATATCAAAATCAATATCGGTTGTCGTGCCGGTATCCGTAAGCATAACCGCGAACGTTTTTAACGTTGCCGCCGTTTGTGCAACGTAAATTACCTTGTTAGTTGTTGTTGGCGTATCGTCGGTATTAAAACCAAAGTCGCTGGTTAAGTAACGGTTCTGCTGTAACTTGCTTGCCGATATAGCGGCACCGCTGCTAACGTCCGCATTTAATAACGGGTAAACCAAAACAGCGTCATTAAAAGTTTGCTGCGTCATTGTTTATTTCCTTTGTTTGTTAGAAGTTTGCTGTAATACGAATTTCGTTGCCGGATGCCCAAATGCGGTCAATGGCTTCCTGTTCGGTTGTTGTAAAGCTTGTGATTTGTGAAATGTTTGTATGCAAGTAACCGCTTGCCCGTTCGGCATCACAAATGTCGCTCGGACCAAACGCCCAACCTTTATTATTAACGTCGTGCGTGCTTTGTTCGCTTACAAGAAATATTTTGAAATAAGCCGTTGGCGAAAAATCTTCCGGGTCGACAACGCTGTAAATACCGTACCCAATTGTTATCCATAATTTCGCATAGGGTGCCGGATGCCAAGCGAAACCAATGTTTAATATTTTCATACCGTAAACAGGAAACGTTCCCCAAGTAACAACGTCGGAACCGGCTTTGTTTTCTGCGATTTTCGCATAGGGTGCAAAGCGTGCATACTGATCTCGGTCGTAAGCCGGGTTTAATGAATTGTAATTAAGGCTTGAATTGCATTCGAAATTATAACACCCATCAACCAAGCCGGTTGGACTAAACACCTTTTGGTCGTAACAGCTTGACGTCCATTTTGGTCCTTGCTTGTTTGTGTTGTTGCCCTCGTACCAATTGCATTCATAATTCAACGCCCAAGCACTTGCATTTCTTAAACCCATATTGTAACTAGACGGAGGATAGAAACCGTCTAATCCTGAACCTGCCGGCGGAGGAAAGTCTGCTAAATATTGGCTTGGGAACAAATCAACGTAAAGGTTATGCAACCTTGGAGTCGCCATATCGCCAAGGCACGGTATGCGTCCTATTTCAACACCGTCTAACAAAATAATATGAACGCCGGAACAAGGATTAAAACACAAACCGCCCTCACCGCTTTTATCGAAAAGCTTAAACGGCGAGCTCGATGCGTAACCCCAAGATTGAATAATGTCAACGCGCCGCCATTTGCCTATTGGTGAAGGCAATGTTTTTTTGACCGGCTCTGGTTTCTTAAATTTGTATCCGCTTGCAACAGCTAAAGCAAAATAATTTTTAATCGGAACATTGCCTACTCTGTATCCAACGTTTATGCCGCCGGGATATTGGCCATTGGGTTTAATTTTATCAATAAACCCGTTAACCGGTTTGGTACCTTGATAATTTACTTTTACGTTCCAATAAGCCGGTTCAGGGTAAAGCTGAACCAAAATGCCATTCCAAGGAATACGTCCAACGCCGTAAGCACCGTGTTGTCCAATTAAAAACGTGCCGCGTGCATTTACTTCAAAGGTTTGCCAGCTAACCGCCTTGTTTCTAAAAAAGTGACCTTTGTACCTTAGAAAATTTCCGGCACCCCATGTTCCTACGGTTTGGTTCCAAACCTGTTCGCGTAACTTTGTTTCTTGTTCGTCCGAACCGAAGCGGTGAGGGTATTGCCCAAGAAATTGCGCTGGAACGCCTTCGGAACCAACGCATTCGGTTGGCGTGTTAGCAATTTGCTTTATTGGATTTACATTATCAAATCCACGGTAAACGTTTTGCTCGCCTAAATAGTTCGCCCAAACGATTGAAGCATAAGACTCGTAACCGCATTGCAATTGGTTTGCCATGTTAACCGCCTAAAGGTGAAGCAGGCAATTCGAAACGCTGCATATCAATAACCCACCAAACCGCCTCGGAATTGCTTGGGTCTATTCCGCCGTAATTTGTATGAATGCAAAGCACGTCCGCACCAACGGCAAGCGGAAAAGGACCGTAATACTTTGCCTGTATTTCCGAGCCCGGAAAAGAACTACCGCCCCAAGACGCACTAACAGCGACCGTAACAATTCCGGGCGTTGTCCCTTGGAAGAAATTTGCGGCACCGCTTTGGGAACGCCCATCAGGAAAGTCGCCAAGTGCCTTAACGCTGCCAACAACAAAGGCAACCGAGGACGGTGCCGGTTGCGGCAAAGGCTTAAACAAAGCGTAATCAAGCGTATTCGAAATTCTCGACATACAACGAAAACTAATCAAGTCGCTTTCGCGTTCTTCTAATTTCCATTTGCCAACGGAAACACCGGTTGCCGTGCTATACAGTTTGCCAACGTTGACCGCACCTTTTACCGCTATTGGGTAAATATCACGCACGCCAATTGAATTGCCAATTTTGCCGGGCAACAATTCGTCCGGACCGTTAATAAACCAATTTTCATAATCCTGCAAACCAGCGGTTCCAGTATGAGACCCAACCGGCACAATAATATTCTTATTGGAATCAATTTCTGCCGCGTAGTTTGCTGGTTTCGCGAATGCAATCCCGTAAGGCGGAATTGCTTTGCTGTCTTTATTTTGAATCTTGTAACCAATTGACGGCTTAAGCGGCAACGCTGAACCGGTTGCCAATGTTTTTTTACCTTCCGCCATAAGCCGAAGCTTGTCAGCGGTTTCCTTATCCCTAAACCCGTAAACAGGCATTTTATTGATTTACTCCTGTAATGCGTAAACGCACTTCCGCCGTATCGGCTTTGGCGTAAAGCGTTGCACCGGTTTCCAAGTAAAACAAAGCAGGTCCGCCGTTTGCCAATAAACGTATCCCATAAACGCCGGTACTAAAGCCAAGCTGAACAAAGTTTGTATCGTCAAGGTTTACAAGTTCAACAAAGCCGGGAACGCAATCGCCAAAGCTTATGGTTTCTTCGGACGTGCCAACGTCAACCGTACCCGGATTGCCACCTCGTTGCGTTGTTTGGTTAAACTTGCGGGTCTTGTTTGTACTTGGCACCGTAAGGTCGCCGTTAAGCAAACGCAAACCGGTTGTAATTGTAATTTCGTCAGCCATTTGTTTTGCCTTTTAACTAAAAAGATTCATGCCTGCAAAGTCGGTCTCGTTATACAATTGGAAATAAAGCCAATGTATTGAGCCGCCCGGCGCAATAATATCGGTGCCTTCCTCGTTTATGTATTCAGGCGAAGTAATTGGGTCGTCGTTTCTGTAAATTGGACCTTTTTCATCTTTGTAATTTGGGTTCTTAAGGTTAAACCCTTTGTTTGCGACCCGTGCGTACCAAACTTTATCTTCTGCTGTATCGCCAATTGGACGCCTTGCTGACAGGCTCACCGTAATCGTGTAATACAAAGTTCCTTCGTCATGCCGGTTTGGCGTACCGTTAATACCAACAACACGCAACGTCCCTTTCGGAAACCCTAAAAAGGTTGCATTGTTTACCGTGTTGCGGTACGTGTAAAACGCTGCCGGGTCGTAACCAAGAAAATTCTTTGTAATTTTAATGCCTTGGTCCGCCCGTTCAATTTGCACGTCCATTATTGGGTCGCCAACCGTGTTGTTAATTGGGTCGCCGTTGTAATCCAATTCGGTCGGACCGGTTTCAGCTATGTCGAAAAATTCTACGCTTGCCGGCTCATCCCAAGGGTAAGAATTATCTTGCGTGCCATCGTCGTTGTCTGGGTCTTGTGCGGCACGTGTTTTATAAACAAGAGTTGCCTCAAACAAAATAGGCGACTTGCGTTTAACGTTTACATCACGCAAAACAAACCCAACGCCCAAACGCGGATGGATGCTATACAAAGGCGGAAACGCCAATTGGGCAGTCGCTTCGTTATCCGTTGTTGGGTCGTCGCTAACCGCTTGCATAACGCGGGTCGCTTGCCGGCTTGTTTTGCCGTCCTCCTGCAATGTTTTTTTAAGGTCGCTAGACCATGTTTCCGTCGGTGCATCGAACGCCATGTTTGTTACCTGCCTTCAATTACAATGCCTTCACGTTCCGCCCGTTGCTCTGCTTCAATTGCCTGCAAGCTTGCGGTTTGTGCCTTTGCTTCTGCCAATTGTGCCTTTCGTGTTGCTTCTGCTTTTTCGCCCATTTGTATAACCGGGTCGTTAATTACGCTTCTGCCTGTTTGCAAGAAACGGCTTTCGGTTACGTCCTTGCCGCCTCGGTCTGTAAATTTGATCTTTGTTTTTTCTGCTTTTTCTTTTTCGCGTTCCGCTTCCTTTTGTAAACGTTCCGCGTCTTTAATTTTGTCGCGTGCTTCTTTTTCAATGTTTTTCAACCGTGTTTTTTCTTCTGCTTCGGCTTTTGCTTTTGCTACTTCCTGCGCACGCTTTTTTTCGTCTTCGGCTTGTTTCGCACGTGCCTTTTTTTCTCGTTCTAAGTCCTTTTGTGCTTGGCGTTGTGCGTTTTCCCTTTGTTCCATTTGCTGATTTAGGAAATCCATTTCCATTTGGTTGGCTTCCATCCGGTGTTCGCGGTCTGTTACCCAAAATGAATCCATCATCATTTTTCGTTCTTCTGACAGCTTGCGGTATTGTGCCGCTAAATCTTGATTTTCCTTTTTTTGTTTTTCAATAAATTCCGTCGTTGCTTTTTCGCGTTCCTCAATGCTTTCAATTTCGTTTATTGCTTCGGTTTGGTCTTCAATTTGCCAACCAAGGTATTTCAGCGTTGCCGCGTTAAGGTCGTTCATTTCTTGGGTTGCTAATTCCAAAGCACTTGCAACGCCTCGAATTTTATCAACAGCGTCAGCCATTGCATTGCCTAACGCAACACCTGCCGCGACTGCTGCTGCCGCAATACCTGCAAACCCTCCAACCAAAGCCATACGCGCACTTAAACCGGCTTCTTTCAAATCTTCAATAGCGTTAACTGCCGCACCGGCTTGGCCAATTAAACCGGCAAGCGGAATATTTGAAACCGAAGACGCAAACGTACCCATTGCACGACCCGAGTCTTTTGTTTCTGCTGCGAGCTTTTCCTGTTCGGTTTTTAGCTTTTCTGTTTTGGTTGCTGTTTTTTTTGCAGACTCGCCGGCTTTGCCTTGTTCTTGCGTTAGCTTGTTTGTGTCTTGTGCAACCTTGTTTAACGTTGGCGATGCTTGGTTTTCAGCGTCAAGAACAATGGTTACGCCTGTTTTAGCGTTACTCACTTAAACCCCCTCGCGCAACGTCCATTTCTGTTTTTAACCTTTGTGCCGCATCTAAAAACCAACAAGCTTGGTCAAGCGAGCCGCCCATAACAGGCGGGCAACCTTGGTGAAACAAATCCGAAGCTTGTATAAAGTCAACAAAGTCGGAAACTTTGCTTTGCGGGCAATCCGAAATTTCAAAGCTGCCAAGCATTTCGCAATGAACGCAACCTAAACCGTCGCAAGCCGGGCAACCTATTATTGCCGGCTCGCTTGGTGTCGGTGCGTCGTTGCATTTGTTTGCGGTGCAACCTTTGCAAAGCTTTCCTGTTCTAATCAATGCGGCAAGCCTTATGTTTTTTTTTCTTCGTGCGAAGTGTATTGGCCATTTAATATTTTAACAGCCAATTCCCTTGCTTCGGTAAACGTAAGCACGTCCCACAATTTGTCGGGTTCGTATTTACCTTCAAAATTTATCCAATCGCAAATCAATTCGCTTAACAGGTTAAACAACCTTTCGAACATGTCGCCATTTTCTTCGTTTGTTGCTGTTAACCAAATTTCGTCATAAACCTTCGTTAGTTTTCTTGTGTTACGCATTGACAAGGCACGCACAATAAAGCCGGGCGGCACGCCTTTGTCTGCGTCAACATCTAAAACAACAACATTCTTTTCGCCCGGCTCAAAGATAATCGGCATAACGTTTAACCCTTCCCTTTTTAATTAAAATGCAATTGACAACGTGTCTTCGTTGCATTGGAAACTTATTGTATCTACTTGGTTGCCGCCTCGGTCTGCCGGTTGGATGTTTGTGATTTGTGCCGCTGAACTTGTGATTGCAACCGTATCCGTGCCATCCGTTAAGCTATACGTTAACGAGCCTTCGGTATGGTCAAGCCAAGCACCGAAATTGTCTTTTGTAGCAACCAAAGCCGATTCGGGGTTTATGGTTCCCGTAATTGTTCGGTCTGTAATTAAACCGGTCTTGTATCCGCTTTCGTCTGTTTCCGTTGCGCATTCGCGTAAGATAATTGTATTGCCTGCATCAACTTCAAAATTTTCAATGCAAGGCGAATAACCTTGGAAGCTAAAGGTTGCGTTTGCACCGCGTAAAGGAAGCGTGCTTGGATAGGTTGGTGCAAGCAATGCGGCATCTGTAACCGGCATCCAAATACCGGTAAACGACCATTCAATCATCGCAACCTTTCCGGTTGGTGCAACAATCTTAAACGTGCCAACGCAACCGCGAGCCCGCTCTAACCTGCCGTCTTTGTAAATGCCAATCGTTGCGGTTTTTACATTGCCGCCGGGAGCTTCCGATACCGGTGCGTATGTTGTGCCGGTTGCGACCCAACCGCAAGCAGGAAACAACGCTGCCGCATAAGCAGGCGCACCGCCGGCACCGTCACCGCTTATTTCAGTCTTAAAACTTATGTTGCAAGCGTAACCTTCGGTTAAACTTTCAAGGTTACCGAAGCCGCCTTGCTTTGGTCTTGGCGTCATTGTAATGCTTGGCGTAATTTCTGCGTCAAACACGTTAAACGCGGCATCGCTTGCATCTAAGGTTTCGGCGGTACCTGCCGTTGCTTCAATTGCTGCCGCTAAAACTCGTTTTCTTGTAAGTAGCATTTATTTCACCTTTGCGTATATGGATTGTTTTCGTTAACCCGGTAAATAACCTCAAGCTGAATATTGATGGTTGCGTAACCGTCTAAAACGCTTTTCGTGCGTCCTATTATTCGCGTATCAATTGCCAAGCCGCCCCATTGATGCCAACTAGATGCGGGCGTTGTAATTGTTTGTATTGCACCGCCGGCAAAGTCCGTGAGAATTTCGTCAATTGGACGCGAGCTGTTTTCCCTTTGGCGTATTATGCAGACAATTTCATACGGTGCCGTATAAGCCAAAGCAGGCGGGTTTCCTGCGCAACTAAAATCCTCGTTTGCCGTTGGGTCTTGTTGCACAATTATTATTTGCCGCGTTGTTGGCGAAAAGTCTGAAAGCATTTCGGTGCGTAATACGGCAACCGTCCTGTCGTAATCGTACAACCGGTTTTTAATTGCTGCCGTAATATTTTCGTGAACCGGAAAGCTCATTTAGCAACGCCCTTCTTTTTAGCTTCGCGGTAAAGGTTAAATTGAATTCGCGCTTCGGTTTCTTGTATTAAATAATATTTAGCTTTAAGCGGTGTTTTTTTAATTAAGCCGCTATCGCCGGCAAACAATACTGCCGGGCTCACGCCTTTTGGGTAAACCAACGGCAATCGTTTTTTACCTTTACGCCTTACGGCACGTTGGTTAACCAAGAAGCCTTGCCTGATTTGTTGCTTGCCCTTTGTCCGAAGCATCGTATACGTTATGCCGTTTTTCTTAGACCATTTTGGCTTAAACAAATCAATCGACGGTCTGTTTTTACGTCCTAAAATAACCTTTGCCTGAAGCTTTTTTGCGTTTGCTTTTTCTTGTTTAAGCAATTGGGCAATATCCCTTGCCAAGAAACCTTTCGCATAAAGTTTGCCAAGTTCTTGTTTAATGCCTTTTGGTGTTTTAGCTGCTGACTTTACTTTGGTTGCCGACCTGTTTAGCACAACGGACAACTCGGGTTCAATTTTCCTGCCAATTTCACGCAAGTAACTTTCAAGCTTTTCAAAGCCGCCAACGGTATCCGTTGCAACCTTTGCGCTTATTGTAATTTCCATGCAAACACCTTTTTTAACGTAACCGGATTGTTACGGTGCCTCCACCGTCTAAGTCAACAGCAACAACAGCCAAACGGCTTGGCGTACGCCCGGTACGTTTCCCAACTAAAATAAAATCGCCACCAACGTCAATTTCGTTGGCAGCAATCCCATTGGTTTTACAATTGGCAACCGTTACGGTTACCTCTTCTGTTAACGCATATTCAACGCCTTCCAAACTTGCAACAGGGTTACGGTCAACAACGGCACAAACCTTGCGTTCGCTTCCGTCGTATTTGCAATAAACAACGTCTTCACCAAATTGGTTAAGCATAAGACCAAAGCCTTGCTGCTTAAAAAGGTTGTTAAATACCGTCATTGAGCCGCGTCCCTTTTGCAATTGGTTTAGGTTGTAATATTGCTTAACAGGTGACCGGCAGCGGCATACAACAACACCTCGTCAACGTCGTGTCGCACGCGGTAAATATTGGAACGCACGGCTTCATCGCGGTATTGTTCAACGGTACCGCCAATTGAACTGCCATCGGCACCCCAATGGAAAGTCCGCCCAACGCACGGCTCGCGGAAGTCGGCGGTATCGGCAATACGTGCAACCATCGCATACTCGCCGTCCCAAATTTGTACCGGCGAGGCAGTTTGGCCTTCGACAGCATTATTCTTGGAGGCACCGGCAACAATAATATGCTCAAGGTCAAAGATTTCCGCCAAGATGCGTTCGTTAACCAAACCGGCAGCGTTGGCAGACCCGGCACCGCTTGCGGCAATCCGGTCTTTTACTTGGTCCGTATTTCGGATATTGCGAAATACTTTTTTGTTAACAATCAAAGCGTTTGCCCACAAACCAGAGGCGTCATAGATGCTTTGCACCGCTGCCTCAACGTCTGTAATTGGCGTTGCATTGGTACTGTCATCCCATTCGTTGGTAACAGCGGTCGTATAGCTGGCAAAGGTTGTTGCGTTAAACACCGCATCAGCAACACGCTGTTCAGCGTTACGCAATACGCTTGCATAAGCACGCATCGACGCAATTTGTTCAGCGTCAAAGTACTCGGCGTACATTTCGGCTTCACGATCATCAACGGGTTCTTCGGCACCGTGTTCCAAACACGTATAGGTCGACGGCTCAAAGGTCCAATTGCCACGGTTGTAACCGCTGCCGGGTGCGCGTTTGGTATCACGCTGTTGCAGCAATTGCTCTAACGGAATTTTCCCGAAATTGCCGCTTTGCGAAGCAACCTCAACGACAGGAAACACCTTGTGCGAAATAAACCCTTGCTGGTCCATTGCCAAATCAAATTCCATGAATGATTCGGCAAGGTCCGGGCGTAGGGTACTTAGTGAACTTGATGGGTTCGGCATGATAAACTCCTTTTTTGTTTTTTACTTGTTTAGCTGTTAGCAGTAATGCCACCAACAACCGGCATAACTTCGATAACGTCGTTGTCGGCGGTTGCTGCTTCGAAAGCAATACCAACTAAATAGCTCGTTGCTTGTGCGGTGTCTTGAACTTTGCCAGCGGCTTCGCTGTAAACCAAGGCACCGGCGGCAAGTGCTTCCACGGCAATCATTTTCATGGTGCCGGGTTTGCTGTAAAGTGCAACGTCAATAACATCGCCGGCAGCAAACGCGGCACGGGTCGCCGTACCAATTCCACGGTCTGCCAAACCTGCTTGGGTAACCTTGCCATCGCTGTCAAGCTTGACCCGTTCGTATTGTCCAATCGCTGCATCGGCTTCAAATGCTTTGCAACCTGTATCGTTATATTGCGACATTGTTTGTTTTCCTTTTGTTAGTTAATTTCGTTTAAGTAAGCGGCACGCAAACCGGGGTTATTTCTGTTTGCGTTTCGAACTGCTGTTGCACGGTTACGACCCTTGGCTTGCTCTGCATCAATTGCAGCAAGCCAACGTTCTTTCGCCGTTGCGGTTTGGTTGCCGGTTACGTTGGCAACCGGTGCAACACCTTTTGCAACAGGCATTTTCTTTTCTTCTTCTTCTGCCGCTGGTTTTTCGTATGTTGCTTCGGCTTCTTTTTCTTCTGCCTTGGGCTCCATTTCCATTGCGGCAATCTTTTCTTCCATTGCCTGCAATTGTGCCTTTAGCTCTTCATTTTCTTCGGCTAAAGCATCAGCCATTTCGGCCTTCTCTTCCATAGCCTTGGCGTTTGCTTCTTTAGCTTCGTCTTCTGTTGCTTCTACTTCCAGCATTGCCACGATAAATTCGTTATCGGAATTGATGGCTTTCAGCTGTTTGTAGGAAGCGGGCGTTTTAGTTTGCATACCGTTTTCCTTTCGGTTTAACTTGGCCACCAACCTCGGCGGCATCTTTGCCAATATGTAATCGCTAAAGGCTTCGACCCTTAACGGTTGTTCGTTTGTTATTTCAGTTACCAAGCCTTCGGCTAACGCTTGGTCTGCATCAAGCCACGTGTCAATTGACATCATTGCAACAACTTCGTCTTCTGTTTTGCCTGTTGTATTTACAAAGGCTTTACGCATTGCAGCGTCAGCGGTTTTAAGCATTTCTAAGGTTTGTTCGTGTTGTTGCAGGTTGCCAAACGTTTCCGTCCTAGCACCGTGAACCATCATCATTCCGTTTTCCGAAATAATCCGGCGGTCCCCTGCCAACGCAATGTAAGCCGCAATGCTAAAGGCACCGCCTTCGACAACGGTTGTAACTTGGTGCGGATGGTCTTTTAGCATGTTGTAAATCGCCAAACCTTCACGCACGCTTCCGCCATCGCTGTTAATGCGTACGGTGACCGGACCGTCGCCCAACGCTTGCCGCACTTCGTCAGCCATGCCGGTTACGACGTCGCCGTAAATTGTAATTTCCATATTATTTGCCTTTGGTTCGTGTATGGCTTTTGGCTTGTCCATACGCTTTGACGTTTCGATTGCCCAATTAACACCGGTGTCGCCTCCCCAACCAAGCCAAGCAACGTAACCTTTATCTTTCCAAGGCGTTGCCTTGTATTCAGGGTTCACCTTGGCGTTCTTGCGGTGCCTGTTAAAAGCTGCCATTCGTTTAACAATATCCGCGCTGACAGGTTTACCGCTTGCCAATTGCCTTGCACGGACCCAACCGGTACGCGTCATACCTTTTACTTCGTCGCCATGTTTTTCACGCCATTCAATGACCTTGCGTGCATTTCCTGCCGCACCTTTTGGCGGTTGGTATTTTTCAGCCATTGTCTTCCCCTTGCGTTTCGGTTTGGGGTTCAATGGCTTGCGGTTCAGGTGCCGGCTCAATAACCATGTTAGCGGTTACGCCTTCAGGCGACGGAAGCGGCAACAAGTCCCGCCAATGCACCGGCTGACCGTCCTCGTAATTGGTGTTAATCTTTATTGCCGCTTTTTTTGCCCGCACAATTGCAGCGGCATAATCATCAATACTTTCAGCAAAAACTTCGTCCCATTGCCGCCCGTTATTGCTTTGAACCCGCCTTGGACTGTTAAGGCACCCGCGTAATTGTTTAAGGTCGCCTTCGGCATCCTTTACCGGCTCAATATAAGGCCAATATTGCGGATTCCAGCGGTGTTTGAAAAAGCGTTCGCCGCGTTTCTTGTATAAGTTGCGCAAGGCTTTATCTGTTTGAAGCATGTTATGCAGCTTCCAAATATAAACCGGCGTATGAAACCGCTTTATCAAATTTTGCTGGTTACGCTTAAAGCCTTTGCGTGCTTCGTCAACCGCACCACGCCAACCGCTAAAGTTTGTTTCGCTTCCATCCATAAGCACCAAGCAAAGCGGCAAGCCAAGGTTTACGCCGATAAGCTGCAATATCAATTTTACGTGTTCGAAATATTCGCTATTAGGTACGTTTGGCGAGAAACCCTGCAATTCCTCGCCCGGCGCACCGATGATTTCCATGCCGGGCGTAATGCCTTCAATTTGCCTTGTGCCGTAGTCTGTTGTTTCCGATTCGCCGTAACCGTAACCGCCAACCGTTGGCAAGCTGCCGGCTCCCATCGCTTGTTTTCTAAAGATTGCAAAACAAGACACAATCTGTTGTTGTACGACTTTGGCAAAATTTACATCCTCCAACATGCCGGCTAATTGGAAAACCGGTGCCAAAGCTGTTACGCCTCGCGTCATGGTTGTCCGTTTGGGATTGTAAACGTGAAATAGCTGCCTTATGCCGTTTGCGTCACGTACGTCCATTGCATGGTCTGTACTGCCAAACCTGCCAACGCCTGTTGCATAAGGGTCAATTAAATCCCGGCTTATGTAATAACGCAACCGGCGTCGAAATTCATTCATTTCAACACCAAGTACAACGTTTGGCTTTGGACTGCCGGTGCCAATTGTATGAGCTTCGAAGAATTGCAACGTGCCTTCGCTTGTGCCGGTTACAACGCAATCGCCGTCAAGCTTGCTGGCACGGCTTACGGCTTGCTCGTAATCTTTGAAATTCATTTCGCCGGCAATATCTACGGCATCTGGGTCGCTGGACCAAGTTTGCCAAATGGCTTTAATATCGCTGTCGGCTTTTTTATCGCCGGTTTGCGGGTCAAGCGTAAAGCCGTCCTGAACTTCGTTGCTAACCGCTCGGTCAATTGTTTGCCCAATAACCGAATCGTTTCGGTCCATGTCGCGAGCTTTTTCGATATCGTTGTAATACTGCCATTCATTTCGCGTATGATAATCAGCGGTGCCGCCTTGCGGTGCCAAACCGGTGCGTCGACGCATAAACCGGCTTTCGCGGCTCATGTCGTAATCGGCTTGCATGTTTTGCCAATAAGCTTGCAAGCCTTGTTTCTTTTTCTTGCTCATCGGCTAAACCCGTCCATTCCTAAAAAGCGAACGCGGCTTGTGCCGGACGTATCGTTTGCAGCTATAAATTCTTGAGCCCGTGTAACCATTGCCTGAACTTGTGCCGCGTTAAGGCTTAAGCTATTGCCTTGACTGGACGCGGATGCCGGACGCAAAATAAGCCAACGCTTACCCGCTGTAATAAAGGCTTTCGCTTTGGTTACGCTGTTCGCTTCCTCGAAATCAGCGTTGTCGAGCAAAGCCTGTTCAATTTGTTCAACCGTGTACGTTGTTTGTTCCGCCATAACGTGCCTTATTTTATTGACCTTGTTGTTGTTGACAACGCGCTAATACCCTCGCCTTCGCCAACCGTTTTACGGTTTACCTTATGGGTTTAGTTGCTCTAAAAGCCATTTGACCGCCTTGGTTTTATTGTTTACAACGCTGCCGTCAGCAAGCTTTTCCCCTGCATCGCATAAACCTCGTTCAAGCTTTTTAAGACCAATTGCTTGTCTGCTGTTTAACCCTTGCACGTCTATTCGCGTTGACGCATAACCGTCTCCGCAATCTGCAACCGGCACCTTAAGCGTTAACCCTGTTTTCTTGCTTGCACTTGCATTGCGTGACCTTGGCTTGCGTTCTTTTTTTGGTTCGGCTTCCGGCTTGGCAACCGGTACGGCGACTGGTTCGCTGTTTACGCTTGGCAATTCCATTTGTTTTTCCTTTTAGGTTTAACGACGTTCGGTTACTAAATACGGTCGACCCGTTCTTGTTTTGACGTTTGGCTTGCGTGTTTGCGGCTTGCGTATTTGCTCGGGTTTAGGGTCAAGCGAGACGCCAAGCATACTGCCGGCGGCACAAGCCAACACCATTGCGTCGAGCCAATGGTTGTTCTTGCTTTTTTTGAACCAACCTTTTTTAATACCTTTGCCGCGCACAAATTGCTCGCGATATTCCTCGCTTACAATATGTTGGCTGAATGATACGTGCCGCCTTTTGTCTGCTGTCGCGTAAAGGCTTAACGTACCTGCTTGGGCATGATGGTTTTCGTCGTAGGTTTGCGTGATAAAGCGTTGGTGAACCCAATGCTTCCAATAATCAACGTTTACGTTATACAACCAAAGGTTGTCATTAGGTTGGTGCGAAATATTCCATTGGTTGCCAACCATTCTGTCGCGTGCCGGCTTGTGCGTTCTAAATCGGTTGTTATCCCAACCTTTGCTCGGGTTAAACGGCGTACCGCCAACCTCAATGACAAATTGGTAAACGATTGCCGTATAGTCTCCGCTGTCAATTAAGCAAAGGTCAGGCGGGCGTTCCCAAGCCATAACCATGTCACGCCATTCAAGAAGCATCCTTTTAATTGAAAGTTCAATTGCCGTTTCGCTGCTGCCGGGATGCAAGCCAAAGGTTTCGGCAACGCCATAATCTAAAACGCGACCAATTGCATTGCCCGTCCAAGCAACGTCGACCCAATGGCTTCCATATTTGCCAACGTCAATACAACAAACGCGGTAATCGGCATCGCTTGGCCAAACACCTTGCAAGCCGGCATGTATACGGCTTCTAACAACGGTTGCCAATAAACCCGGCGTTTCCATGCTGTCATCAACGTCCGGGTCGTTCTGCAATTCGCAATTTACAAACGCCCATTTCTTATCGGCGGCTTGATCCAAAACACGTTGAAAAGCTGACACCTGTAACGGGCGACCATCCCGGCGAAACTTGGTGCTTTTGCTGTAAGGGTTACCAATTACCAAACCAGCTTCAATTTTCTCCTGATTATCTACGTAAAATTGGTACGAAAGCGGGAATTCCTTGCTGCCTTCGCGTTTTTCTTCACGCCTTTTTTCAATGTATTCGTCACGCAAGCCAACCGCCTCGTCGCTGTCAGGCCATACCTTTACGGCTTGAAACCGCTTGCCGCCCCATTCTTGCAATTTCTTAAACGTAAGGCATTTGCGGTTCTGGACCGTACCCAATACAACACGCGGTATTGTTTCACCGCTGCCCAAGCCGCCAACGTCATTATCCAGCAAGCGTTCACGAACCCCAATTTGGTGATCGCTGTCAGCACTTTCGCGGGTTTCCAAATCGTCGCAAGGTGCAAAGTCTGGACGGTCGCCTTCAATGTTTATGCCGCGAATATGCGCATCCAAACCGCGATAAGTAAATTTCATACCGCCAAACGGACTGCCTTCAATAAAGGGGAAAACAAGGTGTTCGGCTTTCCATTCAAGCCGCGTTAATTTGCCTTTATGCGTTTGCCTTGCTGCCTTTTGTGGACTGCCTTGTATTGCCAATATTGGGTCGCAAACTTCAGGAAAATCTTCTGCCAAGGCAGGGTTTGTAAATATCTTTTTTATATGTTCAAAGCTTGTGCGTGCGCTTGCCGTTGTTGCTGCAATCCAAACCGGGAAGCGGATAATTTCAGCTAACATAAGGTAAACAACCAAATGTTTAAGCGTTTCGGTTTTCCAGTCGCCCCTTGGTGCGCAAATTATTTCATCCACGTTGTACCGCGCACAATCAACGACGGTTTGTATTGCCGTTATTTGGTCTTGGCTGTAAGGGCGAAAAAAGCTGCCGGGAAAATAACCTTTTAGAAACAACAACGGGTCCGCCAAACGTTCCGCCCGGCGTTCGGTATTGGCACAAGCACGCACCGAAATATCCCGTGCCGCTGCCCTTGCTTCGGCTCGCCGTTCCGCTTTGCGTGCATCGTAATCTAAAATTCCCGCCATAAGCTTTTTCGTTCAAAGGCTTTACCCGTTGCAAGCCGCCAACCGTAAACCGGTGCCGCGTGCCAACATGGCATACCGCACCCCCTACGAGGGGGGGGTAACTCTGTCGTTTTTTTGCACGCTTAACACAC
>Ga0316201_10000075_pt1 | contig 38395 bp, 28 predicted proteins | sample CS6wburrow_MG_FD_204516 | JGI IMG/M metagenome (GOLD analysis project Ga0316201, IMG submission 204516) | Coastal sediment microbial communities from Delaware Bay, Delaware, United States - CS-6 worm burrow | ecosystem: Environmental > Aquatic > Marine > Coastal > Sediment | place: USA...
TCTACGACCAACTGCCCATGACGACCAAGGCGCTAATGGGTGCAAGCGATCTAATTCGTCAGTACTGGATCATGCTGTTAGTGGGTCTCGGAGTTTTTTTCCTGGGCGTTCGCCAATGGATCAATTCCGACGCCGGCACAAAACGAATCGATCACATGAAGCTGCATGTACCTGGAGCCCGCGATATCTTCACACAGATTTACCTGGTGCAGTCGCTGCAGGTGCTGAGCCTGTCACTGAATAATGGCGTATCCGTGATGGAAAGCCTCGAGGCGTGCAGAGATGTCGTGAAGAACTCGCTTTTCCGCAACCTCATCGAAAATGTCGAAGAGTCGGTGCAGGCCGGCGCCGGAGTAGCAGCAGGATTCGAGAATTCGACGTTCCTTCCGGACCTGGCGAAACACATGATCGCCACGGGCGAACAGACCGGCAATCTCGGCAAAGTGGCGGGTCGAATCTGCGACTATTACGAAACGCAGCTATCCAAGAAACTCGATGCGCTGTCCAAGCTGGCTGAGCCGATCATGCTGCTCGTTATGGGTGTCGTTGTCGGCGTCCTGGTCAGCTCACTGATTTTGCCGATATTCAAGCTGTCCCGGGCCGTTTCCTGAGCCCGAATGCCCGCCAAAAAATGTGGCCCGTTCGCTAAAGAATCGGAAACAGCGGCCGACAACTACTCCAGTAGCGGACAATTGATAAGCCCACAGGAGATAAGTCTATGTTTTCGCTGAGAAATTCTAGAAACCAGGAAGGTTTCACGCTAGTAGAGTTGCTGATTGTCGTCATCATATTGGCCATTCTCGCAGCGATCATTGTGCCGCAGTTCTCGGCTACCACCGACGACGCCAAGCAGTCCGCTTACGATTCGAACATTGCCAATATTCGCTCGGCCATCGATCTGTACCGGCAGCAGCACGATGCCTACCCCGGTGCATTAACGTCGACAGGCACCTGCCCCGGCGGCATGACCAACCAGGCCGGTGCGCTCAACACCGAAGCGGCATTTCTTGCGCAGCTGAAGTTTTACACCAACTCAGCTGGCGTAGCCTGCAATGGCACGGACGCTACTTTCAAATACGGTCCCTACATAAAAGACGATCTGCCGGTGAACCCGTTGGGCAATCCGGGTATCAGCACGGTTGACGTTGGCAATGCTGGCCTGCTCGGTCTTACGTCGGGCACCAGCGGCGGCTGGCAGTACGACACGGTGACCGGCGAGTTCATCGGCGACGAGTAAACCTCGAACGGGGACATTCTGCTTTTGGCGCATCGAAACGCGAAAAGCAGAATGTCCCCTTTTTGTGGAGGCGGCGCGATGAAAAGGCGGCAGGAACGAGGCTATACGCTGGTCGAGTTAGTAATCGTCGTCAGCATCATTGCGCTGATCGCAGCGATTGCCGTTCCGGCGACATCTTCAAACCCGGACAAGCCACTCGACCTTGCCGCCCAGGAATTCGCAGCGGCAATGCGCTTCGCGCGCAGCGAGTCGATTCGCACGGGTAAGCCGCATGGCTTTCGTCAGCAGTCCACCGCAAAACGCATTCGTGTATTCACGCTTGATCAGAGCACGAGCCCGGCGACGCTTATCTACGATGTCTATCATCCCATCGACAAGCAACTCTATGAGTTCGACCTCAATCTGCAGTCACTTGCTACCGCGGACTCACTGAGCCGTACCGCAGTATTTCGTGGTACCTGCAACCAGACGGGCAACGTCTATTTCGACGCCAGCGGAACGCCTTGGTGCGCCGATCCGGATACGGTTCTCCTGGAAAGGTTTGAAGTAGACCTGGTGCTTGGTTCATCGCGTCGAATCGTCACCCTCGACGATGTCACCGGCCGGGTGACAGTCCAGTGACCAGGCGCAGTCAATCGGGTTTGACGCTGGTCGAGGTGCTCGTGGCCATGGCGCTGTTGGCCGTTCTTCTGGTACCGACAATGCGCGCCCTGCAGACCGGAATCGTTGGTGCCGACGTTCACTCCGATATTGCAGCCAGTCATTTTCGACTGACTTCCCGACTCGAAGAGCTGCTGGCCGAACCGTTCGTGGATTTATCAGACGCAGCGATAGCGGCAGGAGCACCGACGACCGCAACATCTCTTTCCGATGTGGCCGGGCCGCCTGGTCGGCTGCTCGTCTACCTGTCTCTGTACGACGGCGACAATGCCGATGCTGACAGCGACCCGTTCACCGGAACCGATGCGGACCTGTTATGGATTCGCGTCGATATTGAAGACACCGTACATACGCTGGAAACGATCAGAGCGAGCGGTCACTAACGATGACAAGGTCTTGTGCAAACTCACGCGGCTTCACCCTCATCGAGTTATTGATTGCGATGGCACTGGCCGGACTGGTTCTCGCCGCGATGAGCGGCCTCGTCAATAACGTGCTGGGTACTGAAGAGGTCACCACAGAGCGTAATCAGCTGCAACGGGACGCGCGTTTTGCACTGCAGCGGATGGCGCGAGCAGTTGCAGAGACGCGTCATTTGATGTTGCCAATGCCCGACAAGCCGGACACCGACTGGCGCGAAAACGTGCGCGAGGAAACGGTGCCGGCATCCCCACCAGAAGGCAGCAGCAGCAAGGCAACTGCTGTTCTTGCAGTATCCCTTAGCGCCGACGTGGATCTCGATGCGGACGGTTTTCCCGATGCGGACAATGACCGCGATGGCCGCATCGATGAGGATTACCCGGCCGACATCGCTTACGACTTCAACCCGGGTATTCACCTGATCGACGATGGTGGAGGTGGGCTCGTTGACGAGAGCTTCAGCGACAATGATGACGACGAACGCCTGAATGGCAACAACGAAGACCCGATCAACGGGCTCGATGACGATGCCGACGGTGTTATCGATGAGGATCCGGGCGCCGACATGAACGCTGATGGCGCGCCAGGGCTTGCGGGCGTTGACGACGACGGCGACGGCCAGATAGATGAAGGCGATGCCGCGGACGACGATGAAGACGGTGTGATCGATGAGGACTGGCTTGATGCTGTTGTCTTCCATCTTTCTGGCAACTCTCTTATTGAACGACACCCGGTTCCCTGGGATGAGACCGCAAATGGTTTTATCAGCGGACGTGACTATGTCGAGTCCGTCATCGCCGAAAATGTCACACGATTTCGTGTCGAACGTCCGGTTTCAAGCTCCCCGGGCCACCAGCTCGTCAACCTGACGCTCGAACTCACGGGACCGACCGGCAGTGTCGTCAGCCTGACCGCGCGGGTTCGCTTAGGCGGTGCGTTGTGAGGGGACAGTCCCCTGCGGGGACAGTCCCACCACTCAATCCCCGGGGAGAGTCCCCTGTGGGGACGGTCCCACCACGCAACCCCCGGGGACTGTCCCCGCAGGGGACTGTCCCTTCACTCAAATCTCAACGCGGCTACCTACTCATTACCGTCGTCGTAATGCTCTTCCTTGTCGCATCCATTGCGATGCTGCTCAACTACGACTCATCGATCAGCGCGAACACAACGACCGGCGAACTGGAAACCGCACGTGCCGAATACGTTGCACAAGCAGGCATGCAGCACGCAATGTGGCGCGCGCAAAACAACGCCTGCATGGGCGACGTTTCGATTCCGGCCACGACGCTTGGCAAAGACAATTACACGGCATCAATCACCGGTGCCGCTGCCGGCACGGCTTACACGTTGGCTGCCGACCAGGACGCGTGGATTCGTAACGATGACGTTACCAAGAACAATGGCACAACGGCCGATCAACATCTTAGACTCGAAACCGGAAACATCGAACAGGCACTGACCCGGTTTGATCTGTCCTCATTGCCGAAAGACGCTCAAATCCTCTCGGCGACCGCCTGGTTCTATGTCACACCCTCGGGTCCTGGTGGTGGTGCACACCCCGAAGGCCCGGTGACAGTACACGGCGTGACGGCCGACTGGACCGAAACCGGGGCCACCTGGGAAACCATGAATGGTCAATTCGAAAAATCGAAACTCGCCACCATTCCCGCGCAGCCCGTCGATTCCGTTTGGGTAAGTATCAATCTCACCGCGCAAGTCCAGGCCTGGGCAAACGGTCAACCCAATTACGGCATCCTGATGGCACCGACTGCCGAGGGCACACATGGCAAGTACTCCAGCCGCGAGGATGGTGGTAACGCGCCGCGACTCGAGATTGTTGCCGGTAGCGGCCCGGCGTCGCCGGTCGCCATTAATGTCACCGCAACGCTGGCCAATGGCAACACTCGCTCCTTGAGCCGACCCGTGACGTCAGCTTATCAACCACCGGTCACCGTGACTCTGCAGCTTGGTACAGACCCGGGGGCGGACGGGATGCCCGACAGTTTCTATCCGCGCAACTACGGCGGGGCCGACTACTTCCAGGTCAATGAAGATCCGAGTTGGTTTCAGCGGCCGCTACTCAGATTCGATCTGGGAGGCGTTCCCGCGCAAGCCGCGGTGCTGTCGGCGCAACTCGAGCTGCGAATGCAAAGCATTAATACACCGGGCACGGCCACAATCCATCGCGTAAACCGCAGTTGGGTTGAAGGCACCAAGAGCGGTACGGGCACGGCAGACGGCGCCACCTGGGCAACTTACGATGGGATCAACAGCTGGACAACGGCGGGCGGTGACTTCAACGCAGCCGCAGTTGCGGAGACTGCCATCAATGGTGGAGAAACCTGGGTCAGTTGGGAGATCGGTCCGCTGGTCGAGCAATGGCTGGCCGGCGCCACCAACGACGGCTTGCTGATTAAGGGCGACGCGGCGTTAAGACAGGCCAAGTTCTACTCCAAAGAAGAAACCGACCCTACGCTTCGCCCGAAGCTGACGATCACCTACACCTGTGAGTGCGGCAGTGCCTGCATGGCGGCCCAGGGCACGGGCGCAGTGCTCATGCTGGTCGGGGACGACAGCGTTCCGACGCCCGGCGATCTCGCCAAGATTGCGCTCATGCAATCCTGGGGTTACACGGTCGACATGCAGAACGACAACACTAGCGCTGGCGGTATCGCGTCGCAAATGGATTCCTATGACGTCCTCTTCGTCGCGGAGAGCGTCGATCCAAACGCCGTCGGTGCCAATCTCACAAATCTAGCCGCAGGAGTAGTCAGCGAAGAAGGCGCGCTCAACGACTCACTGGGCATTGCTACTTCCGAAGCCTCGCCCGTGGGCTCCACAATCAACGTTAGCGACAACAGCCATTACATCACGCAGGTGTTCGCCACCGGTCCGCTGGATATCTACGCCGCCGACATGGCGGGCAAGGCGGTTGCCGGTACCGAGGCTCCTGGCCTGCAGACGCTCGGAGACTGGAGCGGCGCGGGCGGCCCCGTCGTGCTTGATACCGGCGCTGCGCTTGGCGGCAGCGCCAGCGGAAATGCGGCCGGCCGGCGGGTGCTATTGCCTTTCGGCAATAACATCGACATGTCCAGAGTCAACAACAACGGCCATTTGATCATGCAACGTGCGCTCGCCTGGGGCATGGGTGTTGGTACCTTGAACATCGGCAACATCCTGCTCGTCGTAGGCGATGCGAGCAATCCAGCCAGCAAAGACGCAGACAGAAAAACGCAATTCGAATCCTGGGGCTACACGGTCACCCTGATCGACGACGGGGCCAGCCAGGCCGAGTTTGATACCGAAGCGGGCGCCAACGATGTTATCTATGTAACAGCGTCCATAGGTGGCGGCGCGCTCGCCGATAAACTCACGAACTCCACCGCAGGCATCGTCAACGAATTTTCCGGCAAGCTCGACAACTTCGGCTTTGGCAGTCAGGTTCCGCCCAACACGGTTACCGCTAATCTGTTCACGACGACAGACGCCGCACACTTCATTAGCGAGCCGTTTGCCGGCGCTGCTGTTACACAGTTCACATCCAACATAACAATGCCAATACCCTCAGGTACGCTGGCGCCCGGCATGCAATCTCCGGGGCTCATTGGCGCCGCGCAAATTCTGGTGGCACTGGAATCCGGCGCAGAGCGATGGGACGGCAACCCCTCACCGGGCCGCCGAGTGCACTTGCCGTTTGGCGCGGCCGACATAAGCCAGCTGACCCCGGATGGTCTTACGCTTGTTCGGCGATCGATCGAGTGGGCGGCAACGTCTCCGTCTCCACCCGTAACCTGCAACGCTGATTACACACCGGACGTCAAACTCAGCGAGTTCTCCACCCAAGCTTACGGGTCAAGAAACATCCAGAGCCTCACCCACCTACCGGAAGGGAAGGTCTTCAACGGCGTAGCGGCGCCTTCGGGTGGGGCGTGGATCAGCGTCAATTATTCTGACGGAAAGTTCTACATGACCGATATGACAGGGACCTACCTGACAGATGTAACGCCACCTATTGGTGCACCCACGGGCGTCACTTTCGTTACGTCCGGCACATGGGCCGACCACCTGGCCGTGACCGCTCAGACCACTGCAGAAATTCAGTATTTCGATCTGGCCGGGAACCTGGTGAGTTCCTTTTCCACGTTATCGATTGGCCTGGCCGGCGCGACAGACATAGCGTTCATCGACAGCAGTTCCAGCGGCGTCTATGATGGGCACCTGGCCGTTGTCGATTCCAACGCCGACCTGGTCGTCCTGGCGACCCAGGATGGCAACCTGGTGCACAACTTCGATACATCGGCATTTTCCGCGACTACTCATGGTATGGGCCATCTGCCGGGTACCGACAAGTTGCTGCTGATTGACCGGAACGCGACCGCCTTCATCGTGGATTTCACTGGGACTGTTCTGCGACAGTACGATACGGATCCGTTCGGCACCAATGCCCCGGAGGCAATCACCGTCAACCCCGTCACCTGTGACCACGTCGTGGGTGACGACTCACCGGATCTGGTCGTTACGCTGGGCCAATCGGGTGGCGGTGGCCCAATTGCTCACTGGAAGCTGGACGAAACCACCGGAACGACGGCCATCGATTCCGAGGGTGAGCATCACGGTACCTTACCCAATGGTGGGACCTGGACAAGCGGACAAGTCGATGGTGCGCTGCAGTTCAATGGCACAAACCATTACGTCAGCGTGCCACACGACGACACACTGTCACTATCAACGTTCTCGATCAGTGCCTGGATACGGCCGGATACGGTCAGCGGCTATCACGCCATCATGTATAAGGGCGCATCGAATGCCGAAGCGAACTACCACCTTTATACCGATGGCGATGAGATATCGCTGGGCCTCACGAGCGGCGGCTGGCAATACTACATTCTGACCACCAGCGCCAATCTGGTAGCCGGCCAGTGGTATCACCTGACCACCACATTTGATGGTACGAGCGGTGAAGGAAAACACTATCTTGACGGCAGCCTGATTCACACGGGGACAATTGGACCCGCTCCAGTCATGAACACGGGCCCGCTAACCATAGGAACTGATCCGTTTGATGAAGACTGGGTTGGAATTCTGGATGATGTGCGGATCTACAATCGCGTCCTTGATGCGACCGAGATCGCTGCACTCGCTGCCTTAGGTAGTGGCGGCGGTGGCGGTGGTGGCGGCGGCGGTGGCGGCGCCCCTGCGGAGTACGCTGACAGTTTCGACGATCCTGTTTACAACGGCAGCAATGGCGTCACCGACTGGTCTGGGGATCCGTGGCAAGAGATTACGGAATCCGACGGCCCCGCCTCCGGAAAACTGTTCATAGGGAGCGATCCGGTCGTCGCCCAATCTGCGAGTGAGCGGCTCGTTGTCGATTCGCGATTCACGGAGATGAAGCGACCCGTCGATCTCTCAGGCTTCTCGAGCGCTTATCTGAGCTTCAACTACCGCCGTGACGGCTACCCGACACCGAACGACTACTTCGCCGTTCTCGTTTCAGACAACGGTTCGACCTGGACCGAGCTCGAACGAATCTATGGAATCGCAAATGATCCGGTCTACCGACCAGCTGTTTACGATATTTCGGCCTTTGCGACATCGAATACTGAGATTCAGATCGCAACCGGTGGCATCAACAACATGCAGACGCTGTACGTCGACGACTTGCGCGTGGCGAGCACGCCGCTCGCTGGCTGCGCAGGTATATTCGCCGACCAATTCGATACTAAAAGCTACGCCAACAACGACGGCACTCTGAACTGGGCGAGCGACTGGACGGAGATCAAAGAGAGTGACGGACCGACCAAGGGCGACATTCAAGTACGCAACGAGATCAATAACTACCAGCTCCGAGTGAGGGATGACAGCTACGGTGTGTGGCGCGAGGCAGATCTAACGGCGGCGGGCGAAGCGACGCTTATTCTCGATGTCAAACGCGTCGGCTTGGATTCCAGCAGTGATTACGTCACCGTCGACGTCTCTTCAGACGGTGGCGACACGTGGACAGAGCTCGACCGCTTCGCGGGTAGCGGGAACGATAACCTATATCAGTTCCGCTACTACGACATCACGGCCCACGCGACGGCAAACACGCGAATCCGATTCCTCGGTTCTGCCACGCTCGGTGGAACGGACGAGGTCTGGTTCGACGACATCGAGATTGTCTGCACGCCGTAATGGGATTAATGGGGACAATTAATGGGGACATTCTGCTTTTGTGCGCCTTTCGCGCATATAAGCAGAATGTCCCCAATTTCACTATTTCTGCGAATGGCTGAAATTTGAGAATAGTTGTAGCGATCATCGTCATGCCACTCTGGATGAATGAAAGTGCGAGCGGTCCTGCGAATGTTGAAGGATGATGGTTGGACAGAGGTCGCTCGCCGTGGAAGCCACCGGCAGTTTCGGCACCCGAGCAAGCCGGGCCGCGTGACGGTGGCATGCAAGCCTTCCCATGACTTGGCGCCCGGTACTCTCAAGAGTATCCTCAAACAGGCGGGCCTTGAGATTGAGTGAGATTCCCATGCGATACGCGATTATTATTGAAGATGCAGGTCGAAATTTTTCAGCATACGTACCTGATTTGCCGGGCTGCATTGCTACCGGATCCACTGTTCCGGAAACGGAAAAAGCCATTCGCAAGGCCGTCAAAATGCACCTCGAAGGCCTTCGCGCGGAGAACCTGCCGATCCCTGCGGCATCCAGCCGCGTCCACTATGTTGAGGTTGCCGCCTAAGAATTAATGGGGACATTCTACTTTTTGATCTAACGGCTCAAAAAGTAGAATGTCCCCAGTTCGGGTTCGATGTCAGTCTCATCTGATGGCAAGAACAGCGCGAGCGTCGAAGGGCGGAATCTGTTATCACGTAATCAATCGCGGCAACGCGAGAGCGACCGTTTTTCACAACTCTTCCGATTACGAGTCATTCATCAAGCTTCTTGCTAAAGCGTGCGAGCGCATTCCGATGAGGATCCTCTGTTATTGCCTGATGCCGAATCACTTTCACTTGGTGATCTGGCCGTACAATGACGGGGATATGAGTCGTTGGATGCAATGGCTCCTTACCAGCCATGTCCGTCGCCATCACCGCCTTCGCGGTTCATCAGGTCGGGTATGGCAAGGGCGATTCAAGGCCTTCCCAATTCAGCAAGATTTACACCTGTTGACAGTCATGCGGTACGTCGAGAGAAACCCGGTCCGTGCCAACTTGGTTGATAGCGCGATCGATTGGCGGTGGTCTAGCATCAGCCCCACAAGCAACTACACTCGCCGCGCGATCCTGAGCCCAGCGCCCATAGCCATACCTTCGAACTGGCTGGAATGGGTCGACCGAGCCATCACCTCAGCAGAACTCGACGCGTTGCGGCGCTGCGGTCGACGCCAGGCACCTTATGGAAGCCGGTCGTGGAGCGAAGCCACCGCAAAGTCCTTGGGGCTCCTCAAATAACGGGGACATTCTACTTTTCCGGCGCTCCGCCCGAAAAAGTAGAATGTCCCCACTCAAAAAACGACCAAAAATTAAAGATTTAGCCCTTTCTGCCGCTGTATTTAGGGATAGCTATCTATTTGCTGTGGGGCGAAATCTTGGTCGATATTACGAGTCCAGCCATTTCAGGAACTGAGCGCGAATTCGGGAATTCGACGCTTACGCCTGCGATTGCGCCCGTTACCGGGGTGAGATGGCTGTGAGCGTACTCACCCGCACAGCCGCCCTGCTTCGTCCGCGCTCCAGCGCCGTCGCGGTGGGCCCTATTGGGGTGGACATCGCACTTGAGGCCATGCACTTCGTGCAGTTGGAATCTGCCGGTAACCAGAAGCCGGTGGTGCGTGCCAAGGCCTCTCTTGAGATCAACGGTTCGCGCCGCGAACTGCTGCAACAACCGCACCAGCTTCGCTCCCTAGTCAAGCGCGCGCTGGCCTCTGACCGGTTCCAGGGGAAGAAGGCTGTGCTGGCTTTGCCCTCCGGTATGTTCCGCACCGTTTCAGTCAACTACCAGCTATCCGGGTCGGAGAAAAACGAGGCGGCCGCGATTCTTCATGCCATGAAAGGTCGCCTCGATGGGGATCTGAGTAATTACGTTCTCGACTACATGCCCGTTCGCGGTCGCTCAAAGAGCGACGAGAAACTCGCACTGGTTGCAGTCAGCGAGCATGACAAGGTCGTCGACTTCCTCGAACTCATTCGGAAAGCGGGGCTGGATGTCAGCGCGCTCGAAATTGGGCCACTTGCGATCAGTCGGCTGACGAGCGCGATATCCGAAGACGGCGGCGAGGCGACCGTACTCGTCGTCAACTCCGGACGCCGTGCCAGCTACCTCACACTGATATCCGGCAATGACCTGCTGTTCGACCAGGAGATAGCCATCGGCGAGCAGAGCCTGGTGGAACATATTTGCGAAACGCTCGACATGCCAGAGGAAACGGCGCGACATCTGCTGGCACGTACAGGCGTTCGCCCGGACAACAGCAACGATCCACTGGCAGAAGCGCTCGATGAAAGCGGTCTGTTTAACACGCTCTCGGAGATACTCAAACCGCAGTTCATGAAGCTCGTTGAGGAAATCAAGCGAGCGTTCCTTTACGCCGCTTCCGAAACGCGTGGGCGTGGCGTTACTCAGGTCTATCTGCTTGGCAGCATCGCTCGCTGGCCTGGTGCCGAGGAAATGCTCAGTACGATGAGTGGCACGACCGTATCCAAGATTCCCAATCCGCTCTCTTTGTTTCCGTCCAACGATCGCCTCAGTTCGGAAACCAGCGAACACTTCGCACCGGAAATCGCCGTAGCAACCGGCCTCGCGTTGAGGGGCATGAAAGTCCATGGCTGAACTCGACCTCATACCTCAGAACTATCGAAATCGCCTCAAGCAGCGATCCGAGCTACAGCGATTCATTGTCGCGTTTGCGCTGCTGAACGTCGTCATTCTTGCGACGAGTATTGTATTCGGCCAATTGTCAAAGCAGGCCGACGTGCGCATCCAGGAATTGAAATCGCAAAGCGCAATAAGCGCACAGCAGCAGCTGCAGCTGGAACAACTCTCTTCTGAGCAGCAGGAATTTGAGCGGCGCTGGTCACTGCTGCGCGGCCTGCGCGCCGGTGCGGCCGTGGAAGATATTTTCAAAATTATCGACCGTGCATTGGTTAACAACAAACTGTGGTTCGAAAACTGGAGCTTCCGTCGCGCCGGCGTTGTTGTTGACGGCGAAACACGTGGCGTGGAGACCGGCTACTTCGTCATCGTCTCACCGGACGGCGAGCCCAACGAGCCCCATGAATGGCAGGTTGAAACCCACATGGTCCTGGAAGGTCGCGCCCTCGATCATCAGGCGTTGTCCACGTTCGTGCGAGCGCTGTTCGAACAGCCGGACATCAAGGATGTCAGCGTGCGCGAGACGTCCCTGACGAACTACGCCAACGGCCGCATCGTGAGCTTCGGCCTGACTATCGTACTTAACAGCGATGTCGAGCAGACCTGATGTTTGATGCCATCGAAAAACTTGATACGCGCGAACTTCGTCTTGCTCTGCTCGGCCTGGGCCTTGCGCTCACAGTCGGCGTAATTTCGCTGACCCTGCTGCCCGTTGCAAAAGGCTACTTTGCGAACGCGAAAGCTGTCGCCGTGCTCGAGCAGGCGAGTGACACCGCCGTTGACCTGGGCCGGCAGCTCATTGCGCGACAGGCCGATATTGATGAGCTCAAGTTTCGCCTCCATGGTGACATGGCCAACCTGCCACTGAAGCAGGTGGAGTCCTACGTCATTGGCAAGCTGCAGAAAATCTCCTGGCGCAATGACGTTGACCTGGTCAGCGTGAGGCCGGCGACCGGCGAACGCGTGCAAATCTTCGACGAAGTGCTGTTCAACATCGAGCTGATCGGCGAGTACGACGATATCTATCGCTGGCTATGGGACGCCAAAAATGAACTCGGTTTTGTCGTCGTCAAGGAATACGCCATGCGCCGGCGCGACAACATTGACGATAACCCGCGGCTGCTGACGACCGTCAGCCTCGCGTCGTACAGGACACAGTCATGAGAGTTTTCGCCATCCCATTAATAATGGTCCTGTTGCTTACCGCCATACCGGAGCGAGCAGCGTCTGCCGACGGACCGCCTTCACTATCCAATAATCCCTTTGCCCGCCCGCCTTCCGAGGCGATTCCTGTTCAGCGCGAGATTCGCAATGGCGGTGACGACACGCCAGCGGCACTTCCCCTTCTGGCCACGATGGTCAGCCGCGTCAATCGTCTCGCCAATGTCGGGGGACGAATACTCAAACCCGGTGACGACTACCAGGGCTACCGGCTGGTACTGGTGCACGAGCAGTTCGCTGTGTTTGAAAGAGATGGTAATTCCACGACCGTATACGTTAAACCCCTTTTGGCAGAAGACGATGATTAGACGAAGAAACAGCGCCGCTAGTATGAAGAACTTAGTTCAGATGCTGGCCATTTTCGGCTTGTTAGCCTCGTCGTTTGCGACGGCGCAGGACGATACGCATCGCATCAGCATGACGATGAAAGACGCCGAACTCGCAGACGTCATGGACATGATCTCCCGCGAGCAGCGCGTCAACATCTTCGTTTCGACGGATTCTAATGAAGAGGTCTCCTTCAGCCTCTATGACATGACCTTGCCGGACGCTATTCGAGCCATTGCAAACGCGGCGGGCCTCGCCGTTGAGCATCATGACGGAAACTATTTCATTATTGACCGCGATGAAGCCGGCAAATATGCACCGGATGCACTGACACAGGTGCGCAGCTTCGAGCTGCAATATGTCCTGGTCGACGAAATGCAATCATTGCTGGACCCGTATCTCTCCGAGTATGGCGAGATTACGGTTTTCAGCGAGAAGAACATTTTCCTAATCGAAGATACGCCCGAGTTTCTTCGGCGCACCGCTGAATTGGTCCGCCAGATCGATAAGCAGCCCACGCAAATACTGATCGAGGCGAAGATCCTCGAAGTAACGCTGACCGACGAGGACTCTTCCGGGCTGGACTGGACCCGGATATTCAACAGCGACGGCGGTACTGGCGAGTTCGGTGGCCAGGGACTCAATAACCCGACAAGTGCGGGACTGTTTTTCACCTATACCAACGACAACATTGCCCTGGCACTGGATGCGCTGACGTCCCAGGGTCGAGTGCGCACGCTATCGTCACCCAAGTTGCTGGCCGTCGAGGACCAGGAGTCATCGGTCATCGTGGGTGACCGGCGTGGCTACAGCGTGATTACGACGATCAACCAGGTGACGACGGAAAGCATCGAGTTCCTCGAGTCCGGCGTCATCCTGCGCGTGACGCCATCGGTCGATGCAAACGGCAAGGTCATGATGGATATTCACCCTGAAGTGAGCACTGGCGTCATCGACCCGCTGACGGGCATCCCGTCGCAGTCAACCACCGAGGTGACGACGCGCATGATCGTGCCAGACGGTCAGACCATTTTCGTTGGTGGGCTGATCAAGCATCGCGTTGAGGAAAGCAAACGCGGCATACCCATCGTCAGCCGAGTCCCGGGCCTGGGCCGATTGTTTTCGAGCCGTGAAAATAACAAGACCAATACGGAAACCATAGTCTTGATCACGCCGACCGTTCTCGGCGATACGTCACAGCTGGTCGATGAAGATACGATTGAGATTATCGAGCACATGGAACAGCGCCAGAGCGGCGACAAAGAAGCGCTGAACGACGAGATGGAGCTGTTTTTCGGCACCGACTGATTTGGCGCCTCAGTCCCAGATAATAAGGATTCCGGTCGTGTCGGGACACCGCCTTACATAAGTCAGCTGCAGCATTTTCATCGGTTCGTAACTCGCGATGCGTTATAATAATGTTGCGGCGTAACCAAGAAAATAACAAAGACCGCGACGACAAAATTAGAGGGTGGTGTTAACTGCCCCGAATCCCGCCAGGGGGGTTGCAAGCAATGAAAGACAATGTCGAACGTGCCACAGGTACATTAGTTTCCATCGCCGTTATAGGGCTGCTGCTGGCGCAAGGCGCCGTGGCGCAGACGCTCACCGCGGGCGACCCCGGCGCGAATGTGAATATCGTTGGGCCAACTCCTGACCCTGCCGACATTCGGGATTTCGGCCTCAAGCAACAGAACGAACCCTCCTGTGCGATTCGCCCCGGCGATTCAGCCTGCATCATCTGCGGGTTTAACGATTACCGCACCGTCGACGTTCCCGGCATCGAGGACGCATGGCAGGGCGTTGCCATGAGTTGCGATGGCGGAACAACCTGGACCAGCCGTATTGCCCCCGGGCACCCCGTTCACCCCGCGCCCATCGGCACCGAGTTTGCCGCCGACCCGCGTATGATCGCACTGCCGGGTATCGCCGTATTCAACTTTATCGGCGGCGACCGCGACCAGGACAGCGGCGTGCTCGCTATTCAGCACTGGCTCGAGATCAACAAGGAAGACGCCGATTATTACGAGCCGGGCAAATTCACCTACATCGCGGACACCGGCAGCGCCGGGCGTTTCATCGACAAGCCGGACGCGACCTTTCTTCCGGATAAGCCGCAGCAGCAGGGCACGATCAGCCTGTCGACGACCATGGAAAACGAGGCGCTGGGCACGATCCAGCGTGATGTACCAACCGGCAAGCTGTTTGTCGCGTTCGCGGTATTTACCGGCAATCCGGACTCCGGTAACCAGAGCGTCAAGGTGCTTGTTAAAGACTCTGACGATCTTGGCCAGACCTGGCAGAACCAGGTCGTCAAGCTGTCCGAAGACCAGAACCTGGTGTCCGGTATCTCGCTGTCCGCGATGGGCGACTCCGTGCTTGCTATCTGGCGACGCGCCGGCGACAACAACGACTTCGACTCCATCATGTACGCGTACACGAATAATCGCGGCAAGAAATGGACCAAGGGCGAGGTGCTCGCCGATATCTGCAGCTTTGACCAGGTCAGCGCTACGAGTCCGACGGCGGTCACATTTCGCACCAACGACTTTCCATGGGCGGCGAACGATGGCGAGAATTTTTACGTTTTCTACTCGGACCGCAACTACAACGGCGCAAGCGACTGTTCGTTGGGCCGCCCGCGAATCGTCGTGCAGCATGCAAGCTCGGCTTCGGGACTGGGCACCTCCGTGCCAATTGCAGTCGACGATTCTGACGACGGTGATCCGACGACAACCGAGGATGCGGCGGGCGGTTTCCAGTTCATGCCTGCTGCAACGGCGGCAAACGGCAAACTGCAGGTGGCCTGGTACGACACCCGGCGAGAGGGTGATCTTCCCAATGGTTTCTTTCTCGATGCCAATTCGAACCTCGTACCGGTCGACGGCGATTCGATACCCGTCATAGCGGACTACAAGACGTCCACCGTTAACGTTAGTCGAAAAGTCGATGTGTACACGGCGCGAATTACATCGGACGGAGATGGCGGCATCGTCAAGTCCGCCCCGGAGCGCGTGTCTCAGTTCAGAATCCGCGCCGTCCTCGAGGGTGGGGAGTTGGGCAGCACCGCCATTGAAGGTGAGGCGTCCTTCGCCAACGCGAAACTCTATGCCTCTGGCTCCCTTTCGTTCATCGGCGATTACATTGCCGTTGGCGCCCAGCAATTTCGATTTGATGGCAACGGCAAGGTCGTCAGCAACGCGGCGCCGATCGTAAGCCCCACGGCAGACATCGCCGACTTCTTTATCGCCTGGACGTCCAATCGCGACGTGCGGGGCAATATTTTTCCCGACGAACTTGAAGCGCCAACGCCCTACACGCCTCCGCAGAATATCGAAGCCCCTGAGGAACCTCCCGCAACAGGAGATACGTCCGGTATGGCAGAACCCGACGTTGACGATGCCACGAAAGACCCGCTTCTCGCGGATAACTCGGGCCGAGCTATCGATCTGACAGGCACTACCCGCACGACGGAGGGCATTGAAGATCCATTTGACCCGGCACCGATGACCTGCGTGCCGCAGGCACTTGTCGAAGACAGAACGCGAGACGCGAACATCTACGGCGCACGAATCCGCGACCGGCTTCGTCTGACCGCACCGACGCCAACCAAGCCGCTCACCAACCTGCAGCGCGCCTTTCCTGTGGCCTTAAGCAACGTCAACGATGAAGCTCAGACCTACCTGCTGCGGGTCACGCAACAGCCAGCGGATTTTCCATCGCTCGGCCGCGCGTCATTCCGGCAGCTGCCGGCCGTGCCACCGTTCGACCAGAACGTGCCGGCGCCGGTAATCTGGGAGGAACTCACTGTACCTGCCAAGTCGGCCTTCGCGCGCACGCTGTTCCTGGTTTCCAACGTGCCGGGTGCAACGACCGGCGTGCAGGTGTTCGAGGTGGGTTGCGACGATGCCGATCCGGACGACAACTTTGGTCCGTACCAGGGATCCTGTACGCCGATAACCAGCATCACGCTCGGTGGCGAGGGGCCGTCCGGCCCCCTTCAGCAGCCTGACTATCAGAGCACAGCGTGCGAGATACCCGACCCGAACGATCCCAGCCAGATAATCATAGATCCGGACTGCACGGACAATGTGCTGCAGGCTGAGCTTCACAATCCCGAGCTGATCAATCCCGAGTTGATTAACCCGGAGCTCATCAACCCGGAGCTGATTAACCCGGAGCTGATCAATCCCGAACTGATCAACCCGGAGCTTATTAATCCCGAACTAATCAACCCGGAGCTCATCAACCTGGGATTCGCCAACCCGGAGCTCATCAACCCCGAGCTGATCAACCCGGAACTGATTAACCCCGAGCTGATTAATCCCGAGCTGATCAATCCTGAACTCATCAATCCTGAACTCATCAACTCGTCATTTGACGATGGCGCGGGTAACGTGACGCTCGATGACGGCCTGACCTGGACCGACTACACCTACATCGTTCGTAACACCGGCAACGTAACGACGTCCTACAACGCGGATATTACGCTAGACGGCCTTACTGCAGATGACGTCGACTCACAGCTCATTGCCTGGACGCTCTACATCACGCCCACCTCTCGCGACTGCGCGCTCAAACCACAAATCGAACGAAGGGTTCTCGCTGTTGTGAACAACCCTGATAACGCACTTGCCAGTGAAGAGCTCGAGGTAGCGAAGATTAGTGATCCGTTCGCGGGTGAAATCAGCGCTATCGCGGTACCTGGCCAGGCGCTGTTCTTTACCCGCCGCGTATTCGGTACGCAGCAGGAGCTCGACAATATCTTCGTCAGCGGGTTCACGTCCTCGTCGCAGGCGGCGAACTGCAGCCAGGAGGATCTTCCTGAATTCGAGGTGGATCCGATTACTGGTGAAATCCTGGTTGATCCGGCTACGGGCGAAAACATCCCGTACGAGCGCGACTATTTTTGTCAGCAGGCACTCGTCGACGAGCGCGAGCGCATCCTTCTCGACACGCAACCGCCGACGTTTAACCTGGCCGATGACACGGTCATTCCGGAACCCGCAATCGAAGCTGATCGCCCCGGCGGCGCCTGCGTAGCGATCGCCGGCGTACTGGTTACAGCCAGTGACAACGGCGAGCCGATTACCGATATCACCTGCACGAACGGTACGGGCGAGCCGATTTGCACAACGGCCGAATCCGAGTCCGGTGAGTCGTCGATTCCGTTTAGTCTTCCGGGTGAAGAAGGGGCGCAGGTAAGCTGCACCGCCGTCGACGATGCCGGCAATATTGGGCAAGTCAATTTGTTTATCGACGTCAGGGACACCGGCGATCCCTTCTTCGTTCCAGGCACTTTCCCGACCACTATTACCGTCGATGCCGAGCCCGACGGGTTCGCAACTTTCGATTTCCAGAATGGAGTTGGAATCCAGATCGCGGATCTCGACGATATCGATATTGATGTCAGTTTCACCTGCGTCGCCGATACGCTGGACAAGCAAGGACCAAATGATCCGCTTCCGGTCGGCGCAACGACTATCGATTGCACGGTGTCTGACACGAGCGGCAACTCCACTACCGAGAGTTTCGTAGTGGAGGTGAAGGATGTGACGCCACCGCAGCTCAGCAATGTCCCGCCGAGCTTCATTATCGATGCAACAGACCCGAATGGTGTGACAGTGACCTTCGAGCTACCCGACGCGGAGGACGCGGGTAGCTCGATTCTCACAATTGTCTGCGAGCCGGCATCAGACACAATCTTCGCAATTGGCGTTACAACCGTTACCTGTACGGCGACGGACGCTTCGGGCAATTCGACCTCGGCCAGCTTCGACGTCACTGTCGTCGATGCCGTGCCGCCGGTCGTCACGGTGCCAATCGGAACGATCGAGGTGGAGCGCCAAAGCGCCGCCGGCGCTATCGTTGACTTCAGCGGCCTGGTATCAGCGACCGATAATATAACTGCGCTGCCAACGATTGACTGCGTTCCCGCGTCTGGAACGTTGTTTGGCCCTGGACTGACAAATGTGACTTGTACGGCGACAGATGCTCAAGGCAATCAGTCGGTGGGCAGCTTCGATGTCAATGTCGAAGACACAATGCCGCCGACCCTTTCGGTCCCGACTACCGTCGTTGACGTCGAGCGTCAAAACACCGCAGGCGCGACCTACGATTTCAGTAGCCTGGTATCCGCCACTGACAACATAGATCCGCCGCCGACGGTTGTCTGCTCACCCCCATCGAACAGCGTGTTCGCTCCCGGCACGACGTTGGTCGAATGTACGGCAACCGACGGCCAGGGCAACGAGACGCCAGCGAGCTTCACAATCAATGTCAAAGACACCACGGCTCCGATAATTAACTCCGCGCCGTCCGGAATCATCGAGGTCGAGCAAGAGAACGCGGCCGGTGCGACGTTTAGCTATGTTGTAACGGCGACAGATTCTGCCGACCCCGACCCGGTCATTGCTTGTTCATTACCCTCGGACAGCGTCTTCCCTGCGGGCATGACGACAGTGACCTGCACAGCGACCGATGACGAAGGGAATGTCGACACCGCAAGCTTCACCGTCAACGTGACCGATACGATGGCACCAATGATCACATCGGCGCCGTCCGGAATCATCCAGGTCGAGCGCGAGAACACCGTCGGGGCCAGCTATCCGTACGTCGTCACCGCCACCGACGCGGCCGACCCGTCGCCAGGCATTGTCTGCACGCCGCCGGGATTCGATTTCGGCCCGGGCGATACGTTGGTGACCTGCGTGGCAAGTGACAACGCAGGTAACTCGGTCTCCACGAGCTTCACGGTCAACGTGACGGACACCACCGACCCCGTGATCACCGCACCATCCGGCACACTCGATGTGGAACGCGAAAGTTCGGCCGGTGCGACGTTTAGCTATGTTGTAACGGCGACAGATTCTGCGGACCCCGCTCCGGTCATTGCTTGCTCACTACCTTCGGGCAGCATCTTCCCCGCGGGCATGACAACAGTGACCTGCACAGCGACCGATCACGAAGCGAATATTGATACCGCGAGCTTCGTGGTGAATGTGCAGGACAACATTGATCCGGTCATTTCCGTTCCGTCAGGCGGGATTGACGTGGAAATTCAGAGCGCGGACGGATCCGTCGTTGATTACAGTGGCCTGGTAACGGCGACCGACACGGCCGATCCTTCACCGAGTATTTCTTGCACGCCTCAGTCGGGCAGTTTGTTTCCGCCCGGCGTAACCATTGAGGCCGGAGCACAGACAGTTAGCTGTACCGCCACCGACCATGAAGGCAACACGGACTCTGCGAGCTTCCTGGTCCGCGTGGGCTACGCCGATGGCTTCGGCATCAACGCGAAGAAGCTCAGCGTGCGGGGGGGCAGCAGCAACCCGTTATCCTGGGGTTGGCTCGATGCGAATGGGGCGATACTCGACACGTCTTTTGATCAGCAAATCCTGGAGTTCAGCGTCTGCGCCAGTAGCATGCCAATGTTCACACTTGCGGGTGACCCCGGCAGCAGTGGCTTCCGCATCAAAGTCGACAACTCCTGGGAATACAACTGGCAATCCGATGACAGCGAAGGCAATCCGCTGCCGAACCTGCCGGAGTTCTACTGCGTTCGGGTAACCAGCTCATTGACCGGGCAATTCCTGGACTCGGATAACATCCGCGTCCGATAGCGCCCTATCACAACCGTCCCCTGGCATCGTCCGCCAGGGGGCCGGTTGGGCGGATCCTCAAGAAGGTATCGTATTTGTCTTTGGCCGCCTGCCCCATGCCGAGCGTTTCTTCTGCGCGGGCAAACCAGTACGGCAAGGTTGCCGTGTAGCGCCAGCTCGGTCGGTCGTCGAGAAACAGCGAGGTTGCTTCGCCAATGCGGTCGTAGCAAATCTGCAACTCATCCATCGCTTCCGCCGAAAAACCCGCCTCGAAATACGCTTTGCCCAGCTGGAAACGCACCAACCAGAGATCGGACATTTCAATCGCGGCGCGCAGCTTGTCGATTGCGGCCACCGTTTCACCACCTTTGAGGGCCAACATGCCTTCGATCATCAACGAGTAAGCGCGGCTTTGTGGCTGCAGTTTGGCGCCCAGGGCTTCCGCGATACTCGCGGCCGTCGCTGTATCACCGATTTCTAAACTCACCAATGCAGCAGGGACGGCACGACTCGCGCCAGTGTCTTGCAGCAGGGGCTGCAGCGCGGCTTTTGCCTGCTCTGTCTCGGCGGTCGCGGCATGCGCTTCCGCCAGCATGGCCCTTTTCGTCGCTGCCGAACGAGCGTTGCTGATAGATTCATCGTGCGCGATGCCGGCGGTTAACGTTTCGATTGCAGCAGCATAGTCGCCACGCAACATTTCGAGGTCCGCGATGCCGAGATTGCCCAGTGACTGGCCGCGCTCGCTCGCCGCACTCATCTCTTCGTAGGTAGAACGCGCCCCATCAAAATCCTCGGTCGACGCTTTCGCCATCGCGATCGGCAACCGCGCGACGTAGCGATTTTTGTCAAGCGCCAGCGCCTTCTCTGCCTCCGCGGCGGCCGTCTCGAAGTCACCCGCATACATCGCGAAAAGCGCGTAGTTCGACTGCATGATCAGGTTGTTAGGGTAGACCTTCAACGCCTGTCGCCCATGGTCACGCGTCTTGTCTAAGTCGAGCGTCATAAGATAGGCAACAGCCAGGTTGCTATGGGCCGAGTTGTCAGCCGGGTAGGCTTCGACAAGCGCCCGGTAGTTCTCGATGGCCTTTTCGTAGTTGCCCGTAACTGCCATGTAGTAAAGGCCGAGCGTCCGGTAACGTTCGCGGGCTGTCATCGTGTCCATCTTTGACAGCGCCCGCTCCCACAGCGCGTTTGCCTCGTCCGCACGGCCCATGTTGAACAGCGTCAGCGCCCAACCTGAAAGCGCACGGCCAAAATTCGGGTCTTTTTCGACCGCGCTGGCATACATCTTGATCGCCTCTTCACGCTTGCCGGCCTGCGCAAGTTGCTGCGCCTTGGTGTAGTCATGCATCGCCTCTATGGAGGCGGCGGTGAACGTCTCCATGACCAGCCCGTCGACCTCGGTGTCGCCGAGCGCCTCACGAATCTCGCCGGTTAGGTTACTAACCGCTGACAGCACTTCGATCTTGCTGTCGGCACTCGCTTTGGCACTGAGCAGTTCTTCACCAGCCTCACCGTCGGTACCGCGGATGACCAGCTTGTAGCCCTCGCCATCGGCACGAATCTCTCCGCTCAGCATGACATTGATACCTTCGCGAACCGACACCAACTGGGCGAGCTCCGCAGTCAGCCCGGTCGAATCAGGCTGCAGGGTCTTCGCGATGCGGCCTGCAGTCAGGCGCGGGAAAGAAGTAATAAATGACGCACCCTCGAGACCGATCTGCAGCGCCTGTTCGATCGAGCCGTCGAACACCGCGTCACCCGTTGTATTATCGAAGTCCGCAATCAGGACCGAGACGGGCTGTATTTCCTCAACGACGTCCGGGCCACTGGTTATGTGGAAGTAGACCGACACCATTAGCGCAACGCTGAGCACACCAATCGCGACGAAGTCCATCTTGCGGCTGCCAAGTGGCGGCACGACTGTGTCTGTCGGATCGCCCTGGACAACGATGCCGTGCTCGGTGAAGTCGTAAATCCACGCAAGAACCAGGGCAACAGGGAAGCCCACGACCATGACGATGATCATCGCGCGCAGGACCCAATCGGGCGCCTCGAAGGCCGGCAGTACGACACTGGCAACCTCTACCAGTAGCCAGCCGATACCGACATAAAGGCCGGCCGTGCGAAATACTTCGCGGCGCCGTAATTCTCTGATGAACTTGTTCAGCACTGTCTGCCGCCTGCGGCTCTTTTTTTTAGCGTCGTTAGTCTAGCACGCGACCGATCAGGTTCCGCTAGTCGTTACCAGCTATAACGCGCGCCCATCATCAGGTTCTGACCCGGTGCGTCGAGCCCGGATCCGTGCACTCGATAGCGTTTGTCGAGCAGGTTGTCGAGCGTCACCGAGAACAGCCAGCGATCCTGGTGGTTTTTTTGCAGGCGGACACCGGCCACGGCCCAGCCCGGCGTGCCTTGCGGATCGATTCGTGTATCCCTGACATCGCGCGCGCTGAGACGGTCCTGCCCGTCGGCAAACCGCAGCCAGCTCTCGAGCCGATAATCACTGCCGTTGTCGTATGAGAGCGCAAGCTTACCGTTGAAGGGCGGGATACGATCTGCGGGTTCCGTGACATTGGCAACGGCCTGTTGCTCGCCCCAGGTGTAATTGAGAACAGCGCGGGCGCTCAGCGCATCGCTAATGCGCAAGTCGATGCCAGTTTCGACGCCGCGGATCGAAGACTCGGCTGCATTGACGCTCTGCACGATATCTCGTCCGTCCGGCGTAACAGCGCCAGTGCCAACCGAGGTAATGCGATCGTCGTAGCGCAGCGTGTAGACCATCAGATCGAGGCGCAACCGATCTGACCGGAAGCGCACACCCACATCGAATTGCGCAACACGCTCTGAATCCAGCGTCGTGTTGGGAATATTGAAGCGATTGCCAGGCCGGTTGCCGAGGGTACCGAGATCAAACACGTTCGGAGCGCGAAATCCCAGCCCAAGGTTCGCCAGAAGCTGCCAGTTCTCGGCCGCATCGAATATCCAGCCTATATCGCCCCCAACATCGGTCGTATCGATAGCGGCGGCGCTGGAGACGGCCGTCGCCGGCAAAGTAACGTCGTCGTTACTGACCCTGACGCCCGCGCTCAAATTATGCCGCGAACTGATCTGCCGCTGCAGGTTGCCGAAGAGCGCCGCTTGTCTCACTCGAGAGCCGTCAGGAAAACGTGACGTCAATGCCTGGCGTGTGCCGCTTAAAAGGTCTTCCTCCGACCGCTGGCTGCCGACTTTGTCGTGGTAAAACTCGGCACCCACAATCCAGGATCCCGCGTCCATCAGCCGGGAAGCGCTGAACGTCGCGCCATAAAGGTCACTGCTATTTGACTCTCGTCGCCGATCAGTCGCCTCGTAGTCGCGTGAGACCCGGTCATCGTCGATATGCTGCCACGCCAAGTCAACGTTCCAGTCCAGCCCGGCAAGCCCGTTGCTAAGCGTGTATTCACCGTGCATGAAGATGCGCCGGTTTGGTGCAAAGAAGAACTCGGATGAAGACGGCTCGCTTTGGCCAAAACCGGGTACCAGTTCATCAATGCGAGGCGTCTCCGGCTGTTCCAGGTAATGCGCGTCGAACAACCACGAATGCGTATCGTTGGGAGTGCCGGCAAGCAGTAGTCTCGCGGCTTTCGATTCGTAGCCGCTGGGCGCGATGCGATCGCCACTCCCGGTACGCCGATTGCCGGTCTCCAGGTACTCGGCACTGAATGACGAAGCCAGGAACTGGTTGCCGACATCAATCGTCGCTCGCGCGGTTCTGGCCAGTTCGGCGGTGTCGAAAGACGCGAAGGCCTCTCCCCGGACCTCGGTCTCCGCGCTCTCAAAGTCGGGCACGCGCGTAACGAGCTGTACGACGCCACCGACCGCATCATTGCCGTACAGCGATGTCGGCGTTCCACGCAGCACTTCTACGCGCTCTACGGAGCTCACCGGCACAAGCGCGAAGTATTGCGTGGGCGCGCTACGAAATATCGCGTTGTTCAGCCGCAGGCCGTCTACCAGGTGCAGGATCGAAGAGCCTTTCAGACCGCGAATTATCGGCGCGCCCTGGCCTGGAGTGGTTTGCTGCAGAAACACGCCGACGTTCGAAGCCAGCGCGTCGGTCACAAGTTTCTCGGCCTGCACCTTGTCGCGCCCCAGCACTGTCAGCCCCGATGACACGTCGGCGCTACTTACGGCACGACGCGTCGCTGTGACGACGACTTCGTCGATCTCGTTGTTTTCGGCCGCACTGGGGAGCGGGACGACCATGGCCGCCAATAAGAGGATGGGTCTGAGCATGGCGCAGAGGGTACATCATCTTGCACCCTCACATAAACGAAAAAAGGGGCGCCCCGCAAAGGGCGCCCCGCTCTCCGTGCTAACCCTGCTGTTTAGCCGCGATTTTTTAGAGCATCGCGGATATCAGTCAGCAACTGCACTTCTTCCGAAGGCTTCGCTGGCTCAGCCGGCTTTTCCTCTTCCTGTTTCTTCATCTTGTTCATACCACGAATCACCATGAAAATAGCGAACGCAACGATGAGGAAATCGAGGACCGTGTTCAGGAACATGCCGTAGTTGATAGTCGGCGCCCCTGCTTCTTTTGCGGCTGCGAGCGTCGCGTAGGACACGTCGCTCAAATTGATGAACAGCTGGCTGAAGTCAACCTGGCCCATCAACAAGCCGATTGGCGGCATGATGACATCGGCGACAAAAGAGCTGATGATTTTTCCGAATGCGCCGCCAATGATGATACCGACTGCCATATCGACAACGTTGCCGCGCATGGCAAATTTCTTGAATTCGTCGAGCATTGTAATTCCCCTGTTGAACGTGATGTTTTTTATAAAAACGAGTAAGTGTCAGCGGGGGAGCTTATCGATAAATCGGGGTGTAACGGCGACCTGCAACAATCGTTCACAATTCGCGACAAACCTAGTGCGTCAATCGCTTAATTTCCGTAAGCAAATCCTGCATCGGGGCCGGCTTTCTGAAAAAGCGGGTAAAAGTGCGCTTCTGCTCCTCGGTCAGTTTCGAAGCCGTCAGCGCAACAATTGGCTTTGCATAGCCGCGCTCCCGCAGCACCTTTGCAGCGACAACGCCACCAACGCCGGGCAAGTTGCAGTCCATCAGCACCAGGTCGGGGTCGTATTTGAGCGCCTTGTCGATCGCCTCGGAACTGTTAGAACTTGTGATAAGTCCGTAGCCGGACCGGTGCAGGTAGTGCTCTACGAGGGCGATCATGTCTTCATCGTCATCACAGATGAGAATACTCAGCGACTTCGATGCGATCGTATCGTCGCTAGGGGTCGGCAGGACGGGTACATTCGCTGATGGCCCATCGTTGCTCGCCATCACCGGCACGTGCACGCTCACCGTACAACCCTCGCCGGGCATGGAATCGAGCGACACCTCTCCGCCCATAAGCTCAATCAACCGAAGCGTAATGGTCAGGCCCAGTCCCGCACCCGTCTCAGCACTGCCGGAACCACGCTCGAATGCCTGGAATACTCGTTCCTGGTCTTCGATGCTGATGCCCGGCCCGGAGTCACTCACCGTAACGACCAGCCGGCCGTCGTTATAAGTCGTCGTTAGCTTTACGCCGCCCTCATGCGTGAATTTCACGGCGTTGCCGAGCAGGTTGATGAGGATCTGGCGGAGCCGGACTTCATCAGCATGAATCAGTTTCGGCATATCGTGGTCGACGTAAGTCGCAAACGACAGCCCTTTCTCCGCCGCCATGGGCGCCATCATGGCCGCCATGTCGTTTAGCAGGGCCACAATATCAAAATCGTGCTCGAGCAACTCTACCTGGCCGGCATCGAGACTGGCATCATCCAGTACCGCCTCGACGAGGGCTGTCAGGTGTCGTGCGGAGCGGGAAATGGTCTCAATGCTTTTCTCGATGTCGTTGCTGGTACTCGCCGCCTCGGTGGCAAGCTCGGCGTAGTTGATGATCGATGCTAGCGGCGTCCGGAACTCGTGAGACATCATGGCAATGAAACGGCTTTTGTTCTCGCTGATCCGCTCTGCCTCGCGGCGATGATGATCCAGCTCGGACTTGGTCTCGACGAGCTCGCTGATTAACTCACGCTGGCGCTCGATGAGTTTGTGCTGTCGCGCGTGCATCAGTCTCAGTTCATTAACGGACTGCTGCCGGGACTGAATCGCATCGTGGTCCGCGCTCGCATCAAGAAATATCACGTAACTATGACCGTCGTCGGGAAGCACGTGCATGTTCACGATTGCGCCAGCCGGCGTCTCGAGAAATTCCAGCCGCTGAGCCACGTCCACCGGAATACCCACGAGGAACGGTACCGGTTCACGAATATCGGTGTCGGGCTCGATACCGGCCAGTCCGTACCACGCGCCGTCGCCCCAGCTATCGACAAGACGAAAGTGCGAGTCGATTAACAGGCAGAAGGGCCGCGTTTCGGAAATGAAGCCTTCCTGCAGGTAGCTGACGACCTTGTCCGGCAGCTCCACTAGCCGCCCCGAAGGTCGTTTTCGATTATGCGTTCGGCGATCTCGATGAAAGCTTGTTCAACATCGTCCCCGGTCTTCGCGCTGGTGCGATAGGCTGCGGCGAAACCCGCGGCGATCTTAGTAAAACGCTCGTCGCTGACGTCCCAGTCAGCCGTCAGATCACGCTTATTAACCAGCAACACGCTCGGGATTGGGCCGTACTTGTCTGTAATCTGACGCTGCAAATTCTCGACGGCCTGCAGTGTCGCGGGCCGGGTGCCGTCGCAAACATAAATATAGCCACTTGCGCCGCGTAGATAAGCGAATTCGGTATCGCCGAACTTATCCGAACCCGCCACATCCCATATAACCAATTTGTGCGCTACGCCGCGTGCCGGAAACTCAATATCCTTGGTATCGATCTTGACGCCGACCGTACTCAGGTACTTGTCCGAAAAATGGTTGGTAACGAAGCGCTCGACAACGCTGGTCTTGCCGACGGCAAAGTCACCGACGACACACACTTTGCTGGTCATCGGAGTCATGGCAGATTTGGCTTTGTGTCTAGCCGAACACTCAATTCGACGAAGCGTTTGCCCACGTCCTGAATCGGGGGGCCCGCAGCAATTGCAGGAATCTCCTCGCCGGCAATCTGTACTGCGACTCCCGAGGACGCGAGAATAGCCGAGGCTGTCCTGGCGCGGCGAATGGCAAGGTCGGCATTGGTAGCTTGATCGCCAGAGGCGTCAACGGAGCCCTTGACGAACACAGACAATGAATAGCCGAAATCAGCGGCGTCTTGCTGTAACGCGCTGAGCTCTTCTGCATATTCGCCCAAGGACGCTTCGTTGCCGTTCAGAAAATCGACGCCGCTCCGGAAGAAGAACTTGCGTTGCTTCATTCCCGCGACGCGCTCTGCGAATTGTTGCCGGTCAAGCGCAGTCAGACCGGTGATATCGAGCGACTCTATCCCGGCCAGGTAGGGGAAGCGCGATTCTAACTGTTGTTGCCATGCCCACGGGGCATCACCTTCGACGACAAGCGTTGCTCCGTTAATGCCCAGGCGCACGGACTCTGGTGGGCTGAGCATCTGCGCCGCTCGTAGCGAAATAATTTCCGGTTGCAGAGACTGGAACGGTTGTGTGCTGATTTTTAGCCTGTCTGCCGGTATGTCGATATCCCCTGCAACGTCTGCGACGCTGGCCGCGAGGGGGTCCTGCAACCCGCGCATGACGAATGTTTTGCCGTCACGGCTCAGATCGGTCACGTGGATTCCGGGGGTCGTCTCCAGGGCGGCGTTCAGCTCCTGCAGTTGTTGTGAATACAGCCAGTTTCGAACGCCGAGAAAAGTCGCAGCAGCGGCCAGCAGCAGCAGTGCGATAATTATGATGAGAGGCGGACCTCGACGCGCCTTCTCGCTTTTCTCTCGCGCTTCGAACTGCAGACAGCGATTCAGTTCGATCTCAACGTCGGGAATCGTGGATGTGTCCCCTTTGTATTCACGAATCGCGTCACCGTAACGAAAATGGATACGCTCCAGGATAGCGGTAAGCTCGGCTCGAAGGCTCTTCGGCGGCACACCACGTATAACGCAGACGAGCAACGCGTGCGGCCCGTGCACCGCCCACAGCGTAAAGTCGCCCATGTCCGCGGATTCGAGGCGACCAGTTCGGTCCGGCGAAAAAGACTCTTTGACGAAATCCTGAATCGCCGTGAACATCGCCGAAACAGCGTCACTATCTTTAATTTTCGAGCTTTGGTGATGTACGTGCTCCACCAGCAGGCCATTCTCCCGACTGATCAGGTAGGCCTGCTCGACGCGGTAACGTAGCGTCTTTTGCAGAAGGAATTCGCCGAATGGCACGCCGGCACGCGACGCCTGCCAGCGCCACTTCAGGCCCTTCGGGCTGATACTGTGTTCAACTGCTTCGTTGATTTGCTGGGTGAAAGTACGCAAGGCGTGCATGATCGACTTGCGGATAGCGGGTCCCATGATGGGGTACAGGGCATCGCCGTAGGTTTGCGGGTCGTCGCGAAACGCTCGCTGCAGGCATTCGCCCACGGGATTCGTTAACGATTCAACCAGCTCCGAGTCCTTGTTATGGCTCTGGTGTATGGCCTCCGGCAGAATATCGGCAACGTCAGCCGCGCGCACATCGCGCCGCTCGACGCGTTCGGCGATCGAATCCAACGCCTGCTTTTCAGCGCCGAAAAGGAGCTCCTTCAGCTGCTCGAGATCATTCATCAGGATTCCGACTCAAACCGTTGTTCACGCGCCCGACGATTTGGAATCTTTTTTCAAGCGTGACGAAAGCTCTGCCAACAAGGTGGCCAGATCCTCTCGAGCGAGTTTGCCGTCGGCCAGGCTCCGGGTTTCGGCTGCCAGGCTCTTGCTAAGCTGATCGTGCGTGTCACTAACCATCCCCGAAAGTTCCTCGCCCTGCTCCTGTAACAGGCCCCGCAACTCTTGCGTCTCGCTGCCAATCTGCTCCTCGAGTTCGGCGCACCATGACTCAAGCTGCTGCGTCAGCCCCTTGAGTTCCTTGGAGCCCTCCTTGCCCTCGTCGCGACGTGCTTTGCGCTCGTCCTTGACCTGCTCAGCCAGTTTGTCGAGTTCACGTTTCGCAAACGTATCCAAGCGATCCATACGCTTTTCAAAGTTACTCGAAATCAGTTCGATATTCTTCGTGAGACGTGTCTCAAGATCCGCGAATCGCTGCTCGTAGTCGCGCATCTGTCCACCAAACAGAATCTCGCGAATCTTGTCTACATTGCCGTCCACGTTATCGGTTGTTAGCCCGCCCTGATTGCGGGTTTGTTTCTTTGCCATCCCGTGTTACTCCGCTTTAAGTCATCGATTCGCATACGTCACTATGCATCGACTTACTATTTATTCACTCTATGTTCGTTCACTCTATTCGCTAACTTTTTCCAGTCGATAGCCGTGCTGGTATATCGCCGCAAGCACCCAGCCGTTGTCTGCATTCAGTTTTAGTTTCTTTCTCAACCTGCTCACATGAGTATCCACAGTACGCGTTGACACTGACTTGTTTTCGATGCCCCAGATCGACTCGAGCATATGGTTACGCGAGATCATCTTTCCTGCGTTTCGAAACAGGAACGACGCCAATTCGAATTCCCGGTTCGTCAGGCTGATCTTCTCGTCACCCAAACTGATCGTCTTGCCGGAGACATTCAGCGAGTAAGGTGCGACATCGAGGCTTTCCTCTTCCGGCTTGCTACCGGCCGCGCGCCGCAGCACAGCTGCCACGCGTGCCACCAGCTCCGCCTGTCGAACAGGCTTTACGAGATAATCGTCGGCACCTGCCTCGAGGCCGCGCACGATACTCTGTTCTTCATCCCGCGCCGTAACGATCACCACGGACGTGTAATCGCCCATATCCTTGCGCAGCTTCTTCAGGACTTCGATACCGCTTAGATCCGGCAACATCCAGTCAAGCACGTAAAGGTCGTAGCTATCTCGGCGCACCGCACGCATGAAACTTGCCGCATCACCGAAACAGTCAACGGAATGTTCGGCATTGACCAGCCAAAGCTTTACCAGCTCCGCCTGATCCGGATCGTCTTCAAGAATCGCCACGCGCAAGTTTTTGCTCCAATCGACCTTAGGATGTTGGTAACGGGTCGGCCAGGCACTGACGTCTTTATTATTCGTGGTTTCGCGTCAGCCGTTCATTCTATTATAACGGTATATGTGGCAAGTGCCGGAATTAATAGAAGATTATTTCAAATCCCCGTTTCAGGTCCCGGCTATATTACCTTGAGCCCACGCAGGAACGTCTCCAGCTCGCTGATCGAGTTTTCGATACCTGGAATATCTTTGGCGTCTGCCGCGCGCTCAATGCTCGCACCGATCCACGAAATATGATCGAGGCCGTAGGCAGCTCCCGAGCCATAGAGATTGTGTCCCGTAACCCGAATGGTATCGAAATCCGAATCCGACAGGGCCTGCGTCAACTTGCCGATATCGTCCTTGCGATTATCCAGGTACTTGCCGATGAGCCTGCGCGCAAACGGATCAGTGATCTCGATTGGCTTACCTTGTCCGTCTGCCACATTTGTCATCTTCTCGCCCATCGTCGATAGTTTACATTCTCACCATAAGGTATAGACGGTCTGACCGTCGTCTTAGTGCGATATTTTCGCTGGCAACTTCTTCGCCTGGGCAACCCAGTCGCTCACAACGGCACTCGACGGCGCACGACGCACCAGGTTCTTCGCCTTGTTCACTTCTGCCATTGCCGCTGCCAGATTTTCGGGATTGCGGTGCTTGAGCTCTTTCACAGTATCAACGCCGGCGCACTCAAGCAGCTCGGCATACTGGCTCGCGACACCGTTGATTCGGAACAGGTCGGCCATATTGACGCATTTCAAAATGAGCGCTTCGCTGATCCCGGTTTTTTCAGCCAGTGCACTACGCGATTTTTTATCGGCCGCCATCTCCAGCAAGGTTTCAACCGTTCGCACGCCTGCATTCCGCAGTGCCACGCCAGTCTTGGGCCCGATTCCTTCTATTCTTTCAATGCTCTTTGCCATTTCGTAGTCTCTCTTAGCGATTATTTGGTTGTTGAAAACTGACCGAAAGTCTACGTCAGCTCGGCCATCGGCCTGCCAACTGTGACATTTGTTAACAAACTTTCAGTTTGAGTTCACTTTGTGGGACACCGGTCACGTTTGCCGCCGCAAACTAGCTGCTAGGCTGCAAGGAAGCAGGCAAAAAGCGCGCAAAGACCGGCAGAAAAACAGGGGCAGGCCCTGAGACGTTCAGGGTCACTATCGACCATGGAGCGTGCTATGAAGAACCTGCTTTTTGTATTGTTTTTGCCTTTGATAGCCGGAATCGGCGCTTGCAGCGCCAGCGTCACGACGACGCAGCCCGCCACTGAATTCGCCCAGCAAGTCGACGTTACTCTGACGCCGGACTTTCCTCGTGAGACCATCCTTATCGTGAGCCTTGAAGATGGCTCGGTGATCATGCAGACCATCCAGTCGAACGCTGACCTTTGTTTCAAGACAAACTGGGAAAGCGCAACGACCTGCCTCACGCAAGGCGATCCTGTCGTCGATCCGACGACCAACACCGTAATTGGTTTCGAGATGATCGAGGACCACATTGAGCTCGTCGCCAAATCTGACTGAAGGCTCACTCACTTAACAAGATCCCTCCTGTTCGAGCGCATTGCGCTCCAGGTCTGCGCATTGTTAACGATTGTTACAGTGCGATGTAGAGCTTTTTTCCGCCCCTATACTCCGCTCACTTTCACAAAAGATGAACTATCAGGAGTTAGGGAAATGAATAAGGCAACAATGAAGACTTTGGCTGTATTAGCGGGTGCCGCTATTGCCAGTGGGTGTTCAAGCATGGCTGCAGACACCGCGTCTGTAGACTCAGGCAGCAGCGCGATTACAGCTGCAGAGCTCGCAGCATCACAGCGACGCGTCAACGAGCTGGAATCAGCATTGGCGGCAAAAGAACGCGATCTGACAAGTGCTCAGGCCCGCACAAGCCAGAACAGTAGCTCAACGGCAGCGGCATCCACAGACGCAAGCCTGTTTCCGCCCAACCCGAAAGCCGGTCAGTGCTACGCACGGGTTTTGATCCCCGCGAAGTACCAGACTGTTTCGGAGCAGGTTTTGAAGAGCGATGCTGCGGACCGTATCGAAATCATTCCGGCGCGCTATAAATCAGCAACAGAAACAGTGCTGGTCAAGGAAGCCTCGACCAAGCTGGAAGTGGTTCCCGCGGTATACGGAACGGTTAAGGAACGCGTTCTTGTTAAGCCTGCCTCAACGAAGATCGTAGAAGTACCGGCAGTATATGAGACGGTTAATGAGCGCGTACTCGACAAGCCGGCACACACGGCCTGGAAGAAGGGTCCTGCGACGCTACAGTCAGCTAACGTTCTGTCAGAGTCGACGACCGACACTGGCGAAATCATGTGCCTGATTGAAGTTCCTGCCTCGTACAAGAACGTCCAGAAGCGCGTTCTCGTTACACCGGCTCGTACCAGCACGATCGAGATTCCGGCTGAGTACAAGACGGTAACCAAGACAGTCGTGAAGCAACCGGCAACGACACGTGAAGTCATCATTCCGGCCAAGTACGACACGGTAGCGGTGACCAAGCTCGTCGCTCCTGCCAGCGAGAAGCGCATCAGCATTCCGGCCGAGTATCAGACGGTTACGCGCACCAACAAGACGACCGAAGAGAAAATGGAATGGCGTCAGGTTATGTGCGAAGTCAACATGACGCGGGACAATGTCCTGGCACTACAGAAAGCGCTTTCCGACAAGGGCTACTACAAAGCCGGTCTCGACGGCATTATCGGCGGCCAGACGCTGAGTGCCGCGCGCGCTTACGCAGTCAGCAAGAATCTTCCGGTCGGTAGCAACTATATTCCGATGGAAGTTGTAAAGAGCCTGGATCTCACCCTGTAACAACTGAGTCCAGTCAGCTCTCTATTGGCAGTCGCGCGTCAGCGCGGCTGCCTTTTTTTATGCCGCTCGCTCAAGCTCCTCGGCCATCAGCTCGCTCATCTTGAACTTCTGAATCTTGCCCGTGACCGTCATCGGGTATTCGTCAACGAAGCGGATATGCTTTGGAATTTTGAAATGCGTGATCTGACCCTTGCAGAACGATTTCACGTCGTCCTCCGTCATGCTTTCACCGTCTTCAACCTGGATCCAGGCGCAAACCTCCTCACCCATCTTGTGCTCAGGAACACCGAAGACCTGTACTTCCTTGATTTTTGGATGCGTGTAGAGGAACTCCTCGACCTCTCGAGGATAGATGTTTTCTCCACCTCGAATAATCATGTCCTTGATGCGTCCAACAATTCTCAGGTAGCCCTCTTCGTCCATGATCCCGAGATCGCCTGAGTGCAACCAGCGAGCCTCATCGATCGTGTCCGCAGTCTGCTCATCGTCGTTCCAGTAGCCGAGCATTACCGAATAGCCGCGTGTACATACCTCACCTTTCTCACCGACCGGCACGACGCGCCCATCCACATCGACGAGCTTGATCTCGATCCATGGTACGGCTCTGCCTACGGTCTCAACGCGTTTCTCGATGGGATCGTCTGGCAAAGTCAAATGATTGATCGGGCTAACCTCGGTCTGGCCATAGCCGATCAGAATATGCTTCATGTTCATGTCAGAGATGACGCGCTTCATCACATCGATCGGACAGGGTGCGCCGGCCATTACGCCGGTACGCAAGGTAGAGAGATCGAATTTCTCGAAGTCAGGGAGTGCCAGCTCTGTTACAAACATCGTCGGCACACCGTGCAGCGCGGTACAGCGCTCTGACTCTACGGCCTGCAAGGTCGACAGCGGATCGAACACCTCGGATGGATATACGACCGTAGCACCATGAGAAAAGCAGGCCAGATTGCCGAGCACCATGCCGAAGCAGTGGTAGAGCGGTACCGGCATGCAGAGGCGATCTTCAGACGTCAGGCGCATTCCCGCGCCGGTCAGGTAGCCGTTGTTGAGGATGTTGCAGTGTGTGAGCGTTGCACCTTTTGGGTTGCCTGTCGTGCCCGAGGTGAACTGGATGTTGATAGGATCATCTGGCCTGAGCTCACCTTTCAATGTTTCGAGCCGCGCTCTTTCGTCGACACCACCCGCCTCGCAGACCTCGACGAAATTGAACATGCCGGGCGACTTTCCCTCGTCCATGCGGATTACGATTTCCAGGTCCGGCAGTTTTTCGGATTTCAGCTGCCCCGGCTCGCAGTCGTTCAGCTCCGGCGCCAGTGTGTACAACATTTCAAGGTACTTGCTCGTCTTGAACTGTTCGGCGCTGACAATCGCGCGGCAGCCGGACTTGTTCAGGGTGTACTCGAGCTCGTAGAGCCGATACGCCGGGTTGATGTTGACGAGAATCGCGCCAATTTTGGCGGTCGCCATTTGCGTCAGGGTCCATTCGCTGGAATTGGGTCCCCACACGCCCACGCGTTCGCCCGGCTGAATACCAAGCTTCAGGAGCCCGGCGGCCAGGGCATCTATGCGCTCTTTGAGCTCGGCATAAGTCCAGCGAACGTCCTGCTGGCATACGACCAGTGCCTCGGTTGCCGGGAATTGCGCCGCAATATCGTCGAAATAGTTGCCGATCGTCTCGTAGATGATTGGCGCATCGGATGCTCCACAACTATAGCTTTTGGTCAGTCCTGTCATAACGTTTACTCCGACCTTCGGTCCCGGTCAGTTCACAATGATCGCTATTAGAATCGTTAGCTACCCCTACGTCTATTGTGTGAAACACCAAGTACCACAAACTATGTAGCCCTGCGGTTGCGCCGCTAGATCTTTGTCTGGCGCGACCGATCGCTACCGCACAAGCCGTCTATCCAGGCAGACACTCGTAATACTTTGCCTGCCGGGTAGCCGCATGAAAATCAGAGTAATCAGCCTTTCTTCATCCAATCGGCGACGAGAGAGCATCAGAAAGCAACTTGATGCTCAGGGCGCCCCGTTCGAGTTTTCCGACGCTGTAACCGCGGAAGATGCCCTGCACCATATTCATCATTACGATGAGCACGAGTTTCTGCTGAACTGCGGCCGCGCGGCAACAGCAGCCGAGATCGCCTGTTATGCAAGCCACCTCGCGCTCTGGCAGCACTGCGGCGATGGCCGCGATCCGTACCTGATTCTGGAAGATGACGCAGAACTCGACGCCTCATTCATGGCAGGGTTGCTGGTTGTAGCCAGCCAGATTCAACGGCGCGGCCTGATTCGTGTCTCGATACCGGCGGTCGACGACTCGCTCCGGATTGACGATTTCGGTCGATTCGATATCCGTTATTGTCGGCGTGCACCGCTGCTTGCGCTCGGTTACGCAGTTTCTCCTAAAGCCGCCGCTCGACTGGCTAGCGGCGGCAAGATCGTCGAAGAGCCTTTAGACAAATACCTGCAGCGGTTCTGGCGGCACGGCCAGCCCGTTTATGCGATCTATCCGCCGATCGTTCGCCACGCGCCAGTCGCTGCAGAGTCGGACATCGGGGTGCGTCATCGGCCCGACTATGGATTCTCGACGTGGGTTCGACGCGCGGCACGCAAAGTCGAGAACACTATCGCCCGCAAACGTTTCAATCTCATTTACAGCTTCGACCTGTTACAGGGCGACTAGACCGCATGTTTAACCATTCGCCGCCGGCGGCCCCACGGTACCAAGCTTGGCGCCGGCGGGCTCACGGTAGCGCGCCTGTAGGAGCGGCCCCTGGCCGCGACAGCTGAGTTCGGCCTGCGTTGCTGTCGCGGCCTGTGGCCGCTCCTACAGTGGCAACGCACACCGTTTTGGATCAGGTGTTCGCTAGAATCGCCAGACCACGCCGAGCGACGGAACAATCGGTAGCCAGTACTTCTCTATGCCGACAAGTTCATTCGACCCACCCGGCCCCGGCTGAATTGAATACTCGGTGCAACACGGATTCTTGCGGTTGTAGAGATTGGTGACTTCCAGGAAAACGGATAAGGAACCACGCTTGACGTCGAAGTTGCGGCTCATGCGCGCATCCAGAGTATGAAATACCGAATAGCGGGAACTGTTCAGCTCGGTCGCTATCAGCGTCCGCGGCCATCCCGTGTGTACTTCACCGGCGGCACTGAAGTTCCAGGCGCCCCAGCGCCAGCTCACACCCAGTTTGCCTGTGTGCGTCTGATCCCAGCTGCGCTTCGTTTTTCCGCTCGCCATCGTGTCCTCAACCTCGGACCAGGAATAGCCCAGCCACCAGATCAGGTCGTCATCCCCTGCTCCGTAGGAAGCCATAATCTCTGCGCCCCTGGACTCTGCTTCCGGTGCATCGATCATCACGCGATCGAACTGCAGCTCGGGCGCCAACGTTAGCGCGTTGAATACGTTCTCGAAACGGGGTCGCAAGGACCGGAATGCTTTTCGATACAGCGACACGTCGAGATCGATACCGGACCTGAGGCTATGTTTCAGGTTTGCCACAACGTGCTTGGCGCGCTGCGCCGAATAAAACGTGCTCACACCATCGCTTACCTGGAGCTCGTTGATCTCCTGGGCCTGGTAGAACTGGCCAAAGCCAATACGAAACTCGGTTCGATTGCTGCTGCGCCACAAGACGCTGGCTCGGGGACTGTATTGCCGATCATCGCTCGAGGTCGTGTAGGTTTGCTGGTCCCAACGAAGACCGAGGTCGATAACCAGCTTTTTGAACGGTTGCCAACGCAGTTCGGAATAAGCGGCGTATTGCGCGCCCTCCGGCGACAGCTCGAAGTCACGTGCAACGAAAGGCACATTGTCGAGAACTTGATCGAACGGAGCCGCCACCGTCTTGACAAGACTGTGCCGGTATTCCGCGTCCTGATGTCGTCCCCTAAATCCAAGGCTCACCATCCAGCTCGCCGACGGAGAGTAGGTCCAGTCCTGCCTGAGCTCATACGCTATGAAATCGCGGGATTCGTCCAGTGCGCCGGAGACAATCCCTGGCATATCGAGCGAAGCAATGCGTTTGTCGCGAATGTCGTTCAGCGACAGGATGGTCTCGCTTCGCAGCACATCGCTCCAGTCCGCGAGCCACTTCAACCACATGACCCGATTGTCGTACTTCGCGTTCGCCGTCTCACCGACGTCGTCGTCGGCAATACTGATCTTGTCATGCGAGGCAAGAACATTGGCGCTCAAACGAGCGCGCGGCCCGAAAGCCCATCCGACGTGCAGTAACAGATCCTGATAATCAGGACTGCCATAGTCCGGGTCGATAACGTCGGCAATCAGATCCAGGTTGCCGCGTCGCACAGCCAGCAGCCAGTCGCCCTGCTGCTGCTCTCCAAATCTTCCCAGCGATAACGCCGATGCATTGTAAAAACTCAAGCTCAGTTCTGTTTCCACAGGCTCTGCAGGCTCGCGAAGCTGCATACTCATGACGCCGCTCATGCGATCGCCGTAGCGAACCGGGTAACCGCCGCTGTAGAAGTCGATTCCCGCTATCGCGGCTGCATTTACGATCGATGCGACGGCCTGGAAGTCTTTCAAGTGATACGGCTCGTACATACGCAGGCCGTCTAACAGAAACAGAACCTCATTCACTTCGCCGCCGCGAATGTGATTGCGGCTGGATATTCCACCGCTTGCCGTGCCTGGCAGCCTGTTGGTCAGTCGCACCACCTCCTCGGCGGCGGCGGGGATGCGCGTCGCCAGTTCCCGTTCCAGGTACGTATGGCTGCCGGACTCGACGTACTGGAGCCTGTGCAGGCTCGACGTAACGATAATTTCCGGAAGAAGTTTCGCCGCCGCAGGCGTTTCCTCGGCAGGCATCGAGGCAGTAGAGGTGTCGCGAACAATCAGTAAGCTTCCGGAAGGCCCGTCTACGGCCTTCAGACCGTAAGGACGGAGTACCTCGGCCAGGCTGGCTTTCGGGTCCGTAGGATCGGGTTCCTGAAGGAGCACCTCATCGCCGCCAACCAGGTCGCTGCTGTAGATGATGCGCAGACCCTGCCGGGCCAGGGAATCCAGATATTCAGCGAGCGACAGACCTTTTTGATTGGCCACCTCCGCCGCGTCGGCCTGGAAGCTGCAACAAGCCAATAGCGCTAACAGGCATCCAGTTATTTGTTGCATTGGCGAATCTTAGAA
>Ga0316201_10000076_pt1 | contig 38344 bp, 27 predicted proteins | sample CS6wburrow_MG_FD_204516 | JGI IMG/M metagenome (GOLD analysis project Ga0316201, IMG submission 204516) | Coastal sediment microbial communities from Delaware Bay, Delaware, United States - CS-6 worm burrow | ecosystem: Environmental > Aquatic > Marine > Coastal > Sediment | place: USA...
TTTAATCAATTAAAACAAGATAAAACTGAATTGATTGCCTATGAAAACAAAACTATTTACAAAATTTGGAAATTGATAATATTTGGTATCGCAGGACTAATATTAGGAGGCAAATTAGTAGTTGATTATAGCATAGATATTGCGATTGAATTAGGCGTTAGTCAAAAAATAATTGGATTAACATTAGTTGCAGCTGGAACTTCACTACCCGAATTAGTTACGTCAAAAATTGCTGCCTTAAAGAAGAATAGCGACATTGCCATAGGAAATGTTATAGGCTCTAACATTTTTAATATTCTCTTAATCCTTTCAATAAGCTCGTTTGTAAATCCAATTAAGTATAATCCGAATTTTAACAAGGAATTGGTAATTTTAGCTGGTGGAACAGTTTTTCTACTCATCGCAATGTTTACTGGTAAAAGAAAATATCTTGACAGATGGGAAGCCCTAATACTAATAATTTTCTATTTGATTTATACTGCCCTTCTAGTATCTAAAGAAATGTAAAAACCTTACACAACAATGGTGATTCTTAATAAACACCGCTCAATATTTCATTGACACATCATTGGACCCCTAAAACAACCCTAAGGCCTCCGAATGAAAAATGCAGGAGGATAGAATGCAAAAATAAAAATTATGCTACGGCGGGAAATGGAGTAAATTATCTATCTTTTATCCAGAGATATTATTCGCAAAGAGCATGATCCACTATTTACGTAGGTGTGAGTTATCGGAGTTTAGAAACAGTCTCAAGTGACACTAAGATCAAAATGGCAAAACAAAAAATGAAGCTGAGAAATATTTATTACCAAATTACTTGTCTTTTTGTTATAGCTCTATTTTTAATAGTAACCATTCAAAAGCTAAATTCAAAATCCTATACAAATCCAGTAGCGGGGTCTTGTACAATTTTTTCTGCGTCAGTTGGAAACAAAGTCTTTTATGGAAACAATGAGGACTTCAATAAGTCAAAAACATATTTATGGACTAATTCTTCAACTGACGAGAATTATGGATGCATATATCTTGGATTTAAAGACTATTCTCATCAAGGTGGAATGAATGAAAAGGGGCTTTGCTTTGATGCAAACGCTCTCCCCAAGTCAACGATAAAACTTCATCTTGAATTAAAGTCTCCACCAAATTATGAAGCTCCATTTGATGAATATATGATGTGGCTTCCAGTTCTGATTCTCAGAAAAGCTGCAACCGTAAAAGAGGCAATAGAAATCGCAAAAAAGTATCAAAGAAAAAATTGGTACCCAACCGATGGAAAAGTAAAATATCAATTAAACTTTGCGGATGCAACCGGAGATGCTGTAATTATCAGTGTTGATAAATACGGAGAATTAGCATTCACAAAAAAGGGGAAAGGAAAAAGCTACTTACTTTCGACAAATTTTAATCGAGCAAATCCGGAGAATGCTTTGGAATATCCTTGCAAAAGATACAATAGGGCGAAGGAAATGTTAGAAGGAATAAAAAATGAAGGTGACCTAACAGCAGATTATTTCAAAGCCATACTTGAATCGGTCCATCAAAAAGGCATATTTAATCGGACACTATATTCTAATATTTTTGATTTAAAAAATGGCATTATTTATTTATATCATTGGCACCAATTTGACGAAGTTGTGGTGCTCAATGTTGAGCAAGAATTGGCAAAAGAGGATTATATGGTTAGAATCAAAGATTTGTTTTCACCAAAAACAGTCAATAATGCTTCAAATGGATTTGTTAAGTCAATAATAGTAATGTGTTTAAAGATTATTGTAAGTACACTAATTATCGTTGGATTAATACATTTGATTAAGAAGAAAAAATTGAATTCTGTTGGGAATGAAGACTTGCCCAAAAACGCTCCCAATAAAAACTAGAATAAAAAGGAAGATTGAATCATAGGATCGTTTGGTTTGTTGTCCTGTATACCTACAACCATCGGAAACCCCAGTCCAGGAATCGAATTTCAGTATTTCATTTACCTTTGCTAAATGTCAGGGAGAAAAAAAGATCAAGCTGAAATACTTAAGAAGTTGGGTATCGAGCAACTCAACCAAATGCAGGTTGAAGCACACAAAGCCATTTCAGAAAATGACGAAATCGTGTTGATCTCACCAACCGGCACAGGAAAAACCATTGCGTTTATTTTACCAATCCTAAATGAGCTTGATCGTCATTTTAAACAAATTCAGGTACTTATCCTTGTCCCTTCAAGAGAATTAGCAATTCAAATTGAACAGGTCGCAAAAGAAATGGGAAGCGGATACAAAATAAACGCGGTATATGGAGGCAAAGCTGGATATAAAGACAAACTAGATCTGAAGCATCCACCACATATCTTGATTGGCACTCCAGGAAGAATAGCCGATCATATCAGGAACCAAACGATCTCAACGGAGGAAATAAAAACGCTCATACTGGATGAATATGATAAATCATTGGAAACAGGTTTCGAAAAAGAAATGAAGGAAATCATTAGCATATTACCACCTCTCGATAAAATGATTCTTACTTCAGCAACCAGAAAAGCCACATTACCAGCATTTATCAAACTTAAAAATCCTACCTACCTAACATTTGAAAATGAAAAACCAAATCAATTACTTATAAGAACGATCACTTCTCCATCTCATCAGAAACTTAGGAATCTGGAACGTTTGCTAGGGTATCTTGGGAAAGGAAGAGGCATTATTTTCTGCAATCTTAAAGAAACATTACATCTTGTCGATACTTTTCTCAACCAGCAAAAAATAAGCCACTCTACATTCTTTGGAGGAATGGAACAACAGGATAGAGAACGTTCATTAGTTAAATTTCGAAATCAAACACATCGTATTTTGCTTGCTACAGATTTGGCCGCAAGGGGAATTGATGTACCTGAATTAGATTTCATCATTCATTTTGAACTTTCATTTAAAAAGGATGAATACCTCCACAGAAATGGCAGGACAGCAAGAATGCATCAAAACGGAGTTGCATATTTGATGCTCAGAGAGAATGAAAAACTACCAGGATTCGTAGTAAACGCACAAGAAGTAAAACTGCAGCCAACCAATCCTGCTCCTCAAAGTCTATGGGAGACGCTATATATTTCAGGAGGCAGGAAAGATAAAATATCCAAGGGTGACATTGCAGGGCTATTTTTCAAACAAGCTGGTCTGTCAAAGGAGGAATTGGGTGTCATAGAATTAAAGCAGGATTGTGCTTACGTTGCTATTCATCGATCCAAAACAAAAAAAGTGATTCAACAATTGAATAATTCAAGGTTAAAAAAGAAAAAAGTCAGGATCACAAAACTGAAATAAGGCAAATCAAGAAGAATCGCCAAACAAACGGCGATAACTATCCAATGCCGAGTTTTATCATGAAAAAGAAAAGTCACCCACCGATAAAATCCAATCTGCATCCTCGAAATAAACACCGGAGACGCTATGATTTTGAAGTGCTATTCGAGTCTGATCCTAAATTAAAACAATTTGTGCACCCTAACAAATACGGTGATCTATCAATAGACTTTTTCAACCCATTGGCCGTTAGGGCCCTAAACAAATCTCTTTTAATACACTTTTATCAAATTAAAAACTGGGATATCCCCCGGAATTACCTTTGTCCTCCAATACCAGGTCGAGCTGACTACATACATCATATTTCAGATCTGGTAGAATCAAGTTATGCAACATTAGAAAAGAAAAATCATCCTACAGGATCAAAAGTGAAATGTCTGGACATTGGCGTCGGCGCAAATTGCATATATCCTATTATTGGCTCTGTTGAGTATGGATGGTCTTTTGTTGGCAGTGATATTGATCAACACGCTATAAAAAATGCCCAAAGGATTATCGATTCCAATCTACAATTGAAAAAGAAAATTGAATTAAGAATTCAGACTGATCCCACACAAATCTTTAATGGGGTGATCAACGAAAAAGAAACTTTTGATATCACGATTTGTAACCCGCCATTTCATGCATCTAAAGGAGAAGCATTGTCCTCTGCAAACAGGAAAATAAGAAACTTGAAAGGTTCAAAATCCCCTGAACATCTTCTCAATTTTGGGGGACAAAATAATGAGTTATGGTGTCCAGGTGGAGAAGCTCAGTTTGTACTCAATATGATATATGAAAGCAAACGTTACCCATCTTCATGCCTGTGGTTCTCTACTTTGATTTCCAAAGAGTCCAATCTAAAAAAAGTATATCAAGCACTTAACCTTATCGAAGCCATTGAAGTTAAGACGATCTTCTTGAACCTGGGAAATAAAAAAAGTAGAATTGTCGCCTGGTCATTCCTCCACAAAAGTGAACATCGAAAGTGGCTTCTATTCAATCGTTTTAATAGAACTAATCACGCGTAGAGGAAAGCCAGGCAAATAAATTTTTATTTAGCAGTTATCTTTTCTTAGCTTTATGTAACACACTGTCCACATTCCAAAACAAATTTATTGCCATTTTCAATCGTTTGAAACCAGGCTGTCATTTAAACTACCAATATGAGATATTTAGGGTTTGTTGTTATTCTGTTTTTCATTTTTTCTGGTTGTACCCAAGATCCAAATACTAATTCAGCACAATCAGAAGCAGTCAATTATTTCGATAGCTCCAACCGGTCTGACATTTTAAGTGGAGGAGTAAGGTTAATTCCAATAGAGACTTCTAAAGGAAAGTTTAATGTTTGGACCAAACGTGTCGGTAACAATCCTAAGATGAAGGTACTCTTGCTTCATGGAGGACCCGGGGCTACACACGAGTATTTTGAATGTTTCGATTCATACCTTCCAAATGCAGGAATTGAATACTACTACTATGATCAGCTTGAATCTGCTTATAGCGATCAACCTTCTGATAGCAGTTTATGGAATATAGACCGATTTGTTGATGAGGTGGAGCAAGTTCGAATCGCTTTAGGTCTGGACGAGACCAATTTCTATTTATTGGGCCATTCATGGGGCGGTATTTTGGGAATCGAATATGCGCTCAAGCATCAAAATAAATTAAAAGGGCTGATCATATCTAACATGATGTCTTCGATTCCAGAATACATCAAATATGCAAATAATGTACTTGGCCCTCAACTTGACCCCAAGGTTCTGTCAGAAATCAGAAGCCTGGAAGCAAACAACGACTATACAAATCCCAAATATGGTGAGCTGGTTTTCACACATTACTATCCGAAACATGTACTACGGATGCCTCTTGATCAATGGCCTGATCCAGTGAACAGAGCTTTTGCCAAGATAAATAGTGATATGTATGTAACAATGCAAGGACCAAGTGAATTTGGAGTAGTTGGAGATGCAAAATTAAAAAACTGGGACCGCAGTATGGACCTTGAAAAGATAACGGTTCCTACCTTGACGATTGGTGGGCAATATGATACGATGGACCCTGATCACATGAAATGGATGGCCGGGGAATTAAAGAAAGGGAGTTACTTGCACTGCCCAACTGGAAGTCACATGGCAATGTACGATGATCAGGTCACTTACATGGAGGGACTTATTCAATTTATTGAGGCTGTTGATCAGGGGAAGTTGAAATGATATTTCCATGATAGATCAATATATACCCTATAAAAAATAGACTCACAGAAACCTGCAAGTCCACTTTTATGATTAGATGATCAAGAAATTATCTCGCTGGATACTTTCTTGCGAGATCATAGATCGCTTGTGCATATTGTTTGTCAAATGCTTTTCGATCTTGTTGATATTTTTTCTGAACCTGCTGAAAAACTTCTTGAGGAAGTTTTGAAACATCAAGGTTGTAGTCTTCAACAATTTTTCTTACTCCTGTACTTGCTTGTCTTTTCGGACCATCTTCAATTTTCTTGAGAAGGTTTTCAAAGACTGACTTTGGAGCTGTTTCTACATTAGGGTCTTTCGCATTGCTTCTTCTCGCAGCGTCGATTTCTTTTTTTATTCTGTCAAGAATTGAAATAGGTGATTTCCCTCTGTTTGTTCTTTTTTCCCGGCTTTTGTTGTCAAGCTCACCGAGTTTTTCTTTAAGCAGATCAAAAATACTTGGATCAGCTGTTGGTTCGTTTGGATTTGCTTGGTTTTTCGATTGAACGTCGCCGATCGTTTTCATAATCACATCAAAAATGCTTTGTTTTGCCATTTTGTATTATTGTTTGTTGAATGGATAAGTATACTTAATTAAGACGTTGCTTGATTCTCATCTCACATCATTTAGAAAGAAATGTGGATAATTTTTTCAGCGCACAAATATACATTTTGTTTTAGCTAATTTTTGTTGACTTGAAAACTAAACACATTTGCAATTTTTTTCCAACCATTTTTCCAATCATCATTGCAATTCATTTGTATTCGTGGATCGAGAATTGGGATGGATCAGATGTATCGAAAAATGATATAGCAAATTAAACTCCTCCATCACAAACATCTTTAGAATAAAAGCAGAAAGTACATATGAGTCAGATTTTCTGTATTGTAAAAATGGTATCAACAATGGTTTTTTACTATCTCAATAAACAAGTATTCATACAGTGGGCCTGTGAAATGAATGAGCATACAAAACACATTCTGATACTTGCATTACGTTGAGGGTAAGCTTACTTGGTAAAGTCGATACTTTTCAAATGGTCAGATGGATCATGACTTTAGTAGCTTGAATATATTCAAGCGTTACATTAGACTGAGGAGTATATTGACAACCTATGAGAAAGTGACTTAGAACAATGAATTCAATTCATAGGAGCCAGCATCTCATGCTTCAAGCTTTCTTTGAACCGGCTAACAGACAATTCATCAAACGATTGCTCTATATCTCTAATCAAATCATCGTGATGTTCCACACCAATCGAAAGTCTGACCATTTTATCAGAGATGCCCATTTTCTTTCGTTCATCAGGATGAATACCAGCGTGTGTCATGCTAGCTGGATGTTGTACAAGGCTCTCCGTGCTCCCAAGGCTGACGGCCAACTTGAATATTTTCAAATTGTTGATAAACATAAAAGCTTCCTTCTCTCCACCTTTGATATCAAAAGCGATCATCGCTCCTGGAGAAGTATACTGACGTTTGAGTATTTGGTATGCTTTCGAGCCTTTAGGGATCAATCCCAGGTAATAAACATTTTCCACCATCGGATGTGTTTTGAGAAAACCAGCGATCAGACGCGCATTTTCCGCTTGCTTTTCCATCCGCACTTTCAATGTTTCCAGGCTTCTGCAAAGCAACCAGCTTGTGTGCGGGCTTGGCATGTTACCAAGAAAAGTTCTTAACGTTTTCACTCGAGTGATGAGTTCTGAATTCGCTAATACCGCTCCTGCGATCAAATCACTATGCCCTCCGATATATTTTGTTGCTGAGTACAATACAAGATCGGCTCCATGGTAAAGAGGTTTGGACCAGATTGGGCCCATAAAAGTATTATCCACTCCTACATACACTTTCTTTTCATTGCTTGAAAAATCATCCGCTATTTCACGCATCATTTGAATATCAAATAAATCATTCGTCGGATTCGCTGGAGTTTCAATAAAAATGAAAGATAAGCGATGTTGCTTTCCTGTATCTTCAATCATTTTTATCAGATCTCCTTTTGTGTGACTTGCATTAAAGCCAATACACTCAACGCCCATTTCTGATAGAATATGGTTGATAAAATGATCTGTTCCTCCATATGTAGGTGCGCTAAAAAGGAGCAGATCACCAGGCTTCAAAAACTCCAGCATGACAGTGCTAATCGCAGCCATCCCACTTTGAAAACCAGCACATTCATCAGCATCATCCCACAAGCACAATCTTTTCTCAAAGATTTCAAGATTCGGATTATTCATTCTGCTGTAAATAAACCCTGGATCTTCGCTTGAAGATTTCTCCCTTAAGCCGTATGCCAATTCAAAAAAAGCCTTTCCTTCTTCGGCAGTTTGAAACTCGAAAGTAGAAGTCAAAAAAAGAGGAGACTTAACAGCACCTTTGGACGTATCAGGGTGATAACCATGACTCATCATCAAGCTTTCCGGATGCATTTTATTTTTCATTTTAAGTTCAGTTTATGTTAAAACAACTTGCTACGTTTCCTATATAAAGGAACATGTTTTAGGAAATAATTGTGCCATATGCCTTATAATGAAGTGATTTTTCCTGATTTTGTGAGAATTTTAGGATAATACTCATTATCGAAATTCGTTTTATTCATCAAAAAGGAAAAATTCCTATGATCAAATTAGATGCTACTGACAAACGAATCCTGGAGCTACTTCAAGACAATGCCAAAATCAATGTGAAAGAGATGGCAGAAAGGCTAAATATGACAAAGACACCGATTTATGAACGGATAAAGAGATATGAACGAGAAGGTATCATTGAGAAATATGTGGCGATTATCAATCGTAAAAAGGTGAGTGCATCAATTGTCGTGTTTTGTTCTGTATCACTCGAAACTCAAAAACTTGAAGAGATCAAACTATTCAGTGAAGCGATTGCAGACATCCCTGAAGTGATGCAATGCTACTTAATGGGAGGCGCAAACGACTTCCTTTTAAAGGTAGTGGTAAAAGACCTGAATGCATACCATCAGTTCTCATCTGGCAAACTGGCTGCACTACCAAATGTCGGGCAGATAAAAAGTACTTTTGTGCTCGACGAAGTGAAACGGACAACGGTTTACCCAATTTTGGAAGAAACAAAATGAATCGGAAAATGAAGCACATTGAATCAAGGGAGGATATCAAATTATTGGTTGATCAATTCTATCAAAAACTGCTGGCTGATGAACTGATCGGATATTTATTTACAGACATTGCCAAACTGGATATGGAGGTGCATCTTCCAGTCATGTATGATTTTTGGGAAACGATGCTACTTGATCATATGATTTATACGGGAAACCCGATGGAAAAACATCTAGCACTAAATCAAAAGGAAAAACTCTTATCTGAACATTTTGATCGATGGCTGATGCATTGGGAAAATACTGTGCAGCAAAACTTTGAGGGTGAGAACGCAGACAAAGCAATTGAACGCGCAAGAAATATAGCCTTGCTCATGCGGTATAAGGTCGGGCAGGAGTTTTGAAAATCGTATTTGCCGGGGTATTTGTGTTCTAATGATACACGATAAATTCGGTATTCGCTTTTTTATGGTGTCATTCGCTTTTTAAGCTTTCAATTGGGTTCGAAACTGCTGCACGCAAACTTTGATAGCTCACTGTTAAAAATGCGATCATAATCGTAATCAAACCAGTCATCACAAATGCCCACCAGCCTAAATCAATTTTGTACACAAAACTTTGAAGCCATTCCCGCATTAGAAAATAACCCACAGGAATCGCTATGAGCAATGCAATCAACACAAGTTTTAAAAAGTCAGAAGAAAGCAATCCAACAATCCCTGCAACACTTGAACCAAGTACTTTCCTGATGCCTATTTCTTTGATCCTCCTTGATGCCGCATGCGTGGCCAATCCAAAAAGTCCAAGACAAGAAATCAGAATGGCTAATATCCCGAATGCTTTGGATGTGTTTGACATGCGTCTTTCGTCTTCGTAAAATTCAGCAATGCTTTCATCCAAAAACCGGCCATTAAAAACCTGTTCTGGATAGACCTCATCAAACACCCGGCGAATCGAATTGGTCGTAGATGCAATTTGATCTGCCCGGATTTTAACACCACCTTCCCAATAAAAGTCCTTCCTTGTTGACATGATCAATGGCAAATGTTCACTCCTTAAAGAATGGGTGTGAAAATCCTCAGTTACTCCAACAATTTTCATCATTGTACTTCCCCCAAGCCGGATATCCTGACCAATGACATTAACAGGATTCTGAATGCCTAATTCATTGAGTAAAGTCATGTTTACAACAGCATGCCTCATTGTATCAGACTTTGAATACCAATTTCCGGCTACCAAATGAATGCCATAGGTTTCGTGGTAATCTTCATCACAAAATTTGATAGTGATCGAATAGTCTTCATCCTCCGGGCGATCTGCAAACCGAAAATTAGATCCCCAGGTATTTCCACTTAATGGATGATCGCTATTAAAACTGACCGACTCAACGGCTGGCAATTGCAGTAAGCGGTTTTTTAAAATTGGTTGTTGTGCTACTGAGGCACTATCATTATTAAAGGAAAATGTATACACCAGGTCTTTTTGAAAACCCAGGTCCTTTTTTTGGATGTATGCTAACTGCGCAATCGTAATTAATGCTGCAATGATCAATGTCTGGGCAATGATAAACTGGGTAACCACTAGCGCTTTTCTTAATAAACTACCTCCTGATTTCCCTGCAGTTTGGTTCTTTCTTAAAGCGACTATCGGTTTGTACCCTGATAACAACAAAGCGGGATAAATGCCCGAAAAGAAAGTCACGCCTACAAATGCGATCAATAAAAAGAGCCAAACATCCTTATCTCCCATCAGAGGGATTTCAGCCGGCACATTGGAGATCAATTCCATCCATGGGGAGATGAGATGACCTAATATAGCTCCGATCACCACGGAAAAGAAAACGAGCAAACTGGTTTCTGTAAAAAACTGACCGATCAATTGCTTTCTCTGTCCTCCAAGTGTTTTTCGAATACCAACCTCCTTTGCCCTCAAAGATGATTGGGCTGTTGCCAAATTGATAAAATTAAAACATCCCATGATGAGGATCAAAATACCAATCATGGATAATATGCGTAGTCTGCTCTTACTTGTCACATTTGAACCAGAGTTTCCCAGCTCTTCGTTATAGTGTAAATCTGAAAGAGGTTGAGCCATATGAAAACGCTCCTGTTTGCCATTATTTCTTTGGCTATACTCCTTCGCACCAACTTTACTTAATGCATTGTCCAATTCTTCAATAGCTACATTTTGATTGAGCAAGGCAAATACCTGGTCATTACTGCTACAAGAGCCCCATCCTTCATTGTAAAAAAACATATCTGCATTTGACCTAAGAGTTTCATATGATGCAAAATATTGAATCGGAAAATCACAATTAGGCGGTAAATCTTCCACAACTCCATCTACAGTAACAGGAATTAGATGATCTATCATCATTGTTTTCCCAAGTGCGTTTTCCCATTGTCCAAAAGATTTTTCTGCCCAGGATTTCGTCAGGACAATCGTACCCGGAGTAACCAGTGCATTATGTTCGTCTCCTGAAAGCCATTTTAGCTGAAAAATATCGAAGAAGCTGGGCTCAACGAAAAATGCCATATTCCCCTCCCCCACTGAAAACTTCTTTAAAGGCCCTCCGCTTTGCGGATCAGGGATTGTGAGTGAAGACCAGAATTCCTTAATCCTCGTCATTTTCTCAAATTGAGGAATTGAATTCTCCATTGCATCCATCGCTGAGATTGGTGTGCAAACATTCATTTCCTGCTCGCCACTATTTAACTTTTGAGCATGGACGACCCTGACGATCCGATCGTATTTGTCAAAACTACGATTGAAAGAAGATTCGAATTTTACAATATGGAAAATGAGCAGTGCCGCAGCTATCCCAATAGCCAAACCCAGCATATTGATGAGGGTATATATCTTATTATTCCGGAGAGAACGAATGGATATTTTTAAATGATTTACGAACATGCTTAATGAATATTAAAATTCTAATGAATCACTTTCTGCACAGGATCAACCAAACGACCTTTATGATCATCCAATTGTTTAGTGACCTCGCTAAATGTTCGTCTGTGAGAAATGAATGCACCACCAAAAAAAATCATCTTAAACTCTTGCAAGTTTTTTGCGATGATCATATCTGAAGGCATCTCTATTTCCTCATATTGATCCGAAAATAAAGCTCGATTTTTGGTGCTATTCATTGAGATTAGCAATACGAAAAATGCAATCAACAGAATGGACAAAATTTCGGATTGGAATGTGATGATCCCTTTAATTAATTTTTCCCGGGAGGTTGCTTGAATGCGGGTCTTAAAATGGGCTGTGATCATCATTTTAGTTTTTTGTGAAATACTCCGATGTCCAGGGTTCGATCTCGTAATGAATAAAACAATGGCTATGCCAGAACTCTAAATCCTTATTGATCAATCATTTACAAAATTCCAAAATAACCAATTGTCCGTTTTCGAACGGTTGATGTTCGATATTGAACATAAAAACTTTACATCATCCTACTCCGTTCTTAAAGAGTCTGCGGGATTATGCATTGCTGCTTTGATGCTTTGATAACTCACAGTCAGCAAAGTGATCAAAATGAGCAATCCACCTGCAACCACAAATACCCACCATTTCACTCCTATATTATATGCAAAATCCTGAAGCCACTCACGCATCAAATAGAAGGCTATCGGTGCTGCAATTACCAGCGCGACTGCAGCAAGCTTGATGAACTCTTTTGAAAGCATACCAAAAATTCCACGAGCACTGGCTCCTAAAACTTTTCGAACACCTATCTCCTTTGTGCGTTGAGAGATGGAAAGAGAAGCGATCCCAAATAATCCCATGCAGGCAATCAATATAGCCAGGCCAGTTGCAATTCGGAGTATAAAACTGAGACGTGCCTCTGCCCGGTACTGTCGATCGAGGTTATCATCCACAAAGGAGAATTCAAATGCCTGTTCTGGAGCGATTCGCTCCCAAACTTTTTTGAGGCTGGAAATAGCACCAGGTATGTTTGCACCGTCCATTTTTGCGGATATTTTGGGATTTGGAAAATCATCGAATGAATAATCACCTCCATTTCGAATAAGCCCGACGAGATCATTTGACAGTACAAGTGGACCGATTTTATTGTGCAAGCTTTCAAAATGAAAATCTTCCAATATTCCCAATACTGTATAAGCATTAAATGGAGATTGCATCGGCCCGCCCACATGAACATCGAATAATTTCTGATAAGCATCATTCACAATGACAAATTTTCCAGTACCCATCATATCGTTGCTCAAATTCCGACCCTCCTTTATTTTCAATTGATATAATGGTATAAACTCTTCATCAACTTCATTCGCATAAAACTTACTGTACTGTTCTAACCCTTCCTCAGAATACCCAATTTCAGACCATCCTGGTGCCCCAAATGTATGCGTTGACATAGAAAAACCACTGAAGTCAGTATTACCTCCTAGTTCATTCCTCAACCTTTGAGCAATTTGTTTTCCATTTTCGATCTCCTCAGCAAGGCCTTCCCCGGACTGAGTAAATGGAATAATCAATTGATGTTCTTTTTCAAAACCCAGGTTTTGCGATTGTAGAAATCCGAGTTGCTGTCCCATAATTAAGGTACATACAATAAGCACTGAGGATAAAACAAATTGAGAAACAACGAGCCCTTTGAGCACCCAGTGTTTTTGACTCCCCGACTTAGTCGTTTTGCCTCGTAAAGAACGAATGGGTTTAAATCCCGATTGAACAATCGCAGGATAAATACCGCTCACCGTGCCAGTGACTAGCGCCAAACCACATAGATAGATTATGGTTTCAAAGGACATGTGAAAAAAAAGGCTTTTCTCTGCAAGCTGATTGAAGAAAGGCAACAAAATCCGTGCAAGTACGCCTCCTATTAAAACAGAAATAATACTCACAAGTATGGATTCAGAAATAAATTGACCTATCAACTGCTGCCGGGTCGCTCCATTTACCTTTCTGACCCCTACTTCTTTTGCTCTACTCACTGAACGACCCACCGCAAGAGTTGTAAAGTTGATAGCACCTAATAAAAGGATGAGCAAAGCTACCCACCCTAATATTTTTGGATAGCGAGCGTCACTCACCGGAACAAGTCCTACAGGAACTTCTTTATTCAAATGTATATCCGTAATTGGTTGAAATCCGACAATGTATTCTCCCGCCTCATAAATACCGGCAACACGATCATCGATAAAAGGAGCGACTTCCTTGCTCAACTGATCGATATCGACTCCCGGCTTTGTCATCACGTAGGTTTCTACATTGACAATTGTCCAGCTCGTTCTTCCCCCTTCACTGGTTACTGTTTTCATATTCTCCAACGGGATGATAAAATCATACTGAATGCTTGAATTGGATGGTGCTTTTTTTATAATACCTGAAACTGTAAAATCAATCCATTCACCATTGAGTTGCAATTTTACTATTTGCCCAACAGGAGAAGGATCGTTAAAGTATTTCAAACCCATTTCTTCAGTGAGCACAACCTGATGCATTCCACTCAACATTTCATCTGCCTTTCCCATTAGCACGGGAAAGTCAAATATTTCAAAAAACCCATTTTCAACAATATGAATCTCCTCCTGCTCAGAGAATTCTCCGTTTTTCACTTGCGACCCAAGAGTCATATACCGTACTACGTTTTCAAATGAAGGAAAATTATCTTTCAATTCGTCGCCAAGCACAAAAGGTGAAATAGAGTTAAAAAATATTTCCCCCTGGAAATTCTCCTTTACCCAGGTTCTGTATATACGATCATGGTTCTGATGGAAATGATCAAATGACCATTCATCTTGCACGAAAAGCATTAGCAGGATAACAGTCATCACCCCAATCGATAACCCTGCGATATTAATTGCGGAATACAATTTGGTTCTTACCAGGTTTCTCAGCGTAATTTTTAAATAATTGCGGATCATTTGTTTGGGTTTAAAATGAAAATTCAATGTGACCTATTCATTTCTCAAACTCCCAACCGGGTCATTCAAGGCAGCTCGAATACTTTGAAAACTTGTAGTTAGCAACGCAAGAAAAATCACCATTACACCTGCGAGAGCGAACATCCACCAACTTAGCTCGATGCGATATGCATAATTTTTTAGCCATTGATTCATCAATAACCATCCAAGTGGAATCGAAACAACAATTCCAATAACGATCAGGTTGACAAATTCCTTTGATAATAAATGAACGATGCTATGCACATTGGCACCGAGCACTTTTCGGATACCAATCTCTTTTGTTCGTCTTTCGACTGCAAAAGTCGTGAGGCCAAACATTCCCAGACAGGAAATGAAAATGAGGAGACCTGCAAAGATCTTAAACATGCTACTCATCTTCTTTTCTGACTGATGCATTTTATCGTATGCGTCATCGAGAAATGTATAGTCAAACGGTTGATCAGGAAAAACCTGAGTAAATGCTTGTTCTGCTTGCTTTATCGCGCGCTGTACATTTGTATTCGAAATTCTTGCCAACACACAACTTTCCCACCCATTCTTATATGAAATTAACAGTGGGTCAATGCTCGTATGCATGCTCCTAAAATGGAAATCCTTAACGACCCCAATAATGCTTCCTTCAATTCCTTGCCAGCTGATACTTCTGCCAATCACAGGTTCAGCGATTTGAAAGGACTGAATGGCAGCTTCATTTAAAATGATACCCTTTTTGTCTAATTCTCTGCCTTCTTCAAACCATCTTCCCATTTTCATTTTGAAATCAAATACCTCTTTCAGTCTCTCATCTGCAGACATGGTAGAAACAACTGCTTCAAAATCCTCGGGCATCCCATCCCATTCAAAACTCCCGCTGTTCGTACTCCTGATAAGGATTGGTGATCCACTTGAAACAGCAAAACATTCAAACTCAGGAACCTTGCTCACCTCTTTTTCAAAAACAGCAAATCGTTCAACATTCCGGTCCCAATCCCCTTGAAATATATTCGGTTGAATCCGAACAACATGCGAACGATTATACCCTACATCTTTTTGCTGAATAAACTTGAGTTGCTGGTGAATAATGACGGTGCAAATCAACATGGTTATCGTTACAACGAATTGAACGATGACTAATAATTTCCGAAAAGAGACACTTCCCAGGCTGCCACGTTTAGACTGTAGTAAACTCAAAGGTCGATATCCTGCAAATATCACTGCCGGGTAAATACCGGATAAGCAAGCACTTAATGCCACAGTGCCAGTTAACATGATCCAAATGGTCGGTTGGTTATATTGGAGTTTTAATGGCATACCCGTAAACTCATCCATGAACGGCAACATCATTTCTGCAATGCCAATGGCAAACCCGAAAGAAATCAAAGAAATCAGCAGAGTCTCAATCATGATCTGAGAAAAGACATGATGGAATGACGCGCCAACAATCTTTTTTACCCCAATTTCTTTCATCCGTTTACTGAGAATGGCAGTAGAAAGATTTGTATAATTTAACCCAGCTGCTATCAGTAAGATTAAACCAATCAATGCAAAAATGAATACAGAAGATTTTCTTTGGTGACCAAAAACATCTCCCTGGACTACCTGGCTAAAGCGCAAATCAGAAAGTCGTTCCAGAGTGACGGTCGCATTATTATCTTCTCTGTGTTCATCCAATATGAGATTGCATTTTCTCGACACATCCTCGGGGGAGGCATTTTCGGCTAGCCTTACAAAAGTGAGATAGTTAAAATTACTCCAGCTTTCTTCATTTTCAAAATCACTTTGTTTTGACCATTTAGCTTCTAACGGAATAAACGCTTTGAATTGAAAACTCGAATTCGTCGGATTTTCATTCAAAATAAGGTTGACTTCATATTCTATTGTATCAATTCTGACGATTTGCCCAATCGCTTCATCTTGTCCGAAGTATTTCTCAGCCAGGTCAGTGGTTAATGCGAGACTATGCTTTCTTTTATCAAAGGTTTCGAAAGACCCTGATTTGATTTGATATTGAAATTCGGACAGCCAGTTTTGGTCCACATAAAGCAGATTATTTTCTTCAAAGAGTTTTCCATTTTCAAGCTGGACAACAGGTGATTCAAAAGCATCACGACCTATTGTCAATTTTTCAATTTCAGGAATATCTTCTTTTGCCAATTTGGATAAACGCAATGGCACTGTGGCCCAATGCCAAACTTCTTCACCAATATCGATATGTGTAATCATCCGATAGGTTCGATCTCCGGATGGGTGTTTCGTATCAAATGTCATTTCATTTTGAACCCAGAGAAAAATGAGGAGAGCCGCGGCCATTCCGAATGCGAGGCCCAATACATTCAGCAATGAGAAAAAGCGATGTGCTTGAATACTTCTCCAGGCGATTTTCAGATTGCTTAAATCCATTTTCAAAATAATTAATCGTTATTAAAAACATTCTTCTTCGGGTCATTCATCACGCATTGATTCAGCAGGGTGACTCTTGGAAAAACGATAAGTCTTCAGGAGTAGCGTAACCAACGATAATCCAAAAATGATGATTGCGGACAGGACAAATAGCCACGGTGAAATCTCAATTCGATACGCATATTGTCTTAACCATCTTTCTACTAAAAAGTAGGTGATTGGCATCGCAATGAAAATGGATATCACTATCAGTTTCATAAAGTCTCGGGATAACAAACCAATAATTTGTGCAATGCTAGCTCCTAATACTTTTCTAATTCCTATTTCTTTACCTCTTCGGGAAATTGAAAATGAGATGAGCCCAAACAAACCAAGACACGCAATTAAAATGGCAAATGCACTTAGCGTTCTGAATACTGAATGAAATCGTTGGTCAGCAGCATATTGCTTATTAAATTCCTCATCCAGGAAATAATAACTAAAAGGGCTGTTTGGAAAAGTTGATTTAAAAACACCTCCTATCATTCTGATATGATCATCCACTTCCCCGGAACTCAATTTGACTGACGCCAATAAATGCCACTCATCTGTGAAGCGAAAAATGAGTGGAATATGTGCTGATTTAGCACTCATCTGATGAAAATTTTGGACAACTCCCACAATGGTACAATCACTACCCCAAAACCGCACTTGTTTTCCAATGGCCTCTGCAGCTGAAGGAATGCCCCATAATCTAATCGTCTCCTCATTGACTATGATCCGGTCTTCATTTTTGCTTTCCTCCTGAAAATTCTCTCCAGCCAGCAGGTTCATACCCATCGTTGATAAAAAGTCTGCATCAATGAAATAGATATAGAAATTAAAATTGTGCTCTTCAGTTGCGCCACTCAGATTGATACCGGTCGTGCTTCCCATTTCACTTGTTGGCAGACCAGGAACACAAGTCGAAAGGGATACTGATTGCACCTGAGGTTGAAGTTTAAGCTGGTCCTTAAACCTTTTAAAGTGCTGTTTATACTCTTCGGTGTTTGGAGATTCCACGACAACAGTCCTTTCAAGGTTTACGCCCAGGTCCATTGATCTCAGAAAGCCAAGTTGCTCTTTGACCGTAAGTGTTTGAATGAGTAAAAAAGTAGTGATTGCAAACTGAAATATCACGAGTCCTTTTCTCAAATAAATGCCAAAAACGGACTGCGAAAACCTTCCTTTCAGGACAGAAACTGGTTGAAATGCTGATAGAATAAATGCCGGGAAAACACCCGACAACAGGGTGCTTACAACCATCACAATGGCCATTGTCATCCAAAAAAATGAATCATTCAAAAAATTAAAGGATTCCGGCAGGTTCGCAACGTTTCTGAATTGTTGCAAAGCTGCAGCCATGAAAATAACCGCGTAAACAGATGCAAAAGCATTGATCAGAAAAGACTCGGTAAAAAACTGGAGGCGCAACTGGCCCAATGTAGATCCGACCACTTTTCGAATCCCCACTTCTTTTGCCCTGTCAAGCGATCTTGCTGTCGCGAGGTTTATGTAATTCACGATTGCGATGATAATTACCAGAAGGGCCACTCCCAGGAGGATAAAAACAGATGATGCATTCCCATTTGCCTCCGGTTCATAAGACTTATTAGAGTAGAGGTGAATCTCTTTGATTGGTTGACTTACCACTCTTTCATTTGGCAACTTTTCTTCAGCAGTCAGCCGCTTACTAAATGCTGACAAATTTTTGGAGAAAGAAGCAGATTGATTGCTGTTATTCAAAAGTAAATACGTGTACATGTTATTTGTATTCCAACTTTCTTCATGTTCTTCAACTTCATAATCGAGTGTCAAAAACGAAACGAGCATATCATATTTCAAATGTGTTTGAACAGGAGCATCTTTAATCAACCCAACGACAGCAAATGATTTTTCAAAGCTTGATATTTCAATCACCTCACCGATGATATCGAGTCGATCAAATATTTTCATAGCTAACCCCTCTGTTAGAACAACTTGATTCGGCTCTTTCAAAACATCATTTTCATTTCCAGATGTTAGGGGAGCATGCATCATTGGCAAAAAAACAGGATCGACAGCCAAATTCCTTTCAGAGTTATAGTACTTGCCATTGACCTTCAGGGAACGCCGTTCGAGGCTTTGGGCGCGGGCAAAGTCCTTTACCTCCGGTATTTCATTTTTTATCATTGGCCCCAATAATGGATAGGTCTCTGCATCCTGATCGATCAGGGTGCCATTGTCAAGGTAATCCATTGTAAGACGTACAATCTGATCCGAAAGTGGATTGTGCTGTTCATAACCAAATTCAAAACGTGCGTATAGAATGATCAAAAATGTGATAGCCAACCCGGCAGACAACCCCAAAATATTGATGGCAGTAAAAACCCAATCTTTTGTTAATACGCGAAGTGCAATTTTAAGATGTGTCTTGAACATCGACTATTTATTTTGTTTCTGTCATTTGGTCTTATCATGAGCGAGTTGCTTTAAAGGATGGCCTGTTCAAATTTTTCATTCATTAGCAATAGATTAATCAGGACTCTCAGAAATACCGAATAAAAAATCCGCATCAGGCAGTTCCCATAAAGCCATCAGCTAAAGGGTACTATCCTTCTTAATAAACCCATCTTCAAGCTCAACAATGCGTGTACCGTATTGCGCATATTTTTCATTATGCGTTACCTGAATGATCGTCATCCCTTCACTGTGTAATTGTTTAAAAAGATCCATGATGATTTCTCCTTGTGAAGAATGCAAATTGCCCGTAGGTTCGTCTGCAAGTAATAATTTAGGGCTCCCAACAATGGCCCTGGCAACACCCACCAGCTGTTGTTGTCCGCCTGATAGCTGATGTGGAAAAAGATCTTTCTTGGCAACGATATTGAACCGATCCAAAATGTCGGCAATTTTGGACTGCCGTTCAGCCTTTTTGATTTTCCGGTACAGTAAAGGCGTTTCAATATTTTCATATACAGTCAGTTCATCGATGAGATAGTACGCCTGAAATACAAATCCCATATAATGCTTATGAAGTTCATGTCGCTTACGATCTTTAAGTTTGTGCACCGGTTCATCAAAGAAATGATACTCACCATTATCCTGTTTATCCAGCATTCCAATGATATTCATCAGTGTACTTTTACCGGCGCCACTTGGCCCCATGATTGTAAGGAATTCACCTGGCTCTATTTTCATTGATACATCACGTAACACCCAGGTTGTTAAAGCTGCATTTTTGTAGTATCGTTCGATGTTGGATAGTTGGATCATGGAATCGAATTTGGAGAAAGAGGCAAAAAAGGATTATGAGGCGGAAGAGGCGAAAGAGGCTTAGGAGGCGGAAAAGGTTTAAGAGGTTTAAGAGGTTTAAGAGGTTTAAGAGGTTTAAGAGGTTTAAGAGGTTTAGATGGTGAAATTTTATGGTTGACAAAAGGAAGAAAAATGAATATTTTTAAGGGACACACTAAAACTGAATCATAAATGGCTACGAGAACACAAAGATTTGAAGACCTCATTGTATAGAGAGAAGCTCGAAAATTGAACAAGCTCCTGTTCAATGAATTCAAAAACTGCAAAACATTCTTTTTTCGCGACCAAATTCTGAGAGCCTCGCTTTCAATCTCATCTAATATTGCAGAAGGATTTGAACGTAAATCCGATAAAGAATTTATTAGATTCTTATACATCGCCCGTGGCTCATGTGGTGAAGTAGGAAGCCAGATATATTTGGGTATGGATTCCAATTGATTATCTAATGATTGTGCAGAAGAAATCATTTCTAAATGTAATCGAGTTTCATTTCTTATTTATAATTTGAATTCAGCGGTTTCAAAATCACAATAGTGGTTAACGAATCTGTTAGGTGTATTCGAAAGATTATCAAACTCCTAAACCTCTTAAGCCCTTTAAGCCTTTTTAGCGCTTTCAGCCAACAAGAAACCGCCAATAAACCTTTGGTATAATAGATATTATTAATACCTCTGTTACCCTTGACACCCTTGGTAGTTGCCCTACAAATACTGCTTCACCACGTTCTCCGTAACCACCTGTCCATCAAGCATTCGGATGATCCGGTTGCCGAATTCAGCACAATACTGTGAGTGAGTCACCATCAAAATGGTTGTTCCTTTCGCGTTGAGATCAGATAATATTTTCATGACTTCGTCTCCATTCGTTGAATCAAGATTTCCTGTGGGCTCATCCGCAAGTATCAATTTTGGATTATTGACGATGGCCCGAGCTACAGCGACTCTTTGCTGTTGCCCTCCTGATAGTTGCTGAGGAAAGTGGTTCCGACGATGCATGATATTCATTCCTTCCAGCAATTCTTCAACACGTGTCTTCCTTTCAGCAGAAGGGACTTTCGTATAAAGCATTGGCAGCTCGACATTTTCGAATACAGTCAGTTCGTCAATCAGGTTGAAGGACTGGAAGACAAAACCAAGATTATGCTTTCGCACATTCGATCTCTTTCTTTCTGGCAGACCTCCCACTTCTTCATCATTAAAGAAATACTTTCCGGACGAAGGGCTGTCAATCATCCCCAGCACATTCAATAACGTGGATTTACCACATCCTGATGGGCCCATTACGCTGACAAACTCCCCTTGACGAATTTCGATATTCACATCATTGAGCGCTGTCGTTTCTACCTCATCGGTTTGATAGATTTTAGCCAGGTTTTCAGTTTTAATCATCATTGATATATCAATTTAATTGTTCGAGTTAATGTATATTCCTTTATCGATTTATGCAAAGCAAGGCTATTTTAATACCAGTTCATCTTTGTCCCCAAAGTTTTCATAGCTTGAAACGATGACAACGTCTCCATTATTTAATCCATTGAGAATTTCGTAAAAATTTGGATTTTGATTTCCAAGTCGGATATCTCTTTTAAAAGCATTCCCGGTAGCAGGATCTATCATATATATCCAATTGCCTCCTGTCGTTTGATAAAATCCTCCCCGTGCCAGCAACATGCTTTCTTTTTCGGCACTTAATTGGAGCTTAACCGACACACTCTGACCACGCTTAATTCCCTCTGGGACATCACCCGTAAAAATCATATCAACAAGGAATGCTCCATTTGTTACTTGTGGATAAATCTTATTGATTTCCATGTAAAAACGATTCCCGGCAAATTCAAATGACCCGGTTTGATTTAAGAATACTCGGGAAATGTAAAACTCATCTACACGAACCTGGATTTTAAAATTATTTAGATCGTCGAGGGTTGCAATGTTCTCGCCCGTTGAAACCAACTCTCCAATCTCGAGATTAAGGCCGGAAAGTTGGCCATCAATCGGTGCTCGTACAACCAGATTATCTAAACTTTGACGTGTTATCTCCAGGTTACGTTCCATCAGGCTCAAGGAAGACTTCATTTGTTCCCGTTGCAGATCCTGAAACATACTATCCTTCTCTATTGTCATTTTCAATAGCAGGCGTCTACGCATCAGGTTTTCATATTCATCTTCCATTTCATCCAAAATCACCCGTGCAATAACCTTATCTGCATAAAGAGAGCGATTACGCTCCAGACGCGTACTCGTCAGATCTATTTGATACTCTACGTTCAAGGCCTGCTCCTTTACATTCAGGGCTTGCTGTTCCATGAGCAGTGAAGTATTCCGGATTTGATTTATCTGTGCAATGACATTGGCCTCCTGGTTGAGAGAATTCAACAATAGATCAGGATTTGAAAGTTTAAGAATCTTTTGTCCTTTCCTGACCATCGCCCCATCTTCTACATACTTTTCTTCTACCTTTCCCCCTTCAATCGCATCGATAAAGACAGTCTTGATCGGCATCACAACCCCCGTTACTGGAATAAATTCCTGGAATATACCTGTATTAATCGTATCAAGTAACAGCCTTTCTGTTTGGACATTCAACTTTGATACACCAGCATTTTTGTACAGGTTAGTGATCAAATAGGCAGCTCCAGCGATTACAATGGCAGCAATGAGGAGTCGCTGCCAGGTGAATTTCTTTTTTTCAATTTTTCGATCCATTACATTATATCGTTAAAGTATGTGCCAAAAATATATGTATTTACTAAATAGGTCTTTACACATATGATATTATAACATATTAAAATATTTGTTCAAAAACGAACGTTCAGGTGTTCGAAAACGAACAGTTAAAGTGTATTTTTAAGTGCAACCAAGGTAGAAATTCTCTTGTCATATGAAACGAAATAACCGAGAAGAAAAGATGGGTAAATTAAAGGATTCCACTGTAATAGTGATCGATGACGAGGAAGATATTCTCTTCACCCTCAAAATGTTACTGAAAAATCATGTAGGCCACATCTTTACTGAATCAAATCCATTTCATTTGCCACGGTTGATCAGGCAATATCAACCAGACCTCATCCTGTTGGATTTGAATTATCGCTCGGGAGCGACTCGCGGAGATGAAGGACTTAACTGGCTGGACAAGATCAAAGAAATCAGTCCTGAAACCCAGGTAATCATAATAACGGCCCATGGTGATGTCGAAATTGCGGTACAAGCCCTGAAGCAAGGAGCTTCCGATTTTATCGAAAAACCCTGGCATAATGAAAAGCTCCTTTCAACCGTAAAATCAGCCCTTGAACTGATCGAGTCAAAAAAGGAAATCCGTCACCTTGAAAACACACGGGATGTACTCAGTCATGAATTAAATGCCATCACCGGTCAAATGATTGGAGAATCGGAAGCGATCAAACGAATTTATAAAACAATTCGAAAGGTTGCCAAAACGGATGCCAATGTCCTGATCCTGGGTGAAAACGGTACCGGGAAAGAGATGATCGCCAGGGCCATCCATCAGGCTTCAAAGAGAAATAAGGAAGTATTCATCAAGGTAGATGTCGGAACGATTCCTGAAACACTCATCGAAAGTGAACTTTTTGGTCATAAAAAAGGATCTTTCACCGATGCCAGAGAAGATCGTATCGGAAGGTTTGAGGCGGCACAAAACGGTACTTTATTCCTCGATGAAATTGGCAATCTATCTTTGCAATCTCAAAGCAAACTTCTATCTGCGATTCAAAACATGACGATTACTCCGGTTGGATCAAATATGCAAGTACCGATTAACTTTAGATTAATCTGTGCCACAAATTCAGACCTGGGGGAAATGGTGCAGGAACGTAACTTTAGGGAAGATCTTTTATACCGGATAAATACCATTGAAATTCATGCTCCTCCACTCAGGGAAAGGATAGGTGACATCCCTATCCTGGCTCAACATTTCATTCAATCCTATAAAAAGAAATATCAAAAAGGTGCTCTCCAGTTGGCTCCTGAAGGATTGAAAATACTCGAAATGCATACCTGGCCAGGCAATGTCAGAGAGCTACGCCACTCGATTGAAAGAGCCATTATCATGTCAGAGTCTAATTTGTTGACAGATCAAGATTTTAGTTTCCCTCATCCGAATCAAAAAATGAATGGCCATAACAGCTCTGACTTGAATATCGAGGAGATGGAGCGAAAGCTTATTTTGAAAGCCCTTCAAATACACAAAGGAAATATTACAAAAGCAGCTGAAGACCTTGGACTCACACGTGCTGCTCTATATCGTCGCCTTGACAAATTTGGCCTTCAATAATTTCAAATGCTGAAAAACTTTAAGATTAAAGCACTCTTATACCTGGGCTCAATATTGGTCGTTGTGATCGGATCAGGTTACGCGCTATTCATCCTGGATACCAAGGTATACCTGTTAATTCTTCTTCCAGTCTTTGTTTTTTTGATCTATCAACTTTTCTCACTCGTAGACAAAACAAATATCGAAGTCGCCTCATTCCTGGCAAACATTAAGTACAATGATTATGCAACTCGTTTTCCTGAGTCCAAAACTGCCGGTGACTCCTACCAGAATCTTCATGGAGCATTCAACCTGGTGACTGCAAAGTTTCGTGATATCAGATCTGAAAAAGAAGCGCAGTTTCAATATTTACAAGCAATTGTCGAAAATGTGGATACAGGTCTCATATGCTTCAATGACTCAGGTCAGACAGTACTCATTAACAAGGTGTTACAACAGCTACTGCACAAATCATATTTTCCGAATTTCAATTCAATCCAAACTTATAACCATGCCATATTCGATGCGCTAAATGAAATCCAACCTGGTGAGCGAAAATTAGTCAAACTCGTCATAAAGGATCAAATCGTTCAATTAGCGATTCGAAAAACCATCCTGCAAATGCGTGATGATGCTTTACATTTATATGCAATTCAAAATATTCATTCTGAGCTTGAAGAACAGGAAGTAGCGAGTTGGCAAAAGCTGATTCGCATACTGACCCATGAAATCATGAACTCAATTGCACCTGTTGTCAGCCTTGCCGCGACAACAAATGAGATCATGGATCATGAAGAAGATCTTTCTGAGGAATCGGAAAGGGATATCAAAAAGGCGATCGAGGCGATCCATCGCCGAAGTGAAGGCCTGATGCATTTCACACAAACCTACCGCCAACTTACGAAAATACCTCCTCCTAAATTTGAAGCGTCAGATCCAGTTGAAGTGATTGAACGTGTGCTCACCTTATTAAAAAATGACCTGGATAAAAAGCATATCGTGATCGAAAGAAATTTCAAGGAGAAGCGGTTTGAAGTTCAGCTTGACCCTGAACTCATGGAGCAGGTCTTTATCAACCTGATCAAAAATGCAGCAGATGCTTTGGGAGATGCTCCAGATCCAAAAATTTCATTGCACATATTTAAAAGCATAGAAGGAGAACTTGAAATACAAATTGCCGATAATGGACCAGGTATCTCTCCAGAACTGCTGGATGAAATTTTTGTGCCCTTTTTTACAACCAAAAAAGATGGCAGTGGAATTGGCCTGAGCCTGAGTCGTCAAATCATCCAAATGCATAAGGGAAATCTCTTTGCCTACTCCAAAGAAGGCAAAGGAACTGTTTTCACCATGAAGCTATAGTAGCTCGAAAGAATCAACTGACCCATCATATCTTAATTCATTGAAATAGCTCACCTTCATTCGGAAGCTTTCTTCCAAAACTGTTGTAACTTAATCCCACTCCATTTGAATCGCCATAACAAGCTATTATGAGTGAATACCAAAAGAAGATTGATGAGCTCCTCTCTCGTCTTCACAGAATGACCAGGGACCAAAAGCGTTTGTCCAGTGAAATACATAATCTCCAAAGGGAATTGTTCTCTCTCAAACAGGATGATATTGAAAAGAGGATTGAAAAAATTGGAGCAGTTGAACCGCACAAAGAAATAGCCTTCATTGAAAAAGTTGAACGCACCCGTGTATTTGAAACTGATGACATAATTGAACCTTCACCATACGAAAAGGAGGACAGGATAAGTTCCTTGAATCAACAGGTCAGGTCCAAAATTTCTTCCTATAACCCGGAAAAATTTATTGGAGAAAATCTTGCAAGTATTATCGGTATAACAATTACAATATTGGGAGCAGGAATAGGGGTTAAATATGCGATTGATCAAAATCTCATCAGTCCAGTGGTACGCATCCTCTTAGGATACTTACTTGGAGCTATCCTGGTCGTTATAGGGCTCAGATTGAAACCAAAATATGAATTCTTTAGTGCTACCTTATTGAGCGGAGGGTTAGCAATCTTCTATTTTGTGACGTTTGCTGCACATTCCTATTATAGTTTATTTTCCCAGTGGATTGCATTTGCGATCATGGTCCTCATCACGATCAGTGGGGTAATCGCAGCACTTGTCTATAACCGTCAGCTGATCGCCCATATTGGTTTGATAGGAGCTTATGCGGTACCATTCATGCTTGGAGACCCTGATGGCAATGCGATTGTGCTGTTTACATACATGGTCATAATCAATATTGGTATTCTTATTCTTGCATTTAAGAAATACTGGAAACTACTATATTATGTTTCCTTTCTGTTCACTTGGCTTATTTTCTTTTACTGGTATTTTGAAGCTTATGACTCTCAAAACGAGTTTTCTATAGCAGCTCTATTTGCCAGCGCATTCTTTCTGGTTTTTTACACCATGTTTTTAGCATATAAGTTGATTCAAAAAGAAAAATTTGAATGGGCAGATGTTGTCATGCTTCTTCTCAATTCTTTTGTTTTTTATGGCATTGGATATTCCTTAATTGGATCAAGTTCATTCGAAAGTAATTGGCTAGGAATGTTCACTTTGGCAAATGCACTCATACATGGGGGAGTTTGCACAATGGTTTATTCTCAAAATCTTGGCAACCGCAATCTCTTTTACCTTATCAGTGCACTTTCGTTGATCTTTCTTACAATAGCAATTCCAGTTCAATTTGATGGAAACTGGGTAACTCTATTATGGGTTGGACAAGCGACAATATTATTCTGTATTGGGAGATACTCCGCTGAACGCTTCTATGAAAAAATGTCTTACCCGCTGATGATAGTTGCTTTTTTAAGCATTTTAGCTGATTGGTCAACGCGTGATGTCATGTTGGAAGGCTCTTGGAAAACGCCCCTACTTAACATTGATTTCATTTCATCCGCTTTGTTTCTTCTTGCATTTGGAGTCATCTTAAGTATTCATTTTTACCTCAAAAAGAAAACCAGATTAACTCAAATCACAAGTGGGCTTTCTCTGGAGGATTTAATTATTACAGGAATTTCTATCATTGTTTTGTTCATTTCCTTTTCCCAGGAAATCATTTTGTATTGGGATCGAGTCATTGCCAACGTATTTGGTGATCAGCAAGTCAGTGCAGAACATTTAAAAGGGATTTGGCTATTGAACTACTTCCTTCTCTTCAATGCAATTTTGATATTTGTCAACACGAAATACATCAGGTCAAAAACACTTGGATTTTTTACAATCTTCATTTTCTGTTTATCTCTTGTCATGGTAGGGGACGGATTTCGTTCATTACAGTGGTTACATGATTATCACTTCTCGCAGGAAGGCTCTGGATTCTCCATGCCAAATATCATCCGGTTTATCACTTATGTTTCTATAGGAATAACATTTATGGCCATCAAAAATTTAATTAGCAAGCCATTTATGGAAACAGATGTATCAGATATATTCGATATTCTTTTGCATCTAACAATTGTTATCATTTTAAGCCTGGAAATATATCTATGGGCGGATTTGAGTGAGGTCCTGCATCCTGATAAACTCTATTTAAGTATCCTATGGGGAATTTACTCACTTGGGCTCATCACGATTGGAATTTTATCAAAGAAAAAACATCTCCGATATTTTGCCATCTTCATTTTTGCTATAACCCTTGGAAAGCTTGGATTCTATGACGTTCAGGCCCTGGATACAATATCCAAAACAATCCTTTTTGTTTCTATAGGCCTGCTATTGTTGATAATATCTTTTCTCTATAATCGGTACAAGGATGTTATTTTTGAGGACAAAGAATCCTAAATGTTGACCGAATGGAGGAAGAAAATAAACAACCCAAGATTAGCCAGCTCCTGGAGAAATTACAGGAAGAAAGCTGGCAACTTGAACTCCTGATCTCTGGATTTGCCATTTTCCTTGTTGCTTCCAGTTTTGAAAAAATCCGGGAGCTGATTATTCAGGTAAATGTGATTGGATTAGGGTACGGAGATAATGAATTGATAAAAATACCAGTCATTATCCTGCTTTCTGCGTGGCTTTTTTTATTGATCAATTTGATTTTTCACGTCATTTTAAGAGGCTTTTGGATTGCTGCAATTGGACTCAGGTATGTTTCAGGAGATATCAATTTCGAAGCTCTTCGACTAGCTCCGATTTTCGACCGATACCTAAAAAAACGATTACCCAGTTTTGATTTATTTATTGAAAAGCTGGAAAAAATCTGTTCCGTTGTATTTGCATTTACGTTTATCATCATATTTATGTTCATCTCAATCGGGTTGTTTTTTGTAGCGATAACCCTCTTGCAAAACGGACTCAATTCCATTCTTCCAAAGTTAATGGCCGAATCACTGGCAGACAAAATCAAATTTGGTATCGGGATCGTGATCTTTTGTTGTGCATTTATCTACTTTATTGATTTTCTGACATTGAGCAGAGTTAAAAGAATCAAATGGTTTTCAGGCATTTATTATCCGATCTATCGAGTTTTCAGCCTGATCACGCTTTCCTTTTTATATCGTTCACTTTATTACAATTTGATTGATGAAAAGTTTGGAAGAAGAGTGGGCTTGCTCATATTTCCTTATGTCTTGTTCATCTTGACATTTGTCTCTATGAAAGTGGATAGCTATAAATATTTTCCGGCGAGAAATTCTTCATCAGAAATCAAACATGAGCATTATTTGGATGAACTGACAGAACACGATATCGTTGATGAAGTAAATATTCCATCGAAATATGTTGATTCTGATTTTCTTGAAATTTTCATTCCCTACAAGGAAAGGCATGATAAAGCCATCGAACATTTATGTCCGGATTTAAAACCAGATAAGACGTTAGGAATCAAGTTTAGTATTCTCATACTTTCAAATGATTTAAAACCATCTCCAGTTGACTCTTTGCTTCAATGCGTTTCAAACCTGCACCAGGTATTTTTAAATGATAGCCTCTACCAACAAACAGAATATCACTTTTACAAGCATCCGCACCATGCTGAAAACGGACTCATATCAGTATTAGACATTTCTCATCTAGAAAGAGGAAAACACATTTTGAAAGTGAACACTGCAAATTTGATCTCAAGAAAAAATCAACAAGACTCAATTGCATTTTATGTCAATGCAAACTTCCCTTTTTGGAAAGAGTAAAATGCCAGTGCATTGATTTGTGAGATGACTCCCTGAAATCACAAATCCGTACGTCTCTCCCAATAGTTTTGCCCTTCGATGTCATCCAGTATCTGCAGATAATTCATGTACCTCAATTCGCTGATTTCACCTTCCTCAATAGCGCTCTTTACAGCACAACCCGGCTCATCCCGATGAGTACAATCTGAAAATTTACATTCTTTTGAAGCCTTAAAGAACTCGCGGAAATTGTGCGCCACATCCATTACTTCGAGGTTATTGAAGGAGAGCGTTTTGATGCCCGGTGTGTCAATGATGGAACCACCATGGTCCAGTTCAAACATTTCAGCAAAGGTCGTGGTGTGCTGCCCTTTCCCGCTGTAGTCTGAAATATCCTGGGTTTTTAGTCCTAAACCCTCCTGGAGCGCATTAATCACACTCGATTTCCCGACGCCTGATTGTCCACCCAGCAATGTGATTTTCCCTTCCAACAAAGCCTTAATTTCATCTATGCCATCACCAGTAACTACCGAGCATTTGCGCACCTCATAACCAATTTTTGAATAGATCGACTCCAGACCCCAAAACATCTCCATCTCTTCTTCGCCCCAAAGATCAGACTTGTTAAGCAAAATGATCGCCGGTATATCATGCGGCTCAGTCATCAATAGAAAGCGATCAATGAATGCTGGTTTTAATGTAGGAGAGACAATAGTGGACATCACCATCGCCTGGTCGACATTAGCTGCGATCAGGTGGAGATCGTGTTTTTTTCGGGGAGACTGTCTGGTGACATAATTTCTTCTTGGAAGAATTTTTTTTATGACCCCGGAAGATTCTTCAATGTCCTCCATTTCTATCATTACTTCATCGCCTACTGTTACGGGGTTTGTTAGTTTTTTCCCATCCAGGCGAAACTTTCCAATAATTCTGCAGTTTACCAATTCACCAGGCTCTATGAATACGATATACCAACTCCCTGTCACTTTTACAACACGTCCTTTTTCCATCATAGTCGATCAAGTGGAACAAATAATTCAAACATATTTCTATTGAGTGCTGGTTCCAAATTCTCGTTGAGCAAACGAGCCCATCTAAAACCAAAAGTGAATTCCTGGACATTAAATACTTTCAAATCAAAAAAGAATTCTGACCCTGCAGAGCGTAAGAAGGTTTTATCCCCTTCGAAAGAAAGTTCTGTGAAATCAAAAAATGGTTTGGCCCTAATTCTCTTCAAAAAGAAGATTCCTCCCACTCCAAAGTCAGGATAAATGAGTGGAAAATGATAATTGACCCCAAATCGAATGGCTCTGTCATTTTCAAGAGCATTGTAACCTCTGGAAAAGACAAAGCTTTCACCGAGAGAAATATCATTTGCCGTTGATTCCCTGACATAATCCATTTGAAGGATCAATGCATGATTGGGGGCGAGCCCTGGAAAAGAAAAGTCAGATGTCACGGAAAATTGTTCAATTGATAAAGTATCAATAGAATGAGCAAACCCTGCCCGAACCCGTTGTGCAAATTGCGGCACTTCATGTTGGAATGCTCTTCTTTTTGCATTATACAGCAAAATGGAATGATTGAGAAAAGCAATTCTGCTACGATTTGTATTCTCTTCCGGTACTAATTTAACAACTCCAACACTGATGTTTGAAGAGGCAGAAAGGTATTGATTAAACGTACCTGAGGTAAACTGGAAAGGAAAACGAACACCCGCATCAAGAGTATTTTGCCGAAGACTGTATTCCTTGTCATTCTGGTCACGCACTTTCCTGTATGTCCCTGTATATCCAAGTGTGAGTTCAGGATACCATTTACTTAAAGTTAAATTCACGAAAGGCCCGTAAGATTTAATGTTCCGATTATATCGATACCCTCCTGACAGTCCAACGGTACTGAGGAGGTTTTCTGATAACAACTCAATCTCATAAACCGGATCATCAAGAGTCACATTTGCACTATGGAGATTGATCGGGCTTGTCCAACTTGAATACTTTCTGGAAGTATAAGAGTTTGAAGGTAAATTTTTTAGGATATCCGTTTCACTTCCAAGCCTGTTAAAATCCTTATCACCCCGGCCCATGTTCATTGCTTTCCAATTACGGACATTCGCTGAAACTCTTTTTAACCGATTTCCAAAAACGCCGAATTCTCCACAAACAATTTCATCATTCAGCGGATCATAGGAAGGCGAATAATAAAAATGAGAACCTTTTGTTACCTGGTAAGGAATGCCTTCGTCCGGGTTAAAAGCAAATACATGATCTGTTTCGGCGATATTCGTAGTAACATAAATCCAGTTGTCATATTGAACAGGACGACCAAATACATGCTGACTCCAATGTACAATGACATTCATTTCCCCGGTCATAATATCTACATACATCAATGACATTCGCCCCTCTCCATCCCGTGCTGTTGTTAATACTTTTTGATTATCCGCTGACCATGTGGGATATGCAAAGTAATAGTTTTGAGGGTTTGGCAGCACATTCAATACCTTTCCGGATGCTGCGTCCAGGATATGCAAATTGTGGTATCCAAGTGAATCTGTGAAGAGGGCAGCTACTTTCTTTCCCGAGGCATCCAATCCAGGAGTAAAGTACTTGCCTTTTGTGGTGATTTGTTTTTTACTCTTCTTTTTCAGATCATAGACCATGATCACAGATCGATCCTCGCGAATCCATCTTGGGTGAATCCGGATTTCAGACCAGGCCAGACGATCCCCACCCATAGAAAAATACGATTCATGTTGGCTTCCCAATCCAACGACATGTTTGATTGTACCATCAGTCTTGATTTTATAGATCGCATTGATTTTATCCAGCCTGTTGATGATCGTATAAACCTGTCCGGTTCCATCAACAGTTGGATATTTATAATCACGATACTTTTGTTCTTTTGACCAGGATTGTTTATCCATTTCAATAGAAGGGTAATCTACTGATCCTTCAGAAAGCAATTTCCATTTGGCCCTGTATCGGTCCATTGCTTTGCTATAAAAGTCTTTCGTGTTGAGCCCTGAAATATTTTTAAGAGATTTTGAAAAAGAATAAAACAGCCCTTTGTAAGCAGCTGCATCCTGGATTACCTGATCCCATTGCTCCTGCCCGAAAGAATCCCGTCCATAATTGCATAACAAATAACCTAGTGAATATTCATTTGGTAGCCATATTTTGAAAGAACCGTTGCGTAAAAGGTCATACCGCCACATCTGTCCCTTAGAGAGTTTGTGCTGAAAAGCACTTGTAAATGCAGCTAATCTGCCACGGCCCTGATTCGTTAGGGCCGTTTCAGATATTACTGCATCACCCTCAATATACCAATCAGGCACCGCGAGATGAACCATTCCTGTATATGCGTTTTCTCCAAACAATGAAAACAATAGATTACTCAATCCGACATTTGTTGCCGAAAGTTGCTGCACATGCCGATACTCATGAATGGCCAGTAGATCTTCCCATGGAAGGCCACCGAGAAGAAATGGATTTTGTTGGGGTTGTAAATAAAACTCTGACCTGTAAGGTCCAAAACCAACATAACCATTAGAAATAGATGTTTCATTTTGCAAGATGATGGAAGTCTTTCGCAATTTTGCCGGTGTTTCTATGGGAAAACTTCTTGCCATCTGGTGAACAACATCAGCGATTCTTTGGGCTTTATGGGAAAGACCTAACGGGTAAATCACTTTGACCGTGTCGGTTTCCATCACTTGCCATTTTATCCCGGGAGAACGATAACCCAAAGATTGACTATGAAGCGAAAAGGCATGGAAAATAATACAAAGTATCAGTAAGATCAAACTACGCATTCACCTTCACATTGTGTTTTTCAATGGCATTTGAAATGGAGATGATCAGCGATGGGTCCTTTTCAAATGCATTTCCAACAACAATCACATCAGCTCCAGCTTCAATATTTTCCCGTGCTTTTTCCGGTGTTTTAATTCCTCCGCCTATGATCAATGGAATTGAAGTTGCACTACTGACCGCTTCGATCATTTCTGCAGATATTGGTTCACGGGCACCGCTGCCTGCATCCATATAGATACATTTCAACCCGAGCATTTCACCCGCGATAGCAGTACACACGGCCACATCTGCTTTATTATTTGGAATTGGGTTGGTGTTACTGATGTAGGAAACTGTTGTAGGTACACCACCATCTACCAACATATAACCAGTTGAAATCACTTCGAGAGGGCTCATTTTCAAATAAGGCGCAGTGAGCACGTGCTTCCCAATGAGCAGTTCTGCATTCCGACCCGATATTAAACTGAGAAACAAAATAGCATCGGCCTTGTAGCTTAGCTGGTATGAGTCACCTGGAAAAAGGACCATTGGAATATTACACTTCTCTCGAATGGATACAAGGCATGCGTCCAATTGATTATTTACGATTAAGCTTCCACCAATGAAAAAATAGTCCACTTTTGCCAAAGTAGCTATGTTTAGTATCTGATCCATTTTACCCAATCGCACCTCATCAGGGTCAATCAGAACAGCAAGTTTTTTCTTCCCTGCCTTTTTGGCTTCCACCAGGTCATTATATATTTCCAAAGTCATGCACTATTCGGATTTCCACCAAAGATAGCTGATTCTCTAAATCTTTCCTTATTTTGGTTCCCCCCCAGGAGCAACGCTCTTTTAAACCATATGTGGAATTAAACTCAATCACATGATTCACGCTAAAGCATCTGATCTCATAAAGTGGCTGAAATATCCTTTTTTGATGGACCGGCTAAGGGAGGCCTTTACAGATCCCAATGTACATATGCCCCAAAGAAATCATTATGCATTTGGCCAGGAAAATGAAAAAAGCTTATTGTTGATGCCTTCGTGGTCCACCAACACTTACCTCGGTGTCAAGATCATCACGATATGCCCTGAAAACCCAAAGAAATCTAAACCCAGCATTCAAGGCACTTATATCCTGTATGCTGCGCAAGATGGAAAACCACTTCTCATCTGTGATGCAAAACTCCTAACCCTTTTGAGAACCGCTGCATGCTCTGCATTAGCGGCTGATTTTCTGGCAAAAAAAGAAAGTCACACTTTAGTCATGATTGGGACTGGTTCATTAGCCCCACATTTGATTCGTGCCCACTGCGAAGCACGCCCGATAAAAAAAGTATATGTATGGGGAAGAAATTTCCTCAAAGCAGCCCAGGTTGTTGATAGTTTGTATGATTTGTCTGCAAAAGTAGAAGCTGTTGAATATTTAGATGAGTTTGTAGCAAAAGCGGACATTGTTTCTACAGCTACCATGAGTTCCGAACCATTGGTCCATGGAAAATGGGTCAAAGAGGGTACGCACGTGGATTTAGTAGGTAGTTATTTGCCTACCATGCGCGAAGCCGATGATGCCCTCATGAGAAAGGCTTCTGTATTCGTAGATGACATAGAAGCCGCATTCAAAGAATCGGGTGATCTGATTATTCCGGGAAGGAAAGGAGTCCTGAGGAAAAATCAAATCAAGGGAAGTTTGTATGATTTGTGTCGCATTGACAAATTAGGCCGGGCAACTTCCAGTGAAGTAACTGTGTTTAAGTCCGTAGGACTCGCTCTTGAAGATCTTGCTGCCGCGGGTTTACTCTATGAAAAACTAAAAGAATCAGAAGAGAACGCATGAAATTCGAATTAACCTCACCTTATCAACCAACAGGAGACCAGCCACAAGCGATCAAACAACTCATCCAGGGTGTTGAGGATGGGGATAGAGCCCAGGTATTATTGGGAGTTACCGGCTCAGGAAAGACATTTACCATGGCAAATGTCATTGCAGAGCTGAATCGACCAACGTTAATTCTCACGCACAATAAAACACTGACTGCTCAACTGTATGGTGAGTTCCGTGATTTTTTCCCAAATAACGCTGTAGAATATTTTGTTTCATACTATGATTATTACCAACCGGAAGCCTATTTATCCGTCAGCGATACATATATAGAAAAGGATTTGTCAATCAACGAAGAGGTGGATAAACTCCGGTTACGTGCGACTAGCTCGCTTCTATCAGGACGAAGAGATATAATTGTCGTCGCATCTGTTTCCTGTATTTATGGTATGGGAAATCCGGATGACTATAAGGCAGGGATCATCAGGTTGAAGGTTGGCGATGTGGTTTCGAGGAATACTTTTTTATATAAACTCGTGGAGAGTTTATACTCCCGAACAGAAGCCATTTTGCAAAGGAGCACATTTCGTGTGCGGGGTGATACGGTGGATATTAATTTGCCCTACGTCGATTATGGATACCGGATTACTTTTTTCGGGGATGAAATTGAATCCATTGATATGTTGGATGTTGAAACCGGAAAAAGGATGGAATCGCTTGACCATGCGGCAGTTTTTCCGGCAAATCTATATATCGCACCCCGAGATCGGATGAAACAAATCATTCGCGAAATTGAAGATGAACTCGAAGAGCACGAAAAGTTTTTTATTTCAGAAGGCCGATATATCGAAGCGAAAAGAATAAAAGAGCGTACTCAATTTGATATGGAAATGATGCGCGAACTCGGATATTGCAATGGGGTGGAAAACTACTCCCGTTTTTTTGACGGACGTCCGCAAGGCACCCGACCATTCTGTTTACTAGATTATTTCCCTGACGATTACCTGATGCTTTTAGATGAAAGCCATCAGACGGTGCCTCAAGTCCGTGGAATGTGGGGAGGTGACAGAGCCAGAAAACTGAATCTTGTCAATTTTGGATTTCGCCTTCCGTCCGCAATGGATAATCGCCCGTTGAATTTTTCTGAATTTGAAAGTTTGATTAATCAGGTCGTATTTCTGAGCGCAACACCAGGAGATTATGAACTCGAACAAACAGAAGGTGTAGTCGTGGAGCAAATCGTCAGGCCTACAGGTCTCCTTGACCCACCAATTGACGTGCGACCAAGTATCAACCAAATAGATGACTTACTTGAAGAAATTGATGAACGGATTGCTCAAAATGAAAGGGTACTTTGCACAACGCTCACAAAAAGGATGGCTGAAGAACTGAGTAAGTACCTATTAAAATTAAATATTAAATGTAGGTACATCCATTCTGAAGTTGATACCATGGAACGGGTGGAAATCCTGAGGGACTTGAGATTAGGTGAATTTGATGTATTGGTTGGTGTGAATTTGCTGCGAGAAGGTCTTGACCTGCCTGAAGTATCACTCGTCGCTGTCCTGGATGCAGACAAGGAAGGGTTCCTGAGAAATGACAAGTCACTCACACAAACTGCTGGTCGTGCTGCAAGGAATGCGCAAGGGCTTGTGATTTTTTATGCGGACAAAATCACAGATAGTATGGAGCGTACGATCGATGAAACAAACAGGCGCCGTGCCATTCAAATGGCATACAATGAAAAACATGGGATCACACCAACAACGATCGCGAGTTCAAGAGAGGATATTTTGAATAAACAATCTATCCTAGATATCAGAGAAGGAGGTAAGCGAGCATATGTCGAACCTGATATCAGTACGTCTGTTGCTGCTGATCCTTTGATTGCATTTATGAACAGGGATCAACTCGAAAAACTCGTCTCAGACACCGAAGCAAAGATGAAAAAAGCGGCAAAAGAACTTGATTTTATTACCGCCGCACAATTCCGGGATGAACTTTTTGCTTTGAAAAAGAAAATGAAAGAAACAGTATAACACCTTCATATGCTCGATCAAACCCAAATCATTGCAACGAGAAAAAAATTCCTGAATCCATTCTTATTCAGAGGATTTATGCTCAAAATGCTACCGATGGGGTTTCTATCCGGGATGTGCATTGCTCAATTGGATGATGAACTTTGTGAGGTCCGTTTAACCTATTCCTGGTTAATTAAAAATCCATTTCGCTCCACTTTTTGGGCTGTTTTAGGGATGGCGGCAGAAATGTCAACAGGTGCGCTTCTTGTTTCATACACGCGCAACCAACCTGATCGTATTTCTTTTATTCTGATCGAAAATGAAGCTAAATATTACAAAAAGGGAAGGGGAAAAATGCGTTTCACATGCAACTATTCTGCTCAGGTTAAGCAGACAGTTTTACAAGCAATGAAGGATAATGAAAAGCATGAAATTCAATTGCCTGTTCGGGTTCTAAACGCATCAGGAGAACTCATTGCTGAAATGTCATTTACATGGGTGGTAGAACGAAGGGGTGAGTAAGGAATATCCTTTCACCCTTTCGATCCTATTTCGTAATAATCCTTCCTCACCTGGTTCGTCAGAACAAGCCCTCCATCACTTAATTCGTCAGAACAAGCTTTTTGCTGGCCGTAAATTCTCCTGCCGTCAGGTGGTAGAAATACACACTTCCTGTTAACAAATCATTTCTACTCAGTCTCACTGTATTGTACCCTGCCGCATAGTCATCTTTAAACTCTTTCACTACTTTACCAGTTACATCATAGATCGTTATTGTAGCACTCATTCCTTTAGGCAATTCAAATCCGATCAACGTCCGATCAATAAATGGATTCGGTTCATTTTGATACAAGGCATATTCCTCGCGTTCGCTCGGAATGACAAAGTCCAAATCAATATTGACTATTTCTATTTCGGCAGCTGAAGCAGCAGATACCTGGAGGTAACCCTCTGCTTCCGTGATATCACTGACTATCTCGATCATTTCTGATGGTTTGCCTTCTTTCGTTGACTCAAAGATCAGTGTGAAGGTCACCGGCT
>Ga0316201_10000077_pt1 | contig 38314 bp, 37 predicted proteins | sample CS6wburrow_MG_FD_204516 | JGI IMG/M metagenome (GOLD analysis project Ga0316201, IMG submission 204516) | Coastal sediment microbial communities from Delaware Bay, Delaware, United States - CS-6 worm burrow | ecosystem: Environmental > Aquatic > Marine > Coastal > Sediment | place: USA...
TGTACGCTCTGTCACCGACTTCCTGTCGGTGAAGGTCTCAGGAGGCATCACCCACCCCAAGACCTTGTGCGTATCCGAACTTGATTGGATTCTATGCACTTGCAAGATTGTCCCTGTACGCTCTGTCACCGACGTCCTGTCGGTGAAGGTCTCAGGAGGTATCACCCACGCCGAGACCTTGTGCGTTTTCACACTTGAAAGGATTCTATGCACTAGCCAAATCACCCTTGTCTTCCAACCAGGCTTTCCTGTCCGACGCGCGCTTTTTACCCAGTAACATATCCATCATCTGGCTGGTTTTTTGGTCGCTGTCGATCGTCAGTTGTACCAGGCGGCGGGTATCCGGGTCGATGGTGCTTTCGCGTAATTGCAGCGGGTTCATTTCACCCAGCCCTTTGAATCGGGTTTCAAGTATCTTGCCTTTCTTTTTCTCGGCTACGATCACATCCATAATCGCCTGTCGTTCTTCCGCGTCCAATGCGTAGTGGATCTCCTTACCGACATCGATACGGTATAACGGCGGCATCGCTACAAAGACGTGACCGGTTTCGACCAGTGCATGGAAGTGTTTCAGAAACAGGGCGCACAACAGTGTTGCGATATGCAGACCATCGGAGTCCGCATCGGCGAGAATGATAACCTTGCCGTACCGTAGGTCGGAAATGACGTTGGAGCCGGGGTCAACACCGATGGCAACCGAAATATCATGGACTTCCTGGTTGGCCAGCACTGCATCGGATTCGACCTCCCAGGTGTTGAGGATTTTACCGCGTAAAGGCAGGATGGCCTGGTATTCACGGTTCCGGGCCTGCTTTGCAGAACCGCCAGCCGAATCACCTTCGACCAGGAACAACTCTGTCAGGGACAGATCCTGGCTGGTGCAGTCGGCCAATTTGCCGGGCAGGGCAGGACCCGAGGTAATTTTTTTGCGCACCACCTGGCGGTTTTTTTTCATGCGTTTTTGCGCATTGCTGATCGCCAGGGTGGCAATGGCTTCACCATCGGCAATATTCCGGTTCAGCCACAGGCTAAAAGCGTCCTTTACCACGCCAGAAACAAAAGTGGCGGTGGCTCGGGATGACAGACGTTCCTTGGTCTGGCCGCTGAACTGGGGGTCGGTCATCTTGACAGATAAAATGTAAGCGATTCGATCCCAGATATCATCCGGGGCCAGACGCACACCGCGTGGTAACAGGCTGTGCATCTCGCAAAACTCGCGCAGGGCCTCGACCAGGCCGGTCCGCAGTCCATTGACGTGTGTGCCGCCTTGCACGGTGGGGATCAGGTTGACATAGCTTTCCTGCAGTTGGCCGCCTTCGGGCAACCAGCATAATGCCCAACTGACCTCTGAATCGGTACCTTTCATCTCGCCGGTAAAGGGGTGTTCGGGTAATTTGGTTATACCCAGTGTTTCGCTTTGCAGGTAATCCTCAAGACCCTGGTTGAACTGCCACTCTTCTTTTTCACCGGTTTTTGCAACGCATAAGGTCACATGTAAACCGGGGCAAAGAACCGCCTTGGCGCGTAACAGGTGGCGTAACGATTTATAAGATATTTTTGGTGTGTCAAAATACTTTGGATCGGGCCAGAAACGAATACGTGTGCCTGTGTTGCGCTGACCAACCGTCCCCACCACCTCCAAATCGCTGACTTTTGAACCATCCTGGAGCGCCATGTGGTATTCCTGGCCATCCCGTTTGACCCAGATCTTCAAGTCGGTAGACAAGGCGTTGACCACGGAGACGCCAACGCCATGCAAGCCGCCGGCAAACTGGTAATTCTCGTTGGAAAACTTGCCGCCTGCATGCAGACGGGTGAGGATCAGTTCAACACCGGCAATACCGTGCTCGGGGTGAATGTCAACCGGCATACCGCGGCCGTTGTCCGTAACTTCAACCGAACCGTCTTCATGCAGCACGACTTCGATGTCTTTGCAGTAACCGGCAAGGGCTTCGTCAACGCTGTTGTCGATGACTTCCTGTACAAGGTGATTGGGCTGGCTTGTGTCGGTGTACATGCCGGGGCGGCGTTGTACGGGTTCTAGGCCAGTCAGGACTTCGATATCCCGGGCCTGGTACTGTTTGTTCATTTAGCTCCGTTTTCCGGTGAGTTTTTTATACGCGAACTGCTTACAGAACAGGAAATCTGATACAGGCAAATGTAAAGCCTCAAGTGTCAATCATCCTGAATTTTACACCGGATTTCAATCTGGTTTATGACCAAAATTGAAACCGACTGTCCACGTCAGGGCTGCCGTTCCCAGTATCTGCATTTCCGTGAAAACACGTTTGTATCTTAACCCGAATGAAGGGACGAGCGCCGGCGCGACGCCGAGACCATTCATTGGGATTTTGTCTTCATAAGGCTCTTTGTAACCGTGTAAAACACCGCCCGTTAGCTTGAAGTAAGCCCAGTCGGTTTTGAACAGGCGCCATGAATAACCTGCATACAGGTATTGGCTGGGCTGGCCAAACGAATTCTGAAAATAGGCGAAACCGTAAATCCATTTCTTATCTGTTTCGAATTCAAGGTTAAGCAGTTTTGAATGACTGACGTGCTCCGGGTCCGAGCTCCAGTGATGTGTGTATATGGATGTCTGAAAACGCCATTCGGTGATGTCCATAGCGCTGGCCTTTCCCGCGGCCATAAGCATGAGCACTGTTAAAACGGCTAATCCGAGTAGTTTTACGGGTGAATTTTCGCGACCGGGGAGGCGGGTCATTTGTGTGGTTTCAGGGTTCATTTAATTATCTTGTACACAAGGTGAGAATAAGCTGCACTTTTTAACATAGATTGCATTTGGCATAAAGAAGAACAATTCTTTGGTCGCCTTAGACACGGGTGGCACGTATAATGGTGTTCCAGAACTATTACAAACTACGAGCAGGTTCTGGCATGACATCATTTATCTTTGTTACCGGCGGTGTTGTCTCTTCATTGGGCAAGGGATTATCGGCAGCGTCCCTGGCCGCAATACTTGAAACACGCGGTCTGAAAGTCACTATGGTCAAACTTGACCCCTATATCAATGTTGATCCGGGCACCATGAGCCCGTTCCAGCACGGTGAGGTTTATGTGACCGAAGACGGCGCTGAAACCGATTTGGATTTAGGTCACTACGAGCGTTTTATCAGCACGCGTATGAGCCAGTTGAACAATTTCACCACCGGCCGTATTTACAACAACGTCATTGCGCGTGAACGCCGTGGTGATTATCTTGGTGGTACCGTCCAGGTTATTCCGCATATCACCGACGAAATCAAAAAGAACGTGGTGAACGCCGCGGAAGGTTTTGATGTCGCGATGATAGAAATTGGCGGGACGGTCGGTGATATTGAATCACTGCCATTTCTCGAGGCAATCCGGCAACTGGGTGTTGAGTATGGCAGGCAGGCCATGTTCATGCATCTGACGCTGGTGCCCTACCTGAAAGCTGCGAATGAGATCAAGACAAAACCTACCCAGCACTCCGTCAAGGAACTACGCTCCATTGGTATTACCGCTGATGTGATCCTGGCCCGTTGCGAGCGGGATATCTCCGAGGATGAACGTGCCAAGATTGCCCTGTTCACCAATGTGCCAATAGCGGCCGTCATCACCGCTTTGGATGCGCGTGAAAGTATCTATGAGATTCCACTGTTGCTGCATGAGCAGGGCCTGGACGATATCGTCGTTGAGCGTCTGGGGCTGGAAGCCGGCGAGGCCGACCTGTCGCGTTGGGAAGAGGTGGTCGACAGGCTAAGTAACACTAAACATGATGTGACCGTTGCGTTGGTTGGTAAATATGTCGACCATGCGGATGCCTATAAATCACTGACCGAGGCAATAACGCACGGCGGTTTGCGGCATCGTATCAAGGTCAACATCCTCAGGGTTGAAGCCGAACAGATAGAAGAAGAAGGCATCGAATGCCTCAATGGCGCGGATGCCATCGTGGTACCGGGCGGGTTTGGAGAGCGTGGATTCGAAGGCAAGGTAATGACGATTCGCCATGCCCGTGAAAACAATATCCCCTACCTGGGAATATGTTTTGGTATGCAGGCAGCCGTGGTCGAGTACGCGCGTAATGTTTGTGGTCTTGAGGATGCCAACAGCACCGAAATAGACCCGCATACCAGTGCGCCGGTCATCGGTCTGATTACCGAATGGCTGGATGCCTCCGGAAACGTTGAAAAGCGGTCGGAAGACTCCGATCTCGGCGGCACCATGCGTCTGGGTGGTCAACGCTGCAGGTTACGCTCTGACTCGCTGGCCCGTAAGCTATATGGTCAGGACATTATTACCGAGCGGCACCGCCACCGCTATGAATTCAACAATCATTACCGTGACATCATGCAGAAGAACGGTTTGCTGTTATCCGGCCACTCGATGGACGAGACCCTGGTTGAGATTGTTGAGATTCCTGATCACCCGTGGTTCCTCGGTTGCCAGTTCCATCCCGAATTCACCTCTTCACCACGTGAAGGGCATCCCCTGTTCACCGGTTTCATAGAAGCGGCGTTGAAGTCGCGGCAAGGCGAACTGCCTGCGGAAGTTGCCAGCCTGTGAAACTGTGCGGGTTTGAAGCAGGGCTTGACCGGCCTTTCTTTCTGATTGCCGGTCCCTGTGCCATTGAGTCCGAAAGGCTAGCGCTGGACACGGCCTTTCAATTACAGGAAATAACCACCCGCCTGGCGATCCCGTTTATTTATAAGTCCTCATTTGATAAGGCCAACCGCTCCTCCATTAATAGTTTCCGCGGTCCCGGGATGGAAGAAGGTTTGCGGATTTTGCAGAAAGTCAAAGACGAGACCGGTGTACCGGTATTGACGGACGTTCATGAAGATACCGATATCCAGGCGGTAGCAGAAGTGGTGGATGTTTTACAGACACCCGCGTTCTTATGCCGTCAGACAAACTATATCACCCGGGTCGCGGGTGCCGGTTTACCGGTTAATATCAAGAAGGGCCAGTTCTTGTCGCCCTGGGAAATGAAAAATGTGAGCGACAAGGCAAAAAGCACCGGCAATGAGAAGATCATGGTCTGTGAACGTGGCGCTTCGTTCGGTTACAACAACCTGGTTTCGGATATGCGTTCGTTGGCTGTTTTACGGGATACCGGTTGCCCCGTTGTGTTTGACGGCACGCATTCTGTACAGTTGCCCGGTGGGCTGGGAGATTCATCAGGCGGTCAGCGTGAATTTATCCCGGTACTGGCACGCGCTGCCATTGCTGTTGGTATTTCCGGTCTTTTCATGGAAACCCACCCTGACCCGGCCAATGCGAAGAGTGACGGCCCCAATGCCTGGCCACTGGATCGTATGGAAGAGTTGTTAATAACACTCAAGAAACTTGATGAGGCCACCAAGTCCAGCCAGTTTCTTGAGCAATTAATTTAATTTTAAATAAACCACAAACTCAAGAGAGCTACACATGACACGTATTAGATCAGCACACGCCCGTCAAATCCTTGATTCGAGGGGCAACCCCACACTTGAAGCAGAAGTAACACTGGAGTCGGGCGCGTTTGGCCGTGCCGCTGTGCCTTCCGGTGCGTCAACCGGTTCCCGCGAAGCCATCGAGTTGCGTGACAAGGATGCGTCCAGATATGGCGGAAAAGGCGTTTTAAAAGCTGTTGCAAATGTTAATGGTGAAATTTCATCGGCACTACTGGGGCAGGATGCCTCGGTCCAGGATGTTATCGATCAGTCATTAATCCAACTTGATGGAACGCATAATAAATCCCGGCTGGGGGCCAATGCCATGCTCGGTGTTTCGCTGGCAAATGCCCACGCGATGGCGGATCATCACAAGCAGCCTCTGTGGTCCTGGCTGAGCGGGGGTGCTGCGACCGAACTGCCCGTACCGATGATGAATATCATCAATGGTGGCGCCCACGCTGATAACAGTGTTGATGTCCAGGAATTCATGATTTTACCTGTGGGCGTCGGCTCTTTTTCCGAGGCTTTGCGTTGTGGTACCGAGGTATTTCATGCACTTAAAAGTGTCATCAGTGGGCGGGGTCTTTCTACAGCGGTCGGTGATGAGGGTGGTTTTGCACCTGACCTTCCTTCTAACGAAGCTGCGATTGAAGCCGTATTGGAGGCGATTGACCTGGCAGGTTATGCGGTAGGTAAAGATGTCTACCTTGGTGTTGACGTGGCTGCATCAGAGTTTTACCGCGATGGACGTTATCATTTCGAATCGGAAAACCGTTCATTTTCATCTCTTGAGTTTGCCGAGTACCTCGATGGTTGGTTGGGGCAGTATCCGATCGTCAGTATCGAAGATGGACTGGCCGAAAATGACTGGGATGGTTGGGCAATTCATTCGAAGTTGTCAGCGGACAAATGCCAGTTGGTAGGTGATGATCTATTTGTTACCAATACCGAGATTTTTGCAAAGGGTATTGAGCAGGAAATCGCCAACTCAATACTGATCAAGCTTAACCAGATCGGAACGCTGACCGAAACGATCAATGCCATCGATATGGCAGCCAGGGCTGGATATACTGCCGTCGTATCACATCGCTCAGGTGAGACCGAGGACACGACCATTGCGGACCTGGCGGTCGCAAGCTCCGCTACCCAGATCAAAACCGGCTCCTTGTGCCGTTCAGACCGGGTAGCCAAGTATAACCAGTTGCTGCGTATTGAAGAGGCCCTGGGAGGCAATGCACGTTACGCAGGGTATGGCGCATTTAAGCATTTGAGTCCATGATTGAAGTATGCGTGTAGTTAGCCTGATACTTTTTGTCCTGCTGGTATTGCTGCAATTTAAATTGTGGTTTGGGGAAGGTGGTTTCAGAGAAGTGGCACGACTTGAAACCCGGGTTGAGGGCCAGCGCCAACAGAATGAAGACCTGTTGCAGCGTAATGCCGAGTTACAGGCCGAAGTCGAAGACCTGCGTGAACGTCTGGATGCGGTGGAGGAACGGGCACGCAGTGAATTGGGGCTGATTAAACCGGCTGAACAGTTTTACCAGGTGGTGCCGCCACCACCTGGTAACCAGCAAACGGCAAAAAATGATGGAGAAGGATCCTGAACAATCCACAAGTTCATGTTTTGATTCCTGCGGCCGGTCATGGCACGCGCTTCGGTGGTGCCATGTTGAAGCAGTACTTGCCGCTATGTGGTAAACCTGTTCTGGCACATACCATCAGTGCTTTTCGATTTCACCCCATGATCAATAGTATTACGGTGGTAATAGCCGCAGATGACCAATGGTTTGAGACCACGTTGGGTCCAATGGCTGCAGAAGTAAACACGGTCACCGGTGGTGAAACACGTGCGCAATCGGTGCGTAATGGCTTGCGTTTCATAGCAGACAACTACTCCGACACAGATTGGGCACTTGTGCATGACGCGGCACGGCCGTGTTTGTCGTCTTCCCGTCTTGAGAAATTTCTGGAGCAGGGACTGGAGTCCGTTGATGGAGCCATACTTGCGATGCCTGTCGGTGACACGCTGAAGCGTGCGGGAGATTCGCATGAGATTGTCGCCACGGTGGATAGAACCGGATTATGGTCTGCTCAAACACCCCAGCTTTTCCGCGTAGGGGCCCTGGCAGAAGCCATTGATGCTGCGCAGGGAGCGGGTTGTGAATTAACTGACGAGGCTTCTGCGATGGAGTTTGTCGGGGTCCGGCCGTTACTTGTAATGGGGTCTGCCGCAAATATCAAAATTACACACTCCAGTGACCTGGCGATTGCCGAAGCCCTGCTTACGCGTAAAGAGCAAGCCTCCTGAGTTGATATGAAAATTCGCGTCGGACAAGGTATTGATGTACATGCATTCAGTGCGGGTGACCACCTGATGCTGGGTGGCGTGCGGATTCCTTTTGACAGGTCTCTGGCGGCCCATTCCGATGGCGATGTTGCGCTGCATGCCCTGTGTGACGCTATGCTGGGTGCGGCGTCCCTTGGCGATATCGGCCGGCATTTTCCACCTTCGGAAGATTGCTGGAAAGGCGCCGACAGTCGTGATTTACTCCGACGCGTAGACCTGTTGCTAAAACAAGATGGTTGGTCAGTGATCAATGCTGATATCACATTGGTATGTGAGCAGCCCAGGATAACTCCATTCGCTGACCAAATGAAGGCCAATATTGCGGCTGACATCGGTCTTGACCGGACGGATGTGTCCATCAAGGCCACGACCACCGAAAAACTGGGTTTCTGTGGCCGGGGTGAGGGTATCACCGCGTTTGCGATTGTTTTGATAAAGGGCTGGTAGGTGTTCGAAGTTCCGGATTGGCCTTGTTTTCTGGGTGTGCCGCAGGCTGAAGGGTTAATCCGAAGTGTTCCGGAAGATTTTGTGGTTGAAGAAATCCCGAGAATTCAGCCAGAAGGTGAGGGCGCTCACTTGTGGTTATGGGTGGAAAAACGCGCTGCCAACACCGACTGGGTGGCAAGGGCGTTAGCCAGGTTGGCAGATTGTGCGCCGCGCGATGTCGGCTATGCCGGACTCAAGGATCGTCACGCGGTTACCCGGCAGTGGTTCTCTGTTCCCGTCACCGAAACCACGCTTGAAACCCTTGAAAATAGCGAAATCGAAGGCGTTAAAATCCTTACAAGCTGCCGCCACACCCGCAAACTGAAGCGCGGCACGCTGGAAGGCAATCGTTTCCATCTGAAAATTCGTCAATTTAAAGGCGATGCCAGGCAAACAACCCTGCGTCTGGAGCAAATCCGTGCCACCGGTGTGCCTAATTATTTCGGGCCTCAGCGATTTGGGCACCGCGGTCAAAATGTCGCGCAAGGACTCCAGCTTTTACAGAAAAAGGTACGCCTGCTGCACAATAAGAGAAGCATTTACCTTTCAGCGATGCGCAGTTTCCTGTTCAACCAGGTGCTGGCTGAGCGGGTGCGCCGAGGGGACTGGAATACGATTATCGATGGTGACCTGGCGATGTTGAATGGTACCCAATCCATTTTCCCGTGTGAAAAGCCCGATGCGACCATTGAAGATCGGGTCAGACGCCTTGATATACATCCGACGGGGCCTATGCCGGGTGAAAATGGTACGCAACCGACCGGGCTTGCAGCAGAAGTTGAGAAGACCGTGCTCCGGAATTGGCAGCAAATAACCGACGTATTGATGGCCCAACGTGTACAAGCCAGTCGCAGGGCATTGCGTCTTTATCCTGCGGGCCTGGAGTGGAGTTTTAATGATGACGACCTGGTGTTGGTCTTTGTACTGCCACCCGGAACTTATGCCACCACCGTTTTAAGAGAGGTTCTCGTCTTTGCCGATGCGGAACGAAAGCAAGGCCAGTGAAAATGTTGGATAGCGGAGTATGAGTCTCTATAAACTTAAAGGTACGTCCGGAAGCGTGATCAACCAGTCTTACCCTTTCGGGGAATTGATCGTGCTGGGGTCATCTTCCGACTGCGATATTCAACTCGATGAACCGGGTGTCTCCTCACGACATGCTGAAATCCGTCTGCTTGATGGTAAGTCATTGCAACTGAAAGACCTGGGCTCCGAGACCGGCACATTACTCAACGGTGAACCTGTTACTGAAATACTACTGGGCTCCGGTGATGAAATCCGTATCGGCACCTGCCGCTGGATGTTGCAGGCTCCCGGTCTCCGGCCCGAACGTGTTCTGACCGCCGACGTGCTCGGCAAACCGGCACGCCGTTGGCCACGCATTCTTCTGTGGACAAGCCTGGCGACTGCGGCAGCTGCCGTGGCGGTGGTGAAGTTCAAACCAGAGTGGCTGGAGTACCTGCGTTCTGTTCTCCAATAAATGACCCCAAATAAGTAACTACCTGCCTCAGTTCCAGCCATAGGCCGTCCCCATCGGTCAGAAACCATTGACCTGTGATTAGCTGCGTAGCGGAGGGTGTGCAGTACAGTACCTTGCTTCTGGACCTTACGAGGCAGGACGCCGAGTATGAGCGCACATGGACGTTTTACAGCGTGTCCTGAAGCAAGGTACTGCACACCCTCAGCGCCCATAAAAATAGAACTGTCAATCTTCAAGTAGACCTAAACCGCCGTCCGTGTAACCATTCTCATTTGACAGGGTTTACCCAGGCACCAATTCACCATGCCAGAGCTACTCACAAACTCACTTCTCCTCTTCCTGGTTGGTTTGGTTGCCGGAGTTCTAAATGTTATTGCCGGTGGTGGTTCCCTGCTGAGCCTGCCGGTGATGATTTTTCTTGGCCTGCCACCGACGGTTGCCAATGGTACCAATCGGGTGGCGATTCTTTTACAGAATGTTGGCGCCTCATGGAGCTTTCATCGCCGGGGCCTGGTCTCCCGGGAATGGCTCCTGTTGACGGTTCCACCGGCAGTGGCCGGGGCCGTATTGGGCACAATTGCGGCAGTTCAGATCGGTGAGCTTGAATTTCAGAGAGTGCTGGCAGTGATCCTGGTAGCGGCTGCGGCCTGGCAAATTTGGAACCCGGTCAAACTGTATCCGGATGGTAATGAAGATCTGCCTGAGGGATTTAAAAGATGGGGTTTTGTCACGGCGTTTTTTCTTATCGGTGTATATGGTGGTTTCATCCAGGCGGGTATCGGATTTCTATTGCTGGCGGCTACTTCGGCGGCGGGTTTTAACCTGATCAGGGGGAATGCACTGAAAGTCACCGTGGTGCTGGCCTTCACACCACTGGCACTGGTGCTTTTCGCGTGGAACGGGAAGGTCGACTGGGCCATGGGTTTCGCGCTGGCGGCGGGAAATTTCCTGGGTGGCCTGGCGGGTGTTCACTTGCAGATTCTGAAAGGTCACAAGTGGGTGCGGGGGGTGGTCACGGTGGTTATTGTAGTTTTTGCGATGCGCTTACTCTTCGATGGCTGAAAGTCGTGTAGCCAGCCAGTCTTGCTTTAGCAAACCAAGCATGACACTGTCCTGCCACTCGCCATATACAAACCATCGCTCGCGAAACAGGCCTTCACGTTTAAATCCGAGCTTTTCAAGAAGTCCGAGGCTACTGGCGTTCTCAGTGTCAATATCGGCTTCGATACGATGTAGTTTCAACGTGTCGAAAGCGAAGTTGATAACCGCCTCAAGCGACTGCTGCATCAATCCCTGACGCCAGTAATCACGATTGAGGATATAACCGATCTCCGCCCTGTGATTGGCCTGATCGAACTGGAAAAGAATACATTTTCCGATCATCTTGTCCTTGCCAGGGAAAGTGACTGCCCAGCACATACTCTTTCCTTGCGCATCTGATTCCAGGTCTTTGTTCAACACCTCGACTGCAGCATCAAGGTTCTTGATCGGTTTGTCACTCCAGTATTTCATGCTTTCCGGATCTGACAGCATGGCAAACATGCCTTCTGCATCGGTTGGGTTTGACGGCCGCAAACGCAGGTCCCGGGTGTCCAGTACTCGAGGAATTTTGGTGAGGTCCATATTAATCTTTTCGTAGTGTCCAGTTGGGCTGTGATTGTTGGTTGATCAGGTTTCGTTGCTGTAACCAGGCATGGGCATCGTCGGCGTCGCGCTCAAACCACGCTTGTGCCGAACCAAGCCGGAAAGTATATCCCCAGCGGTCCATGTCTTTGAGCATGCGCGATCTGCCAAATTGCGCGATATGGTCCGCCAGCAGTATCTGCAGGCAGCAAACGGCATTTTCCTCGTCGTAATCGCCGCCCGCATCAGTATCTAGGTCCCCACGTCGGGCTTTATCCATGCAAACATAATGACAGGTCTCATGGAGGATGGAATGCAAGGGAGTATCCGCCCTCACCAGTAATTCATTGCCGATAAGACCAGCTTCTTCATCCCCCCAGAAACTCCCGGGTATTTCACCACTTGCCGGCACCATCGTCAGTGTTAAGCCGTAGGTTGAGAGTAAGCCGGACACGGACGCCATCTCGACATCAGCCAGACGCAACACGTCCCCCCCATCGACGGTCTGTTGGCCGGTTTTTAAAATGGCTTCGTTCATATATCCATTATAATTACTATGACCATCGGAATATGGGAATATATGCCGTCTGCGTTATTATGCGTGTGCGGCTAATCGCCGCAAGTAATTTTGGGAACCGCATGGACGTACTCCAGGGTAAATACCGGCCTATAGAATTGCTCCGATACGCGGGTCTTTTTCTGTGGTTTTGCGCGGGTATACCGCTGTTTTTGATACATTTAATTATCCCGGAACCGCTAAGCCCTGAACTGTACGTTGCCTGGTTCATGTTGCATGGTTTGTTCGGGTTGATGTACTGGAACCTGATGCAGTACCTGCCGGAACGGACCTCTATCAGCAACCGCCTGATGTATTTGTCCCTGTTAACCGGAAGTGCATTGGGCATCAGTATCGTTTCGCAATCCTCGCTCGGCGGGATGTTGCTGCTGATCGTTTCTGTTTTGCTGCCGTGGATGTTGTCCGTGGTTCCTGCAGTCGCGTGGTTGATTGTGCAAAATGTGCTACTCGCGATTGCCTTGAGCCGACTACCCGATGTCAGCCTCAGTGATGTTTCAACCAATGCGGGTTTCTTTCTCGGTATATCCCTTTTTGCATTTATGAGTTCGGTGGTTGTGCTACGTCAGAATGCGGCCAGGGATGAATTGCGCAAGGTCAATTCGGAGTTGCGTGCCACCCAATCGCTATTGGCTGAAAATACCCGTATCGCGGAGCGGGTGCGTATCGCCCGTGAACTACATGACCTGGTTGGTCATCACCTCACAGCATTGACATTGAACCTCGAGGTGGTGACACACCTTGTCGATGGCAAAGTGCTGGAACATGTACAACAGGCCCATTCCCTGGCCAGGTTATTGCTGGCGGATGTCCGCGAGGTGGTCAGCGATATGCGCCAGGATGATTTGGTCAACCTTGCCGATGCCTTGCACACCCTGACCGAAGGCGTTCCTAAACCACGAATACATTTAGACCTGCCTTCAGAAGAGGTTATGACCGAACCGGAGCGCGCGATGGTACTGTTGAGATGTGTGCAGGAGATGATTACCAACAGCGTGCGTCATGCACAGGCAACGAATTTATGGATCCGTTTGTCCATGACGCGCGATGGGCTCGCCATGAGCGCACGTGATGATGGCATTGGTGCTGATAAGGTGGCAGTTGGCAATGGTCTCCTGGGAATGGCCGAACGTCTGAAACAATTGGGTGGTAAGCTTGAAATCGAATCAGAACCGGGTGCGGGGTTCGCTTTGCATGCGTGGTTGCCAACTGAATTTTGACCGTTGTCAAATGTAGCTTTAAGGAGGTTTGTACATGATAAGAGTGATGCTCGTAGACGATCAGAACCTGGTGCGTAAAGGGGTTCGCAGCCTGTTGGAGCTTTCAGAGGAAATTGAAGTGGTCGCGGAGGCACCGGATGGAATAGAAGCCATTCGCACGATTCCTGAGATTGGCCCGGACGTGGTTTTGCTGGATATGCGCATGCCTGGAAAATCGGGGCTTGATGTGTTGCAGCAATTATCGAACGATGGCACTTTGCCGCCAACGATTATCCTGACCACGTTTGATGATGATGAGATGGTACTGGCGGGTATCAAGGCCGGAGCCAAGGGATTTCTGCTCAAGGACGTGAGTCTTGAAGACCTGGTGGATGCAATCAGAACGGTTGCCCAGGGTGGATCGATGGTTAAACCGGCGGTGACACAGCGCCTGCTTAAAGGTTTGCAGAATATGCAGACCGAGTTTTCAAGTCTGGACAGACCGGATCCACTGACCGAGCGTGAAACCGAGATATTGCGACTGATGGCGGGTGGCTACAGCAACAAGGAAATCGCCAACTCATTGGGCGTTGCCGAAGGGACGGTTAAAAATCACGTCTCCAATATCCTTTCAAAAATGGGTGTGCGTGATCGTACCCGCGCGGTGCTTAAAGCCTTCGAAATGTCGTTGCTGTAGACCTGGTAGCCGAACTCAGGACGCTTTGTCGAGATGATCGAACTGGCGTTTCAGGTCTTCTTTCGGGTTGGTCGCAATGCGTTCAAGCGTTTCCACACGCTTGCGTAAATCACCATCCAATGCGTCCAGCCTGGTATGAATTGCCTTGAGTTCTTTTGAAATTTCAGCGTTGTGGCGCCGTTTCCCCCTATCGTTGAAAATTCCCGCCAAGATACCGGCGACCGAAATCAAAGCGATTGCTGTCCACATACTCATCGTATTTCCTCCATTGATCCGCCCCTAATATATACAGACATCAACGCCGCTAACAGTGAGAAAAGTCATAGAGATGGTTCGCCGGGTCGATCGCTGCGCCGAATTCCTTCTGGTAACGGATCATGATCGGTGACCTCAATGTGGTCTTCGAAGTGGACGCGATCCATCAGGTAACACAGGCAATCCTGCTGTATCACCCGACGGTCCAGCGTCAGCATGGAGGGCATGATCTCGCGGACGGTTTCAATCTGACCCCGGTCGAACCTGAAGTACTGCTCTGTTACGTCCACGCCTTCGATGTTTGTGGCCAACAATGGCCGCGCCGGGCCTCCATTCACATCACCAAGAGAAATCCCACCGGGTAATTCCTGGAAGTTCAGAACATCCAGGTTTTCCCGGAAAGAAACGTCTGTAGGAACATGACCAAAGCCAAACAGGGCATCCTCATGCATCCTGACGGTGGCGACCATATGGAACAGGTGTACGTCATCCGCTCCGATCGGTGTTTTGGGAATTTCGTCGAGATGCAACAGGGTTTCCAGGAATCCCAAGCTGTGATCGGTGCCGTGAACTTCGCCGGCCTGACCACATTCCAGTGTGGTAGATGGACATAGCCTGGAAAGGGAGAGAGACTGTGTGCCCAACGGCATCGTGAAATAAACCACCTTGGAGGAAAAATAGGAGGCCAGCCGCAAAAACTCAGGACGGATGCGGTTTATCGCAGCGTAATGCGGGTTCAGTCCGGAGTTGTTATGGAAATCGATTGCGGCAATTGGTAAAAGTGAGCGAACCCGGTCGGTGACCTGCTGGAACAATTTTCCGATATCACTGTTATCATGAAGACCGCCCGGCCAGCAGCGGTTGTAATCGAGTTGGTCATCAAGGCGGCGCAGGCGATACTTGGCAGCTTCGGTATTGCCTATAAGAATGGATAATGAGCGGGGTAATTGATCAAATTCATAATGGCTTTTCAACAGACGCCTGACGGCTTCCCAACCGCTGGTCTCATTACCGTGCTGCAATACAGTAACAAACAGCGGTTGCGGGTTTTGACCTTGCAGGTGAATGAGCGTCGGGCCATCCAGTACCTTATGTAATTCAGTCGCCGGAAGCTCCAGTAGTCCGGAAGGTACATGGTCGAGTTCGTTGAGTTTCACTTTTAAAGAATGCCGCTTTTAAAGCAGCTAACGATACAGGCAATTTGCCGGCCAGGATAGAGCAGGCTTGAAAATTTTTTCTTAGACCCGAAAATAGCAGTTCCGGTGAGTCAATTGGTACATGCCGGGCCTGAATTAACCAGAAATACAATGGGACTAATCCATGATTGAAGCAAAATCATTGTGTAAATCGTACGGCTTCTTCAAAGCCGTAGATAATTTGAGCTTCACGGTTGAAGCCGGTCAGGTGCTGGGTTTTCTTGGTCCCAATGGTGCCGGCAAATCCACCACCATGAAAATGTTGACAGGTTTTCTCGCACCCACATCGGGTACTGCACTGATCAACGGCGTTGACGTGGTGGAGAACTCGGTGGCGGCACGTAAGACTATTGGATACCTGCCGGAAGGCGCGCCAAGTTATGGTGAGATGACCGTACAGCAATTCCTGACTTTCGTGGCCCGCGCCAGGCTGATAAACAGAAAAGATGTTTCAGGCAGCGTCAAAAAAGTAGTTGATAAACTCAATCTGTCGAGGGTAAAGCATCAAGCCATAGAGACCCTGTCAAAGGGTTTTAAAAGGCGTGTAGGGTTGGCGCAGGCCATTATTCACGATCCACAGATATTGATACTGGATGAACCTACAGATGGTCTGGACCCCAACCAGAAACGTGAGGTACGCGGCCTGATCAGGGCCATGGCGAAAGACAAGATCATTATTATTTCAACCCATATTCTGGAGGAGGTTGCGGCTGTTTGTAATCGTGTGATGATTATCGCCAACGGTAAGCTGTTGGCGGATGATAGCCCGCAGGGTCTGATTGCGCGGTCCCGTTATCATAATGCTGTTTCCCTGGTGGTTGAAGCACCCGAAAAAGTCGCCAGCGCTTTGAGCGTATTGCCCCAGGTTAGTAAAGTGGAAATTTCCGAAGGCGAACTGACCTTGTTCCCAACCAGCGAAATGGGCCTGCTCCAGGCTGTGACCGCCGCGATCAGTGAGAACCAGTGGCAGGTTTCCGCCTTGCGACTCGAAGCGGGCCGGCTCGATGAAGTTTTCCACAATATTACCCTTATGGAGGCATCGGCATGAACGGCACATTCAACGTGATGCGCCGGGAACTGATGGGTTACTTTGCAACTCCTGTCGCATATGTTTTTCTGATTATATTTCTGATCATGACCGGGATTTTTGCTTTTTACCTGGGAAATTTCTATGAGCGCGGGTTCGCGGACCTTGACTCATTTTTTCGTTTCCACCCATGGCTTTACCTGTTCCTTGTGCCGGCCATCTCGATGCGTCTGTGGGCTGAAGAAAGACGCTCCGGAACCATTGAGCTGCTTCTGACCCTGCCCTTGACAAGCTTTCAGGCAGTTTTGGGTAAGTTCCTTGCAGCCTGGTTATTTATCGGTCTGGCACTGGTTTTGACCGTGCCGATGTGGATCACGGTAAATTACCTGGGGAAACCCGATAACGGTGTGATACTGGCGGCTTACCTGGGCAGCTGGCTGATGGCTGGTGGTTTTTTAGCAATTGGGTCGTGTATGTCGGCACTGACCCGCAACCAGGTGGTGGCATTTATTCTGAGTATTGTCGTGTGTTTCCTGTTTCTGTTGAGCGGATTGCCGATGGTGATGAACCTGTTTAATGCCTGGGCACCTCAATTGGTACTCGACGGTATTGCCGGTCTCAGTTTCCTGCAGCACTTTGCAGATATCACAAAAGGTGTGATTGATTTGCGTGACCTGGTTTATTTCGTGTTGGTCATTGGTTTCTGGTTGCTTGCCAATGTATTGATACTTGATGTTAAGAAGGCCGTCTGATGAAACAAAAGACTCGCTCAGCTTATTCAGCAGGCATTCTGCTATTGCTGCCCATTCTGTTTGTAACCCTGACAATCATGTCTACTGTTTTTCTTAAGGGTATGCGTGTTGACCTGACTGAAAATGGTCTCTATACACTGAATGACGGTACGCGCAATATTCTCAGGAACATGGATGAACCGGTTAATCTGTATCTCTATTTTAGCGAAGATGTCAGCCGTGAGTTACCGCAGTTTCGCAGTTACTCACGTTGGGCAGGTGAGATGCTGGAAGAATTTGCAGAGCAAAGTGGCGGGAAACTGACATTGAAACGGGTCAATCCCATGCCTTTTTCACCGGAGGAAGACCAGGCCGCACAATACGGTTTACAGGGCGTGCCGGTCGGGACCGCTGGTGATACGCTCTATTTTGGCCTGGTGGGCACCAATGCGCTCGATGGCCTGGAGGTAATGCCTTTTCTGCAACCGGACAAAGAGAAATTCCTCGAATATGATCTTGCCAAGATTATTTACTCACTATCGCATCCACGGCATAAAAAAGTCGGTTTGATATCGGGCCTGGAGATGAAGCCGGGGTTTGATCCGGCAACGCAAAGTGTGCGTGAGGCCTGGGTTATCCATCAACAGTTCAGCCAGTTGTTTGAATTGCAGGAATTGCCGGCCGATACCGGTGTTTTACCGGATGATCTGGAATTGCTGGTGCTGGTTCATCCCAAGGGTCTCAGTGAAAACCTGCTCTATCAAATCGACCAGTTTGCCCTCCGGGGTGGTCGTGTACTGGCTTTCATGGACCCGTTGGCGGAAGCCGATCTGGGTGGTGATCCCAATGATCCCATGGCACGTATGAACGCCGGTGGCAGTTCCTCACTGGGGCCGTTGTTAAAAGCCTGGGGTGTCAGTTTTGATACTGACCGGATCATCGGCGACTATGCTTACGCCTTACAGGTAAGTATCGGCCAGGGGCAGCCGCCGGTTCGGCACCTGGGCATATTGTCAGTCAATCCGGATGGTATTAACAATTCAGATGTCGCGACTGCCGACCTGCAGACTGTTAATTTTTCATCAAGCGGTTGGCTGGTTCCACTCGAGACTGCCAGTACCCATTTTGAAAACCTTTTGGAAAGTAGCCAGAATGCGGCGCCAATTGATGCCGCGCGCCTCAGGTTTCTAGCCAACCCGCAGGATCTCGCCAGGGATTTCCAGCCCACGGGTGACAACTACGCGTTTGTAGCCCGCATAACAGGCCAGGCCAGCACAGCATTTGAACAACCGCCCGAGGGGATGCCATTGATAGGACATATAAGCGGTTCGGTCGATACCGGCATTAACGTGGTGCTGTTTGCGGATACCGATGTGCTGACTGACCGTTTGTGGGTACAAAAACAAAATTTCCTTGGCCGGACGGTGGCAAATTCTTTTGCTGATAACGGCACACTGGTGGTGAATATTGCAGACCAGTTACTGGGTAGTTCCGACTTGATCGGTATTCGAACCCGTGCCAGCACCACCCGGCCATTTGAGCGGGTGGAAGCCCTGAAGCTGTCAGCCGAGGCCCGTTTCCGTGATACCGAAGAACGATTGCAGGCCGAACTCGAAGAAACCGAACGTACCCTGACTGAAATGCAATCGCTGAGACAGGATGGGGAATTAACCGTGTTAACCCCTGAGCAAGAGGCTGAAGTTCAGCGTTTCGTTGACCGGAAACTGCAAATTCGCAGCGAATTACGCCAGGTACAGCATGATCTGTCCAGAGACATCGAAGCGCTGGGTATGCGGCTCAAGTTCATCAATATCGTGCTCGTGCCGATACTGATCGTGATAGCAGCAATGATCTTCAGGCAAATACGCCGTCGGCGCAGGGAGAAGGAGCAAACATGAAACGGAGTTTCCTGTTCCTGGTTATCCTGACTTTGGCCGCCCTGGTGGTGCTCATTTTGTATGCACCCGAGGACGGGTTATCGGAGAAGGCGGCTGTCGATAGCTTGTTACTACCGGGGATAGCGGATCAGATTAACGATGTGAGCCGTATCGAAATTGTGACTGCAGGTAATAATACCATCGCAACCATGGTAAGAGCTGATGGCGCCTGGCAGCTCGGGCAGATGGACGGATATCGTGCAGACTGGTCAAAATTGAAAGTGCTTTTGGTGGCGCTGGGCCAGGCCAGGGTAATTGAGCCAAAGACCGATAAGCCGGAATATTATGTCCGCCTGGGTGTTGAAGATGTTACGGCAGGTAATGCCGGTAGTGTGTTGGTCAGGGTAGGTATCGGTGATCAAACTACGGGTCTTCTGATAGGTCATCAGGCACAGGGCAGGCAGGGTCAGTATGTGCGTTTAGAGGATATGGCCGCAAGTGCCCTGGTGGATCGCGTTTTTGAAGTCCCCAGACAAACCCTGGATTGGGCAGACACCCGGATTATTGATACCAATTCATCAGAAGTTGCCGAGGTTGAAATAATTCACCCGACTGGCGAAAGGCTGTCGGTGATGAAGATTTCAGCAGACCAGACCGATTTCGATCTGGTAGATTTACCACCGGAACGGGAGATAAAAAGCAGCTGGGCAGTGAATTCGCTGGGTTCTGTTTTCACCATGCTGGATTTTGAGACAGTCCGTCCCGAGAGCGGCGTTGACTGGACGGGTGCTGTAAAAATGCGCTTGCTGATGTTCTCAGGTGTGGAAATCCTGGCTGACCTGCTTGAGAAGGAAAACGAATACCTGCTGCGTCTGCATGCCAGCCATCCCGCTGCATCCGTTGTTCATGATGACAACGGCGAATCCAGTGCCCAGCAGGAAATTGAAAATCAAGCAGAAGACGATGTCGCGAAACAGATTGAGGCTTTCAATGAAAAGGTAAATGGATGGGCTTATGGTATTTCAAAACAAAAGTTTGAATCCATGGTTAGAAAGCCGGAAGACCTGTTAAAACCACTGACATCGCCATGAACACTTCCGCCCGTGTCGTAGCATTGGCTGGGACAATACTGGCTCTTTCCGCGGTTATCCTGGCCGCAATGGGCAGTCACCTCTTCGATATGAATGGGCTGCAGGGTATCTGGCAGACGGCCTCAAATATTCACCTGTTTAACTCGGCTGCCTTGTTGGGGCTGGCAGCATTACTGGTCAAGCTGGAATCCCATTCATTAAAATGGGGTGCCTGGTTGATTGTTTTGGGCACCGTTGTTTTTTGCGGCAGTATCTATCTGCATGTTATTACCGGGCTTACCATGTCAGGTGTGGCACCGTCAGGCGGTTTGCTGATGATGGCGGGTTGGTTGTTGGCAATCTTCGCCTTTCTGCGTAAATCATGAGTCGCTTACGATATAACCGTAAGCAGGCCATCGATACCCTGAAATCGAGTTGTCCGCATATGGCCGCCTTGATTCAGGACAAGGGTCCTTTCAGTCTGCAGGTCAAACGGGAACATGATTTGTTTACTTCGCTGGCCAGCGCTATCACTTACCAGCAATTGTCCGGTAAGGCGGCAGCAACCATTTACGGTCGCTTTGAAGCTCTGTTTGAAAATAATAAGCCTGTTGCGACCGAGGCGGTCAACCTCTCCATGCAGACACTGCGTTCGGTCGGTCTTTCCAATAACAAGTCACTGGCAATCATTGATCTTGCCGAACATACCTGTTCCGGCAGTCTGCCTGATGCCAGAAAAATGTCCAGTCTTGATGATGAGGCCATTATCAAGAACCTTTGCAGGGTGCGTGGCATCGGACCATGGACGGTGCAAATGCACCTGATTTTCTCGCTTGGCCGGCCTGATGTCATGCCGGCCACCGATTTGGGTATTCAGAAGGGCGTGCAGCTGACCTATGATCTTCCTGCGCTACCCAAGCCAGACAAGGTTCTCAATGTGACAGAGCATCTTGCTCCTTACCGTTCCGTGGCCAGTTGGTATTTTTGGCGTGTCGTGGATGATTAATCCAACCTGACCCCTTTGGTTTTGGAAATTTAATTCTGGTGCGCTTGAATAAACCGGCAAGATACCTCATCTTGTAAAACTGATTCCGCTCACAGGTGTTCAATATGAACTTACTGGATCACTTTATTCTCCAGCATTGCCAGGTATCCCTGTTACAGGGCGAGCTTTTACGCGTCGCGCGTGAAGGTGCGATGAAGGAGGCCAAGGTCGAAATGAACCTGACACCCAGGCTGGTGAATATGGATTCGGGTGACAAGCTACCGTCTTACCAGGTCAGCGCAAGGTTGACCTGCATCGGTGGTGCCAGTGAAAAATCGGGGCCGGCGTTCAGCGCGAAAGTAGGTCTCGAAACGGTTTACCAGCAAACCTCGGGCCCACCGCTTGATATTTCCGAGTTTACCACTCACCACGCCAGCCTGGCGCGGCAGATCTATCCTCTGCTGGCACAGGAGTTACGTGGACTGCTGACACGCATGGGACTCTCCAATATCCAGCTGCCTTTTGATCTGAATCCAGAATCGAAGAAGATCACTGTTTCTCCGGACGGGATCCCGGAACGCCTGCATTGACAGCCATACTCCCACTTTGGAAAACAAGCTGACCTGATCACGGCCTCGCAGAACCGTTGGAATATATCGTGGGATAAAGGCGGATTTCAGACTTCTCTCAGTCTCACAACTGGATACTGCTGGTAGAATCATCAAGGTTGTTGTCACAGTGTGACTTTATTACCACATTCCGAAACCGGGAAATTCAGTGACACATTATCGTCCGGTTTTTTTATAAGACCGGGAACAGGGAACAAAATTGAAAACGATTGTTATAAACAAAAGAGAGAATGAAAAAACACAGTTTCTGCGGGGAATTCTGACCCGAAGTCTGCTGGATGCGGGTCTTGCCTTCGATGATGCCTTTGCGATAGCGACCAAGATACGTAGTCAGCTTGGCAACACAAAAAAAATCACCTCAGAAGATTTGAAAGCAAAGGTGTCCCGTTTGTTGAAAAACAAAGGGGAATACGAAGTGCTGGAGCAGTATGCCGTACCTTCAGTGGCGCCACCGAGAATTCTGGTTACCAGTCTGAATGGCGCAGAAAACGCCTTTTCCCGGGGCCAGCATGCGAGGTATCTGGTGTCTACAGGTATGAAGACAGAGAAAGCTGAGTACATGACGGAGTTAATTTATGCCCAGCTGATAGCGGCGGAGATCGATACCATTTCAACCCTTGAACTTGGCTACCTGACTTACCTGTGTCTGCAACAGGAGGCAGGTGAAGTTGCCGCCAGTCGTTACCTGGTGTGGTCCGAGTTCCAAAACAGTGGCCGGCCGCTTGTCCTGTTGATCGGAGGCACGGTTGCCGTGGGCAAGAGCACAATTGCCACCGAAATTGCCCACCTCCTTGAAATCGTTCGAATACAGTCCACCGATATGTTACGCGAGGTTATGCGGGTGATGATCCCGAGGCGTTTACTGCCGGTATTACACACTTCATCATTTACTGCCTGGAAAACCTTGCCGGTTCAGGACAAACCCAATCGTGAGTGGGATCAGTTGGTGGCGGAAGGATACCAAAGCCAGGCCGAACTGCTGGCGGTGCCGTGCGAAGCAGTTTTACAGCGGGCGGTAGAGGAAGGTGTGCCGCTGATCATGGAAGGTGTGCATGTTCACCCGGATCTGCTTAAGCGTTTACCCGATGATTCGGATGTCATCAGCGTGTGCGTGATGCTGGCAGTCCTCAAATCAAAAAAAATCAAGGCGCGGTTGAAAGGCAGGGGTATAGACGCACCACGCAGGAAGCCCGAGAGATATTTAAATAACCTGGAATCTATCTGGAGTCTGCAATCTTTTCTGCTGTCAGAAGCTGATCGCTGCAATGTCCCGATTATCACCTCAGAAGACAAGGAACATGCTGTTTTGCAGATTACCCGCCAGGTTAATGTTGAACTGGGAAAACACTTCAAAGGTTCGGCTGCAGAAGTATTCGGCCCGGTTACCACGAGGTGGGAAAAGCTCGCCGGGACCAGGCCATGGCATGGACTGGTTGACTTGCTTCGGGATAAAAAGCGGTTTGACAATGAAGCTGACCGGTCGGCCAAGGAGCATGATTTACATAGCAAAGGTGTTTTACTTATCATCGATGGACTGGGTGATTTACCCATCCCCGAACTGGATGGCAAAACACCGCTGGAAGCGGCGCACACACCGGTTCTCGATCAACTTGCAGGCTCGGGCCGGTATGGCCTGGTTGATCCGATCATTCCGGGTGAAATCCCGAACACACATTCGGGTACGGGGATGTTAATGGGTCTATTGCCGGAGCAGGCCGATCGATTGAAGCGTGGCCCCGTGGAAGCTGCCGGGACGGGGCAGGTGCTGGCGCCCGGAGAAGTTGCTGTACGAGCCAATTTTGCCACGATCGAGCACCGGGACGGCGCTTTCCTCATAACAGACCGGAGAGCCGGCAGGATCACTGAAGGCACCCGCGAGTTGGCACATGAGTTGACAGATGTTGATCTTGGTGATGGTATCAAGGGCAGATTTATATCCACCGACCAGCATCGTGGTGTACTGATACTCTCCGGACCAGGGCTTACCGACTCCATCAGCGATACAGATCCAGGCGATCTCAACATGCCCGCTGCCTTGAAGATCTGCCAGCCACTATCGCCTGCAGCTGAATTAACGGCAGTTAAGGTCAACCGCTTCATTATTGAAGCCCACCGGCTTCTTATGGATCATCCGCTTAACATCGCCAGGCTCAGGGATGGAAAACCACCTGCTAACGGTATCATTACCCGTGGTGCCGGTTCGCGCTTTGAACTGGACAATACACTGACCAAGATGGGTCTCAGGGTGGCCCTGGTATCGGGCTGCAACACGGTTCTTGGTCTGGGTGCTATTTTCGGATTCAATGCGATTAAGGACAAACGCTTTACCGCGACCATTGATACCGATCTGGATGCCAAGATTGCCGCGGTGAAAGACGCTTTAAGCAACAACGATTTAGTGTATGTCCATGTCAAGGCGCCTGATATATGCTCCCATGACCGTCAACCCCTGGCAAAACGTGACTTTTTGCAAAAGCTGGACCGGGCCTTGAAGCCTTTGCTTGGAGTCGGAGCGACAATAGCCGTCGCCGCAGACCATACGACCAATAGCAATACGGGCTCCCATAGCGCAGAGCCGGTTCCAGCGCTGATTTACCAACCTGGTACCGGTCGGCCGGTTAAATCACTCAAATTCGGGGAGACTACGTGCAGTGAGGGAAACATGGACCGTCAGCTCAGTAATGAATTCTTGTCCCGTGTATTAAATGCAATGGATTCAACGGTGGTTTGAACATCAGGTATGGCGTTTCTCCCGGTAGTTGATGACCCTGATCATTATTTGGAACACAAATGTGTGGCATTCTTGTCAACTGTCACAAAGCTGTCATATTTGACCTAGAGTCTTGCAATGTTTTCTGTCATTAATAAGAGGAGATACCTAATGTTTAAGCGCAATGTTTTGCTGGCTGTTTACGTGTTTGCAATATCAATACTTCTGACTGCCTGTGGTGGCGGGCAGGATCGCCAGGTCATTCAGAACAAGGGTTCTGATACCCTCGTCAATGTTGCCCAGGCCTGGGCGGAAGCCTACCAGACAGTCGACCCGGCGACCGTCGTAGCGGTGAGCGGTGGTGGTTCCGGAACCGGAATCGCTGCCTTGATCAACGGTACGGTGGACATTGCAAATGCCAGTCGTGCGATGAAGGACAAGGAGATAAAACTGGCCAAGGATAGTGGTCACGATCCCGTTCAGCACATTGTTGGTTATGACGCATTGGCAGTCTATTTACACGCGGATAACCCGATCTCTGACCTGAGCAATGAGCAACTTTCCGAGATTTATGGCGACGGTGGCGGTTACACAAAATGGACTGACCTTGGTGTTGAAGTACCTGGTTGCAAAGACCAGACCATTGTTGTCGTCAGCCGCCAAAATAATTCGGGTACTTATGCCTATTTCCGCGAAACGGTTCTTGGAAAAGGCGACTTCCGTCTGGGGACCCGTGACATGCATGGCTCCAAGGATGTGGTTGATTTAGTTGAAAACACACCATGTGCGATTGGCTACAGTGGTCTGGCGTATGCCACGGATCATGTCAAGCTGGCCTGTATCTCACAAACTACGGGTGGCGAGTGCACCGATCCTTCCGTGGAAACTGCCAGTAATGGCAGTTATCCGATCGCCCGTCCGTTGTTTATGTACACCAATGGTGAACCGACCGGCTATGTTGGTAAATACCTGAACTGGATCAAGAGTGAAACCGGACAGTGCATTATTCTTAAAAAGGGTTATGCACCTGCCTCTGAAGTCAGCTGCGGCTGATTGGTGTAAATGCCGGTAAGAATCCGCCACACCATTTCGGCTTGTGCCGGAACGGTGTGGCGGTGATAATTACTCGTTGAACACCGTTATTCTGCGGAAAACCAGGAATCACACATGAGTCACTTTGAAGAGCGCATGGAGGCCGACCTTAAGATTATCAGGGGTCGGCTTTGGAAAATTGGTGAAGATGTCAATGCTGCATTGCGCAGCGCAAAAAAAGTAATGATTTTGCGGGATAGCGAGCTGGCATATCAAACCGTGCTGGGTGACTACCCGATAAATCGGGAATCCCGGGAATGCGACCGGTTTTGCCATACTTTTATCGCCCGCCACCTGCCGGGTGCTGGGCCGTTGCGTGAAATGGCAGCAACCGCGCGTGTCAATGTGGCACTGGAACGTATCGGTGATTACGCCGTTACCATCAGCCGGGAGGCGTTGCAGCTTAATTCTCCGATTTCTTCTCAATTGACGAATGACGTTGATGCAATGTTCGACGAGTCTATCTCCATACTCTCCGATTCCCGAAAGTCATTTCGCGAAGGCAATGCGGATATGGCGATCGCCCTGATGAAAGTGGCAAAACGTGTGCAAAACCGTATGGATGGCGTTTACGAGACACTATTTGCCGAAGATGACCATATGGACGGCGCGACCATGATGGCTACTTTTGTTGTGTTTAATCTGCTGAAGCGAATCGTTGACCAGGCAAAAAACATATGTGACCAGACCGTTTATGCCGTGAAGGGCATTGCAAAAATCCCGAAGACCTATCGCATTTTGTTCCTCGATCAACCGGGCTCTGGTTTGGCGCAGCTGGCGACAGCCATCGGACGAAAGAATTTTCCCGAAAGCGGGTATTTTACGCCTGCCACCCCTGGTAAAGCTGACCCGTTATCTACTGACCTACAGGGATTTCTGGTTGAAAGAGGCCTGCCGGATGAGAACCTGGTAACGGAGCAACTTGAAGTTTCGGAACATGATCTGGATGATTTCACTATCATCGTGAGTCTCAATGGTAGATATTCCGACTATATTCCCAAGGTGCCATTCCATACATCGGCTCTTAACTGGGTGCTGCCGGATGGTGATGACCTCAAGCAGAACTACCGTACACTGCGAGAACACATTCAACAGCTAATGATTCTCATGGCAGGTGATGAAGCCGGTTAACCCCCGGAAGAATCAAGGCACGGTGAACAAAAACCCATGAAAAAACAAAATCCGGCTACGGCAAAATCCGTCAATTTTGATCGCTTGAATAGCGACTGGTATATCGACAAGGGCGTTCAGACGCTGGTCTTCATCGGTGGTATCTCGGCCATTATATTTATCATTGGAATTTTCGTTTTCATCACCAAGGAGGGCATGGGTTTCCTGTTGGCGGACTTCAGTTTCAAGGAATTTTTCCTGTCGCCGAACTGGCGGCCGACATCTGAGAACAAGGCCACCTACGGTATCCTGGCCCTTATTGCCGGTACCGCCAGCGTGACGGGGTTGGCCATGCTCGTGGCAATTCCATTCTCCCTTGGTACAGCAATTTTTATCGCGGAGTTTGCAACCGGTAAGACACGTGAGTTTCTGAAAATAACGGTTGAATTACTGGCAGCGATTCCCTCTGTCGTCTGGGGTTTCATTGGTCTGGCAATCATGAATCCGCTGATCATCGATATCTTCGATGTCCCGGTGGGTTTGAACGTGTTGAATGCCGGTATCATCCTTGGTCTGATGGCCGCGCCGATCATGACGTCTATTGCAGAAGATGCTTTAAAAGCGGTTCCGGATCGTTACCGTGAGGCGGCTGAAGCACTCGGCGCAACCCGCTGGCAACTTATTTATAAGGTGGTGCTGCCGGCGGCAAAAAACGGTTTGCTTGGTGCAGTGCTGCTTGGCGTCGGCCGGGGCTTTGGCGAAACCATGGCGGTTTTGATGGCAACGGGTCACTCTATCAATATTCCAACCAGCGTATTTGACTCGGTGCGGGCTCTTACCGCGACCATTGCCGCCGAATTGGGGGAAACCGCCGTCGGTTCACCTCACTACAAGGCATTATTCACGATTGGTATCGCACTATTCCTGATTACGTTCATCATTAACCTGATCGCAGACGTGGTTGTCCGTGGTGTGAAGAAGGGATAAAAACATGTTTGAAGCAACCCCGATCAACCGCAAGAACCTTGGCTGGCAAAAACTGTTCCGTATTCTGCTGGGTGGTATGACTGCGAGCCTGATTCTGCCGGTCGGGTTGATTCTCGGTATGCTGATATTCAAAGGTGCACCGGTCATCTCTTTTGATTTCCTGTTTACCAGTCCGACCAATGGCATGACAGAAGGCGGTATTTTTCCGGCACTGCTTGGAACCATTTTGCTGGTACTGGTTGCCCTGGTGGCTTCGGTACCGCTGGGTGTTGCCGCGGCGATTTACCTGAGCGAATATGCACCTGAAAATTGGTTTACACGAGCCATCAACCTCGCCATCATCAATCTTGCAGGTGTGCCATCCATCGTTCATGCCCTGTTCGGCCTGGGCGCATTTGTACTCTTTTTCCGGTTTGGCACCAGTATCCTGGCAGCCAGCCTGACATTGGCCATCATGACGTTGCCGGTGGTTATCGTTGCCACACGTGAATCCTTACAGGCGGTCCCAATGGCTTTCCGTGAAGCCTGCTGGAACATGGGTGCGACACGCTGGCAAACCATTCGGCATATCGTGCTTCCAAATGCGGTAACCGGTATTTTGACCGGTGTGATCCTGGAGGTGTCCAGAACTGCAGGTGAAACCGCACCCATTATGTTTACAGGAGCCGTGTTTTTCCTGCCGTTTCTGCCGCAGAGTGTATTCGATCAAACCATGGCGCTGTCATTGCATCTGTTTGTAGTTTCAACGCAAGTGCCGGAAATGCCTGAGGCGGTGCCTTACGGTGTCGCGTTGGTGCTGATTGCCATGGTGCTGCTGATGAACAGCGCTTCGATTGCCTTGCGTATGTACCTCCGGGGCAAAAAGAAATGGTAGATGGCAACCTTGTGAATCAAGAAACCTCCTTGGACAATGATGGAGCGATCGCACCCCTGGTAAAGCTTGGAGTCGAAAACCTGTCCATCCATTACGACACAGGACCAGCACTGGAAAACGTATCATTTGACATCAGGGAACACGAAATATTTGGCATCATCGGCCCTGCCAATGCCGGCAAAACGTCATTCCTTAAAGCGATTAACCGCATGGATATGTTCAATCCCGAAATGAAAATTGACGGGCGGATCACGTTTGATGGAACAGATATCAGCAAGGTACGTAATGTTTACGGCTTACGCAGCCGCATTGGCGTGGTATTTCCACTGCCGGTTGGTCTGCCGCTTTCAGTTTACGACAACGTTGCCCTGGCACCACGCCTGGCCGGTTTGAAAGACAAGGCGGAACTCAACGTGATCGTTGAGCGCTGCCTGACCCGGGCGGCACTCTGGGACGAGGTCAAAGATCGTCTCGACTCGCTGGGCAGCATGTTATCAGGTGGCCAGCAACAACGATTGACGATTGCCCGTGCACTTTCCCAGGATCCTGAACTCCTGATGCTGGATGAGTTTTCAATCGCGGTGGATCCCGTCACCACGATGCGTATCGAGGACGTACTCAAAGAGTTGAAAAGCGAAATCACAATAATCCTGGTGACCAACCTCGTCCAGCAGGCGAGGCGTCTTGCAGACCGGACCGCATTTTTCCTGGACGGTAAATGCCTGGAAGTTGGAATTACAGAGGACTTGTTTACCGGTGAAGTCAGCGATCAGCGCACCCGTGATTACGTTGAGGGGAGGTTTGGTTAATGACAACCGTTGAGAACAACGACGGCATCGACACCAGCCTTGCCATCAGAACAAAAAAGCTGAACCTCTGGTACGGAACCTTCCAGGCGTTATTTGATGTCGACCTGGACATCAAACAGGGTCTTATCACTTCGATGATTGGCCCGTCCGGTTGTGGAAAGAGTACCTTTTTGCGCACGGTAAACCGGATCAACGAACGTATGGATTACGTCAGGATCAGCGGTGAAGTCGATGTGATGGGGGAAAACATCTTCGGTCCCGATGTCGAAATGCTGCAGGTGAGAAAACAGGTAGGGATGGTATTCCAGCGACCGAACCCGCTGCCTATTTCCATTCGCAAGAATATTCTGTTTGGCCATACCATTCATACCGGTGGAAAAACCGATAAATCCACGCAGGATGAGATCGTTGAGAGCGCCCTGAAGCAGGTGCTGCTATGGGATAAGGTCAAGGACAAACTCGATCACAAAGCGACTACCTTGTCACTGGAAGAGCAGCAGAAACTGTGCATTGCACGCCTGTTACCTGTAAAACCCAGTGTTTTGCTAATGGACGAGCCCTGCTCGGCGCTCGATCCGAAGGGCACCGAAGCAGTGGAAGAGCTGCTGTGGGACCTGCGCGGCAAGTATACAATTCTGATCGTTACCCACAATATGGCGCAGGCTCGTCGTGCCAGCGAAGAATGCATATTCATGCTGATGGGTAAGGTGATTGAACACACTGAAACGGGTGAAATGTTCCTGACACCCAAACATAAGGAAACCACCGATTACATCGAAGGGCGCTACGGATAAGTCACCCCGGGCAACACTCAATGCCCATGTAACAAAACTGTCACAATTCGCGCTTAAGATGCACCCATGAATAGTCCTCATAGAGCCGGACCGGCCAAAATTGCCGTGCGATCGGATAATTTTCACCGTTGGAGAAGCCGCAAAGACAAGTTGGCCAGTAAGGTCATTGCTCTTGGTGGTTTCGTGGTGATTGCTGCTGTGCTCTTGATCCTGTTCTATCTTCTCTATGTTGTAGCCCCCTTGTTTATGCCTGCAAAAATATCCAGTACTGACGTCGCGGGTAGCGCCGAGTGGCTGGAAGGCAACACATCATTTTTGTCACTTGAGGAGCAGCAACAGGTTGCTCTTCGAATCAATCAAAACGGTTTTGCCGAGTTTTTCAGTCTGGATGGCTTGCAATTGATTGATTCAATTGAGCTTGGAGGGAATGGCCAGCGGGTAGCGTTTGTGGCGGAGGACCACGGTGAAAGTGAAATTATAGCGGTGGTTTTTGAAGACGGCCAGGCCATTTTGTTACAGAATCACTACACTACGGATTTTTCTGCCGGTGTCGAATTACGAAAGATTGTCCCAAAACTTGAATTTCCTTACGGCACGGGGCTACGTGAACTGATGCCCGGTGGCGGTTTGACCGGCCTGGTAGTGTCTGATACCGAATCGGAGTTGGTATTGGCAGCTGCGGGAAGTGGCGGACGCGTCAGGCTTGACCGAAGTACAAAACAGGAAAACTTCCTCAGCGGCGAAATTGAACTGGACAGAACCGTCAAGGAACTGCAGGTCGAATTTGAAATTACCGCGATTACCATCAGCGACGACCATCGCTGGCTATACCTGGGTGATGAAAGCGGCCAGGTTCATTTCTACAATACGACCACTTATCAAGAGGCCCAGACCGTCCGGGTATCCGATCAGGCCATCACCAGCATGAGTATGCTGTTGGGTGGAATTTCTGTTTTGGCAGGTGATGCGGGTGGGGCGATCACCCAATTATTCCCCGTCAGGGATGCGGAAAATAAATACAACCTGAAAATTGTCCGGCGTTTTGAAGGTCATGGGGCAGCAATAAACGAAATCATCCCCGAAAAACGCCGCAAGGGTTTTATGTCGGTGGATGCCGATGCCAACCTGGCTATCTTTCACAGCACGGCCGGGGAAATGATTCTGAGTGAAAAACTACCCGGATTGCCTTCGGCCCTGGCACTGGCACCACGTGCGTCAGGTCTGCTCATTCTTTATCGTGATGGGCACGCGGCGTTCATGGATATCGACAATGAACACCCGGAAGTATCTTTCGCATCGCTGTGGTCAAAGGTCTGGTATGAGAATTATGCCGAACCCGAATATGTCTGGCAATCATCGGCGTCGAGTAACGATTTCGAACCAAAATTCAGCCTGACACCCTTGGCATTCGGCACGCTGAAAGCAGCGCTTTACGCCATGTTGTTCGCCCTGCCACTCGCCTTATTGGGTGCCGCCTATACCGCCTATTTCATGTCACCCGCTTTACGCAGGATGATCAAACCGACCATCGAGATCATGGCGGCATTACCGACGGTTATCCTGGGCTTCCTGGCCGGTCTCTGGTTTGCGCCGTTTCTTGAGGAAAACCTAGCGGGTGTATTTGCCATGTTGTTGGTGCTTCCGGCAGGCTTATTGCTGTTCGCCTGGTTTTGGACCAGGGCGTCATGGCGAATAAAAGATTTCGTTAAAGAGGGGTGGGAGCCGGTTCTTCTGCTACCGGTCATATTGTTCCTGGTGTATTTGTCGATCGAATTTGTCGGCCCTTTTCAGGACCTGTTCTTTGGAGGAGACCTGCGTACGTGGCTAAGCCAGGAGGCGGGTATTTCCTACGACCAGAGAAATGCGATGGTGGTCGGTTGCGCAATGGGCTTTGCGGTGATTCCGACCATATTTTCAATCGCTGAAGATGCGATCTATGGTGTGCCCCAGTCTCTGTCAGACGGTTCCCTTGCATTGGGTGCAACACCGTGGCAGACCCTCGTCAGGGTGATTTTGCCAACCGCCAGCCCAGGTATGTTTTCGGCGGTGATGATCGGTCTCGGCCGGGCAGTGGGTGAAACGATGATCGTATTGATGGCTACCGGTAATACTCCGATCATGGATTGGAACCTCTTTGAAGGTATGCGCACACTTGCAGCGAATATCGCTGTTGAAATGCCCGAGTCTGCGATGAACAGCTCACACTATCGCATCCTGTTCCTGGCCGCACTTGTATTGTTCATGTTTACTTTCGTGGTCAATACCGGGGCGGAGTTGATCCGCCAGCGCCTACGTGAAAAGTACAGTTCATTGTGAGGATGACTGAATGAAAGCACTGGTGAAATGGATTGCAGACGGCACGCCCTGGGTCTGGCTAAATGCAGCAGCGGTGAGTGCCAGCATTCTGTTGGTGGTGGGTTTGCTGATGTTGATTGGTGTTCGCGGCATGGCACACTTCTGGCCACTGGCGGTGCAAAAAATCGTTTACCAGCAGGTGGATGGCAGCGAGCTGATGCTTGCCGGGCAGATCAGGGAAGAGGAAAAAGTGACTGCCAGACGTTTGCGTGAATCTGGTCTCGAAGTTGCGCAAGGCAGCGAATTTGTTACCCGATACCTTTTGAAAACCGGGAATCGCGACATCCTTGGACAGGATTTCCGCTGGATACTCGAGCCTTCCATCCAATCGATCAGTAGACCGCAAAGCATGGTGGTATTTGAACGCGAGGAATGGGGTGTATTTATCGGTATGTTGGTAGGTATCAGGGAATCTGGCGAGTTACTCGCGGACCCGGATGTCTGGGGGAGCTTTTTAGGGCGTCTCGAACATGCCAATGACTTGAGGGATGAAATCCGCGAGCTGGAAAAAAGCCGTATCGGCAGTATCAATTATCGACTTGAGCGTCTTCGCTTGAAGAAACGTGGATTGGAGATCAAAGGTAAGGATGACGCGGCAAGCCTGGCCGAAATTGAGAGTGACCAGGCCCTGCTTCAAAAAGAATACGAAATCCTGGAACAGGAACTGGGTGACCTTTATACCCGCTTGCGCAGCGATGCCGTGGTTGTTAATACGATAGACGGGCAAGAGCTTGAACTGCCGATGTCATCCATCGTTGATGCGTACCGGCCAAACCAGATGAACCTGGCTGGAAAAATCGGTCACTTTTTCCACCAAGGCTGGAAATTCATTGTGGATGACCCGCGTGAGGCCAATACGGAAGGCGGCATTTTCCCGGCCATATTCGGTACCGTGTTGATGGTGCTGTTAATGAGCGTGTTCGTGACCCCCCTGGGTGTGCTGGCCGCGATCTACCTGAAGGAGTATGCCCGACAGGGTTTATTCACACGTTTTATCCGTATCGCAGTCAATAATCTTGCCGGTGTACCTTCAATTGTTTATGGGGTATTCGGGCTGGGCTTTTTTGTCTATACCCTGGGGGGGAGCCTGGATCGCCTTTTCTTCCCTGAAGCGTTACCTGCGCCAACTTTCGGTACAGGTGGCCTGTTTTGGGCCTCGCTGACACTGGCATTACTTACGCTTCCAGTGGTGATTGTTTCAACAGAGGAAGGCTTGTCAAGAATACCTCGCAGCATACGCGAAGGTAGCCTTGCACTCGGTGCGACAAAATGGGAAACCCTGTGGCGTACGGTGTTGCCAATGGCATCCCCGGGTATCATGACCGGCTTGATCCTGGCCGTGGCGAGGGCGGCAGGTGAAGTTGCTCCATTGATGCTCGTAGGTGTAGTCAAGCTGGCGCCGGCATTGCCGTTGGACGGAAACGCACCGTTTTTACACCTGGACAGGAAATTTATGCACCTGGGTTTTCATATATATGATGTGGGTTTTCAGAGCCCGAATGTCGAGGCCGCAAGACCACTGGTTTATGCAACCGCATTGTTACTGGTCGTGGTCATCGTTCTTTTAAACCTGGTGGCCATCCAGGTGCGCAACCGATTGAGTGAAAGATATCGTGGACTGGAATCATGACCGAGCAAGATAAATCACAAACCGAGACGGTACAAAACAACTCGCTTCCCCATAAAACAGCGGTGACTGTCACTGACCTGAATTTGTACTACGGCGATACACAGGCCTTGAAGGAAGTTAACCTGGTCATACCGGAAAAGCAGGTGACCGCGTTTATCGGCCCCAGCGGTTGTGGTAAATCTACCTTGTTGCGCTGTTTTAACCGGCTCAATGACCTGATCGACATTTGTCGGATTGAAGGTGAAATACTGCTCAATGGCAAGGACATCCATGCAGAAGGTGTCGAGGTGCCCGAGCTGCGCCGGGAGGTGGGTATTGTTTTCCAGAAGCCCAACCCTTTCCCCAAGTCCATCTATGAAAACGTGGCCTATGGGTTGCGTATCCAGGGTATGAACAAGCGTCGCGATCTGGATGAGACCGTCGAGTGGGCCTTGCGGGGCGCCGCATTGTGGGACGAGGTTAAAGACCGTTTGAATGATTCAGCATTTGGCTTGTCAGGTGGTCAGCAACAACGCCTGGTTATTGCCCGGGCCATCGCGGTGCAACCAAAATGTATACTGCTGGATGAGCCCTGCTCGGCGCTCGACCCGATATCGACTTTGAAAGTTGAAGAACTGATTGCTGAACTCAAATCGCAATATACCATTATCATGGTGACTCACAATATGCAGCAGGCAGCCCGTGTTTCTGACTATACTGCTTTTATGTATATGGGAGAATTAATTGAATTTGGTGCGACAGACCAGATTTTTACCAAGCCACTTCTGAAAAAGACAGAAGATTACATTACTGGCCGTTACGGCTGATGAGAACGAGGTATACCCGATGAGTGATTTGCATCTTGGCGAGCACATTTCCCGCCGGTTTAACGAAGAACTGGAGGATGTTCGCAGCAAAGTATTGCATATGGGCGGGGTTGTAGAAACCCAGCTCGCGAATGCACTCAGGGTCATGGTGAGTGACGAAACCGCACTCGCAAAGGAAGTGATCAATGCCGATCACATTGTGAACACACTCGAGGTCGAAATTGATGAGGAGTGCACCCGGATCGTGGCCTTGCGTCAGCCCGCTGCCACGGACCTGCGTCTTATCATGACGGTGACCAAGACCATCAATGACCTGGAGCGCATGGGTGATGAATCCAAGCGCATTGCGAAGATGTCGCGCAAGGAAATGGATGGCGCACTTGATGACGTTTTGCGTGCTGATATGGAATACCTGGGGGAAATGGTTCGTAGTATGCTACGCCAGGTGCTCGATGCTTTTGCACGTACCGATGTCGATACTGCTGTATTGGTAGTAAAGGCAGATAAGAAGGTTGATAAGAAATACAAGAAAATCTTAAAACAGCTGATCAAGCAAATGTCCAATGATCCGGCTGTCATACCCTCGGTGATGAATATTATTTGGGCCGTCCGCTCGTTGGAGCGCCTTGCAGACCGTTGCCAGAATATTGCCGAGCATATCATCTACATGGTGCTTGGCATGGATGTCCGGCATATCAAGCTGGATGACGTGCTGGCCGAAATTGAGGCCCAGTTAGAGGAATAGGTTCGTTTAATCCGGTGACGCTTCATGGTCTTGTCACCTGCTTATAAGCAAAAACATTTCATTTAAGTCTTTTTCAGACTGGCCCTGTGTCGTCAATCCGGGTCATTTGGGGCTTTCCCGGGCCCACCCATACTTTAAGCGTTTAGGGTTTAATCTATTTAGTCGTAATATATTACGATTAAACACTAATATATTCCATTTATCGTAATTAAAGACGATATAGTGTAATATTAGCTATAACTTCTAAATCGTAATATGTAACGACATATCTATATTTATCATTTATATATCGTAATATATGAAGAATATGAAAATAATCAGCACACTAGCAGATGAGACCATTCTCGCGGAAGTCGGTGAACGTATCGCCAGACGCAGGTTGGAATACCAACTGACGCAAGCGGCCCTGGCAAGACAGGCAGGCATTGCAAAGAGAACGCTTGAGCGTGTAGAGGCGGGGGAAACCGCACAAATGAACACAATCATCCGGATATTCCGTGTGTTGGATCTGCTGCCAAACCTGGATCAAATGCTGCCGGCCTCAAAACCCGGCCCCCTCGAGTTGATGAAAAGGAAAGGAAAAGCGCGAAAACGTGCTTCATCTCAACAGCATAAATCAGCGACAGAGGAACCTTGGACCTGGGGCGATGACTGATGAGCACCGAGGCCTGGGTTAGTCTTTGGGGACGAAAAATAGGGGCCGTTGCACTGGGTGAGGGTGAGGATATAGCGTCTTTTGAGTACGATCCGGCATTTGCGGGCAGTGATATTGAAGTATCACCACTGAGAATGCCGCTCTCAAGACGTGTCTTTTCATTTCCCGAATTGCCGTACAAAACCTTTTACGGTTTACCCGGCTTGCTCGCGGATTCCTTACCAGACCGTTTTGGTAATGCGCTCATTGATACCTGGCTTGCCACGCAAGGGCGCTCACCTGATTCCTTCAATGCCATCGAACGCCTGTGTTATGTCGGTCAGCGTGGTATGGGCGCGCTGGAGTTTTCTCCCGTTGCAGGACCGAAGGCGCGCAAGGCAAAGAACATTCAGATCGATAAACTGGTGGAACTCGCCTCGGAAATTCTGAGTCAGCGGGACAAGTTCCGTGTCTCTTTTTCGGAAAAAAACAAGCAAAACGCGCTGGCTGATATATTGCATATCGGCACGTCTGCGGGTGGTGCCCGGGCCAAGGCGATAATCGCCTGGAATCCGACAAGCAACGAGGTTCGATCAGGCCAGGTAGATGCCGGTGAAGGCTTTGAATACTGGTTGCTCAAATTCGATGGGGTTCAGGGTAATCGCGACAAGGAACTTGAGGACCCCAAAGGCTACGGCGCTATCGAATTCGCCTGTTACCTGATGGCCAGGGATTGCGGTATCGAGATGAGCGAATGTCGTCTATTTGAAGAGAATGATCGAAGGCATTTCATGACACGCCGGTTTGACCGCACCAATACGGGCGGGAAAATTCACATGCAATCGCTGGGTGCAATCGCCCATTACGATTTCAATCTCGCAGGGGCCTACAGCTATGAGCAGGCCCTGATGACCATCCGGCAACTGGATTTGCCCAGGAATGCCATAGAGCAACAATTTCGCCGAATGGTATTCAATATTGTCATACGCAATCAGGACGACCACGTGAAGAACATCGCTTTTTTGATGGACAGATCCGGTCAGTGGTCACTGTCACCCGCATTTGACGTGACCTACAGCTTTAACCCATCCGGGGCATGGACCGCCACCCACCAGATGACCATGAATGGTAAACGCGAAAATTTTGAACTTGCGGATTTTAAACACTGTGCGAAGGTGGCATTGATGAAACGCAGGCAGGAGAAACTGATCATCGATGAAATTCTGGCTGTCGTATCCAATTGGCGTACCTATGCCAGCCAGGCCGGCATACCAGGGCAGACGAGCGAGAGAATTTTTCGGGCTTTTCGGCTGGATGGCTTTAAGTGAATTAACTCACAGTAATAAGCCCGCATGAACAGGCGGGCTTATCATCCTGGAAGCGCGTGTGGAATTACCGTGCAAGCAGGTATCAGGCACGTGAAAAAGGAAAGGCGGTTACCTCGTCAATCGAATCAGCTCCACATATAGCCATCAGCAAACGGTCAACACCCAGTGCAACACCCGCGCATTCGGGTAAGCCGTATTCGAGTGCTTCGATCAGGTGATGGTCAATCTCACATACCGGTTGCCCGCGTTTCTGACGCTGCCTGTTGTCAAAGTAAAAGCGTTGTTGTTGCTCGAGGGCATCTGTTAATTCCTGGTAGCCGTTGGCGAGTTCGATACGCCCAAGATAGAGCTCAAACCGCTCGGCCAGTGATGGACTACCCTGGCGAACCCTGGCCAGTGCTGCTTGATCCATCGGAAAATCGTAGACAAATGTCAGACATTCTTCGGGCAGGGCGGGTTGGATCACCATGCTGATGATCAGGTCAAGCCATTGCTTGCGATCCAGTTCGATGTCACGGATACCATAATCATCCGCTTTTGCAATAAGGATCTGTTGATCCGCGGTGAAAGGGTCGAGATGAGCATATTTCTGGAAAAGCTGTTGATAACTGAGTTTCTGTTGTGGCCATTGATCAAATTTTCCGCGCCCGCAGTGCCTGACAAGCATGGCGACCTCATCCATCAGTTGGTGATAGCTGATACCGGTCCGGTACCATTCAAGCAGGGTGAATTCAGGATTATGCGAACGACCCGACTCACCGGCCCGGAATACCCGGCCAAGTTCATAGATGTCACCACTGGCGGCAGCCAGCAGACGTTTGAGTGCAAATTCGGGTGAGGTGCG